>Ga0335078_10004095_pt1 | contig 21629 bp, 19 predicted proteins | sample Lox_Sample_32_FD_206711 | JGI IMG/M metagenome (GOLD analysis project Ga0335078, IMG submission 206711) | Soil microbial communities from Loxahatchee National Wildlife Refuge, Florida, United States - Lox_Sample_3.2 | ecosystem: Environmental > Terrestrial > Soil > Wetlands | place: USA...
CGCCGGTCTTTCCGCCCGGCGCCCAGGTGCTCCATCTCGCGGTCCAGGACGACGTCCCCACGCTCGACCCGGCCGCCGGTTACGACACCGCCTCGTGGAGCTTCGAGCAGATCATCTTCGACACGCTGGTACGCTACAGCGACGCCGGCGTGGACCTTGTGCCCGATATCGCGACCGCCTGGAGCTCGTCGCCGGACGCGCGGCTCTTCACGTTTCATCTGCGGCGCGACGCGCGCTTCACCAACGGGCGCGCGGTCACCGCGGCCGATTTCAAGTACGAAATCGAGCGCGTGCTCAATCCGGCGACGCGCTCGAAGGGGATGGAGTATTTTCGCGAAATAACCGGGGCCGCGGAATTTCAGGCAGGGCGCGCGCACGAGGTCAGCGGTATCGAGACGCCCGACCCGTGGACGATCGTGTTTCATCTCGACGGTCCCGATCCCATCTTCGTGCAGAAGCTCGCGATGCCGTTTGCAGCGGCGGTGCCGCGCGAGGAGGTCGAGCGCTGGGGCGAGGATTTCTCCAGCCACGCGTTGGGCAGTGGGCCGTTCAAGCTCGCGCGATGGATCGGCGGCCAGCGCATCGTGGTGGTCAAAAATCCCGGCTACTTCGTCAAGGGTCTTCCGCGGCTCGACGCGGTGGTCGAGGAAATCGGCGTAAGCGATGACTTGCAGTGGCTCAAGTTCGAGGCCGGAGCGATCGACGTCTCGAGAATTCCGTCGGCGGAGTTTCTCTACGTGATGAAGACGCAGGGGCTGCGCGCGCTGACGATCCATATCGTGGATATCGCGACCGAGTACCTCGGGATGAATTGCCGGATGAAGCCGTTCGACGACGTTCGCGTGCGGCGCGCGTTCAACTACGCGGTGGACAAGCACAAGATAATCGCGCTGCTCAACGGACGCGGCGTCGTCGCCAACGGCGTGCTGCCTCCGGGGCTCCCGGGCTTCGATCCGGACCTCAAGGGCTATCCTTACGATCCCGCAAGGGCGCGCCTGCTGCTCGAGCAGGCGGGCGTGAGCAAGGGCTTTTCGCCGACGCTCTGGATGCGCGCCGACCGCACCGAAATGATGATCGGCCAATCGATACAGCAGGACCTGGCACTGGTCGGCGTTCACGTCGAGCTCAAGCCGGTCGCGTGGGCGCCGCTGCTCGAGGCGATTCGTCAGCCCGACACCGTTGCGCTGGTCGATCTCGGATGGGAGGCCGATTTTTCCGACCCGCAGAACTTTCTCGAGGTGTTGTTCTCGCGCCAGCAATGGGGCGGCAACAACGACACTTTTTACTACAATCCCGAGGTTGACAAACTGCTGGCTGAGGCCGCGCCGCTCAACGACCGCGCGCGGCGCTACGCGCTTTACAACCGGGCCGAGCAAATCGTGGTGGCCGACGCGCCCTGGGTTTTTCTCTACAATCCGGTCGCCTACATGATTCGCCAGCCGTGGGTGAACGGATATGTGCTCAACCCGATGCGCCCCACGCGGCTCGAGCAGGTCTGGCTATCGCCGCACGCCGGCCGTGCGCATTAACCGCGGTTGTTCCGCTGTCGCGGAGAAATTCCTACTGCGCGACGTAGCCGCCGTCTACCGGAAAGATTCCGCCGACCACGAAGACCGCCTCGTCCGAGCATAGCCATGCGACCGCCTGCGCGATCTCTTCGGGGCTCGCCATCCGGCCGATCGGCAGTCGGCTGTTGATCGCGTCGATGATTCCCGGCGTGTCTTTGATCACCGCCTCGGCCAGCGGCGTCATCGTCGGTCCGGGGCAGACCGCATTGACGCGGATTCCGCGCGCCGCAACTTCGATCGCCGCGGTTTTGGTAAGACCCACGACTCCGTGCTTGCTGGCCGAGTACGCAGGCATCTGCGGCGACCCGACGAGACCGAAGTTCGACGCGATGTTAACGATCGCGCCGCTACTGTGCCGGAGCATCTCGCGCAACTCGTACTTCATGCAGAGAAAAACGCCCTTGAGGTTGGTGTCGACGATACGATCCCAGTTTTCCTCGCTGCACTCGGCGGTCGAAGCGAGCTCGCCCTGGATTCCCGCATTGTTGACCGCGCAATCGAGCCTGCCGAAGGTGCGGACGGCAAAGGCGACGAGCTGCTGCACCTCGCCGGTTTGGGAAACGTCGGTCCGCCGCGAGATCGCCTGGACGTTCGCATTTTTCAGCTCGGCGCAGGTTTTGGCCGCGGCCTCCTCGTTGTAATCCGCCGCGATCACCTTTGCGCCCGCGGCGCCGAGTCTCAGCGCGACGGCGCGGCCGATTCCGGAGCCCGCGCCGGTCACGATGGCCACCTTGTCAGTGAGGTTCATGGCGGTCCTTGCCGCGCGCCACGCTCGCTGTGGCCTGATCGCGCGCTAGGGATCGATCTCGCGCACCACCACGAACCGCTCCGGATCGCATCCTCCGGTGACCTTCGGTTCATGGAACAGTTCGACCGCGATCGTGATTTCCGCGAGCGCAAGCGAGAGATAGAGGAGCGCTCGCGCATCCTGCGGCATCTCCTGCAGCGAAAACTGGTCGAGGTAGCCGAGTACCTCCTTTAGCCGCGGCAGCATCGCGTTGTAGAACGCATTGATATCGGCCATCGGGGTTGCGCGGCGCATCCGGTTGCGTTCGGTGCTGCTCGGCAGCGCCCATCCGGCGAATTTCTCGAGATCCGAAAAGCCGGTTGGCAGTTGAGTGCTCATTTCAACCTGAGATCGGCGGTTGCGCGACCGTTTGGAGCGGCGGCCGCTCCATTTTCCTCACCGAAGAGGTGGCGGCCCACTTCTTTGTGGAAATGCCTGATCTGGATTTCCTCGTCCTGAAACTGGAAGTGAGTAAGCGCTCCCGAATTGAGGCTTGCCTGGATCGCTTCGTGATTGCTCGCGTCTTCCTGCAGGAGGTCGCGCAGCAGGCAGCGGTTGTACTCCTGCGCGAATCGCTCGCTCGGCTTGTCGGTCGCCGGCTGATACATGTTGACTTCCCATACGCTGCGATCGACCGCGACAGGCCAGATGTTGTAAGTGACGTAGGTTCCGGCCAGAAACAGCATGCAGAAGTTCGGAAACACCGTGTAGAAATCGAACCATCCGATCATCGAAGGATGAACTTGTCCGCCGCGCGGACTCGCGCCTACGGCTATCGCCTCGACCGGCTTCATCTGGTGATCGGTATTCAATTCGACCGAGTAAACGGTATGGCGCCCGAAGCGGGTGAAATTCTGGATCCGGCTGAATTTCTGCTCATTCATCGGACAGAAGTCGGGATAAGTGATATGCAGGAACGGGAGATGATAAACCTCGTTCTGCGCGTCGAGGATGACTTTCCAGTTCGCCTTCTCCTCGACCCGGTAACGGCAGAGCAGCCGTGCCTCTTTGAAGGGATATCCGCGGATCTGCTGCACCATCCCCGCCAGGTACTCGGCGAGCGTCTCCGATGGGTCGGGGCTCAGGTTGATAAAGATGAAGCCCTCCCACACATCCGCTGCGATTGGTTTGAGGCCGAGCGCGCCTTTGTCGATGTCATAGAAGTTGGCCTCGTCGGAGACCCAGGTGAGTTGCCCGGAGGTGTCGAAGGCCCAGCTATGAAAGCGGCAGACAAAGCGGCCCTTACAGAGCCCTTTTTCCTTGTCGACGAGTCGGTTGCCGCGATGCGTGCAGACGTTGTGGAAGGCGCGGATTTTCCGGTCCTTGCCGCGCACCAGCAGCACCGAGGTATTCGCGACCGCAAGGTCGCGCACCACGTAGCTGCCCGGCTCCGGAAGGTCGTCCTCCCGTCCCATGTTCAGCCATGACCTGCGAAAGATACGCTCGCGCTCGAGCTCGAACAGTTCCGGCGACGTGCAGGTGTCGGTGGGAACCGGGCCTGTGCCGAGGTCGGGATGCTGTTTGATCCAGCGCCGGTTGGCCATCACTGTTTTCATAGCGGTTGAACCTCGCCGGCGATCGATGCGGCCTCGGGATAGCAAGACCTGTTCTACGGGACTTCCGCCATTATCTTCGAGCCCACGCAACTTGCAAGTCCCGGAATCGGTTATAATCCGCACGCCATGATGGAGAGACGAGTCTTATACGCGCGGGAGGCGATGGCGCATCTGCGCGCCGCCGACCCGGTTCTGGCGCGGGTGATCGACGCGGTCGGGCCCCTCGAGATAGAGCTTCGGCGCGAACGCTTCCAGGCGCTCGGCCGCGCGATCATCTTTCAGCAGCTCGCCGGCGCCGCCGCCCACACGATCTATACTCGGTTCGTCGCGCTCTTTCCTGGCCGCCGGTTTCCCACGCCGCGCCAGGTGCTCGACGCGCCGGCCGAAGACCTGCGGCGCGCCGGGCTCTCGCGTCAGAAGAGCCTCTACCTCAAGGACCTCGCCGCGCACGTCGATAATGGCACGCTGAACTTCCATCGCTTCTCCGCGATGGACGACGAGGAGATTATCCTCGACCTGACGCGCGTGCACGGAATCGGACGATGGACCGCGGAAATGTTCCTGATGTTCAATCTCGGGCGACCCGACGTTCTGCCGGTGGACGACCTGGGAGTTCGCAACGCAGCGCGCCGGATCTACCGGATGCGCAAGATGCCCGACGCCAAACGGTTGCGTGCGCTGGCCGAACGATGGCGTCCGTACCGGTCGGCCGCTTCGTGGTACCTCTGGCGCAGCGGCGACATCGTGCTGCCCGGCGACCGCCTGACCGCGCGCAAGCCGCGGCGCCAGGATCGGCCGGCGAAGCGAAGCTAGCGCGGCGCCAGCGCCTCCAGCGCCCGCTCGTCGGGGCGATGGCTGCCGGCGGAGCTGATCGCCGAGATCACGACTTGGTTTGCGCCCGCGTCGAGATGAGCCTTAAGGCATCCACGCATCCGCTGCTCGTCGCCCCACGCCACCAGCGCGTCAATCAGGCGGTCGCTGCCGTCGCCGGCCAGGTCGGCGTCCGTAAAGCCGAGCGCGCGGAGATGCGCATGGTAGGTCGGCGAGCCGAGGTAGAAATGCAGGAACTTGCGCGCGGCGGCGCGCGCCCGCGCCGCGTCGGTCTCGAGCATCACCACCTGCTGCGCGCAAATCCATTTCCCGGGACCGATGGTCTCGCGCATCGTCGCGACCGCTGCGGGCGGCATCAGCGCCGTAATCGTCCCGCCCGTCTCGCCGACCGCCAGTTCGAGCATCCGCGGCCGCAGCGCCGCGAGGATTATCGGCGGTTCAACCGCGGGCCGGGGGCCGTAATACGGCGCCTCACGCATCCGGGTCAAATACTCGCGCATGTAACTGAGGGGCTTTTGATAGTTGAGCCCGTGGCGTTTCATGAAGGGGCCGCCGCTCACTCCCATCCCGAGGACAAAGCGCCCGGGGAACATCTCGCCGAGCGTGCGTGCCGCCCCGGCCATCGCGGCCGGTGCCCGCTTCCATACCACCGCCACCGCCGCGCCCGCGATCAGCCGTTCAGTGTTGCCGAGCACGTGTGCTGCGCACACGAACGGGTCGCGCCCGAACGTTTCCGGAAACCACAATGCGCTGTAGCCAAGATGCTCGAGTTTGCGCGCGAAGGCCGCGACTTCGGCCGCTCTTAGCGTGTCGAGATAGGAAAAGATTCCGAATTTTCCGAGTTCCATGCGCGGCACTGCCGATGCCGCAAGCTATCGCGAAAGCGCGCAGCTCGCCAAGCGATTTTGGGCCGCGGGGCGCACGCGTTGTGACCGACAAATCGCTTGTGAAATGATGGGGCCGCGATGGCGATGGAATATTTCTCCGAACGCCTGCTCCAAGCGCAGCGCCGCAAGCGCAGCGTTGCGATGCTTGGCGTCGATCCTCAGCTGAGCGTGCCCGCAGCCCCGGGTCTGCCGGACGGCTATACGCTTTCGCGTTTCTGCTGCGCGATCGTCGAGGCCTGCGCCCCCTCGATCTGCGCGATCAAGCCGCAGCTCGCCTTTTTCGAGGCGCGCGGGATGGACGGGATGCGCGCGCTGGTCGAAGTTATCGGGCTCGCGCGCCGCTTGGGATTGCTTACGGTCGCCGACGCAAAGCGCGGCGATATCGGCTCGACTTCGGCCGCCTATGCCGAGGCCTTTCTCGGTGAGGGCGACTTCGGATGCGACGCCGTCACCGTGAATCCTTACCTGGGAAGTGACTCGATCGCGCCATTTGTAACCCGTGTTCGCGAGGGCCGCGGCCTGTTCGTGCTGGTCAAGACTTCCAATCCGTCTTCGGGCGAATTTCAGGATCGCGCCGCTGACGGCGCCCCGGTTTGGGAATGGGTGGCGCGGCGGGTCGAAGGATGGGGCAGCGACTTCGTCGGTCCAAGCGGCCTGAGCCCGGTGGGCGCGGTGGTCGGTGCGACCTATCCCGATCATGCCGCCCGCGCGCGCGAGCTGATGCCCCATGCGACCATCCTGGTGCCCGGCTACGGCGCGCAGGGAGCGAGCGCCGCCGACGCTGTACGAGCGGCACGCGCCGACGGGAGCGGCGTGATGGTCAACGCGAGCCGGAGCCTGATGTACGCGTATCTCAAGCGGCCGGGCTCCGCGCCGGCGGCCGCGGCCGCGGCGGCGGCCGAAGCGATGAGAACGGAGCTCAACGCCGCGCTGAGCGCGCGCGGCGGAGTTTAACTAAACGATTCGGCGGAAAGCGGCCAGGTGATCGCGAACCGATGCGCGCGGTCAGCTGCGCATCAGTTCGACTTCGTCGGCGGCGAGCGTGGCGTAAACCTCGCGCTCGATCGCGCGGTAGCGCTCGAGCGTTTCCTCGGCCTTGGCCTCGGAACCCTCTTCGCGGGCGATCTCGCGCATCTTCTTCTCGATCCAAGACAGATGCCAGGTTTCGTCCTCGGTGACGGCCTTGAGCACTTCGTGGGTCTCGTCGTCGACATTGGGCAACGCCGCATGTGCCATGTAGCGGCTCTGCGCGCGCTCCTCGACGACCACGGTCAGGGCGAGCAACTCGACCACGGTTTTAGGCACGCCGAGCCGAAGGCCGAGACGGCGCTGGTAGCCGTCGGCGAGCATCAAGGGCGTCCCGCCCATATCCGCGATACGCCGGGTCCAGAGCCATGCATGGCGGGTCTCGTCAGCCAGATGCTTGGCCATCTTGAGCTGCGAGTCACCGTCCTTCATATGGCCGATCAGGTTGAATAACAGGCGTGCACCGCGCAGTTCGGCGTCCCGATAAACGCTGAAGATGAGAATCTGCTTGTCGGTCGCCGACATCCGGCCGGCTTCCGTTGCCTGACTAGCATCCATTATCTATTTGCTCCTCCGCCCGCGCCCTTTGTTTCCCCGCCAGCGCTTCCGCTGCGAATGCGACAAAGCTTAAGATCTTTCGACAGCAAAGATCTTCTAACAAAACGGACAGCACGATGGGCGGCAAACAAAGCGGTTCGTTCTTAAGTATTTCATTGAGCGGGCGGGGTCAAGCTGGTAACCGCGCGGTCATCCACCGTCCCCCGGTGACCAAACCCGCAGCCTGCGTTAGAAGTACGGGCGATCGCGGCCGCGTGATTCGCCGATCTCAAGAGATGCCGCGGCGCGAGGGCGTTATGTCAGCGACGTCTGACACTTATTGGCTTGCGCTTAGACGCGTGCACGGCGCGGGGGCCGCGAACGTGCAGGCTGCTGCTCGAACGATTCGGCTCCGCCGACCGGATTTTCAAAGCCGCCGAAGAGGAGATCGTAGCGGCCGGAGTGGGACGCAATGTCGCTCGCGCATTTGCGAGTTTTGATGATTTTGTGCCGCTGGAGAAGGAACTCTGCGAACTGCCGCGGCTCGGCGCTCGGATGGTGCGATGGGCCGACACCGAGTGCCCGCCGAATCTGAAGCAAATCGCCGACCCGCCCCCATATCTAATCGCGCGCGGGGTGCTCGAACCCGGCGAGGCCTCCTGCGTGGCGGTGGTCGGCGCGCGCGCCGCGAGCGAAGCCGGGCTCAGGATGGCCGAGCGACTCGGCTTCGAGCTGGCCGCGCACGGCTTCGTCGTGGTGAGCGGACTTGCCCGCGGGGATCGACGGCGCGGCCCATCGCGGAGCGCTCGACGCTCGCGGGCGCACGATTGCGGTGCTTGGATGCGGGATCGATGTCGCCTACCCACCGGAGCATCGCGGGCTCGCAGACTCGATCGTCGAGGGACGCGGCGCCATCCTGAGCGAACTTCCGCTGGGCACGGCTCCATTGCCGGAGAACTTCCCCGGGCACAACCGCATCCTGTCGGGCCTCTCGCTCGGCGTCGTTATCGTCGAGGCGGCGGAGAAAAGCGGATCGCTGATCACGGCGCGGATGGCGCTAGAACAGGATCGCCAGGTCTTCGCTGTCCCTGGCAGCCCGCTGAGCGGCGAGACCCGCGGGAGTAACCGGCTGCTTCGCGAAGGCGCCGTGCTGGTCGAGTGCGTCGAGGACGTAATCGAAGACCTCGCTCCCCAGATGGCCGGAAAACGTGGTGCACAGGCGGCGGCATCTCCGCCGAGGGCCGAGGCGAAGCCGGAGGCCGCCAGGGATCGGCCCGCCCTCGACGCCGACACGCTCATCTCAGCCTCGACACGATTGAGTGCTGCGGCTTCGGCAAATCCGTCGGACGAGATGTTCAAAGAGAGGACCAATGAGGTCCAAGCAATTTTGAATTGCTTATTGGATGTTCAATCAATCCATGTTGACGCGGTCATTGAATCGTGCCAACTTCCACAGCAAACTGTGCTTAACTTATTGTTGGAGCTTGAGTTGAGGGGATTGGTGGTGCAGCATCCCGGCAAGCTCTTCTCACTACCCTAGGCCCGGCCGTTTAGCTGCCGGGCGGCCCTGGGGCTGATTTCCGGAGGCTGAAGAGGCAGGGTGGCAAAAAACCTTGTAATAGTTGAATCGCCGGCCAAGGCGAAAACCGTCAAACGCTATCTGGGCTCCGACTTTCAGGTCATCCCGTCGGTCGGCCATGTGATGGATTTGCCCAAGAGTACGCTCGGCGTCGCGATCGACGACGATTTCAAACCCGAGTACCACGTTATTGCGGGCAAGGCGAAGGTGCTCAAGGAAATCCAGGCCCAGGCGAAGAAGGCCGATCAGATATATCTGGCGACCGACCCTGACCGCGAGGGCGAGGCGATTGCCTGGCATATCGCCGAGCAGATCGGCAAGGTCAAGGGCGCGGTTCGCCGCGTGCTCCTGCATGAAATAACCCAGGGCGCGGTGCGCGAGGCGGTGGCGAATCCGGAGGAGCTCAATCACGATCTCTTCGACGCCCAGCAGGCGCGCCGCGTGCTCGACCGGCTGGTCGGCTACCAGATAAGTCCGCTGCTTTGGGACAAAGTGAAGCGCGGAATCAGCGCCGGCCGGGTGCAATCGGTGGCGCTCCGGATAATCGTCGAGCGCGAGAAGGAGCGCGAGGCGTTCCGCGCCGAGGAATACTGGACACTCGACGCGCGCCTTGAAGCCTCGAATCCGCCTCCCTTCAAGGCCCGCATCTACAGCTATCGCGACCAGCGAATCGACAACAAAGCCTACAAGCTGCCCGAGGCCGAGGCGCGCGAGATCATAGCTGCCTGCGAACGGCAGCCGTTCGTGGTGCGCAAGATCGAGCGCAAGGAGGTGCGGCGCACGCCGACGCCGCCGTTCATCACCTCGCGTCTGCAGCAGGAGGCCTCGCGTAAGCTCTATTTCTCGCCCTCGCGCACGATGAAAATCGCGCAGCGGCTTTACGAGGGCGTCGAGCTCGGCGATCAGGGCGCCGTGGGTCTTATCACTTATATGCGCACCGACTCGGCGCGGGTCTCCGACCAGGCGCTCAACTCCGTGCGCGAATACATCGTCAATCGCTACGGTGCGAACTATATCCCGGATCGGCCGGTGATGTACCGCTCTTCCAAGTCCGCCCAGGACGCGCACGAGGCGATTCGCCCGACCGCGGTCGAGCGCGATCCGGAATCGATGGCGCGCTATCTCGGCAAGGACGAGCTTGCGCTCTACACCCTCATCTTCAACCGTTTCGTATCGAGCCAGATGAATCCCGCGATCTACGATCGCACCACCGTCGATATCGACTCCGGCGCCGCGGTCTTCCGCGCGACCGGCCAGGTGGTCAAGTTCGACGGCTTCATGCGCGTGTACACCGAGGGCCAGGACGAAAAGGGGGAGGACGACGAGGCCGCGACGCTCCCCGCGATGAACGAGGGCGAGACGCTCAAGCTCCTGGGCTTCGAGCCCGAACAGCATTTCACCCAGCCGCCGCCGCGCTTTTCTCAGGCGACGCTCATCAAGGAACTCGAGGACAAAGGTATCGGCCGTCCTTCGACCTACGCGGCCATCATGACCTCGATCCTGAACCGCGAATACGTCGAGGAAGACCAGAGTAAGCGGCTGCGTCCGACGTCGCTCGGCCGCGTCGTCGCCGAGCTTCTGATCAAGGCCTTCCCGGATATCCTGGAGGTCGGCTTTACCGCGCAACTGGAAGAGGAACTCGACGAGGTCGAAAGCGGCAAGGAAAACTGGGTCAAGACGCTCAGACGTTTCTATGGGCCGTTCAAGAAGTCGCTCGGCGAAGCCAAGAAGAAGATGCCGACCGTCAAGCGCAAGGGCTTGCCGACCGGTCTCAAGTGCGAGCTCGACGGCGGCGAGATGGTGATCAAGTGGGGGCGCAACGGCGAGTTCCTCGCCTGCTCCAACTACCCCAAGTGCACCAACACCAAGGAGTTCACCCGCGACGACCAGGGCAACATCGTGCCGCAGGAACGCCAGGCGCTGTCGACCGAACCGACCGACGAGGTCTGCGAGAAGTGCGGCAAGCCGATGGTGCGGCGGCGCTCGCGCTTCGGCGAGTTTCTCGGATGCTCGGGCTATCCGGATTGCGACGGGATCCGGCGGCTCAAATCGGATCCTGTCAGCACGGGCGTAAGCTGCCCGGATTGCAAAGAGGGCGAGGTGCTGGAACGGCGGAGCCGGCGCGGCAAGCTGTTCTTCGGATGCTCGCGCTACCCCAAGTGCAAGTTCGCGAGCTGGGACAAGGTCGTGGCGCAAGCGTGTCCGCAGTGCGGTTCGGCCTACGTCGTCGAGAAGGTGACCAAGCGCGAGGGCGCGCGCTGGCAATGTCCCAACAAGGAGTGCGGCTACCGCGCGCCGGCGCCGGCGGCCGCGGCTCCCGACGGCAGCACTCCTGAACCGGCGCCAGCAAGCGCGTAGGCGGCTTCAGAAACATTCGCCGAGCGGGTAAGCGCGGAGTTCCGCCGCATTATTTCCTCGTTACGATTTTCTCCGAGCTTGCCGCGGCGCGTGCGGGCAGGCTAGCCTTTTCGCGAACAGCAACCCGTAACCGCTCGCGATAACTACTCTCGGTGACCACTAGGATCGTAAACGTAATTGGCGCGGGACTGGCGGGCAGCGAAGCCGCGTGGCAGCTCGCCCGCCGCGGCCTCGGCGTGCGCCTGTTCGAGATGCGCCCCGTCCGCATGACCGAAGCGCATCGGACCGCGCTTTTCGGCGAGCTGGTGTGCTCGAATTCGCTGCGCAGCAACTCGATGGACACCGCGGTCGGCGTACTCAAGGAGGAGATGCGCCGGCTGGGTTCGCAGGTAATCGCGGCCGCCGATCGCGCTCGCGTCCCTGCGGGTTCGGCGCTGGCGGTGGATCGCGACGAATTCGCGCGCGCACTGACCGATGCGCTGACCGGCCATCCGCTGGTCGAGGTCGTGCGCGAAGAGGTCACCGCGATTCCCGCCGGGCCGACTATCCTCGCGAGCGGCCCGCTCACCAGCCCGGCTCTGGAAGCCGACCTCAACCGCCTCGTCGGCGCGCGCCATCTCTATTTCTACGACGCGATCGCGCCCGTGGTGAGCGCGGAATCGATCGACATGGAAATCGCTTTCCGCGCCTCGCGATGGGGCCGCGGCGGCGACGACTATATCAACTGCCCGCTCGATGAGATCGAGTACGACGCCTTCGTGGCCGCGCTGCTCGCGGCGGAAAAGGTCGCCGCGCATCCTTTCGAGCGCCCGGTCTACTTCGAAGGCTGCATGCCGATCGAGGAGATGGCGCGGCGCGGGCCGCGGACGCTCGCGTTCGGCCCGATGCGCCCGGTGGGGCTCGACGATCCGCGCCGGGCCCGCCGTCCGTACGCGGTCGTGCAGTTGCGCCAGGACGACCGCGCGGCGCGCCTGTACAACATGGTCGGCTTTCAGACCAAGATGACCTACCCCGAGCAGCGCCGCGTGCTGAGGATGATCCCCGGGCTCGCGCGCGCCGAGTTCGTGCGCCTCGGCTCGCTCCATCGCAATACCTTTATCGATTCGCCGCGCCTGCTGCGGCCGACGCTGCAACTGATCGGACGCGACGATCTCTTCCTGGCCGGCCAGATGATCGGCGTCGAAGGCTACGTCGAGTCGGCCGCCGCGGGTCTGCTCGCGGCGCTCAATGTGGCAAATCTGATCAACGGCCGCCCGTTCGCGGTGCCGCCGCCGACCACCGCGCTCGGCTCGCTCGTCGCCTACGTCACCGACCCCGGCCGCCGCGACTTTCAGCCGATGAACGCCAACTACGGCCTGATGCCCGAGCTCGGAACGCGCGCTCGCGGCAAGCAGAAGAAGATGGACCTGGCGGCGCGCGCGCTTGCCGCGATCGACGGCTTTGCCACCGCGTCCGCGGGCCTCGAGTCCGCCGCCGCGCCGCTCCTTTGGGAGGCTCCATGAAGATCGGCGCGCTCGACGTTGGCACCAATACGGTCCTGATGCTGGTGGCCGAGGCGGCGGCCGGCGGCGGCCCGCGCCGCGTGATCGATCTCGCTCGCGTCACGCGGCTTGGCCAGGGCGTCGACCGCAACCATCGCCTCGACCCGCAGGCTGCCGAGCGCTCGCTCGATGCGATCGCGGAATTCGCCGAACAGGCGCGGGCCGCGGGCGCCGAGAAGATCGTGGCCGCCGGCACCGCGACGCTGCGCGATGCCGCGGACGGCCCGGACTTTATCCGCCGCGTGCGCGAGCGCACCGGAATCGATCTGGAAATCGTCTCGGGCGAGACCGAAGCTTGGCTTTCCTACCTTGCGGTCCTCAAGGGGCTGCGCCTCGATCCCTCGCAATGCGTGCTCATCATCGATATCGGCGGCGGTTCGACCGAATTCATCGGCGCCGGCCCTGTCGAGTTCATCAGCGCCGGTTCCGCGAAGCTTAAGATGACAAGCCTGCAGATCGGCTCGGTGCGCCTCACCGAGCGAATCATCAGCCACGATCCTCCTACGCCGCGTGAGGCCGCAGATCTCCGCCTGGCGATCGACGCCGAGCTCGCGCAATTGGGATGGAAGCTCGATACCGACCTGCTGGTCGGAATCGCCGGCACCGTCACGACGGTTTGCGCGGTTGCGCTCGGGATGGAGACCTACGATCCGGATCGCGTGCATGGCCACGTTCTCGCGCGCAGCGAGGTCGAGCGCGTCCTGCGCTTGTTCGGCTCGATGCCGCTTGCGGAGCGCCGCAAGCTCAAGGGCCTCGACCCCGCGCGCGCGGACGTGATCTTGGCCGGCACCGCGATTCTCGAGCGCGTGATGTGCGAAGCTGGCGTCGAGAGCGTCACCGTTAGCGATCAGGGTGTGCGATGGGGCCTGGTCTGGCGCGAATTGGGCGCCGGCGCGGTTCAACCGCCGTCAAAGTCTTCCTGAACGGCCGATCCCTTTCGCCGCGGAACCGGCGCCGTTGTTTCCGCTCTTGTCGCAACGCGCGCCCGCGGTATAAGGGCTCTAATAGGGTGGCATCCTGGAGGGCACCAACTCATGACCAAGGCCGAACTGATCGAGACCGTCGCCCGTGCGACCCACCTTGAGAAGAAGACCGCGGCGCGCGCGATCGAACTCACCTTCGAGAGCATCGCGCGCGCAATCCGCAAGGATAAGCGCTTCTGGGTCCCCGGCTTCGGCACTTTCTCGGTGCGTCGCCGCCGTCCGCGCGCCGGCTACAACCCGCGCACGCTCAGCCCGATGACGATTCCGGCCGCGCGCACCGTGGGGTTCCGCCCCGCCCCCAAGCTCAAGAAGGGGCTGTAAAAACCCGTGCGACCCGGCCGCCGGCGCATCCCTTCCCGCGCGATTCGTGACCGCTGACCCCCAGAGCAACGCGCCGCCGCTCTCCGCGCCGATCGGGCCCGATGCGCTCGCTACCGCGACGCGTCTTCGCGGACGAAGGCTTGCCGCGGCGGCGCTGCTCGCGCTGGCGATCGCTCTCGGCGGCTGGCTTCGCCTCGACGCGATCGGCGCGCGCGAGATGTCCGCGGATGAAGGAGCGTCGTGGGCAGCCGCCGCGGCGCCGTCGCTCGCCGGCGTGATGCGAATCCAGGCTGCGCTCAATCCCGGCAAGCTCGCCGTTTACGAAATCGCATTGCACGGGTGGATGAAGCTCTTCGGCGGCGGACTGGGCGCGATGCGCACGCTGTCGGCGATCTTCGATACGTTCAACATCGTCGTGGTGTTCATGCTCGTGCGCGAGCTTCTCGTGAAGCGGCCTTCGGCGAAACAAAATCAAGACGCGGCGTTGGGCGCAATGCCATATGCCGAGGCCCAAGCGGTGGCGGCGCTTGCCGCTCTCCTTTTCGCCGTCAATCTGGTGGCGATCAAGTACGCGCGCGAGCTGCGGATGTATCCGCTGGCCCTGCTGGTCGTTTTGCTCCAGGTCTGGATCTTCGTCCGCGTCGTGCGACGCGGGCCTGCACTCTTCGATCTCGCGCTGCTCGCCGTGCTGACCGCGCTCGCGGTCGCAACGCACTTCAGTGCCGCCTTCATGTTCGCGGCCGAGGCGCTTTGCCTGGCTGCAGCGCCGCTGATATGGCCGCGAGGCGGGCGATACCCACTGGCCACAGCGCTTGCGATCGGCGGCGCGTTCGGCGCGGGCGCCGCTATATTTCTGCTGGTCGCCTTGCCCGATCTGCGCTCGGGAGCTCAAGCGTTTGCCAACGGCGCGACGGGATGGATCGAGCGGCCGCGATGGTGGGCGCCGCTTTCGCTGTTCAACAAGGGCGCGGGCAGCGTCGCTTTCCCGGTGATGGCCGCGCTTGCGGTATGGGGCGCGTGGCGGGGATGGGCGCGTGCGCGCGAAGCAACCGCGTTCGCCCTCGCATGGATGTGGCTGCCGCCGCTGCTGATGCTTGCCGCTTCGTACGGCTTCTCGCCGATGTTCGTCGAACGCTACGCGCTATGGTGCTTCGTGCCGTTCTTCATGCTGGCCGCGCTCGGCGCCTGGGAAGTCCCTGGCGCGCCGGCGCGCGCGCTCGCGATCGGCGTGGCGGTTTGCCTTGCGCTCGCGCATCTCCACGCATACGCACGGCGTCCGCACGATACGCAATGGCGCGAGGCGGCCCGCGCTGCCGCCGGCGCGCTGGCGCCGGGAGAGAAGATCGCCGTCGCGCCGCCATACGCGGTCAACGCGGTGCGCTACTATCTGCACGTTACGCAGGCTGCCGGCGCCGCCGTGCCGGCGGATGACGCTGGCGTGCGCGGGGGCACCGCTGGCGTCCTGGTCATCGGCGATCAGTGGAATGCGCACGCGGAAGTTGCGACACTGCGCAAAGGCTATCCGCGCCCGATCGCGGCCTTCCGCGATGTGCGCGTGTGCGGCCGCGGCACGCCTGCGCGATGAAGCGCGAAGTCCTAGGTGAGACCGAGCGCGAGCAAATCACGAGGGGAGAACGCGATGAGCGATCAGAGCCAGCCGGTGAGTCAACTGAAACAGCAGCAACGTATCGATTGGAATGCGGCGGCCGCCGGATGGAAACAATGGTGGAGCGTCTTCGAACGCGCGGCGCAGCACGTCAGCGACCGCCTGATCGAACTTGCCGAGGTGCGCGCGGGTTATCGGGTTGCCGACCTCGCCACCGGAATCGGCGAGCCCGCGATTACCGCGGCGCGGCGCGTCGGCGCGGGCGGCCGCGTCGTCGCATTCGATCACTCCTCGGGGATGCTCGCGGTGGCGCGCGAGCGCGCTTCGGCGCTGGGACTCGATAACCTGGTCGAGTTTCACGTCGGCGATATCGAATCGCTGGAGGCCGACGAGCACAGCTTCGACGCCGCGCTCTGCCGCTGGGGCCTGATGTTCGTGCCCGACCTCGATTCTGCCGCGCGCGGAATTCGCCGCGCACTCAAGCCCGGCGCTCGCTTCGCGACTGCCGTCTGGTCGACGCCGGACAAGGTGCCGATGATAAGCCTCGCCGGCGACGCGATGCGCGCTCTGGCCGGCCTGCCGCCGCGCCAGCCCGGCGCGCTCGATCCCTTTCGGCTTGCCGACGTATCGATCCTGACGCGCGCGCTCGAAGCCGCAGGCTTCGGCGAGGTGCGCAGCGAACCGCTCGAGGTGGTCTTCGAATTTGCCTCGTCCGACGAGTTCACCCGCTTCCGCGAAGGCGTGTCCGCTCCGCTGCGCGCGGTGCTGGAGCAGGTCACGCCCGAGGTGCGCGAAAAGATCATGCGCGCGACGGCGGATGCGGCTGCGCCCTTTCGCCGTCCCGACGGCTCGCTCAGGATGCCGAACGTGACAATCTGCGTTGCAGCGCGCGCGTAAGCGGCGCAGCCGCTGCGCCCAAGCGATGCGGCCTGGCGGCGAATCTGCTAGTTTCGAGGCGGTTGCGCCGCTTGCGCGGCGTCAGTCGCCCAGGCGGCGCGGCAGGTGATGAAGACCAGGGGGGAGGAGCGCGCGGTATCGCCGGACAGCTCCGTCGATTCTCCGGCGGCGGCACGTGCGGCCGAGCTTCACGGGTCGGCCGCCGCGGAAGCTTCCAGGCGCGCCCGCAACTCGCTTCTGCGCCATTCGCCCGCGGTAGTCCTGCTCGCTATCCTTGTCGCCGATTCCAACCGACACACCGACCCTGACCTCTGGGGGCACATCCGGTTCGGCCAGGCATTTATCGCAAGCGGCCACCTAATCCACAGCGATCCCTACAGCTATTCGGCGCCGGGCGCGCCCTGGCACGACTACGAATGGCTTGCCGAAGTGGTGATGGCATTCGTTTACAACGCGGCCGGAGTGGCGGGCCTCAAGCTTTGGAAACTCCTGTGCACGGCGCTCACCGTGATCTTTGTTGCGGATTCAGAGGCCGAGACCGGAGCGTCATTGTCAACGCAGCTCCTGGTATTGGTCATCGCGGCGCTCGCCCTTGTGCTGCAGATGCAGTTCCGGCCGCAGATGTTCACGTTCGTGCTGCTCGGAGCGCTGCTCGCTCTGCTCGCGCGGCACAATTATCGCCGGCGTGCGCCGCTTTGGACGGCGGTGCCTCTGATGGCGGTGTGGGCGAATCTGCACGGCGGATGGATCGTCGGCATCGCCACGCTTGCGATGTACACGGCGGGCGCGACTATCCATGACCTCGCCGTTGGCGCGGGCCTTCGGCGCGGAATCCGCCTGGCCGCCGTCACCGGAAGCGCGTTGCTCGCGACGTTGCTCAACCCGTACGGCTTCGGCCTCTGGCGCGCGGTCGCGTGGGCGCTGCTCGCGCCGTACAAGCGCCTCGCCAACGTCGAGTGGCAGCCGATGTTTTTTGCGCTGGCTCAGCAATGGCACCAGGCGCACTCGGGCATCTTCGTTTACGCCGCGGTCCTGGCGCTGATGGCGGGGCTGGTCGTGGCGTTTATCCTCGCGCCCGACACCAGCGACCTGCCGCTGGTCGCGGTGGCCGCGACGATGTGCGTTGGAGCATGGCTCTCAGTGCGCAACATGGGCCTGGTGGCCGTAACGGCAAGCGCGCCGCTGGCGCGTCATATGGATCTGCTCGGTCAAAAATGGCGCGGCGGAGCGCCGGCGCGCGCATCGCGCCCGGTCAATCAACTCGTGATTTTCGCGCTGTGCGTTGCGTTGATGCTGAAGACGGACGTCTTTTCGCGCCGGCTCGACCTCGACCAGCCTTATCCGGCCGGCGCGCTCGGGTTCATGCGCGCGCATCAGCTGACCGGCAGAATCCTCAACGATTGGAACTGGGGCGATTATCTCATCTGGCACGCCGCCCCCGCGAGCAAGGTCTTTATCGACGGCCGCGACGATACCGTATATCCACTCGAAGTCGTGCGCCAGTACATGCTATTTCGTTTCGACCTGCCGAACGGTTCTCGCGTTCTGGATGCTTATCCGCATGATTACGTACTTATCTCCCGCTCCGCCGAGGCGCGGCATGTGATGGAGCGGCGCGGTGACTGGAAGCTGCTTTATCGCGACGATAGTGCGTTTCTTTATGCCCGCGCGAGCGCACCTGCCGCGAGCCTGCCGAATTTGCCGGTGATCGGAGCGGGCGGTCCGGGCGCGTTTCCATAAGGGGAGACTTTGCGCCGTGGCGCGCGGCCTGTAGCGTGGAGCCTGCGAGCGAGCGCATGGCATCACCCGAGGCAGCATCGCGCGACGCCCCTTCCGACGCAAGCGCGCACGCCGGCACGTCGCGCTACCGGAAACTCGGGCCCACCGTCCCGCTCATGCGCTATGCTCCTGCGGCCGTCCTGATCGCAATCCTGCTCCCCGATTCCAATCGCTCCACCGATCCCGATTTGTGGGGTCATCTGCGCTTCGGCGAGGTCTTCATCGCCGCACGCCATTTGCTCCACCACGACACGTATTCCTACTCCGCGGCGGGCCATCGATGGCGCGATCACGAGTGGCTGGCCGAAGTCGTCATGGCTTTGGTTTACGATGCGGCCGGCGTGGTCGGGCTCAAGCTGTGGAAGTTCGCGTGCACGGCGGCAGCGATGCTTTTTGTCGCCGACAGCGAGGCGTCCACCGGCGCGCCGCCCGCGGTCCAGCTTACCGTCCTATTCGCGGCGGCGTGCGGATTTGTGTTGCAGGCGCAGTTGCGGCCGCAGATGTTCAGCCTCGTGCTGTTCGGCGCGCTCCTCGCATTGCTCGCGCGCGACACTTACCGCCGCGACGCTCGGCTTTGGCTGACGCTTCCGCTGATGGCGCTTTGGGCGAACCTGCACGGCGGCTTCTTCATCGGCCTCGCGGCGCTGGCGCTCTACTCAGTCGTCGCATTCTCCCAGGATGTCGCCGCGCATGCGGGATGGCGCCGCGGGGCCGGATTGATGGTCCTCACCGCGGCCTCCGCGGCGAGCACGCTGGTCAATCCCTATGGCGGCGGAATCTGGGGAACGGTGACGCATGCGCTCGCCAACCCGTACACCCGCAACGTAATCCGGGATTGGCAGCCATTTTGGTGGGCGATGCTGGCTCAGTGGCATTCGGCGCCCTCGGGCGTCGTATTCTATGTTGCTGTGATCGCGATGGTCGGCGCGCTGGCAACCGCGATGGCCGCAGCGCCGAGCGCAGACGATCTGCCGCTGATCGCGGTAGCGGCGATGATGGTGCTGGCGGCTTTTGTTTCGGTGCGCAACATGGCGCTGGCGGCTATGGCGCTTGGCGCGCCATTGGCCCATCGTCTGGAGATGCAGCGCGCGAAGCGCGCAGGGGAGATTGCGCTTGCTATGTCGTGGCGTCCGGCGGCCCATGTCGCGGCGTTCATGCTGGCCGCCGCAATGGCGTTCGGCGGCGGACTGTTTTCGTCGCGTCTCGCACTGGATCGCGCCTACCCTGCGGGGGCGCTCGCCTTCATGAAATCGCGGGGCCTGCATGGCAATGTGATGGGCGAGTTCGGATGGGGCGAATATCTCATCTGGCATGCGGCGGCGGTCGGCGACCGGGTTTTCATCGACGGTCGCTACGACACCGTCTATCCGTTCAAGGTTATCGGCGAGTACCTTGAATTTTACTTCGACCAGCCGGGGGCGAACCGCGTGCTCGATTCCTACCCGCACGACTTCGTGCTGATCGGATCGGCCGCGCCCGCGCGTCATCTGATGGCGCGGCGCGCGGACTGGAAGCTTATCTATCGCGACGCCGACAGCCTGCTTTACGCGCGCGCCGGCGCACCCGCGGCAGAACCGCCGGGGTTACCCGTCACCGCGGCGGTCCCCGCGGGCCAATTTCCATGACGTCGTCGCGGCCTGCGCAAACGTTGTCGCTAGCGCGTTACTCGCCGGCCTTCCTCGCCTTCATCATCGTTATCGCCGACGCCGGCCGCTGGGCCGACCCGGACCTTTGGGGTCATCTCGCTTTCGGCCGCCTCATCCTGACGCGCGGGCATCTGCCGCCCGTTGACGTTTTCTCTTACAGCGCGAGCGGCTTGCCCTGGCACGATCACGAATGGTTCTCCGAAGTCGTGCTGGCGCTGTGTTGGAGCGGGTTTGGAGTAATCGGGCTGAAGCTGATGAAGTTCGCGGCCACCGCCGCGCCGGTCACGCTGCTGGCGATGGGCGCGGCCGAGACGGGCGCGCCGATGGCGCTGCAGATGGTGGTGCTGACGACGGCAGCCGCGGCGATCGCGCCGATGCTCCAGTTTCGCCCGCAGCTTTTCGACTTTATCGCGCTAAGCGCGTTGCTTCTGCTGCTCGCGCGCGACAGTTACCGCCGCACGGCGCGGCTTTGGCCTGCGATTCCGATCTTCGTGCTGTGAGCCAACCTGCACGGCGGATTTTTAGTCGGTCTCGCGGCGCTCGCGGTCTATACCGGCGCCGCGGCGGTCGAGGACCTGGCGGCGGGCGAGGGCCTCGGCCGCGCGGTGCACGTGGGCGCCGTGACCGCGGGATGCGCGCTCGCGACGCTGGTCAATCCCGACGGATCGGCAACTGGCGCACCGTGATGCATACGCTCGGCAATCCGCTCACGCGCGCGGTGGTCAGCGAATGGCAGCCTCTGCTGTTCAAGATCGCCGAGGAATGGCACAAGTCGCCGAAGACCGCGATCAACTTTGCGCTCGTGATCGTACCATACGCCGCGCTGGCGCTCTGTTTCGCGCTGAGGCCGCGCGGGTGCGACCTCGGTCTTGTCGCGATCGCTGCGATGATGGGCGTTGCCGCGTACCTGGCGGTCCGCAACATGGCGCTCGCGGTGATCGCCTCGACCACACCACTGTGCCGGCATGCCGCCCTCGCGCTTGCGCATACGCGCTTCGGCGATACGACGCCGCCCGCGCCGCGAACGCGCCCGCGCGAAGCGCTGATCGGCGGACTCGCGCTCGCGATCGCGATAGCCACCGGGCTCTTCTCGCCAAGCCTGCGCGAGGGTTACCCGCAACCCCGGAGAGCGATCGAATTCATGCGCGCGCACGGACTGCACGGCAACGTACTCGATGATTTCGGATGGGGCGAGTACCTGATTTTCGAGCTTGCGCCCGGATCAAAGTCTTCATCGACAGCCGCTACGATATGGTCTATCCGCAGCCGGTGATCGCGGACTATCTGGACTTCTTTTTGGTGCGCCCGCGCGCCGCCGCGGTCCTTGGCGGCTATCCGCACGACTTCGTGCTGCTGAGAGTGACGTCGCCGTGTTACAGCTTCATGATGGCGCAGCCGGGATGGCGGCTGGTCTATCGCGACGAGCTGGCGGCGCTGTTCGCGCGTGCGGATTCGTCGGCCGCCTCGGCGTACGGCGTGCGAGAGCCTGCGGATCGGTGACGGCCTTCAGGACCTGGCAGCGAGGCCCTGAGAAGCGGAGAGACCCGGCGAATCGGCAGCCAAAGACGCGCGCTCGAGACGATCGCTCGCCGCCGAGCCAATCGCGTCCGTCGCCAGCCATAACACGGCGAAAAATCCCAGCATCAGAGCCAGGATCGATCCTTCGGCAAGAAATTTTACTCCCTGATTCCAGAGGACCGCGCCGACCACGGGTTTTCTCAGCAGGC
>Ga0335078_10004096_pt1 | contig 21625 bp, 18 predicted proteins | sample Lox_Sample_32_FD_206711 | JGI IMG/M metagenome (GOLD analysis project Ga0335078, IMG submission 206711) | Soil microbial communities from Loxahatchee National Wildlife Refuge, Florida, United States - Lox_Sample_3.2 | ecosystem: Environmental > Terrestrial > Soil > Wetlands | place: USA...
GGATTTCTCCGGCGCTCGCGCCTTCGTGCCGGTACGTTCCGACGTGTTCGGAATATGGCATCGAGGCCATCGAGCGCTACGGCGTGCTGCAGGGCGGAATGAAGACGGTTTGGCGCCTCATGCGATGTCATCCGTTTGCGAAGGGCGGGTTGGACCCGGTGGTGAAACGACCGGCGCCTTTCGAAAACGTCAATGACGAGGAAGCATGCCTGCCCCGCAACGTTCTCGCGAACGAGTAAGGACGAAGGACTAACGGCGAGTTACGAATTTGGCTGAATTTCAAAATCCCCAGCAAGAGCCCGGCATGGAGCGCAGGCTGCTTCTCGTCTTCGCGCTGACGTTTGCTGTCATCATGCTGTTTCAGCCGATTCTGAAAAAGTACATGCCGCAGCCGCCGGCGAGCCAACAGAGTTCGCAACCGCCTGGGGGAGGTCAGCCGCAGGCGAATCAATCTCAGGGGAATCAGGCTCCGGGGGCGAATGGCGGCGTTGCCGGCGTCCCCGCGGGCGCGACGGCGCAGTCGAAAGGCGCCGCGCAGAATGGGCCGGCTGCAACTGCGAAGAGAGCGGCCAGCGAGTCCGAAACGGTTGTCGAAAACGATCTTTACCGCATCGTCTTCAGCAATCGCGGCGCGCAGGTGAAGTCGTGGGTGCTGAAGAAGTGGGACGACGAGAATGGAAAGCCGCTCGATCTGGTGAATCATGCCGCGGCCGAGAAATTCGGGTATCCCCTGTCGCTCTGGACCTACCCCGGCAATCTCAGCGACGATCTGCGCGGCGAACTCAACTCCGCGCTCTACGTGGCGACGAGCACCGGCTCAATCGCCCCGGCCGACATCAGCTTCGAATATGCGAATGGCGACCTCGCGGTGCGGAAGATTTTTCATTTCGATCACAGCTACGTGGTCGGGGTTCAGACTTCAGTGCTGGTACGAGGTTCGAGCGTCACTGCGTTTCCCATGTGGCCGTCGGGCTTCGGCGATCAGAGCACGGCGCCGCAATATGCCGCCAGCCAGATCGCATACCAGGATGGAAGCAGAGTGGAGCGGCTCAACAACAGCAGTTGGAGCGTGTTGCCGTCCGTAAAGGCGACGGGCGGGGCGACCGTTCCGGGACCGTTCCAGTGGGCAGGCGTGTCGGAGCAATACTTCGCCGCTATTTTCATGCCAAGCGATGCGCAGAACACGGCGATGGTCGTGCTGCGCAGCCCGTTCGATATTGCGCACAACCCGGCCGATCCGAGCGATAAGCGGCAGGACAAGGTGGATGTGTTTGGCGCCGCGGCGGGTAGCCTGAAGGGGGCGAGCTCCACGCGGCTCTACGTCGGCCCGAAGTCGCTGGCGGCTCTGGAAGGCGTGGCGGTTCCGGGAATCAGCGGGGCCGAGCCCGACCTACGCGCGGTGGTCGACTTCGGCTGGTGGGGCCTGATCGCGCGGCCGCTGTTCATCTGGCTGAAATGGACGAACGCCTTCCTGCATAACTGGGGCTGGGCGATTCTGCTTCAGACTTTGATCATCAACCTGGCCTTGCTGCCGCTGCGGCTATCGCAGATGAAATCGATGCTCAAGATGCAGCGCGTTGCGCCGCAGATCAAGGCGATCCAGGAAAAGTACAAGAAATACAGCCTGCGCGACCCGCGCAAGGCGGAGATGAATACCGAGATTTCGGCGCTCTACAAGAAGGAAGGAGTGAATCCGGCGGGCGGTTGTCTGCCGCTGTTGATTCAAATGCCGTTCCTTTTCGCGTACTACCGTATGCTGGGCGTGGCCATCGACCTGCGCCACGCGCCGTGGCTTTGGATTAACGACCTGGCCGCGGCCGACAAGCTGCACATTCTGCCGATCGCGATCGTCATCACCATGCTCTTTATGCAGCGCATGACGCCGCAGGCGGGCATGGACCCGTCGCAACAGAAGATGATGAACATCATGATGCCGGGAATGATGGGCGTGATCAGTTGGAACCTGCCCGCCGGACTCGGGCTGTACTGGTCGGCGGGGCAGCTGATCGGCATCGTGCAGCAGGCGGTGATGAACCGCACATCGCTGGGGCGGGAAATGCGCGAGATGATGGAGAAGCGCGCGAGGAAGAAAGATAAATAGCCGTCCGCTATCCGCCGCCAGCCGTCCGCGCAATCCGCGACGGTTTGCCGGGGGCTGAAGGCCGATGGCTGAGAGTTACCTATGCCAATTACCGACAAAGTCGCTGCCGCCAAACAGATCGGCGAATTTCTGCAAACCATGATCACCAACGGTGGCTTCAAGCTGAAATACCGGATCACCGTCGATCCGCCGATCGCGCAGAACCGCGACTGGGAGCACCCCGAGATTCTGGTGGAGTTCGCCGGGCCCGACTCAGCGCTGCTTCTCGAACGGGGCGGCGAGCTGCTGCGCTCGTTCGAACTCCTCGCCTCCGAGATGCTGCACCTGCAAGGCAACGAGCACGAGAAAATCTGGTTCGACTGCAAGAATTTTCGTTCGCTGCGCATCGACGAGTTGCAAATCGCGGCGCGCACCGCCGCCGATCGGGTGCGGCGCACGGGCGAGCCCTACCGCTTCGGCCCGATGTCATCGCGCGAGCGGCGCATCGTTCACCTTGCGCTGCGCGAGGAGCAGGACCTCCGCACCGAGAGCGACGGCGAGGGAGGAAGGCGTTCGGTCGTGGTCTATCCGGGAAACTACAAGTCAAAGGCGAGGCCGGATCGCCGGGCATCTTCCTGAGGGTTCCCAAGGTCTGTTGTTGGTCTTTTGGTCGTTCGTCCTTCGTTCTTTGGTCCTTACGTCCCTGTGCTGCGTCCCTGGCGCTTCGCATCCGCAGTTCGAGCGATCGCGCGAGGTGAGGCAAAAGCGAGCCGCGCAGCACGGGATTGCACCCTTCTCGCGGCAGTTAGTTTCTCGACACTTGACAGCTAAAAAAAATCGCGATGCAATCTCGCATGCTCACAAATTATTTTTGTTGCAGAACACCGACTGCCGATTTTTTTTGTGCTAGTATGCCGTTCGTCCCGTAATGAATTTCACCGACAACTCGTACTCAAAAACAGGCGCTGCCCTGCTGTAACGAAGACTCATATTTCAAGATTGGATTGATCCCGGCACATCGCCGGGCTTTTGGTATTCATAAAAATGTCAGTCACCAGTTCCTCGATCAGCCCGAACCCGTGGGTGCGCATCCTCGATGCGCTGGAAAAGAAAGTCAACCGCCATTCCTACAACACATGGCTGAAGCCGACCCGGTACAGCCACATCAGCAATGGAATCCTGTTCGTCCGTGTGCCAACGGACGAGTTCCGTAAGGAGGGCGACAAATACGCCGACCTGATTCAGGAGGCGGTGGATGACCTCGGGCTGGGATACGAAGATGTAAAGTTCGTCACCGCGGAAGACGATCCGTCGAACACGCCCATCCGGCACAACGGCGGGCTCTCGGCGTTTCCGCCATCGAGCGGCGCGCAAACGATGTCGGCGCCCGCGCAGGGCCGGTTTGATTGGGACAGCGCGGCTCAGCTGAACCCGCGCTATACCTTCGACGCGTTCGTGATCGGGAGCGGCAACCAGTTCGCGCACGCGGCGTGCCAGGCGGTGGCGGAACGTCCATCGAAGGCCTACAACCCGCTCTTTCTCTATGGCGGGACGGGCATGGGCAAGACGCACCTGATGCAGGCGATCGGGCATGAGATCAAACGCCGTGCGCCGCAAGCGGCGATCTGTTACGTGTCGAGCGAGAAGTTCACCAACGAGATGATCAACTCGTTGCGCTACGACAAGATGATCAGCTTCCGCGACAAATTCCGCACGGTGGACGTGCTGCTGGTCGACGACATCCAGTTCCTCGCGCAAAAGGAGCGCACCCAGGAGGAGTTCTTCCACACCTTCAACGCGCTGCATGAGTCGATGAAGCAGATCGTGATTGCCAGCGACCGGCCGCCGAAGGAGCTGGCCGAATTTGAAGACCGGCTGCGCAGCCGTTTCGAGTGGGGATTGATCGGCGACATCCAGCCGCCCGATCTGGAGACCAAGGTGGCCATCCTGCAAAAGAAGTCGGAGCAGGAGCGCGTTACGCTGCCCAACGATGTCGCTCTCTATATCGCGTCGAATATTCGCTCGAATGTACGGGAACTTGAAGGCGCGCTCATCCGGCTGGTCGCGCACTCGTCGCTGATCGGCGCCGAGATCACGCTGCCCTACGCGCAGCAGGTTCTGAAGAATTTTATCGACTCGCAGGCCCGGAAGGTAACGATCGAAGCGATACAAAAGGCGGTCGCCGAGCAGTTCGGGCTGCGCCTGGTCGAGATCAAGGCCAAGAACAACTCGCGCTCCATCGTCTATCCGCGGCAGATCGCGATGTACCTAGCCAAACATCTGACCGAAGCCTCGTTGCCGGAAATCGGACGCCAGTTTGGCGGCAAGCACCACACTACAGTGCTGCACTCGGTCGAAAAGATCGAGGGAGTTCGCAAGGACGACAAGGATCTGAACCGGCTGTTGAATAAGCTGACCGAGCAGTTAGGGGCGTAGAAATCGGGTTCTTCGGTCTTCGTTCCTGGTCCCCGGTCCTTGGTACCGCGTCTTTGGCGGTTCGTCGCGGGTGTCGTTGGGTGGAACGGTTAAGGCGCCCGAAGGTTGACTTCCTACCGACGAACGACGAGAGACCAACGACGGGCCGATCGGCAGCGGCCGTTCCTCTGGTTTTCTTGCGTTTGCATTTGATATAAAAAGAAGAATCAAAGTATAGTCGGGAGACCCTAATATGCCGGTTGAAGTCGCTCCTGCTCCTGCGGCCACCACGACGATGGAAATCACGGTCAGCAAAGTCGAACTGCTCCGCGAACTGACGGCCACTCAGGGCGTGGTCGAGCGCAAGACCACGATTCCGATTCTCTCGAACTATCTTTTGGAAGCCTCCGCCGACAAGCTTTCACTCACCGCCACGGATCTGGACCTGAGCCTGCGGACCTCCTGCAGCGCCAAGGTCAAGAAGGAAGGCGCCTGCACCATTCCGGCGCGCAAGCTCTATGACTACGTAAGGCTGCTGCCCGACGCCGACATCACCATCAAGCTGCTGGAAAATCACTGGGTGAGCATTCGCTGCGGACGGTCGAATACGAAGATGGTGGGGATGGCGCGCTCGAATTTCCCGGGCTTGCCGGTGTTTCCGAGCGCGGGGGCAATCAAGATTCCGGCCGCCGTTTTGCGTTCGATGATCGCAAAGACCGGCTTTGCGATTGCCAACGAAGAATCGCGGTATACGCTGAATGGCGCGCTGATGGTGCTGAAGCCGGAGTCGATCACCATGGTGGCCACCGACGGCCACCGGCTGGCGCACATCGAACGCACGGGCGAGAAGTTCGATGGCGTTTCCGGCGAGATGAAGACGCTGGTTCCGAAGAAGGCGATGGACGAGCTGAAATCGCTGCTCGATGCCGAGATCGAATTTATCGAATTCGCGAAAGACGAATCGACGCTCTTTTTCCGCGTCGGGCCGCGCCTGCTGACCTCACGGCAGCTCACCGGGCAGTTCCCGAACTATGAGGCGGTGCTGCCCAAGGACATTACCAAGTCGATCGTGGTGCATGGCGATGAACTTGGGGGCGCGATTTCGCGGGTGGCGCAATTTGCCGACGAGCGCTCGCGGGCCGTGCGGCTGCGCCTGGAAAAAGGCGAGCTGAAGCTTTCCGCTTCCTCGACAGAAACGGGCGAGTCGGAAGATTCGCTGGAAGTGGACTACAACGGCGACGCGATGGCGATTGGCTTCAACGCCCAGTACCTGCTCGATTTCATCAAGGCAGTGGGGCCGGGAGAGGTCAAGCTCGAAATGAAAGACGCGCAGTCAGCGGGACAGCTTCGGCCGGCGGAGAGCGAAGACTACAAGTACCGGTATATTGTGATGCCGATGCGGATCTGAGTTGGGTTGTGTGGCGAACACTCTTGTCCGCGCTCGAATGGCGGAGAAATAGGGGAAGCATTCGCCCCTGAACTCTCCGGCAGTCAATGCGAATCGCGCCCAACCAGCCCTTGACCCAACTCCCGCTCCCCATTTAGATTGAGCCCCATTCACAGGAGGTCCCCATGCTATCCGGCTTCAAGCAATTCATTCTTCGCGGCAATGTGGTCGATATGGCGGTCGGCGTGGTGATCGGCGCCGCTTTTGGAGGCGTGGTTACCGCTCTCACCAAGGACCTGCTCACGCCGTTGATCGCCGCGGTGGTCGGCAAACCGGATTTTTCGTCCCTTAGCTTTACCATGAACGGGACGCCGTTTCCGGTCGGCGATTTCATCAATGCCTGCGTGTCCTTTTTTCTCATTGCCGCGGCGATTTACTTCTTTGTCGTGACGCCGATCAACGCTCTGGTCTCGCGCATGAGAAAAGCTCCCGCGCCAGCCGACCCCACTACCAAGAAGTGCCCGGAATGCCTGAGCGAGATTCCAATCGATGCCCGCCGGTGCGCCCACTGTGCGCAGCCGGTGATTGGCAAGGCGGCATGATCGTGAGTCTCGAGTTATGCTGCCGCAAGCGGCAAACAAGTAAGGGTTGATTTCAGTGATGGCGACGGTGACGGCTGACACCCGACGGCTGACCGAGCCTTCTGGCAGTTTTCCCGCCCTTCCTGTAAAATCAAAGTTTCGGCATCAGCCTGGGAAGGATCTCTGGAGTTATGGCAAGAGTTTGTGATATTTGCGGCAAGGGGCCGCAGTTCGGCAACACCATCAGTCACGCCCACAACGTGAGGAAGCGGCGCTGGAACGTTAATCTACGTCCGGTCCACGCTAAGGTGGGAGCCACGACCAAGCACATGCGCGTCTGCACTTCCTGTCTGCGCAGCGGCAAGGTCGTCAAAGCGTAAAAGTCAACGCAAAAGAGGAAAGCGAAACGCGGCGCGGACACACCGGCCCGCGCGTGCGGTTTACTTCGCGTCCACCAACTCGACATCAAAAATGAGCGTGGCATTCGGCGGAATTGCGCCCGGATATCCCTTCGCGCCGTAGGCCAGGTCCGGGGGAATTCGAAGCTGCCTTTTCCCGCCTACTTTCATTCCCGCCACGCCCTCGTCCCATCCCTTGATGACCTGCCCTGCCCCCAGCATGAACTCGAAGGGCTTGCCTGTGCCGACGGAGCTATCGAATTTCTTGCCGTCGGTGAGCCAGCCGGTATAGTCGACCTTGACCTTGTGCCCGCTTTGGGCGACCGCGCCCGTGCCCACCTTGATATCCCAATACTCAAGACCGCTGGGCGTCTTGTTGGGCGCGCCCGTGACCTTGGTCGGCCCGGCGGCAGCGCTCCCGGCCGAAGCCGTAATCCCAGCCGCCAGAATTAACCCGAGAAGCGTAATCAGAGCAATTGTTTTCATGATTTCCTTTCCTGAGTTTCAGTCCCCTAAGCATGATAAGAGAGAAGGGCGGAATCCGCCGTGTTCCTCTGTGTACCTCGGTGAAGCGATTTTGAATTCCCTTGCGCAAGTTTCACGCGAGGGCGATGACATCGATCTCCACCAACACATCCTTCGGAAGGCGCGCCACTTCCACGGTGGAGCGCGCGGGTGGGGCTTGCGTAAAGTACCGGGCATAGACTTCATTCATGGCGGCGAAGTCGCCCATGTTCTTGAGGAAGACGGTGCAGCGCACCACTTTCTCGAAGCTACTGCCGGCTTCTTGCAGGATCGATCGCAGGTTCGTCAGCACGCGATCCGTCTGTGCGGACACATCTCCGGCGACTACTTGCTGCGTGGCCGGATCGATGGCTACCTGTCCCGAGGTAAACAGAAAGCCAGCCGCCCGGATCGCCTGCGAGTATGGACCGATGGCCTTGGGGGCCCCAGCTGTCGAAATCACTTCCCTGGTTGCCAACTTCACCTCCACTGAAACGCTTTCACTTTAAAGACCGAATGCTCAAAACAGCGAACTCTGCCGCCTGTTTGGCGTGATACCAAAATGCTCGTAGGCCAGTTGGGTCGCCACACGCCCGCGCGGCGTGCGATTCAAGAACCCGATCTGCATCAGGAACGGTTCGTAGATTTCTTCGATCGCGTCCGGCTCTTCTGCGAGGGCGGCTGCCAGAGTATTCACGCCTACCGGGCCGCCTTGATATTTCTCGATAATTGTCAGCAGGAGCCTGCGGTCGATCTCGTCGAACCCATGCTGGTCGACTTCCAGCATCGAAAGCGCCGCTTTCGCGGTCGCCTGATCGATCACCCCAGCCGCGCGCACCTGCGCATAGTCGCGCACCCGCCGCAACAGCCGATTCGCAATGCGCGGCGTTCCGCGCGAGCGGCCGGCAATCTCCTCGGCCCCCGCCCGCTCCACTTTCACCCCCAAAATTTCAGCCGAACGCTCCACGATGATCCGCAAATCATCATTCGTATAGAACTCCAGCCGCAGCAGCAACCCAAACCGCGAGCGCAACGGAGCCGAAAGCAGTCCCGCGCGCGTAGTCGCCCCAACAAACGTAAACGGCTTGACATCCAGCGTGTGCGTCCGCGCCGACGGCCCCTGGCCGATCATGATGTCGAGTTTGTAGTCTTCAAGCGCCGAGTAAAGGATCTCCTCGAGCGCAGGTTGCAAGCGGTGGACCTCGTCGATAAATAGAACCTGCCGTTCGCGCAGGTTGGTCAGAATAGACGTCAATTCGCCCTTGATCTGCAAGGTAGGGCCGGAAGTCTGCTGGAAGGCAACGGCAAGCTCATTGGCAATAATGGTGGCCAGCGTAGTCTTTCCCAGGCCCGGCGGCCCATAGAGCAGCACGTGATCGAGCGCCTCACCGCGCGACTTGGCCGCCTGGATGGCGACGTCCAGGTTGTCTTTGACTTTTGCTTGGCCAATGAATTCGGCGAGCCGTTGCGGACGCAGCTTGAGCTCAAAGGAGGAATCGTCCTCGACGGGCGCGGCGGAGACGAGACGATCCTTGATGGGCAAATCAGGATTGTTTTTTGCGAGAGCCACTCAGCGAAATGTTAGCAGATGTCAGATTGTGGAGGGACGGGCTCATCAGCCGCCTGGCAGTTCGCCATAGCTTTGCGCTTGAGGGCTACTGCCCAATCACTCCCAGGCGCACACCCTTCAGCTTGCCGGCGTCGAACCAGGCGACCTTCTGTCCGAACCAGGTTTTCGTCCCGGCGAGCTTGTACTTCTTCACGGCGGCCGGGAAGTCGCGTCCCGCCAGTATGATGGCCACCGGCGATTCTCCAAACTTCGAGATTCGCTCCGACAGCCACCCCCCGCCCGATGGCGCCACCAGGATCACGGGTTCACCGGGAAAATACGCCATCTTTCCCCATTCCTTCTGGTTTTCGATGAGCGGATCGGTCCAGCCGTATGCTTTGCGAAAGAGGGCAATCGCGGCGTCAAGATTGCTGACGCCGACCACAACATTCTCTACCCCCGAAACCGGGGCTCCCGCTGTGCTTGCCGAAGTCTGCACCCGCCACGCGCGCGGTGTCTCGTCCTCGATGAGGAACGGCAAGACCGCCCCTGGGGTACTCGAGCCGACATCCGCCCTGGTCCATTCAATCGACATACCGTCAGGGCGCTTTCGACTTCCCGGCGCCGGGGCTGTCACCGCGACCCCAACCTTTTTCAACCGGTCTACTTCCTGCAACAGGACGTTTGTGCCGACCGCCCATGCGCAGGTGACGGCATCTTCTCCCATGAACTTGGCCCAGTCCGAGCCCGTTGTCACGCCCGCCTTCACGGGCGCGATCAATTCCATGTAAGTTCCGTCATCGAAGCCGATGCCAGCCATTTGAGTGACGCCGTTGCCATGGGGTCCGCCAAAATCGGGAGCAAGTCCGATGTCGGTGAACGCCTGGCGGAGAGGATCGAGATTCGAGCCACAGATCGAGACGTGATCCAGTTCCAGCATTCTTGATTTTTCCTGGCCCATACCCGCATTCGAGAACAAAACAACGCAAAGAGAAACCGGCAAGAGAGCGGATGCGGCGGCGGAAAAGCGGCCGGGAAGGGGAAGGTTCCGCCAGGACATTTTGGGCCTCCGAAATTTAACAACCGATGGTACGCTAATCCCGCCCCTGGGGAAAATAATTTCGCCCTGCTCCTCACTTCAGGCTCGCGTCGTTTCGCTGAAGGGTTGTCGAAAGGCGATTCGTAAAACCCCGTATGAGCGTCCAACTGTGGCGCCGTCGTCAGCGAGCCGGTCCAGGCAATACCGTCATTTTTCTTGGTCAAGATGCCCGGGGAACTCGATCGTGCATGACGAAGGTTCCATCGACTTAGCAAATGCCAGCTACTCCTCCTCTTCCTTCACATCCCCCCGCAGCGCCTTCGCCTTCTCGATAATCTTCTCCTGCAATTGCGCCGGCACAACGTCGTAGTGATGCATTTCCATGTTGAAGCTGCCGCGGCCCTGCGTCATGGAGGTCAGGTCCGCGCCGTAGGTCAGCATCTCCGCCATGGGAGCTTCGGCCTTCACGATCGTGTTGCCGCCCTTGTTATCCATACCCTGAATACGCCCGCGGCGGCTGTTGAGATCGCCCATGATCGTACCCGCGAACTCATCGGGCACAGTGATCTCGACGTTCATAATCGGCTCCAGCAGAGTCGGCTTGGCCACCTCCATCGCTTTTTTGAAAGCGATGCGGCCGGCCATCTGGAAGGAAAGATCGTTCGAATCGACGTCGTGATAGGACCCGTCATAAAGCACGACCCGGAAATCGACGACCGGGAAACCGGCCAGGTAGCCGCGCGCCGCAGCGTCTTTGATTCCCTTTTCGACCGGGGGAATGTAGTTCTTCGGAATCGCTCCGCCGAAAATGTCGTTCACAAATTCAAAGTCTCCACCGCGCGGCAGGGGCTCCATTCTGATCTTGCAATCGCCATACTGCCCATGGCCGCCGGTCTGCTTTTTGTGCCGGCCCTGCACATCGGCCTTGCCGCGAATCGTCTCGCGATACGGAACCTTCGGCGCCTTCAGTACCACTTCGGCGTGGTAGCGCTTCTTCATCTTCGAGACGACAACTTCAATGTGCTGCTGCCCCGTTCCGGCGATCAGGAATTCCTTGGTCTGCGGATCGCGGAAGAAACGCAGCATGGCATCCTCTTCCATCAGCTTGTGTAAGCCAACGCCGAGTTTGTCTTCGTCGGCACGCGTCTTTGGCTCGATGGCAAACGTAATCGCCGGCTCGGGCAGTTTTACCGCCGGATACTGAATCGGCGCGCTCTTGTCGCCCAGCGTATCGCCGGTGAGCGTCTCCTTCAGCTTGGCAACCGCGCCGATGTCTCCAGCATGCAGCTCAGGAATCGGCATCGTCTGCTTCCCCTGCATCACCCAGATGTGCGCAAATTTTTCGCCGGTATTGCGATTGAAATTCTGCAAGGTGGCATCGTTTTTCAAGACGCCCGAAAAAACCTTGAAGTACGAAATGCGGCCCGCAAACGCGTCTGAAACCGTCTTGAACACAAACACCGAAGCCGGTTCGGTATCCGTTCCCTTGCGCTCGGCGGGCGTTCCATTGCTGCCCGGCTGTCCGGTAACGGCGTGATGCTCGCTGGCCGCCGGCGTGTAATCGACGATGAAGTCCATCAGTTCGTCGACGCCGATATTGCCGAGGCCCGAAGTAAACAGGACGGGGAAAAGCTTGTCCTCGCGAATCGCCTCATGCAGCGCGGGCACCAGGTCTTCTTCGGGAAGAGTTCCCTGCTCGAAGTACTTTTCCATCAGCTCGTCTTTACCTTCGGCGACGAGTTCCACCAGCTTTTCATGCGCCTCTTTCGCGGCATCGGCAATGTTTGGGGGAATCGGCCCTTCTCTGCCCTTCCCGCTGCCGCCGATGTCGTACGCGTAAGCCTTCATACGTACCAGGTCGACAATCCCGGAAAGATTCTTCTCGCTGCCAATCGGGAGCTGGAGCGGGGTTACGGCGCGCCCGAAAGCCTTAGTCAACGATTCCAGGGTTCGGGTAGCGTCGGCGCGTTCCCGGTCCATGCGGTTCACCACGATCATGCGAGGCAGGCTAACCTCTTCGCAGTAGGCCCAAACACGCTCGGTGACGACCTCAACTCCGGCCACACCGTCGACCACCACCAGGGCCGCGTCGACCACCGGCAGCACCATCTTCGCCTCGTGGACGAACATGTTGAAACCAGGCGTATCCAGCAGATTGATCTTCGTTTTGCCCCACTCGACGACCGCCAATCCGGTCGCAATCGACATTTTGCGGGCAATTTCTTCTTCGTCGTAATCGGTGGTCGCGGTGCCGTCGTCGACGTGCCCGAATCGCTGCGTGGCACCGCTGGTTTGGAGCATGGCGGACACCAGGGTTGTCTTGCCCGCATGGCCATGCCCGATCAAGGCAAGGTTGCGGAGATTGGCTCCTTCATAAACTTTCACGGGTTATTCCCTCCACGGCCCGGGTAGGGCGGACATTCCTGTCCGTCCAGCGGAGCATAGCTCCGCGGTTTCGAGGCGACACAATTCAAGAATGAAAAGATTCCGGCCAGGCCGTATCGAGTAGAAGAGAGCTGGTACAGGCCAAACGCGGCATCGCCTGCGAAATTATCGATGCTAACACAGGGGTTTAACGGCGCTCAAGGAAGGAGAACCATGAAAATCCGCCAGCGAGTGGGGGATTTTCATGGTGTGAAAAATATCCCCCTACAAACTCGCCGTTTTGTCGGCGATCAGCTTCGCAATCCTCTCCACAAACTCAGCCGCTGCCACGTCCTCGGTCTTCTCTTTCCCGCGAGTCCGAACATTCACCTTCCCCGCCTCGGCTTCCTTATCTCCGACCACCAGCAGGAACGGCACCTTCTGCAGCGCATGTTCGCGAATCTTCGCATTCATCTTCTCATTGCGCCCATCGACCTCGACGCGCACGCCAGCCACACGCAGCGAAGCCGCGACTTTCTCCGCATACTCCACGTGGCGTTCGGCAATCGGAATCATCACCGCCTGAACCGGCGCGAGCCACACCGGAAACGCTCCCGCATAGTGCTCGATCAGCACGCCAAAAAAGCGCTCTACCGAGCCATACAGCGCGCGATGCACCATCACCGGCTGTTTGCGCGTGCCGTCCTCGGCGACGTACTCCAGATCAAAACGCTGCGGCAGATTGAAATCAAACTGCACTGTCGAAAGCTGCCACAGGCGGCCGATCGCATCCACCAGCTTGATGTCAATCTTCGGCCCGTAGAACGCAGCCTCGCCCGGAATCGTCTTATATTCGATATTCAGTTCGCCCAACACTTTTTCCAGCGAGTGCGTAGCCCGGTTCCATTGCTCTTCGCTCCCGACAAAATTCTTCCGGTCGTTCGGATCCCAAGTCGAAAGTTCCGTCTGAAACTTGTCGAACCCGAAGTCGCGCAGCACATCGCGCGCAAACTCGACACAATCGGCAATCTCTTTCTCAATCTGCTCCGGCGTACAAAAAATGTGCGCGTCATCCTGGGTAAATCCGCGCACGCGCAACAGGCCGTGCATCACGCCCGACCGCTCGTAGCGATACACCGTGCCCAATTCGCCCAACCGCACCGGAAGATCACGATACGACCGCAGCGAGTCTTTATAAATCAGAATGTGTCCCGGGCAATTCATCGGCTTCAGCCGATACTCGGCGTCGTCGAGTTCCATGGCGTCAAACATGTTCTGCGCGTAGTAGCCTTCGTGGCCCGAGGTCTGCCACAGCTGCTTGCGCATCACGTGCGGCGTGTAGACCAGCGCATACCCGCGCTTCACATACTGCTCGCGCATCCAGTCTTCCATCTGCTTGCGGATGATCCCGCCCTTGGGATGCCAGAAGATCAGCCCCGGCCCCGCCAACTCCTGAATCGAAAATAAATCCAGCTGCTTCCCGAGTACGCGATGGTCGCGCTTTTTCGCCTCTTCAATCGAGTTCAGGTAAGCGTCGAGATCCTTTTTCGAATAGAACGACGTCCCATAAATCCGCTGCAGCTGCGGGTTCTTCTCGTCGCCCAGCCAATACGCCCCCGCAATATTCAGCAGCTTGAACGCCTTGATCTTGCCGGTCGAAGGAATATGCGGCCCGCGGCAGAAATCCAGAAATTTGCCCGTCTTGTAGATCGAAATCTTCTCATCGGGCTTGGTGAATTGCTCGATGAAGTGGCACTTCATGAAGTCGCCTTCGGCCTTGAACTTGTGCAGGCCATCAACCCGCTCCACAAACTCGCGCGCGTACGGCAAGTCCTGCTGCACGAGCTCCTGCATCTTCTTTTCGATCTTCTCCAGGTCTTCGGGGGTAAATGGGGTCGGGCGGTAAAAATCGTAAAAGAACCCATTCTCGGTAGCCGGCCCATGCCCGAGTTTCGTCTCCGGAAAAAGCTCCAGCACCGCCGCCGCCATCAAGTGCGCCGACGAATGCCGGAACACCTCCAGCGACTCGGGATCCTTGTCGGTCAGGATGCGCAGGTCGGTATCTTTTTCCAGCGGCCGCGTGAGGTCGATCAGATTGCCGTTGGTCTTCGCGGCCAAAGCCGCATCCGCCAGCCTTGGGCTGATCGACTTCGCCACATCGAGTGCCGTCGTCCCCTTGGGAAAATCCCTGGAGCTTCCATCTGGAAAATTCACATGAATGCTGTCAGACATGGTCGGGTCCTTCTGATTGAGTAATCTTTAAGTTTAAGAGAGAGGCAAGGGAGGGTCAAACATAGCCCGTCCAACATACGGCGGGCAAAGCAGGGCCTAGCTTCGCGGCCTTTGCCGCATCATCCAGGCGCAGAGTGCGCCGCCGATGGAGGTCAGAATCAGCGCGAGCAGGAATGACTTCGCCAATCCCGATGCGCTAAACAGGTCATTCACAGTCGTCTGAAACTGCGCGGAAGAGGTATTGATCCCGAACCTTTCCGCGAACTGCGACAGAGAATCGATCGATTCCTTTTGAGCGTGCAACAGGATAATGAGAACGATGAAGATCGCATTGAGGGCAAAGAGAACGACTCCCGCGGCCGCACCCAGTCGCGCTCCAGTTGGAGTAGCCGGGTAAAATCCAGTTTTCTTCCGATAAAAATAAACCGATAGCCATCCGGTCAACACAAGTCCGAGTACCGGAATGATCACGATGAAGGTGCCGATCGCGCCCGCCTTGAGCGCCGAGCGCATCGCTGCGCGCTGATCAACGAAGGCTGGGTGTGCGCGGAGAGAATTGGCGAAATCGGTAGGCTGCAGACTGGGAGCCGGCAACCCGGCCGCGTCGCCGGAAGGTCCGCTGCTTTCTTCGGCCGCAGCGATCTCCACGTGAATCTGCGGCGCCCGGCATTGCGGACAGAACGGGCGCCCGTCCTCCACCACTGCCCCACACTTTTCACACGGATGATCCACAGATGTGAAGCTAACGCAGACCGAGGCCGCCGGCAACCCGGCCGAGCCGATCCTAGATCGCGCTGTCCTTTCCGGTGTGCATGCGCACATACACGAGTGCAAAGCGCGTCCCCTTGCTGTTTGGCTTTACGGCGACGATATGTTGATTGCCTTCCGTCCCAACCTTCAATTCAAGCGCCTCGCTGCTGTCACTCTTGTCGCAGGTCACCGGCTGCTGGAGATCATCCTTGCCGTTGCCGGTATGGCCATTGATCCGTCCGCCATTGCTGTACTCGCCGCGGCACTGAATTGGCTTGCCAAATTTCTGGAGCTCTTTGTCGTAATAGGCGGTAATTTTCTCGGGCGCATCAGCCGACAGGAACTCCGCCGCCACCACCTTCAACTGGAATCCGGGCAGCGAAAGGTTGACATTCGCGCTCTTCTCATCGCTGCTGTTGTCTTTCGGGGCTGGGGTCGCTCCCGGATACACGCTCAACCCCGCATCGTGAATATCGGCCTTCTCGCTGACGTGCAAATCACCCATCGGAGACTGAATATCGACGCGTTTCGATCCATCTTTTTCCCCGTTCTTGTCGACATTGATGCTGCAGGCGGGCAGTACGGAAAGGGCCGCGAGCAGCGCGCCGGTTGCAAGTGCCATGAGCGCCGTCGGAGCAAGGTCTGCCTTGCGATCGGTCGCTTCTTCCGGCGTTCGATTTTTGAAGATGTCAGTTCTGAACATGGGAACCTCCTGAAGCTGCGCGGGCGGGGCGTTGCAGCCCCTCGCCCCGGTTTGCAATGCCCGGAATCGTAACGGGCAAATGACCGCCAATTGGAATCTCTCCAAACACCGCCTTTACCGCCGCCGTTTCCGACACGGTCGCATTCGAAAACGCACAGAGATAATTCTCAATCGCCGGAAAATCCCCGATCACATACGGATTCCCCATCGCCAAAACGATCGTGCGCCCGGCGGCCCGCTGCAGCACGGCATTCAGCAGGAGAGCGCTGGCATCGTCCATCGACACGGTGTTTTTCAATCCCTCGCCTGACTGAAACGCCTTGCCCGCCGTGGGAATTACATACACCGCCGCGACCACATGTTCGGCCGCTTCCACCGCCGGCATAACGGTCGCCATCATGCCCGTCGCCGAGCGCGAATCGACATAAATAATGCGCGCATCCGGCACGCGCGCCCATATCTCACGCGCCAAGCCACGTCCCGACTCGCTCCGCATGTCGTCCGAAAAAATCACCACCAGCAGACGATTGTGCACCTCTGTCACCGTCTGATACGGAAGCGGAGGCTTGCCGGTTCCCAAAGCGCCTACCGGTGAAACGGGGGCCCGCAAGGGCAGCGCCCGCCCATTGTCCCGCACCAGCGTAATGGCTTCCTCTGCAATGCCTTGCCCAACCGCCAGATTCTCCGGCGCGCCCACCGCCCGGGCCAATTGATCCAGATCCACCAGGCGTTTTTTATGCAACCCCAGCGAGGCCTTCAGTTCCAGAATCCGGCGCACGGATTCGTCCAGCCTCTGGCGGCTGATCTCTCCGCTTTTAACCGCCTGCAGGACATCGCGATAGCTACCGTCCAGATCCGCCGGAATCGTCAGCAGGTCATTGCCTGCCTTGAATGCCTCGACGGCCGCCCGCCCCACATCGTTGGCATAGATCCGGGTCAATCCCGCCATTTCGAGCGCGTCCGTGACCACGATTCCTTTGAATCCCATTTCTTCCTTGAGGAGACCGGTGACCACCGCCTTCGATGTGGTCGCCACACGGTTCGAGTCCGCATCGAGCGCGGGAACGGTGACGTGCGCCACCATCACCGCATCGACCCCCGCTTCAATCGCTCGCTTGAAGGGAGGCAACTCGACCGCCTCCAGCCTCGCCCGGTCCCCCGAAACCTGCGCCACTCCCAGATGAGAATCCGTCGCCGTGTCGCCGTGCCCGGGGAAATGCTTGGCCGTAGTCAGCATCCCGCCTTCGTGCGCGCCCTTGATATAGGCCGACACGTAATCGCTGACCAGCGCCGCATCCCCGCCAAATGACCGCGTATTAATAATCGGATTCGCCGGGTTGGAATTCACATCCGCGTCAGGGAAGAAATTCCAATGGACCCCAATCGCCCGCGCCTCGAGGGCGGTGATGCGGCCAAACTCTTCGGCATTCTCCGGTTTTCCGGTCGCGCCAAACGCCATCGCATGGGGAAACACCGTGGTCCCGTTGAGCCGCATGGAGATGCCGCGCTCAAAGTCCGCCGCAAAAATCAGCGGCAGCTTCGATGTCTCCTGCAAGTGATTCAGCAACTCCGCCGCCTCGTACGGCTGGCTCTTGTAGAGCAGCGCGCCCTCGGCAGGGACAGTCATCAAAAGTGACCCGATATGATACTTGCGCACATCGTCGCGCAGCTCAACCCAGGCCGGGTCGGCCTGGTTCATAAACCGCACCTTTGCCCAGATCATGAACAGCTGCCCGACTTTCTCTTCCGTCGACATCCTGCGTAGAGTCCTGTCGGCCCACTTGCGGCCGGCGAGGTCGAGGTGGATCGGTCTGGGCCTCTCGATGCGCCCTGCCCGCGCGCTTATATTCTTGTCCTTGTCCGAGGCAGAGCCTCCCGCCGCGCAAAAGACGAAGGCGCAAATGAACGCAGCTCGCAGGCAGTGTCGAAACATGCGAATGACGATACCAAATTTGAGGCTGTGCAACGCCGTCAAGAATGCCGACGCCGGCATTCTGGCGGGCGAGCGCCCGCGCCGCAGGGTCTGCGCCATCTCAATCCATGGTGCCAGCTCGAATTTGACCGCAAGAAACGGATAGTGCGCCTGCGGGAAGCGGGGTAGTCTCGTCAACGGACAGCAAGCTTTCATTGTCACGGGAGAATGTCGATCTCCGAGCAAGACTACGTCCTCGGTGCTGACGACGACGAACTGGCACGGCTCGGCCTGCAACATCGCGCCTGGCAGCTGTGCACGGAGGCGGCCTGGCGCAACGGCGGCATCGGCCCGGGCCAGACTGTGCTCGACGCCGGCTGCGGGCCGGGCTATGCGACCCTCGATCTCGCCGGGCTGGTCGGACCATCCGGCCGGGTCATCGCCATCGATAAATCCGAAAAGTTCCTGCAAGCGCTTGATCGTGCGCGATGCAGCCGCGGACTGGAGAACATCGTCACTCACCGCATCGACTTCGACAGGGGCGGCTTTCCAGCAATGTCGGCCGATGCGGCGTGGTGCCGATGGATCTTTATTTTCCTGCGCCAACCACGCGAGGTCTTATCACGCGTTGTGAAGTCCATTCGCCCCGGCGGTGCGATCGTCATCCATGAATACTTTGACTACGCAACCTGGCGGAGCGTTCCGCGCTGCCCGGAACTCGAAGAATTCGTGAGCTGCGTGATGACGAGTTGGCGGGACAATGGAGGCGAGCCCGATATTGCATTGTCTCTGCCGCGCTGGCTGGAAGAATCGGGATGCGAGATTCGCGCGCTGCGGCCCATCGTCGACGTCGTGCAACCGGGCGATCTGAAATGGACCTGGGTCAGGACATTCTTCGAGATCGGACGCCAGCGACTGGTCGATCTGGGCTACATGACCGCCGCGCGCGCCGAAGAACTCTGGCGGGCCTTCACAAAATTCGAGGCGGCGCAAAACGCGCCGGGGCCGCTCCGTATGATCACACCCGCGGTGCTCGAAATCATCGCGGTCCGGCGGCTGTAGGCTCCCCTATTTCCCTGGCGTCACCGACTTCAAATACGCCACCACCGCCTTGGCATCCGCGTCGCTCATGCGAAACGGCATCATGGGAGAGCGCAGCGGCCTGCCGGTCGTCCAAATCCCGGTGGTCAGCAGTTTGATCATGTCCGCATCGCTGGCCGGAGGATTCCCCCCAATCCGCGGAGCGATCAGCGGCCAGTTGCTCATTTCCCCGTCCGCCGAGGCCCAGCGCACTGGAGCGCCTTGCAGCCACCGGCTGCGGTCCAGATTGCCGCCGCCGTCGCGGGGAGTATGGCACTCTCCGCACATTGCCACGCCTTCGACCAGATATTTGCCGCGCGCAACCTCGCCGCCGCTTTCCGCCTTCGCCGCGGGAGACTTATGCGTCTGCGCCTCGGATTTCGGTGCGAGCGCGATCCAGCAGGCCAGCGCGAACAAACACATCGACAACGATGCGATTGGCAGGCGCGAGGCACATCGACGACTCGTTCCCAATTTAGAAAAGAGACTCAAACCAAATTGCCGATCGCTCATCTTTGTCGGCTCCATGTTCCAGTGTTGGCCGTCCCGGCCGATTTTAGAGAAATAAGACCTAATAGGTAACATATTCAAAATAAAGACTTAAGCGGGCCTGACTCTTTCCCGATCAGCGGCTGCGGACCCACTTATGATTCGGCTGTCCCGCGGCTTATGTCAAGCGATTTCAACTGACGGTACTGGTTCAGTTTGCTGTCCCTCAGCGGCTAAAGCCGCAACGAAAGAACGACGGCACAGCTGAAGACGTGCCCTTTCACTACCCCGGGCCCTTTCACAACTCAATTCAAAATGCACCACTGGCCAATTGACTTTAGCGGGGCGTTTCCCCGGTTTGGTCGGCACAGTGGCCGGCGTCAAAAATTGCCGCTATTCCGCATTGGGAGGTGAACATCTTATGAGCCGAGTGGGCAACACCCGGGACAAACCACATGCGCTGGTTCCAGGCGAGACGATGGCGGCTGTGCAGATAAGCGTAGAAGGCTTGTCCACGGGCAAAGCGGGTCGGTCCTTGTGCCTCTCCGCTGCAACTTACATCCAGATCCTTCTCATGTGGATCGGTGTCCGCAGTGCCCAACAGGTAGACGACATCGCGCTGCGCATAGGCGGCTTCCATCTGCGGCCAGGTATGGTCGGGGTCAATTTTTACGTAGCCGGGCGGGTTCAGGGTGCCGTACTTCCAGCGATTGAAATTTCCGCAGCCGTCGCTCTTGAACGGAAGCATACCTCCGCCTCTGGCCGCGGGGCGCTCGTCGGTGAAGTAAACGTAAGAGGAGGGATTCGCGACCACGAAGCGGATATGAATTCGGGCCTTGTCGAGAGCGGGCAATTCACGTCCGACGACGGCGTAGCGCTGGAGTAACTGTCCCCCGCCGGAATGGCCTGCCAGGACCACATCCTTCAGGTTGGGAAAGAGGGCCGGATCCGCGAGCCCGGACAACAGATGGTCGACAACCTCGTACGAACTCATGGGGACCGGCGCAAGCGCTGGTGCTCCCGCCTCCCAGTCCGTGCCGCGCCAGCGCAGAACGTCGACCGCGAGATGGTGGTCCCTGACATCTTCGTCATCCAGGAATTGTGGCGCGATGACCGCGGTGTCGCTGGCATTCGCTCCTGCCAGGTTGTACGCCTCCATAGCCGTACGGTAGTAGCCTTCGACGTCGCGTCCCTTGCCGTGAAAAATGATGACCACGCGCGTAACCTTCGGCTGCGGTTTTGAGAAGTCGAGCGAGGTCACGATCGGGACGACCCCCGTCCCTTGAGCCGTCGAGATGCGGAAGCTTTGACTGGGAACCGCGCCGACTGGCTCAACTCGTTTGCCGGCAAGTGACAACCCCGGCATAACAAGCAGCACCGTCAGAATTCGCGTGAACCAGGTAAGTCGCAATGTAACCACAGAAAGATTTCCGGGACCAGCATTCAGGAACCGCTATATTTTACACGCGAGATCTTACTAACATTGCCGCGGCTTGCCGGGTCTGCGGGTCACTGCCAAATCCATCCACCCAGACGACGTCCGGTTCTTTTCGGAACCAGGTCATCTGCCGCTTGGCGTAGTTGCGGTGCGCCTGCTGGGCTGCCCGCAAGGCCGAGGCGCGGTCGATCTCGCCACGCAGAAATTGCACCGCTTGCTTGTAACCAAGGGAGGAGAGGGGGCGCGCGCCGGCGCCATACTTCACCAGCAGTGCTTCGGTTTCCTGGATGAGTCCTTCGTCGAACATCCTGGCGGCGCGGTCGTTGATGCGCGCATAAAGCGCCTCGCGCGGGGGATTCAAGCCGATGCGCAAGATGCGAAAGCCGGATAGCGGATCTCGTCCTTGCTGCCAGAGTTCGGTCATCGGACGCCGCGCAGCCAGACAGACTTCAATCGCGCGAATCAGTTTGGGCACGTCATTGGAGTGAATATGCTCCGCCGCGGAAGAGTCCAGCCGGCGCAGGATGCGGTGCAGGTAGGCGCTACCGCGGTCCACGGAGCGCTGGCGCAAGCGGTCGCGCAACGGTTCCGAGCGCTCCGGTCCGGCAAACAGGCCCTGCAACAGAGCCCGCAGATAGAGCCCTGTGCCTCCGCTAACGATCGGCAAATTTCCACGACCCGAAATCTCCGCGACCATCTGCCGC
>Ga0335078_10004097_pt1 | contig 21624 bp, 16 predicted proteins | sample Lox_Sample_32_FD_206711 | JGI IMG/M metagenome (GOLD analysis project Ga0335078, IMG submission 206711) | Soil microbial communities from Loxahatchee National Wildlife Refuge, Florida, United States - Lox_Sample_3.2 | ecosystem: Environmental > Terrestrial > Soil > Wetlands | place: USA...
AAATCCACAACGGCAGTCGCTTCCCGGCTGTTGGAGAATTCGCTTTCTATTCTCTTGATGGCTTCGGTAAACATAAGGCCGGAAGAATACAGGACGCGATATGCCTTTTCTATTGTCTCGATCTGTTCCTGTGAAAATCCCCGCCGCCGAAGTCCGATTTTGTTCACTCCTTCAAACCGCAACGGTTCACGACCTGCGAGCACGTAAGGGGGCACATCTTGAGTGACGCGCAAGCCCCCGCCGATCATTGCATGCGAGCCGATGCAGGAGAACTGATGCACGGGCGTCAAGCCGCCTATGATGACCCAGTCGCCGAGTGTGACGTGCCCGCCGAGCGCCACAACATTCGCCAGAATGCAGTTGCTTCCAACCTTGCAGTCATGAGCGACGTGTACGTTAGCCATGAGCAGGCAATCGCTCCCAACAACTGTTCTTCCTGTCTCAGCCGTGCCACGATGAATGGTTACAAATTCTCTTATGACGGTGTTATTGCCGATTTCAGAGATTGTCTCTTCGCCCCCATATTTCAAATCCTGCGGTGCGTTCGAGACAACCGCAGCATGATGGATCACGCAATTCTTTCCGATCCTCGCGCCGTTTGCAATGAGAGCATTTGCTCCTATTTTGCAGCCGTCGCCAATCGATACGTCGTCTTCGATTACGGTGAATGGACCGACGCAAACGCCGTCGCCGATCTCCGCCTTCGGACTGACGACCGCCCTCTTATCTACAGATACTTGCATAAGCGATTTTATTTCCCCTGCTTGTCTCTCTGGGAGACCGATCCGTTCGGGCCGTCCGAGGGCTGACCGTTTGCATCGACTATCGCGGCGGTCATTTCCGCCTCAGCAACAAGGGCACCATCCACAAAAGCTTTCCCTGTCAGCACCGCCATCTTGGTCCTCCGCGAATTCATTTCGACCTGCATTATCAGCTGGTCACCGGGCACAACGGGCCTCCTCCATTTCACGTTATTCATCGCCATAAAATAAACCAATTTACCGTCGGGGTTCTCCAGCCCATTCAGGAGAAGAATTCCTCCCGTCTGTGCCATGGCCTCGATAATGAGAACCCCCGGCATTATCGGCTTCGATGGGAAGTGTCCTTGAAAAAAAGGCTCATTTAAAGAGACATTTTTAATTCCCACGACTTTTTCATCTAATTTGAAATCGACAATCTTGTCGACAAGCAAAAACGGATACCGGTGTGGAAGTATTCTCTTTATGGCCTCGATGTCAAATATCACTCCGGCCGTTTTTGTAAACTGATATTTCTTTACGATCTTCTTTTGCTGGTACAGTTTCCTAATCTTCTTTGCAAACTCGACGTTATGCGAATGGCCCGGCCTGGCCGCAAGTATTTGCGCCTTCATCGGTGCGCCGACAAGTGCAAGGTCGCCCAGAAGATCGAGAAGCTTGTGACGCGCAGGCTCGTTCTTAAACCTGAGGGTCTTGTCGTTCAGAATTCCCGTTGAGCCGAGGATGATTGATCCGTTTATGCCTAACCTATTCCCAAGCTTCTTTAATTCTTCAGGTTCCATATCATCGTCAACAATCACGATCGCATTGTCGAGATTGCCCCCCTTTATGAGTCCGTTCTCGTGAAGCATTTCAACTTCCTTGAGAAAACAGAAGGTGCGCGCGGATGAAAAATCCTTGACGAATTCCTCGTCGATCGAAAACATCCCGGTGTGCTGGCTTCCGAGTGCCGGATTCTTATAATCGATCATTATGGTAACCCTAAAGTCGTCGAGAGGAAGTGCTACCATCTGGACTTCTTTTCTCTCATCAATATATTCAACCGTCTGGTCAATGATGAGATAATCCTTTGGAGCATCCTGGACCGTAAAACCGGCTTCCAATAAAGCATCAACAAACGGCTTAGAGCTTCCGTCGCCCACCGGCGGCTCAGGTGCATCAACTTCGATTATTATATTGTCGATCTCGAGCCCAGCCACTGCAGCCAATACATGCTCGACGGTGTGAACTTTTACGTCGCCGATGCCAAGAGTAGTGCCGCGCGAAACATCGACGACATAATCGGCAAGTGCCGGAATCTCCGGCCTTCCGCCGACGTCAGTGCGGCGAAAAACTATTCCGCGGTTTTCGGGAGCGGGAAGAAATTTGACCGTCGATTTGTATCCGGTGTGAAGCCCGACACCGGAATATGATACACTTTTTGAGATTGTACGCTGTTGGACAAGCATCTATGATCTTACTCTTTCTGTTTTTATTTGACAATTAGTCAAGCTCACAGCCGACAACGAAACGCCACGAGCTAATCGCCGTGGACGATGAGCTTCTTTTCCAGTTCTTCAACTTTATGTTGAAGTTCGGTGAACTCGCGGATAATCTTAGGCAGCATTTCCGAAGCCGCCCAAACCCGATGTGTTTCTCGCAATTCACGGGCAGGATAACCAAGGTATGTCTTGCCGGGATCCTTTATCGATTTTGGTACGCCTGATTGAGCCCCAAAATTCGTGTTGTCCGCAATCTCGATGTGGCCGGCAAAACCTACTTGCCCGCCTATCATGCAGTGCCTCCCTATCTTCGTGCTTCCCGAAATGCCGGTCTGCGCGGCGATGACGGTGTCGTCACCGATCACTACATTATGGGCAACCTGAACGAGATTATCGATCTTAACTCCTTTGCAAATCTTCGTCTCTCCGATCGTCGCGCGGTCAATGGAACAGTTCGAGCCGATCTCAACGTCATCCTCGACTGCGACAATTCCAAGCTGCGGAATTTTTTCGTACGTTCCATCATCCCTCGCTGCAAACCCGAAGCCGTCGCTGCCTATGACTGTACCGGAATGGATAATAACCCTGTTTCCGATCTTCATTCCATCGTAGAGCGTGACATTCGCGTAAAATAACGAATCATCTCCGATTTCTGCACCGCTTCCGATCGAACAACCCGGGAATATAACGGTTCGCTTTCCTATCTTAGCATTTCCAAGGATTGAAACAAAAGGACCGATACGGACGTTTTCTCCAACCATCGCGTCCGGCGATATGTATGCCGAAGGATGGACACCGGCTGAAAGAAGCTCGCGCGCCGGGATCATTTTCTTAAGGGCAAAGACGAATGCAATGTAGGGGTCCTTTGCGTGAAGAAGAACAACGTCTTTTCGATCAGTCTTGAAATTTTCCGAGACGATTATAGCTGAAGCGCCGGTAGTTGCAACATACTTTTCATATTTCGGGTTGGCAAGAAAAGTGATTTCACCGGCTTGGGCTTCTTCAATTTTCCCGACGCCACTTATTTCAACATCGGGGTTGCCATCGACACGAGCTCCGATCTCACGGGCAATTTCGGAGACTCTCATCAGTGTATGACTGGCGGTGGTTGTTGTGCCGGTTGCGTGGTCTGAGGAACGGCTGGATTACCCGGCTGGCTGGTCGTCGAAGTTTTCAGCTTGTCCAGGACAAGCTGAGTAACATCATATTTGTCGTTGGCGAACATCAAAAGGATCTGACCACTTTTGTCAAAAATATAGTCATAACTTCCGTCTTTGGCAACGTCCTGGATCGCCTGCATAATCTTTTCCTGCACGGGCCGCATGATTGTATTCTGCTGCTGAAACAGATCGCCATTTTGTCCGAATCTTTGATTTCTAAGATCGGAGATTTTCTTCTGCATGTCGCTGAGCTTGTTCTCCTCTTGAATTCTGGCCTGGTCCGGGAGAATGAGCCGCCGCTTCTGGTAATCATCGGCCTCTTGCTGCAATTGAGTCTGAAGTTTGTTGATCTCGCCCTGCCACTGCGCAACCAGGGCATCGAGCTTTCCCTGCGCTTCCACGGCATCCGTGAACTGCTTCATTATCTCTTGAGAATCTATCCATCCGATCTTCTGCTGTGCAAAGACCGTCGAAGATGCCATCATGGCACAGACAAGAATTCCTATTTTCGAAATTTTTATTTTCATAGAGCCTCAATTGCCTTGACGATTCAAAATATCCAGGACTTTGTAAGTAATATCGAAACTCGGATCGGCATATAGAATTATCGCCAGCTCGTCGCGCTTGTCAAAAACAAACTGCATTTTCTGATCCTTCGCAACTTGACCGATGACTTTATAGACCTTATCTCGAATCGGCTTCATCAGTTTCTCGCGGGTCTGATCGAGTTCGCCGCCTTGAGCCACCTTTTCCTGACGGTATTGCAGGATCTGCTGCTGAAAATTGGCCAAATCCTGTTGCGCCGCCTGTTTCGCCTGATCGGTCATCATGGCTGCCTGTTTCTGATAGGAATCGGCTTTGTCCTGATATTGCTGGGACATCTGATTGACAGTGTCGCTCCACGCCTTCATTAATGCATCGAGCTTTCTTTGGGCCGCCTGAGCTTCAGGTATCTGATCGAGAATCGTTGCAGAGTTAACGTAGCCGATCTTCAGCTGAGACGTATTCGGGGATGCTGCAAACATGAAACCAAGCGCCGACAAAATTATAAATGTCGAAATTAGAACAAGCGATTTTTCTTTCACTTCTGACCTCTTCTTTTGTTTAAACAAAATTAACATTTTCAAACATTAAAAGCCTCTTCCGAATTGGAAATCGAAATGCCAGCCCGAAGCCGGATAAGTGGGGGCCACCGAATCAAAGCCGTAACCATAATCAAATCCGACCATTCCTATCGGCTGGATCATGACACGCGCCCCAAAGCCTGCGGACCTCGCAAGCTGAAATATATCCGTGTGGTGAAAATCCTGATATACATTCCCCCCTTCAGCAAAGAGAAGGAGATACAATGGAATTGGGTCGGTCAACACAGAAAAACGCATTTCGAATGTTTGCTTGAACATGACTTTTCCGCCGAGTGGATTTCCACCATCCGAGACCGGTTTATCCGGGGATTTTGGACCAACATCTCTGTCATCGTATCCGCGTAGCGGCGTCGTCGCGATATAGCCGAGGCCGGTGCCGCCCATGAAAAATTCATCCAGTGGAAGAACCGGGTAAGCGGACGGCTTCATAATGCCAACGACGCCAAAAGTGGTGCCGCTGTAGAGGACAATCTTGCTTGTCCCAAACATCTGGGTGTACCAGTCTGCGGAGAAAACATGCTTGTGAAAATTTATTTGGCCGGGCAGAATCGGCGGTCCTGCTACCTCGTCGGAAAGTGATACATTCGATCCGACAGTGGGGAAAATCGGATTGTCGGTGCTGTTTCTGGAAATCACCTGCGTTAGGCTGAACTTGCTGTAATCGCCGTCAACATATCCATACGCGATTCCGCCCGAGATCGCGTCCTTTTCACCGGTAAAGATCCAATCTCCGCGAAAATAAGCGTCAGGCCAGCCAAAACGGCGACCCACACTCGCGGAACCGCCAGCCATGGCTAAGTCGTAGCCGTACACCTGACGGGTATCGAACACGTTCAAACCGAGAGACGTCGGGGTGTCCATCAACCATGGCTCATTGAATCCAATTTGAAAAGTTCTGTAATATGTGCTCACCCCGAATTGCCACGTAAAATTCATCGACTGCCCTGCTCCACCTTGAAACGGGTGAGCAATATCAAAATTATTAAACGACAAACCCAGCGAGCCCGTGAAGCCGAAAGCATCGCTATAACCGACCGACGCATTGAAAGTGTCGCTCGATTTTTCCACAACATCGTATGTCACGTTTACAGTCGAATCATTCACAATATAGTAGTCGGGCTTGATCTTATCCGGGTCAAAATAATTCAATTGCGAAAGCTGCCTTACACTTCTGATGATCAGAGCGCGAGAGAAATAATCGCCCGGCACAGTGAAGAGCTCCCGGCGGACGACCTTGTCTTGAGTTTTTGTGTTACCGTGGATAATTATCTCTCCGATGCGGAATTGATTCCGTTCATATATTTTTATTTTCAAGTCTACCGAATCCGGCTGTACCCGGGTCTCCTCGGGCTCCGCGCTGAAAGTGAGATATCCGGTATCTAAATATAATGAAGCGACGTCGGTCTGATCTTTGTTCCCGCGTAGATTCTCATCAAACTTTTCCTTGTCGTACACGTCACCGTCTTTCAGATCGAGCCGCTCGTCTAAGACTGCCGACGAATATTTGGTGTTTCCTTCCCATGTAATGTGTCTGATGTAATATTTCTTACCCTCATCGACGTTGATGTGGATAAACATGTCTTCCTTATCAGGACTATACCAGATTGAATCGGAAAGTATCGAAGCATCGATATAGCCGTTCTTTCTATAGAAGTCGAGAATCTTCTGCTTGTCGTCGTCGTATTTCTTCGGGTCGAACTTTGCGCTTCGCCAGAACATCCACCACACGTCTTCTTTTGTATCATCCATCGCACCGCGCAGGTCGCCGCCATCAAATGCTTTGTCCCCGCTAAATGTGATTGACTTAACCTTGACTTCCTTGCCTTCGTCGATGTTCACGACAAGATTGACCGGGGCACCCTCAGTATCGGCGACCGGCATGAGCTCGGGATCAATTTTCGCGAGCAGATATCCCTTGTCCTCATATTTCTTCTTAATGTTATAGACCATCGTGCTCAAATCCTGGCGATTTACGATCTGTCCTTTGACTAGGTTTATCTGTTCCTTGATGTCCTTGTCGCTCAACTCGTCATTGCCCTTCAATACGATATCGTTCAGTCTGGGGAATTCCTTTACTCGAATGAGGAGGTAAGCGCCATCACTCACTTGATTGTCCAAGAGAATTTGAATGTCGGAAAATATGCCGAGCGACCATAACTGTTTTATCGCCTGACGTATTTCGTCCCCGCCGGGAGTGAACTCGCCGCCAATTTTCAATCCGGAGTATCTTATGATTGCCGCCGCGTCGGTCTGCTTGTTACCTTCGACGGATATCCCGAGAATTTTTATTGGCTGTGCTTTTTGCGGACCTTGAGTCTGGGCATTCGCAGCAACAGTCAAAAAAGAAATTGTTAAGAGGATAATCTTCATTATTTAAACTATCATTCGGAATTGCGGAGTATATGACCGACCTGAGTTCACTAAAGAGTCTGGAAGTTCTTGACCTGCTCGCTCACGAGCCCAAAGCGCCGCTCTCGCTTCTGGAAATCGCCGATCGCCTCGTAAAGATGTTTCCTGCGAAAATCCGGCCAAAAAACTTTCGAAATGTAAATCTCAGTATAAGCAAGTTGATAAAGCAGAAAATTGCTCAAACGGAATTCGCCGCCTGTGCGTATCAACAAATCCGGATCCGGCATGGAAGAAGTGCTGAGATAGCTTGAAATAAAAGATTCGTTTATGTCCTCAATTGAGATCCTCTGGCTGACCGCATCGGTGACGATTCTCTTTACGGCCTCAGTGATCTCCCATCTTCCCGAGTAGCTCAATGCGAGATTGAGATTTAATCCGGTATTTCGTTTCGTTCTTTCGAATGCTTCGTAAATCTCACGCTGGACTCCACCGGGAAGAGACTCGAGATCGCCAATAGCTGTAAGACGCACATTGTTTTCATAAAGTTTATCCGTTTCATCCTTCAGCGCCTTGACGAGGAGCCGCATCAATGTCGAGACTTCGTGCTCCGGCCGTTTCCAGTTCTCCGTAGAGAAAGCGTAGAGCGTAAGACATCTTACGCCCAATTGTCCACAAGCTTCTACGATATCGCGGACCGAATTTACTCCTTCTCGATGTCCGGCGACGCGGGGAAGTGACCGCTGCTTAGCCCATCTGCCGTTGCCGTCCATGATGATAGCAATGTGTTCGGGAATACTCCCGCTGCTTTTCAAATCGTCCTGTACGAAAGAATCCCTTCGGGACGGGTTTTTGTCATCAGAGCTTTGAGAGATCAAACTTTCCGCCTTATTTTTTGCTGTGAAATTTAAACGCACCTGCAGTAAAAATCAAGGTTGTGAACCGCTCGTGTCCCGCTTAACATCCAAATTTTCCGTGAGTTACAACGACAACCGCAGACGACATTCACTCGAGAATCGATGCCGACTGTCTTGAATCAAGCAAGAGAGCAAGAAAAGTCTCGAGCTACTTCCACTGTACCAGTTTGAAAGTATCAGAACTCACCCGGAAATATGCAGCACCGAGCAAATCCGTTCTCCAGATCTTGATATCCTCCCGCTTCATCTCGTCTAAAACCTCGGGAGAAGGATGCCCAAACTTGTTGCTCGCTCCGACGGATATAACAGAATAAGCCGGACGGATCGTTTCCAGAAATTCCCGCGACGAGCTTGTCTTGCTTCCATGGTGTCCTGCCTTGTAAATGTTCGAGGTCAAGAACATTCCATAAATTCTTACGAGATCGTGCTCGACTCTTTTCTCTGCATCGCCTGCCAGGAGAAAGCTTTTTCCTCCTACACACACTTTCAAGACAATCGAGCCGTCGTTCAATCTCGTCTTATAAGCAAGTCCGCGGTCACCAACGTATTTTCGGTTTGGATGTAGCACATAAACCCGGCATGTCGAAGCCGAATCTAATATCATTCCCGCGAACATGATCCTCGACGGAATTTTGAAAGCGCGCACACGTGCCAGTGTATTCAACCATACTTTTGAGCTCGACATCTGATCCGGGTAGGCGAAGTTATCTACTTTGATTTTGTCCAACACCGACGCCGCCCCGCCGACGTGGTCGCTATGCAAATGTGTGACCACAAAATAATTGAGCTCCCGAACGCCCCGTCGCTGCAGAAAAGGGACCACGATGCGTTCGCCGACATCATAGTCTCTAAATTTCAACCCTGCGTCCACGAGCATATTCTTGCCGTCGGGCAGCTCGACATATATCGCATCTCCCTGACCGACATCCAGTACATATAGTTTGGCCTCGGGCTTCTTATGCACGACAAAACCTGATGAAAGGAGATTTGCATAAAGAATGATATTCGCTCCGAACAGAACAGCAAAAATCATCTTCTTCATTAGAATATTGCCGGCACCTGATGCACGAGGAAATGCGATCACGGCGATGAGCCATGTGAAATAGAGAGAAGCAAAAATCCACCCGGATTCGGATAATGTCACACTGCTGAAGCTCAAGGACCCGAGCAGGGAGTTGATCCTGAGGATCCCAAATCCGACCAACTGAGATGCAGCGCCTAAAATTCCTGCGAGCCATGAAGACACCAGACTTACGCCGATGAAAGTGAACGTCATTGTGGCAAAAATTCCTGCGAGCGGGACAATGCACAAATTGGCGAAGACACTTATGAGAGAAATTCTATCGAAGTAATAAGCAGTAAGCGGGACGGTTCCGAGAGTCGCGGCAATTGTCAAAATGGAAATAGCGATGATCGAGTTGAGAAGCGGCCGCTCCGCCAGAAAAGGATAGCTCTTGCTTACCATTACAAGTATTCTCTGATGGAAGAAAGCGATCGACGCTACCGCGGCAAATGATAGTTGAAAGCCCGGCGTGAAAAGCTGCGAGGGATTAAATGTCAGTATAACGAGTGCTGCAAACCCCAACGAGTTGAGAATCTGCGGCCTTCGTTGAAGGAACAGTCCGAAGAGAACGACCTGAGCCATGATGACTGCCCTAGTTATGCTCGGCGTCATCCCAACCACAAAGGCATAAAGAATCAGGATTGGAGCAATAACGAAAAAGCGAAACCTCCGCGGGATTCTTAGAAGCGAAGCAATAATCATCAGCATCCCCGTCAAAAAACCCACATGTAACCCGGCAACCGCAAGGATGTGAATCGTCCCCGCATTGACAAACTGTTCTTTGATCTCATCACTGATTCCGGAGCGCTCACCGACAATTATCGCTTTTGCAAGTTCGGCCTCTTCGCCATTCATAAACCTGGTTATCCTATTACGGAGTGAATTTCTTAGAGGCTCGATTATGTTTCCAAGGAAATTGAATCCGACATCATGGCTCACACAGAGAATGTCGCTCCGGTTTTTCACATGAATTCTTCCGGCTATGCCGTTCAATTCATAATATGATTTGAAGTCAAAATCCCCGGGATTTCTGGCTTCAGAGATCGTTGCAGCCTTTCCAATAAAAACTATCCTATCACCCACCGACAGGTCTGATTTAAATGCCGGAGACATGACGAGATCGCCTTCAATTTTTCTCCATCTTTTATCGTAACCGAGACAATTCTTTAGTATCATCGAGGAGGCACTCTTGTCGCGAGGGGTTTCATCTACCGTTCCAGCAAAAGCGGAGAGTTTTCCCGTATCTGACGGCAACATGGACGACCGAGTTGCACTCATAATGAAAGCGAACGAAAGAGAAAGTGCAGCATAGATAAAACCTGCAACAATCGCATTGACTCTCACTTTTCTCAGAGTAAACCACGCGGATAATATTGCCGCGATGCAGAGCGCGGCACCCAGGAAGAAATATGAATAATCAGGAAATCGTTTCCCGATAACGATACCTATTGCGGCGATTAAGGCAGCTTTGAAAGCAGGTACATTTTTCACTTTTGCACCCTGACTCGTTTCAATTAAACACACATGGACCTGGAAGTCAAGTTCCTGCGCGAAGATTTGCTCGGTAGGAACCTAAGTCAACCCGACAAGCAGAAATTTAGCCGGTGAGATTCAACGGCCACAAGCCGGCGGGCGCGTATACGTTTGCGAACTTATTACTGACGGTCAATACATCCAGGTCAAAAAGATTATCTTGGTGAAGCGGCTAATGGCTTTTCGATCACAGGGAGCTGCGACTCGCGATCCAATCGATATATATTCCTCAACGAGTGCTCGACCGCATTATTCATCTTTCCATCTTTTCTTTCCACCGATTATCTTATCACCGTAAATAATACCAGGAGCGACCATGATAAGACCGGTGCTTTTATCAGATGCCCAACCTATTTGCGACATTTACAACGAGTACATCAAGAATTCGACGATCACGTTTGAGGAGATGCCGGTATCACCGGACGAAATGAAGAGGCGGATCGAAACCGTGACACAGAATTATCCATGGCTCGTTTACGAGATTGATGGAAAGGTGATCGGCTATGCCTATGGGAGAAGATGGAGGGACCGTGCTGCGTACCGCAACTCTGTCGAAACCGGAACATATCTTGATTCCAACTTTGTCGGCAGAGGAATAGGCTCCGAGCTAAAAGGAGAGCTTCTTAGATCGCTGAAAGAAAGGGCGTTTCACACTGTCATAAGCGGCATCGCCCTTCCGAACCCGGCGAGCATTGCGCTAAACGAGAAATTCGGATTCACGAAAGTGGCACACTTCAAAGAAGTCGGATATAAGCTCAATAAATGGATTGATGTCGGGTACTGGCAATTGATCCTGTAAGACTACATAATCAATATGAGGATTTTATGGAACGAAGTTTTTCGCCGCAATCTTCACAAAACCTCTCCGTCTTCATATCTATGTCCTCCACACCCGTGGACGAGTGCATGACGCATAGATAATTCGCGCAATGGATCAATCCAAAGGTGTGGCCGAGCTCATGAATAGCTTCCTTTAGAAGTCGGGATTTCAAAATATTTTCGTCAGGCTCGAGCCCGTAAAATTCCTCCCGGAGTCGATGTGAAGAAACAACTGCAGCCTTTCCTTCAAACTGTGCTTCGCCGAAAACATAAGTGAGAACAGGCACGAACAAGTCGCCGCCGGTAATGCCTAAAATTTTTCCTTCGAAGTCATCGAACCTTTCGAGCATCGCCGACAACATTGAAGTCGAATTGTACTGGTTGCGTGAAGAATTAAATGCAAATGAGCCGTCCAGCGGCGTAGACCGCATTGTGCTAACCGGCTGAGCAAAAACCTTTCGGATCAATTCAGAAAGCTCCGTCATTACAGAATTGCCCGCCGGTGTGATTGCGACAAGAAGAATCATCTCAAATTCCAATCGTCACAAAAACAAGCTTTAAAACCGATGAATCGTTTTTCAGTTCGACCATTGAAAATTTGATTTTGCTTGGTGCTTAGAGCTTGACGTTTGGAGATTGCGGGGCTAAGCCGAATCAGGTTTTCTTCAAGCCGTATTTCGAGATCTTGCTGTAAAGCGTGACCCGGTCGATATCGAGTGCCTCCGCAGTCCGTGTAATGTTCCATCCGTATTTATCGAGAATCCTGGCGATATGAAATTTTTCCATGCTTGACAGCGAATCGCCATTTGCACCTTCTTCATCCGAAGACTGAGAAAGCTGGAAGGGCAAATCAGATAGCTTGACAGCGGGCGGCTTCGCCAGGACCATTGCGCGCTCGATGACATTTTCAAGTTCACGAACATTGCCCGGCCACCTATTGCGAATCAAGCTGTCCATCGCATCCGGATCGACTTCGAGCATAGTTTTATTCATAGATGCCGCATATTTCTTCATGAAATGATTCACCAGGGGCGGAATATCGACTCGCCTTTCCCTCAGGGGCGGAATAAAAACTGTGAACACGTTCAAACGGTAATACAGATCCTCTCTAAAACCGCCTCCCGCGATCGCCGCCTCAAGGTCACGATTCGTCGCGCAAACAACCCTGAAGTCGCTCGAGATCGAGTCGTTTCCCCCGACGCGGGTGAATTGCTTCGTCTCCAACACTCTGAGAAGCTGCACTTGCATCTTTTGACTGATCGTTCCGATCTCATCGAGAAATATCGTACCACCATCGGCCATTTCGAATTTTCCCTTGCGCCGGTATTGTGCTCCGGTAAATGCACCTTTCTCGTGGCCGAACAGCTCGCTTTCCAACAACGTTTCAGGCACCGCTCCGCAGTTGACGGTGATAATCGGAAAATATTTTCGCGCACTGTTTGCATGGATAGTCCGCGCGATGAGCTCCTTACCGGTACCGCTTTCGCCGCGAATCATCACCGTCGTGTCTGTCTGAGCAACCGTCTTGGCAAGATCCATCACCTTTTTCATCTGAGGGCTCTCTCCGATAATCTCATCTACCCCCGAAAGCTCGGACATTTGTTGACGCAATCGCCAGTTTTCATCCGATAGTTTTTTTGTCCTCAGTGCATTCTGGACAAGGTGGGACAGATGTTCCGGATCGACAGGCTTGGTTATATAATCGAACGCCCCTTCCTTCAACGCCTGCACGGCGCTGTCAACGGCAGCGAAGGCGGTAACCATGATAATCGCCGCCGACTTATCGATTTCCTTCAACCGTTTTTGCAATTCAAGCCCATCCATGCCCGGCATTTTAATATCGAGAAGTATGATATCCCACGGACCATCGTTCATCAGATTCAATGCCTTGTTCGCATTTTCCGCGGCCCCAACCCGGTAGCCATCTTCTTTGAACCATTTGCTCAACGAATCTCTCACGGAAAGCTCGTCATCAACAACGAGAATGCTCGATTGCTGCGACTTTTGATTATTTGCCATGCTCATGTTTCAACTCTTTTGTGGATTTGAAGGCCTTTCAAGGTCGGCGGATCTTCCCACTTCTGAAATGTTTGTGCTAATTGGCAGAGTGATGATGAAAGTCGTCCCTTCATTCATTTTTGACACCACGTCTATCCTGCCGTTATGGCTTTCGACAATTCCATGGACAACCGCAAGACCAAGACCTGTACCCTTGCCATCCTTTTTGGTTGTAAAGAACGGCTCGAAAATATGTTCAAGATCGTCTCTGTCGATTCCGATGCCTGTATCCTCAACTTTGATTTGCACTGCACTCAGGCTCTCAGCTTTTCGCAATTCTATTTTCAGACTGCCTCCTTCAGGCATTGCTTCGATGGCGTTTATCTCAAGAGCTATGAGAGCCTGTTCAATTTGCTGAGGATCGCAATTGATTTCAATAGGCGTATCAGGGAGCTTGACTTCGCACTTGACGTTGTTCATAGAGAGATGATGAGCAATGAGTTTGATGCTCTGTTCGATGATCGGCGCGAGATTTTGCGGACGAAATTCTCCGACCTTCTGCCGCGAAAAAAGGAGCAAATTGGCAACGATGTTTCCGCACCTCGCCGTTTCGTCGGCAATCATACCGAGCTCAGCGTCAATTTCTTTGAGATTTTCGTGCGAAAAGTCCTGTTTCGATATTTTCTTCCTCAAAAGTTTAGCATAAGCGAGAACCCCTGCAAGCGGGTTATTCAACTCGTGCGCAACGCTCGCGGAAAGTTTTCCAAGCGAAGCCATTTTTTCCATTTGTACCATGTTAGATAGAGCTCTTCGCAGATCTTCGGTCTTCTGCTCCACCTTTTCTTCGAGAGTCTGTCCCCACCTGGTAAGCTCGTCCCTCGCCTTGCCGAGCTCCTCCGTCATTCTATTGAACGATGCTGCGAGATCTCCGATCTCATCCTGTGAGTGAACCGCTATTCTGTATCCGAGATTGCCTTTCATCACCTCACGTGTCCCTCGCGTTAATCTCCTGACGGGAATATTCACCATCGTCCAGATAAATATGCCGGCAAATACGGTTACTGCAATAACCATTAGTGTGGATGTGAAATATGTTGCGCCTCGAAGTTGAGCCAAATTCCTATCCATCTCTTTCAACGGCAGCATCACGTCAAGAACTCCCAGAACCGTCTGCGAAGCAGAATGGACGTGACAATCCGCATTGTAACAGCTTGGGTCGTTCTTGATCGGAGTGATCACCCCGAGAACACGGTAACCTTTTTGTGAATAGAAGATCCTTGTAAGGCTGTTCGATGTATCCGACGGAAGCGGTTTACCCGGTTGATGGCACACATTACATGCTTCAGCGCTTGTATTCACGTATTTTCCCGTTTCGCCGCTTATTGTCGAAAAAGTTATTTCTCCTTTCTTGTTGTAAATCCGAATTGCCTCTATGCCTGGTTCGGAGCCGAGAGTATTTATCGTCTGGTATATATCCTCGCGTCTGTTTTCCAGCATGCTGTAGTGGGTCGATCTCTTAATGAGATCGCTTGTGCGCATCGCCCAGTCCTTCGCAATGTTAAGGTATTTCTCCGAATGCCAATTAAGCATCAGCGTCGTGAAGATCGCCATCGAGACGAACATCACGAGAAGTACGATTATGAAAAGTCTAAAGGCTAAGAATCTAGTAATCCTCATCGATACTCTCGCCGGGAGTTCCACAATCCCTATGCCGTGAAAAACCACCGGCTTTGCGGATCATCAGCGAAAACTAATTGGAAAAGCGATTATGAGAGAGAGATAATGGAGATGCACGACGTAGTGGTCGCGGAAATGGCAGGTAACGAGGCATAATTCCGCTACCAAGCGCGATTACTGCAAACTTGTCGCCAGTCGGCTGTTTAGGTTATATCCCCGACGACAGCAGTTTCTTCAACATTGCGACATATTTCTTCGATCCGAGGATATCATTGAGGCTTTTCTGCTTTGTTCCACCATCCATCATTGTCACTCCGACATGGTCGGAATTGTGTTCAAGATCGGAGGCAAGCGTCTTCTCCAGGTCGAGAAACTGGTTGTCGAAGAAAGCTTTCGCCTTAGGCTCATCGAAGAAAAATGAATCGACGGCCTTACGTTCGATCGCTGAGACCTCGCATATCCAACCTGATTCGTACGGGTCGGAATTTAGAAGGGTCGGAGATTCTCTCAGCTGAAAATTGCTTCTGGACACTTTACCCTCCAAAGGAGATCGTACCACCACCGTACCATCTTCGAGAATAACCCACGCCAGCGGTGCGCGCCTTCTGGACAACGTGCCTGTCTGAGGAAGAATGATGGTCCAGACATCAGGGAAAAGGGAGACCACATAATTGTCCAAGCCAATCCGGTAATTATCGTCCCCCGTCTTCATTATCCACAAATGATTCTTGGTATAGAGACGATCGGATCGCAGCGTACTGGAAATCGAATTCGAAAGGAATCCCCTCACCATTGTCGCAAGAGTTTCCCTGTAAGTTGAGGAGGCGTCTGGTGATTCTCCTCCCCCGGACAAACTCTTCGGTCCCGGCGGAGTTCTCGAGCCGCGTCGCGACTCCTGACGCATAACTTGATCAAACTGGCAATCTTCGCATTCAAACTCACGATCACAAAGCTTATAAGAAATAAGCCCAGCATCGACCCAAATGCAGTTCGATGTGCCCTCCGGGATCATGCGGTTCACAGACTTTTCATTTCTTCCCGATGTAATTCCGGCCATGATAAGCCTCCTTCTCTCTCAATTTTTTGCGTCCGACTCGACAAATGCCGAGATATCTCTCACCGGAGCATTAACCAGAACAACCTCGTAATTCTCCGCGTGAGCCGTGGATTTCTTCTCCTTAGGAAAGACGGCGAGGTTTTTTGCGGCCCATGCAAACGCCCCGAACCCAACCGCAACTATCATCAGCGTGATCGATATTTCCATCCAGCTTGGGAAATAGTGCGCGCCGTAATATGGTTCGAGAGCGGTGATGCTCACATCCATTCTGTTCAGAACAAATCCGGTCGCAATCATTATTGAACTGATGAACAGACCCCGCTTGCTTGTTCTCACTTGCGGGATAGTCAAGAGGATCACGGGAACGAATGCACCGAAGATTATTTCGGCCCAATAGAGTATTCCTTCAAGATTGAAAGTCAAAAGATAGGGGACGAGATTGTAGTTTGCGATATCTTCCGCTTTAAGAACGAGATAGACCGCTAATCCCACTACCGACACTTTTCCGAGACGGGATAAAACCGGCAGCTCAATCTCGCGATGAAATGCGCGCGAGCTAAGATAAGATTCTATGATGACCATCGCGGGACCGACAGAGACTGCACTCAGGAAGAAGAGGAATGGAAGATTCCCAGAGTACCACAGCGGATAAGTTTTTTCCGGTGTAATCAGGTACAACGATCCGAGTGAAGATTGATGAAGCGTTGACAGCATGACGCCCAGAATCACAAGAGGAATAATCATTGCATGAACGGCCCGTTGGGCTTTTTCCAATTTGAATTTCTCAAGGACGATCGGGCTGAATTCCAGGGCAAGAACGGTGGTGTAAAGCATTACGCACCAAGCCACTTCGAACATCACCGAATGTGGGTTCCACATCACCAGAGGATGCCAGATGTTCCATGGCCTTCCGAGATCGAAAAGAAGCGCGAATACTACGAGCACATATCCGAGAAATGCCGTAAGCACGGCAGGCCTGATCAATACTTTGTAGTCATCGAGATGGAAAACATAAACCGCCGCTGCAACGACAAATCCGCCGGCAGCGAGACCGACTCCGCAGAGCACATCAAATCCGATCCACAATCCCCAGGGGAATTTGTCGCTCAGATTTGTTGCGGCACCAAGTCCGAATGCAAATCTCACGATCGTGGAGTACAGGCCGGCAAGCACCAACGTCAGGAAAACGGCTCGCCAGATTGTCATGTGTCGAAACCAGTCCGCCATCCTAGATCTCAAATTTTTATCCGTGCGAAAATCATAATAGCTGTCCATTTTATTCTCCAAAGTCTTCTTCTTTTTCATCTTTGCCGTTTCCATTTGAGCCGTCACGCTTCAACTTAGCTTCATAATCAGCGACCTTTTTCTTGCGGTTTGTCAGCCACCAGAAGCCCGTCATCAAGGTAGTTCCCCAGACGAAATAGTCGGGTATCTTCGACATAATGTTCCATGTATACTGTGGGAGCGCGGTTTTCGGAAGATCGCTTTTGAATCCAAGCTTCGCGAAATCGATCCCTGCGAGATACATCGTCGAAGTGCCACCTACCTCTGTTTCTCCAAAAACGTGTTGAACGTATGTGCCGGGATTTTCTTTGATTTTCTTATCCGCCGCTTCGATCAAGTCGTCCCTGTAGCCAAACACGCGTGCCTGCGCCGGACAAACTTCGACACATGCCGGCTGTCTGCCGACTTCGATCCTTTCGTAACACATGTTGCACTTAGTCACCTTCGGATCCGGGTTGTTCCACTGGTACTTCGGCACCTGAAAGGGACACGCTTGCATGCAATAGCGGCATCCGATACACTTGCTCTCGTCATAAACCACAGGTCCCTCGGCGGTCTTGTGCAGGGCGCCTACCGGGCAAACGGACGCACACGCTGGATTTTCACAGTGCATGCATAGCCGCGGCACGTAAGTGTCCCCCCACTGCTGTACCACCGTATTTTTCTGGCACGAAAGTTCGTGAACCTCCGTGTGCGGAAAACCCCACTTGTCGGCGCAAGCGTCTTCGCACGCCATACAACCGATACATTGAGTTGTGTCGACTAATATTCCAACTTGCTTTTTCATCTTGTGCTTCCTCTATCTCTGCCTTGGCCCGCTACTTGCCAAGAAATCATTCTCGAATTGTTCCCAAATCTTTTTGGAAGAATGCTCCATCACACCTTCGACCGGAGTCCCGCCGTCCAGCAACGTCATGCCGGCAACGGCCGGAGCGGTTAATGCAGAATCTCCTTGTGCAGTTATGAAATTTCTGAATCTTTTGATTTCCTCTTTAAGCCACTGTGCGGCTTCCTCTCCTCTTGAAAGGAGGTCTTTCTCCTTGTCGAGATTTGTCGGCTTTATAATTGCGACCCAGCCGTCCGAATAAGGCTTCCTCCGCAGAGCATCCGGCGAGTGGGTAAGCTCCTCATTAAATGAAATGATCTTTCCGGAGATCGGGGCACAAAATGAGAGAGTTTTTTCTCCCTGCCGCACAATAAAGAGCTTATCGCCCTTGGCGACTTCACTGCCTGCCGGAACGAAACCTACATCATCAATCTTCCCGATTATCTTCTGCGAAAAATCATCGAGGCCGATTCGTGCGAGGTTGTCAGACAAAATTTCGATCCATGTGTGCCCCCGTCCGAAGAAATATCCTTTCGGGATAACAAAGCGAGCCTTTGATGGAACGGCAACGTGTGCCACTTTACGCTTCTCCGCTCGCTGTACAAAATAATCGATAACGAGAAACACAATTATCGTCGCTACAACAAATATCGCAACCATTTCAACCTCCAAAATTTTTGTGATCGACTGCGGCCTGATGATTGTCAGTCAACCACTTGAAATCCAATTTGTCAAGAGAAGCTTCTTGAGCGTTAAGCTTCCGTTCTGCCTTTCCTTCGGCTCCTGCCGAAGATCGCTGAACCTGGAAGTTCACGGCCTGAAGAAATCCTTCATAACCGTCCCACCAAGTTCTGCGTCACCCCTATTGAGGCAATTGCCGTTCCAAAGTCACCTTTTCAGATGGAAATTGTAATCTACGTAACCTCTTAAATTCCTTTCATTTATCGCTGACAATATTTATTCGAAAGAGAGACCGCAATCACCTTCTTGGTACTTTGCTTAAAAACTCAACACAAGATATGACGTGTCACGCTGATATCGCCTATTTCGGAGGAATTTCTTCATTATTGACGCTGAAATATTCAACGGCGTGCGTTGAAACAATCAGCATGGCAACCCGTTCGCACCGGAAGATTCGCTTGGTTTCTCTTTCTTCCCTACTTAGCTTCTAGAATTATTTTGACACCTGAACTAGTTCCAATTCTCGTCGCCCCGCTCTCTACCATCCGAATTGCATCATCGTAATTCTTCACGCCTCCTGAAGCTTTCACTCCCATTCCGCTTCCGACGACTCTTCTCATCAACGCAACATCGGCTGAGGTGGCGCCGCCCTTGCTGAATCCGGTCGATGTCTTCACGAAGTCTGCACCGGCACTCTTGGCAAGTATGCAAGCTTTCTCCTTTTCGTCATCGCTCAGCAGACACGTCTCAATTATCACCTTCGCAATTGCATTTCTTGAGTGAGCAGCACCGGTTACTTCTCGAATATCATTTTCCACAAAGTCATATTCTCGCGATTTCAGTCTCCCAATGTTGATGACCATGTCAACTTCTTGCGCCCCGTTCCTGATGGCTTCTTCGGCTTCATGAACTTTCGAATCAGTCGTCGTCGCTCCGAGAGGAAATCCAATCACCGTACAAACTTTCACTTTTGAGCCATGAACTTTTTCCTTCGCGAGTTTGACATAACTCGGGTTTATACAAACGCTGGCGAAATTAAACTGAATCGATTCCTTGCAGAGTTGCTCGACTTCCTGCTTCGTTGCATCCGGCTTAAGAAGCGTGTGATCGATCATTCCTGCAAGTTTCTCCGTTGAGATTTTCCTTTCGTTGCTCATTTCATGCTCCTCGTGTACGTTGTTATCCTCTCGAGAATAAAATTATCTGATGCAGACAGACTGTCCGACGGCTGTGCGGCCGTGTATTTAGCAATCTCAATCTTTGGAGAAAAAATCCCGAACATCGGCACCGCCATAGCATCCTCGAAATTCAATGGATTAAGTCCTAAAGCCAATTCGATCGTTCGCAACATACTGAGCTGGTCGTACCGGTCGCTTACGACAGCACCTCGCTTTACGAAAGGCCCGGCGGCGAGGGCTTCCGTTCTTGTTGCATCGACATGGTCAGGGCCATTCTGAGCGTCGTCCTCTTCTACAAGTACCAGACTGTTCTTCCAAATCGAGCTTGCTGCAATCGTCTGGATTATCAGACCGAGAGCAATATCGTTTTGTGCAACAAGCTGGTACGGATTCTGGTAATTAATATTTACTCCGCCAGTGTGATCGTTTGGAAGCCAGATGTACTCAAAAGGCACGACACTCCCCGATTTCAACTGCTGCTCGAAGTCAGCCTTCCATGACTCGTAGCGACGCAGGTCAGAATACCAGAGATCCCACATCCAATAGTTAAAAGCATAGTGGTACAAAAAAAATGCGAACGCCTTCCGGAAGCGAAGGTTTCTCCGGAGTGAATCATGAAGTGTCTCATCCCCGGTAAAGATTTTGGAAATACCCTTCGTGAAAGCATCATCGCCCAGAAGTCTAAGGGCATCATTCCGGGTATTTGCTTTTCCATAAAATGTCTGCACGAATTCGGTGAATTCTGTTCCTCTGTCGACTTCCGCGGCAAGGGCCATGCTGTTCGTATAAAATTTTTTTGCAATGGTGCTGCTTGCGCCGAAAAATCTGTCGATGACCCTGTAAGCCGCGGTCATAAGATAATATGGCTCACCGTAGATTTTGTAGTCAACCTTTTTGGCATCGAGTGCATCCCAAATGTACTCCTTCGAGAAAACGGCAGGAACTGTACCGAACGGATAACCATTGTACCTCCCGCTGTATGACGCATTTCCCAGCCACTCAAGGAATGGGCTCGCATATCCGCTTGTCGTGAAGCTGTGCCCTAATACGCTAATCTCGCCGTCGGCGTAAAAGTTGTCGAGCGTGACAAAATCCGACGCCAGCTTGTGAATGTTGGGAGTGATCCCCCTTCCAAAGATAGTTAGGCTTGAATCGCCGTTTCCTTTTCCCAGGTCCCCTAGCACCTGATCGTAGGAACGATTTTCTTTTATGATGTAGAAGATATGCTTGATTGGAAGCTTGAGTCCTTTTTCGGGGCTGTATATCGGGGAACCGTCGCGTACTTCCCTAGTCCATTCGGGTAGATTATCTCCGATGGAATTTACCGGAACAATGCCCACCGTCCCCTTCAGAAGATTGAGCACATATTCATCTTTATGACCTTCTATCACGGGAGAAGGCCCTTTCGGATTAGGACGCCTTGGCGTTATCCCCTTTGCACTTAGATATAATAAAGTGCCATGATTCAGAAGGACTTTCGTGGTGTACCATCCTGTCGGAATATAGCCGAGAAGCTTGCCGCCAACCAAGCGATAGACCGCGACCGCGTTGAGGGTTGCTTCACTAACATATAATTTTCCGTCAGAGATTGCACAAGAAGTTGGCGAAACGCCGGACTTGTACCCTTTTCTCCCCACAAAAATCCTGCGAGTAATTCTATCCGTCCTCGTCTCAATAACCGTAATCTCATCGGAAGTTGTG
>Ga0335078_10004098_pt1 | contig 21620 bp, 15 predicted proteins | sample Lox_Sample_32_FD_206711 | JGI IMG/M metagenome (GOLD analysis project Ga0335078, IMG submission 206711) | Soil microbial communities from Loxahatchee National Wildlife Refuge, Florida, United States - Lox_Sample_3.2 | ecosystem: Environmental > Terrestrial > Soil > Wetlands | place: USA...
GGCTCTTCCGCCGAACGTTTCACGCTTTTTCGAGGTCGAGCCGGGCACGCAAATTCTGGCGAAATGCAACTGGCAGCTTGAACCACGCCGCGCACCTGCGCTCGTCATCGTTCACGGACTCGAAGGTTCCAGCGAGTCCGACTACGCGCGGGGTATTGCCGTGCGCGCATTTGCCGCGGGCTTCAACGTGCTGCGAATGAATCAGCGCAACTGCGGCGGCACCGAGAATTTGACGCCAACTCTATACAACTCCGGCCTCAGCAACGATTTCCGCGCCGTGCTGATGGAGCTGATTCAACAAGACGACCTGTCTGAAATATTCTTCGCCGGTCATTCGATGGGCGGAAACCTCATTTTGAAAATGGCCGGAGAACTTGGCCTTTTGGCTCCGCCACAGTTGCGCGGCATCGTCGCGGTTGGCCCTTCGCTGGACTTGGCCAAATGTGTCGATTCCTGCGGCTTGCCGCGCAATTGGCTATATCAATGGCATTTTGTTTCGAGCTTGAAGCGACGCATGCGGCGAAAGCAGGCGCTGTATCCAGGCACGTTCAAACTGGATGGACTCGACCGCATTCGCACGCTTCGCGAGTTTGACGACGCCATCACCGCGCCGAGCTGTGGTTATGCCGACGCTGCGGATTACTACCATCGCGCCAGCGCACTGCGAGTTGTAGACCGCATCCGCGTGCCGACTCTCATTATCGCCGCGAAGGACGATCCACTCGTGCCGGTCGAAAGCTATTCCGAGCCCGCGATCGCGGGCAATTCCAATATCCTTGTTTTACTCGCCGACCACGGCGGCCACTGCGCTTTCATTTCGAACGATTCACGCGAACGCCACTGGGCGGAAGCGCGCGTCGTGGAATTCTGCCGTGAAATTCACTTGCAGACGGAACCTAACCTACCGGTTTCTCAAGCGAAGGGCTGAACCCGGGCGTTAGAAGCTGTGCCGGACCATCCGGCATCACCACCATGTCGTCTTCCAGCCGCAATCCGAAATCATCGGCGATGTAGATTCCCGGCTCGTTCGAAAACGTCATGCCTTGTTCAAGCACGTCCTTTGACCCGCGCACCAGGTATGGATGCTCGTGTCCATCCAGGCCGATGCCATGGCCGAGCCGATGCTTGAAAACTCTGTAGTCGCCAGGGTAACCGCCGGCCACCACTGCAGCCCGCGCGGCATCGTCCACCGATCCGGTCAAATGTCCGCGGCGGCACGCGTCCAGCGCGGCATCCTGCGATTTGCGAAGCACGTCGAAGGCACGCTGAATCTTGTCCGGCGTTTTGCCAAGTACCGTGCAGCGCGTCACGTCGGACTGAGATCCCTCGACGCTTGTTCCGGCGTCAATTAGCAGGACTTGGCCCTCTTCGAGCTTTTGCGGAGTTGTCGTGCCGTGCGGCTGCGCAGCCCATTTGCCGACCAGCACCAGCCCGTCGCCGCCCGGCAAACCCATGCGCTGTAGGCCGCGTGAGTACAAGCTGGAAACGTCATACTGCGTCATGCCCACTTGTACCGAAGAAAAAACGGCGCGATAAACGTCGCATGTCGCCGCACACGCCAGCCGCATCAATTCCAGCTCGTGATCGCTTTTCCGCATGCGGCAGCCCGCCGTGATGGGATCGCCGAGCACATATTCAAAGCCCGGCGCCGCGTGCCGCAATTTGTCGTAGTAGGCGTAGCGCGTGGTCTCGTCAATCGCCAGGCGGCCCGTGCGCATTCCTTTTTCCGCCAGCCATTTCGCCACCAGCTCACCGGGGTTGTCGTCTTCCTGCCAGACGCGTACGTCGATTGGCCAGCGCATCAGCTCGCGGTACCGGCTTTCCTCAAATCCCGGGCAGAAAAGCAGAGGATCGCCCGCACGCGGAATCACGCAGCCCGCTACGCGTTCGCTCTGCCCCCAACGAATTCCGGTGAAGTAGTACAGCGATGTCCCCGGCGCGAGATAGAGCGCAGCGTAATTCTGACTCGAGTCCGACATTAATTTCTGCGCGTGGGCGATTCGCGCTTGATATTCGGCCACGGTAATCGGCTTCACGCGATCCCCAAGCGGTTTCAGCGAATCAAATGCGGGCGGCAGCGGCGCGTTGCTTCCGCTCTGTGCTCCCCGTTGCGCTTCGTCTGCTCGCAGACCAGACGCCAGTCCTGCCGCACCCAGCAGCGCCCCCGACTGCAAAATCTTCCTGCGTGAAATCGTCATCGTTCCTCCTGCCGGCTGCATCTTCGGCGTCATGCTTTGTACTGAAACATCGTCATAAAACCATAATCCATGTGCAATTGCTGGTGGCAATGGAACAGAGTCGCTCCGGGATTATCGGCGATGAGATCCACATCCACCACACTCTTCATCGGCAAAACCACCACATCCTTCATAATCCCCGATGTGGGTTTGCCCGCGAAATTTCGCAATTCAAACGAATGCCTGTGCAGATGAACCGGATGCGCTTCATCGCTTTGATTATCAAATCTCAGCCGATATCGCTTGTTGGGCTCGACAATGATCGGATCGGTTTTCGGGTATGACTTCCCGTTGACGGTCCAATAGTCCACCCAACGGCTGCCAGCGAACTTCTTCTTAAATACCATCGGCACGATCTGCACATCTTTTTCCGTGGGCGAATTCGCGGCGTCTGCTGGCGGCGAATTTCCAAGAATCAGGTAATTCCACGGGGTGTCCGAAGGTTTGGTCCACTGCGGAGTGGCGTTGCTATCGGCGTATTCCACTACAATTCCCAACCCTGCTTTGCGCAATTGATCATCTGCTTCGCCCAAAATCCACACGCCCGGCTGATTCATGATGACTATCGCGTCCACGCGTTCGGCGGGGCCCATCTCAATCGCCTCCAGCTCGCGCGGCACGGGAACCGGATTACCATCCAAACTGGTAACCGTAAATTTGTGTCCCGCAAAGGCGATGCGATGATGCGTCGTCGCGCTGGCATTCAGAATACGGAACATCACGCGTTGGCCGCGCTTTACGCGGATTGGTTCGCCATGCCCCAGGGCGTGGCTGTTCACTGTAAAGCTCTTGTAGGCAACATCCAACGTGCCGTCCTCGTCGCCTCCTGTCGTCATGTAACCATCCCATCCATGAATGGCAAGAAAGACTTCCGCGTCGTAATTTCCGGGTTCGATTTTCGGCTCGATGTAAAAGAATCCGAACTGCCCCGTGTATGTGCTGCGCTTCAAATCTTGTCCAGCTCTGCCGTGCGAATGGTACCAGCGTGTTCCGGCAGGCCGGGCCGAAAAAGAATATCGTTGAGCACCGTGCGGCGGCACAAATGGCGTCCCTTCTTCGGAAGCTCCATCGACTGCCGATGGTGCGTACAATCCGTGCCAGTGTGCCAGCTCAGGCACCGTCGTATCATTCTGTACTTCGATGGTTATCTGCTGGCCTTCGCGAAATCGCAGGATTGGGCCCGGCGCCGACCCGTTGTATCCAGTCGTTTTGATTTTTTTTCCAGGTGCGATTTCCAGTTCAATCTCTGAAATCTTCAGCGTTGCATCCGGAGTCACCGCCGGGCGGGCTGAGTAAAGCAGTGGCCGCGGCAGCGCACTCACACACGCGGAAGCCCCGGCCCATGCCAAAAACTCTCTTCGATTGAATGATTGCATCGCAGGCCATCATGCCTGATTCCGTGCATCTTGGAAACTGGATGGAAGGCTGCGGAGGGAAGGAAGTCTAGACTTGTGGAGTCACAACAAGCAATTCAAGAAGCGAAGTGCAAAAGCGTCAATCTTCCGATCGGCCAGCGATGAGCTTGTCTCCCTCGATTCGGACCTCGATCTGAAGTGGCGGCCTTACTCCGTAGCCAAGCACGATCTCTCCGCGCGCCCAGGAACCGTCTGCCAGAGTCGCCGTGCGCATCGGATCGTAAAGGATATTCGAGCAGGAATCCGCGATGAGTGGGTGCTTTGCCGTAAAATTAAACCGCGTCGCAATTTCTTTTACATCGGTGATGTAATCCAAATCGCATTGAGCGTAAGGAGCTTTTTGCAAGATTGACCAGTAAGATTCGCTGGTCCTGCCATTTCCGACGGGCAATCGTATGGCAATGGCCGGCCCGGCTTCATGCGTGACCATTCGCGAGTATATGAATTTCTTCGCTGACCACGGCGCCGGAAAGTCGCTCATTTTTCCAATTTCGTTGAATTCTGTCGCAGGTTGAGCATCGGTCTGCGAAACGCTGGCAGCGGCCTGCTGCGGAGCCGCTTCTGGAGTGACGTGATTGTTCGTCGCGGTGTTTGCGTGGTGCCCACGCAGCGCCAGCCAACTTCCGGTTCCGCCGACCAAAACCATAACCACAGCCGCGAGTGCGATGCGTGCTGCGATGGAAAGTTTGAAAGTCCTGCCGTTTCGTCTCCGGCTCGGCACACCAGGAATCACCGGCATGTCTGCGTGAAATCGCGAGGCTGAATCGCTGGCGGGCACAGCGGCGGCTTGCTGACCTCTCGCCTCGACGGTTTCCTTGGTTTGCTCCGTCTTCATCGTCTTTTCATCCAGCATCATCTCGTTTGCGCGACCAGCGAAACGTGATGGCTCAAGTATTCGTGCAAATTCGCGAGCGCCAAAATTAATTGCAGCATCTGCTCATTCGCGTCAGGAGTTGCTTTCGAGCCATCGGCTAGGAATTGCACGGCGCAATCCGCGTGCATGCGCAGTTCATCCAGGGTTCTGGTGGTGATCTGCTCGCCGGCCCGGCACTTTGCCGCCGTCGTCTCCAGCTGCGCCATGGCTGTTTGCAGAAAGTGCGCCAGGCAGACGACTTCCGGCAAAAGCGGTGCCGGGATGCTGTTCTCGCATCCAGCTACCTGGCACGCCAGCCTCGTTTCTGTTCTCAAAGCACACCCCTACTTTTGATTCCCTAAGCCTTTTTTGGAGCAATCCGTCGGCCAGTCCTTGCGCTCTGGGAATTTAGCGAAATACTGACTTTATCGGCTGCCATGTCACGGTCGGCGATACGCCGCTGCCACAGACGGATAGAAAACTCACAATATGGGCAAGTCGCGCGAGACATATCGCAACAAAAAGCGGCGCTCCGCATCTTCGCGAAGCGCCGCCTTCTGAGTGACTTTCAGGAGGAACCCGTTTTTCGAATTTAGTTCCGGATCGAATCAACTATCCGGTCCGGCTAGCCCTTAGAAATTAATCACCAATCCCGTTCCAGCGTTAATTGCCTGCTGCCAGACGCCGCCAAATCGGGTTGTGAAATAATCTGCTTCGAATCGCCAGGTAAAGTGCGAGCGTAGCTGCCAATCAACTCCGCCACCGCCGATAAACGCAAGTGAATTGAAGCTCGCCGGCCCCGTCGTTTGGTTGAACCTATCGTGGCTACCACCCGCAAGAACGTGCCCCCACGGTTGAATCTTGCCAGTACGCTTGCCGACGTGCAGGCCGCCGGCGTAAGTGATGAGCTGTTCTCGGTCATTCGGAGTGAAATGGCCAAACGTGACGGTGGTCGTACCTTCGATGCCGAACATGCTGTCGCCAATGTACCGGGAGACCGAAGACTGAATTCCGTATAGATTGCTGTTCGCTTTTCCCGTGCCGATGTCGTAGCGTTGGTAGGTGAAGTTCATGCCTACCTCCCAGGGAGCGTTCAAAGTCGACGATCGAGTGCCGCCCATTTGTGCGCCATCAGCGGCAGTGGTTACGCTCAAGTTTGTGTTGTTTTGCGCGCTGACTGTGCCAACCATGCACAGAATCGCCGCGCAGAGAATCCCAAGCTTTCTCATGACGAAAATCCTCCTGAATGCCCCACGGGCCTTTTTCCAGTTCCTATCTTGATATCGGGAAATTGCCGAGTCTATCGAAACGATGTCGGCTGACTTCGTGGGAGTTAATACCTAGCTAAGGTCGAAGAGTTTACGCGTAAGTGGCAGAAATAGAATGGGTTAGGCGGCCATCCCGTGGCACTTCTTGTATTTTTTGCCGCTGCCGCACGGACACGGATCGTTCCGTCCCACTTTGGCACCGGAGCGGACTGGCTTCGGAGCTTCCGCTTGCGCTGCGCCGGCTTGAAACTGCAGATTCTGTTGTTGACGCCTCTGTCTCCGTTCAAGTTCCCTGGCCTCGTCTTCCGCTGATTGCGCCGGACGCGGTTGTACCAGAAACAGATAACGCACGGTTTCCGAATTTATTCGCTCCATCATGTCTTCGAAAAGGATGAACGCTTCCTTTTTAAATTCGACAAGCGGATCTTTTTGCCCGTATCCACGGAGGTTGATGCCTTCCTTCAAGTGATCCAGAGTGAGGAGGTGATCCTTCCACTGGTTGTCCACCACATCAAGCACGATGCGCCGCTCGAGCCATCGCATCATTTCCGGGCCGAAAAGTCTTTCTTTTTCGTCGTAGCGCGTTTGCAGTGCTTTCTGCAGCGCGTCTTCCAAATCGTCATGGCTCAGCGCGTGCACATCGACGCCCGCCGACTTCAAGTCCAATCCGTATTGCCGCAGGATTTCGCCGGCAAATTGTGTCGTGTTCCACTGCTCGGGATGCTTATCCCGCGGGCAATAGGTTGCCAGCAAATCTTCGGCCAGATCCGACGCGAGATTCAGAACGTAATCTTTTTGGTCGCGGCCTTCGAGCATGTTTCGCCGAATTGAATAAATCGTTTCGCGCTGACGATTCATCACGTCGTCATATTCAAGAAGGTGCTTGCGCATTTCAAAGTTGTGCGCCTCGCGCGCCTTCTGCGCGTTTTCGATTTGGCGGGAAAGCAGCTTGGATTCGAGCGGAATGCCTTCCTTCATTCCGACGCGATACATGAATGCGCGCATACGATCGCCGCCGAACACGCGCAGCAGGTCGTCTTCCAGAGATAGGAAAAACCGCGAAGAACCGGGGTCGCCCTGCCGGCCTGCGCGTCCGCGCAACTGATTATCAATGCGCCGCGCTTCATGGCGTTCAGTGCCAAGAATGTGCAATCCGCCGAGCGATACAACTTCATCATGCTCAGCGCGGCACTCCTCCGCGTATTGATCGTAAATCGGTTTCCACTGGTCGGCCGGCACTTGGAAAATTTTGCCTTCCACCTGGAAGAGCACCATGGGCTGGCCGGAACCTTGCGCTCCGCCAGCGCCGCTGGCGGCCTGCACTTCGCCGTCTGCTCCCGCGCCGTCGTTTGTACCGGCTGCTGATTCCGCGTTTCCAATTACGGGGCTTGCGGCAGCAAGGGGCATCGCGAGTTTGTTCTTCAGGCAGAATTCACGCGTCAGCGCTTCGGGATTTCCGCCAAGCAGAATGTCCGTTCCACGTCCCGCCATGTTCGTCGCCACGGTCACGGCGCCTTTCCGTCCCGCTTGAGCGATAATTCTGGATTCACGTTCATGTTGCTTTGCGTTCAAAACTTCGTGCGGGATCTTCGCCTTTTTGAGCAAATCGGCGAGCTGTTCGGATTTCTCGATGGAAATTGTGCCGACCAGCACAGGCTGGCCGCTTTCATGGATCTGCCGAATCCCGTGCGCGTAGGAATTGTCGTCCTGGATGATGCCATTGACGACCGCTTCAAATTTTTCGGCCTCAGTGCGGTAGACGATGTCCGGGTTCTCGAGTCGAATCAGCGGCCGGTTCGTGGGGATGGCCACCACGTCCAGGTTGTAAATCTTTCCGAATTCCGCCGCTTCGGTTTCGGCCGTGCCGGTCATGCCGGAGAGCTTTTTGTACATCCGGAAATAATTCTGGAAAGTGATCGTCGCGAGCGTTTGGTTTTCGCGCTCGATCTTCACGCCTTCCTTGGCTTCGACAGCCTGGTGCAGACCATCTGACCAGCGGCGCCCCGGCATCTGTCTGCCGGTAAATTCATCTACGATGATCACCTCGCCGTTGTTAATCACGTAATCGGTATCGCGCTTGTACAGCGTATGCGCGCGCAGTGCCTGATACACGTGGTGAATCGTTTCCATGTGCGCCGGATCGTACAAATTTCCGAGGCCGAGCAGGCGCTCGCACTTACTCACGCCCTCTTCGGTCAATGTTGCGGTGCGCTGCTTTTCGTCAATCGTAAAATCGATTTCCTGCACCAGCTTCGGCACAATTTTATCGATCTTGTAGTACTTGTCTGTGGATTCTTCCGCCGGGCCGGAAATAATCAGCGGCGTCCGCGCCTCGTCCACCAAGATTGAGTCCACTTCGTCCACGATACAGAAATGGTGGCCGCGTTGGACGCAGTCAGCCAGATCGTACTTCATGTTGTCCCGCAGATAGTCGAAGCCCAGCTCGTTGTTCGTGCCATAGGTGATATCGGCGCCATACGCTTCGCGCCGCTGCTTATCATCCAGATCGTGAACGATGACGCCGATCGTCATTCCCAGCAGACGGAAAATCGGAGACATCCACTCTGCGTCGCGCCGCGCCAGATAATCGTTCACCGTCACGATGTGCACGCCGCGCCCGGCGAGCGCGTTCAGATACGCCGGCAGAGTTGCCACCAGAGTTTTTCCCTCTCCGGTCTTCATTTCGGCGATCTTGCCTTCGTGCAACACGATGCCGCCGATCAGCTGCACGTCAAAATGCCGCATATTCAGCTTTCGGCGGCCCGCTTCGCGTACCGCGGCAAATGCTGGAACCAGTACGGGCTCCAGCGCGGCTTGCATGCGCGTGCGGTAGTCGTCGGCAGCGGGGTCTGCGTCTTCCAGCCCCTTGGCGACGATGGCCTTCAGCTCCGGCGTTTTCGCGGCAAGCTCTTCATCGGTCAGGCGCTCGTACGCCGCAGCGTGGGTATTAATCTCGTCGACCAGAGGCTGTATGCGCTTGATGTCGCGTTCGTGCTTGGTGCCGATAAACTTCGCGACAACGTCGGTAATTAACTTTTCTATGTCCATGGATGGAATGGCGGTTGTAGCGTGCCGCCTTGCGGAAAACCCCTTATCTGCATGCCAATTTCTGCGATATTGCTCGCTTCTATTGTATCCGGTGACCCAAATTTGCGCAAAGCCGCGCCAGGAAGGAGTCCGTAAGTAGGCTATGATGTTAGATCGTTCAGAGGTGGTTTATGAGCGCGAATTCGTCCTCGGCCTCGCAACAGCGGCGGACGGAGAAGAAGATCATAAAGACGCGGTGCCGTATCACCGGAGGCGGTCCCGCGGGCCTGGCTCGGCGCGCCTTGCCGCCTCGGCTCGCGGACGCTATCATCAGAATGTTGAAAATGTAGCGCTGTTGTCGCGCCGCAATCGTTTCAGCATGTTTCACAATAAAGCCGAAATTCTAGGAGCGTCATGCCACCACCTTCAGGGGGAAATATTTCGCAGGGGCCGCCGCGAATGGGTCCGCCGGGCGCTGGCGCCGCTCCGCCGCCGAAGATGCCTATTCCCGGAGTGAAGCACTTGATCGCCGTCGCCAGCGGAAAGGGCGGCGTGGGAAAAACGACCGTCGCAGTAAATCTGGCGATTGCGTTGCAGCGGCTCGGCGCGCGCGTCGGCTTGCTCGACGCGGACGTTTACGGCCCGAACGTGCCGCTGATGCTCAACACGGAAGAAGAACCGCGCGCGACGAGCGAGCGCACCATTCTGCCCGTCAGCGCCTATGGTCTGAAAGTGATTTCCATGGGACTGCTTTCGCCGGGCGATAAGCCGATGATCTGGCGCGGCCCCATGCTGCACAGCGTGATGCAGCAATTCTTGCGCAACGTCGAATGGGGCGATCTGGATTATCTGATTTTGGATTTGCCGCCTGGCACGGGCGATGTGCAGTTGACGCTGATACAGACCGTGCCCCTTTCCGGCGCCGTCGTGGTCACCACACCGTCTGTCGTGGCACTGGCCGACGTGCGCAAGGCCATCGAAATGTTCCGTCAGGTAAACGTCGAAGTTCTGGGCGTCGTGGAAAATATGAGCTCTTTCGTGTGCCCGCACTGCCACGAACCCGTGGACGTGTTCGGTCATGGCGAAGGTCGCAAAACCGCCGAAGCGTTTGGCGTGCCCGTGCTTGGCGAAATCGAAATCGATCCGCGCATTCGCATTGGCGGAGACACCGGCAAGCCCGTCGCGTCGCTGGGCGAAAATGCTCCTGAGGCAAAAAGCATTTACGCCATGGCGCGCGCGGTCACAGCCCGCCTGGAAGAGGTCGGCGATACAGCGCCGAATGTTGAAATTCTCTAAGCTGACTGCGTCCTCCACATTGCAATGCAATCCGGCGCCCGCTGCCGTGGCCGAGTGCCCTGTTTTTGTTCTCTGTAGTTTTCTTGCCCACCGTCCGGGCCTGTGTTAGCGTTTTTAGCTTATTCTTGCTGTGATTTCCGAATACAGTAAAAGGTCGAACCCATGATTCGCGCATACAAGGGCAAAATGCCGCGCATCGCCGCGTCCGCGTATATTGATGCGGAAGCGACGATCATCGGCGACGTGGAAATCGGCGAAGATTCCAGCGTTTGGCCGTGCTCCGTGATTCGCGGCGACGTCCACTGGATCAGAATCGGCCGCCGCAGCAACGTGCAGGATGGGTGCGTGCTGCACGGCATGCTGAATGAATGGCCGGTGGAGTTGGGTGACAACGTCACGGTAGGCCACGGCGTGATTTTGCACGGCTGCGCGATCGAATCGCGCGTGCTGGTCGGCATGGGCTGCGTGATCATGAATGGCGCGCGCATCGGCACCGGCAGCATCATCGCCGCCGGCACGCTGATCCCCGAAGGCGCCATCGTTCCGCCGGGAAGTTTGTTCATGGGCCATCCCGGAAAATTGCGCCGTCCGCTGACGCAGGACGATCAAACGAGAATTGACGGGTACGCGGAAAGGTACGTGGGCTACAAGAACGCGTATCGGGCTGAGAGTGGCGAGGGGCTAGTGACGAGGGGCCAGTAAAGGCCAAACTCCTTTGGTTGTGAATTGCAGGTAGTTATGGAAGCGCCGAAGAAAGTAACTCATTACAAAGATTTGCTGGTTTGGCAGAAAGCGATTGCCTTAGCGAAAGAGGTTTATCGGATGACGGCATCATTTCCGGGAGAAGAGCGCTTTGGATTGACGTCTCAGATGAGGAGAGCGGCGGTCTCTGTACCGTCAAACATAGCCGAAGGACAAGCGAGACACGGGACGCGAGAGTTTTTGCAGTTTATTTCTCATGCAAGCGGGTCATTGGCGGAATTGGAGACACAGATACTTCTGAGTGTAGATTTAGGTTTTGGGGCTGAGTCTGATTCCGACACACTGTTGGAAAAGATTGGAGAACTACAAAGGATGCTGGCAGGATTGCGACGAAGTCTGGGGGAAGCGGCTAGCCACTAGTCACTCGCCACTAGCCACTCACTTTCATGCCGGAAAAGCAGCAAATTCGAGCGATTAAAGGTGTGCGCGACATTCTGCCGCCGGAATCGGCGCGCTGGCAGCGCGTTGACGCTACAGCGCAAGAGGTATTTGCAACTTTCGGATTTGCGGAGATTCGCGTGCCGATTTTCGAGGAGACGGAACTTTTCGCACGCTCTGTCGGCACCGATACAGACATCGTTGGAAAGGAAATGTACACATTTCGGGATCGCGATGAGGCGTCCGTTTCGCTCAGGCCGGAGGCGACTGCCAGCGTATGCCGCGCGTACATCGAGCACGGCATGCACACGCTGCCCGGCGACGTGAAGCTCTATTACATGGGCCCGATGTTTCGCCGCGAGCGCCCGCAAAAGGGCCGCTATCGCCAGTTCTATCAAATTGGCGCGGAAGTGCTGGGCCAATCGGACGCGCCGGGCATCGACGCTGAGCTGATCGAAATGCTGACAGTGTTCTTTGCGAAGGTTGGACTGGAAGGCACGCGGCTGGACCTGAATTCGATTGGCTGCAAGGAATGCCGCCCGAAATATGTGGAATTGCTGCGCGTGGAATTGACGAAGGTGAAGGAAAAACTCGGCGCGGATAGCCAGCGGCGAATTGAAACGAATCCGTTGCGTGTGCTCGATTCCAAGATTCCAGAAGAGCAGCCAATTATCGAAACGCTGCCGCGAATTTCAGATCATCTTTGTGAGGCGTGCAAGGTGCATTTCGCCGAAGTCCGCCGGCAACTGGATTTGCGCGGCATCGCTTACGAATTGAATTGGCGCCTCGTGCGCGGCCTGGACTATTACATGCGCACCACTTTCGAAATCACCGCGCCGGGGCTGGGCTCGCAGAACGCCGTCTGCGGCGGCGGGCGTTACGATGGACTTGTCGAGCTGCTTGGCGGCCCGCCGACCAAGGGTATCGGCTTCGCCATCGGCGAAGATCGCTTGATGTTGTCGTTGGAAGCCGCGGGAAAGTTGAAGCCGGAGCCGGCGGTGGACGTATACATTGTTTGGATGGGCGCCGCGACGCAAGCGCCGGCCATCAAATTGGCGCGCCAGTTGCGAGAAGCCGGTATCAAAGTGGAATTGCCGCCGGAGGAGTTCAAGTTCAAAAAGGCACTGGGATTGGCAGATAAACTGCGCGCGCGCTATGCAATCCTGATTGGCGAAAATGAAATCGCGGCAGGGAAGTTCACTTTGAAACGTTTGGCGGACGCGACGCAAACCAGTTTAACGGAAGCCGAGTTGCTCAATGAACTGCGAAACAGTATCAAGCCGGGACACGCGGAGCGGTCGTGATTGATCCACTGGGAAATCTGAAGCGGACAGATTATTGCGCGGCGCTGCGTAGCGCGGATGCCGGCCGCGAAGTCACGCTGATGGGCTGGGTGCATCGCCGGCGCGATTTGGGGAATTTGATTTTCATTGATTTGCGCGACCGCACGGGGCTTGTGCAGGTCGTTTTCAACAAGGAAAAGGTTCCGGCGGCACAAGCAAAAGCGGAAGAACTGCGCAGCGAATACGTAATTGCCGTGCGCGGGCAGGTCGCGCTGCGCCAGAAGGCGAATCCCGAGTTGGCGAGCGGTGAGATCGAAGTGATGGCGGCGGAGCTTCACATTCTGAACACGTCGAAGACTCCGCCGTTCCAGGTGGAAGACGATGTGACCGCCAGCGAAGAAACGCGCCTGCGGTATCGGTATCTGGATTTGCGGCGCCCGCGTCCGGCGCGCAACCTCACGCTGCGACACAAGATTATCTTCGAAATTCGCAAGGCGATGGACGGGCAGGGCTTCCTCGAAATCGAAACGCCGATGCTCACGCGCTCATCTCCCGAAGGCGCGCGCGATTATCTGGTGCCTAGCCGCGTGCATCACGGCCAGTTTTACGCGCTGCCGCAATCGCCGCAGATTTTCAAGCAAATCTTGATGATCGCCGGCCTCGACCGCTATTTCCAAATCGTTCGCTGCTTCCGCGACGAAGATTTGCGCGCGGATCGCCAGCCGGAATTTACGCAGCTGGACGTTGAAATGTCGTTTCCCACGCAGGAAACAATTTTCGAGGTCATCGAAAAAGTGATGGTTCGCGCCTGCGCGGTGGCGGGCGTGCAGGTGAAGGCTCCATTCCACCACATGGAATATCGCGACGCGATTCACCGCTACGGCAGCGACAAACCCGATTTGCGGTTCGGCATGGAACTGCACGATGTGACTTCGTTTTTCGCGGACGCGCGCGAGGCGCTGCACATTGACGGCAATGTGTTCGCTCTGGTGGCGCCGGGGGCTGCTACGTTTTCTCGGAAGCAGGTGGACGAGCTGGCCGAGCGCGGCAAATCGCTCAGTGCGCGCGGAGTGTACACCGCGAAAGTGGCTGCCGAGGGAATAACGTCCGGCCTGGAAAAGAATCTGGGCGCTGAAAAATTGCGGGAGCTTGCGTCCCATGTCGGCGCAAAATCCGGAGACTTGATTGTGGCCGCCGCTGCGAAGGAGCAGATTCCCGGCACGGAATCGGCGGCCTTGATCGCGGGCCAGTTGAGGTTGTATTTGGCGGAAAAATTGAATCTGGTGCCGAAAGATCGCTGGGAATTCCTGTGGCTCACGGGATTTCCGCTGTTTGAATGGAGCGAAACGGAAAAACAGTGGCAGAGTGCGCAGCATCCCTTCACCGGAATTCTCGAGGAAGACATGCACAAACTTGAGGACCCCGCATTGCGCGGGGAAATACGCTCCAAGGGCTATGACCTTGTACTGAACGGCGTCGAACTTGGCTCCGGCAGCGTAAGAATTCATCAGCAGGAAATTCAGTCGCGGCTTTTCCGCGCGATTGGATTGACCGACGAGCAGGCCAGGCAGCGTTTTGGCTTTTTTCTCGATGCGCTGACCTACGGTACGCCGCCGCACGGCGGCATCGCGCTGGGACTCGACCGCGTCGTGATGCTTCTCGCCGGAGAAAAATCAATTCGCGAGGTAATCGCCTTTCCAAAGACGACCGCCGCGCAGGATTTGATGGCCGATTCACCGAGCCCGGTGGAGACGGGCCAACTGAAAGATTTGGGAATTGCCGTAAAGGAATCATGAGTCGCATTCGGATATTGCCGGAGGCGGTGGCGAATCAAATCGCAGCGGGCGAAGTGATCGAGCGCCCCGCATCGGTCGTCAAAGAGCTGCTCGAAAACGCGATTGATGCCGGGGCGCAATCCATTCGCGTGGAGGTCGAAGCGGGGGGCAAGCGCCTCATCCGCGTCATTGATGACGGCTGCGGAATGGCGCATGACGACGCCATGCTCGCATTCGAGCGCCACGCGACCAGCAAGCTTCGCACGGCGGATGATCTGCTCAGCATCGCGACACTCGGTTTTCGCGGGGAAGCGCTGCCGACCATCGCCGCGGTTTCGCGTCTTACGCTCGAAACGCGCACGCTGGAAGAAGAGCAGGGAACACGCATCGAATTCGGCGCCGGCAAGCTGCTGGGCGTGAAGCCCGCGGGCGTACCGGCCGGAACCTGCGTGAACGTTGCGGATCTTTTTTATTCGGTACCCGCGCGCCGGAAATTTCTGAAGTCTGAAACTACGGAGCTTGGTCACATTGCATCGCTCGTCACGCACTACGCCCTGGCGCATCCCGACCGCCAATTTGTTCTCAAGACGCCCACGCAGGAGATTCTGAATGTTTCCGCGGCCGTGACCGCGCCGGAAAGTCCAGCCGACGCGCAAGAATCCGCGGCGAAACAGGATCGCGGTATCGCCGGTCTCGCTGAGCGTGTATACCAATTGTTCGGCAGGCAGGCGCTGGACGAACTGTTTGAAATTCCGCCGACTTCCGCGCCTGTTCGCGCAGCCATCACCGAACCGCAAATGGAAGATTCCGAGCGCGCCGCGTCCGTTACCATTTCCGGATTTGCTTCGCGCCCGCAGGTACAGAGGCCGAATCGCAACGGAATCTACGTGTTTGTGAACCGGCGGTTGGTGCGCGACCGCGTGTTGCTCCACGCGATTAGCGAAGCTTACCGCAACATTCTGCCGCCGACGGCGTTTCCGGCGGTCCTGCTTTTCGTGGATTTGCCGCACACGGAAGTGGACGTGAACGTTCACCCGTCAAAAATCGAAGTGCGTTTTCGCCATTCTCAGTTCATCCATGATTTCACGCGCGACGCCATTCGCCAGGCGCTGACCAACGCGCGCCCGATTGCGAAGTTCCCCGGTATGTCCTCCGCTTCGTCCGCTCCGGCAGTTTCCGCGATGGGCGCGGCGGCGGGCTTTGGCGGAGGGCTCGCGCCCGCGATCAGCTTTCCGCGCGAAGCCGCGACGCACGTCGCGGGAATTCCGCCTGCCGTGATTCCTCCGATGGCTGATCCGTTTGATTCCGCCGCGGCGCCCGCCATGATCCCGGATGCCGGTCCGGAAGGCGGCTTCGAGCTGAGCGTTACGCCGGTTCATCCCATTGCTCAAAGATTGCAATTCGGCGGCGGGCTGGATGCGTCATCCGGCGTGGATGCCGCGGGGTTCGGCGAGGACATCGCAAACCGTTTTCGCGCTGCTGCGGAAGGGAAGTCCGCGGCTCCCGGGCTTGAAAAGGCCGCGTCAGCGGACAGCCTGACGGATCTGAAGCCGCTGGGCCAAGTGAATTCCAGTTTCATCGTCGCGGTGAACGGCGAGGGTCTGTGGATCATCGATCAGCACGTGGCCCACGAACGCATTTTGTTTGAGCAGCACCTGCAGGCGCGCCGCGCGGGCCAGTTGACGGGCCAACGAATGCTGATGCCGCAAATTGTGGAGCTTTCGCCGCGGCAGGAAGTGATCTTCGCGCAAATCGCGGACGAGCTCTCGGCGAATGGATTTGAAGTTTCGCAGATGGGGCCGCGCAGCGTCGCGATTCAGGCCACGCCGGCGGGGATTTCCGCGGCGGACGGTGAACGGCTGCTGGTGGAAATCCTGGACGGCGTGGAGCGCGAAAATCAGGCCATTTCGATGGATTGGCTGCAGTCCCGCATCGCGGCTTCGACCGCTTGCCACGCGGCGATCAAGATCAATATGCCGCTCGACCAAACGAAAATGGAATGGCTGCTGGCGGAGTTGGCGAAAACGGACGCGCCGATGAGCTGCCCGCATGGACGGCCGGTGGTGCTGCGATATTCCGTGCGCGAAATCGAGCGCGCGTTCCACCGGATTTGACGCCGGAGTCCCGAAATTCCAGTGCGCAAACTGATTATCGCAATTGACGGCCCGGTCGGATCGGGCAAGAGCACCGTCGCGCGCCGCGTGGCCGAACTTTTGGGCTATACGTACCTGGATAGCGGCGCGATGTATCGTGCGCTGGCGCTCAAAGCGATTCGGCGCAGCGTGAATTTGGATGACGCAGCAGCTTTGGAGACGCTCGCCCGCGCGACGCACATTGATTTGCAGCGCGCCACAGACGGGCAGCGCGTTCTGCTGGACGGCGAAGACGTCTCGCTTCCGATCCGCACCGCGGACGTTTCTCGCGGGGCTTCACACGTCGCCGTAATCCCCGGAGTGCGAACCGTGCTGGTGGATGAGCAGCGGCGCGCGGGCTCACGCGGCGGAGTGGTGATGGAAGGCCGCGACATCGGCACTGTAGTTTTTCCGGGCGCGGATCTGAAGATATTCCTGGACGCTTCCGTGGAGGTTCGCGCCGAGCGCCGCTGGCGCGAGCACGAACAAAAAGGCGATCAGCTGACGCTCGCTCAGGTGGTGCAGGAAGTTCACGATCGGGATTTACGCGACCGCTCTCGCGCTGCTTCGCCGCTCGTCCGCGCTGCTGACGCGGTTCTGGTGGACAACACCGCGATGGATGCGGAGGAAACCGCGCGCGTCATCGCGCAGCTCGCGCACGAACGTGAGAACGGCTGATTTGTCGAGAGATTTCCGCGCTTGGAATGGAATTTTCTCAGGCGAATCGCGCGGGACGAAACCGCCGCAAGTCTACGCCCGATCGTTCACGGCTGCCCTGACATCGACGCCAGGAATTCCGCATTCGTCTTCGTCTTGGCCAGCCGTCCCAGTAGCAATTCCATCGCTTCCACGGGCGATAGCGGACTCAGCACCTTTCGCAGCACCCACACCCGGTTCAATTCGTCGGCGGGCAGCAGCAATTCGTCTTTTCGAGTGCCGGAGCGATTGATGTCAATGCTCGGGAAGATGCGCTTGTCCACCAGGCGGCGGTCCAGGTTGATTTCCATGTTGCCCGTGCCCTTGAATTCTTCGAAGATCACGTCGTCCATGCGGCTGCCAGTGTCCACCAGCGCCGTGGCCATGATGGTGAGCGAGCCGCCTTCTTCCACGTTTCGCGCGGCGGCGAAAAATCGCCGAGGACGCTGCAGAGCGTTGGCGTCAATACCGCCGCTGAGCACCTTGCCCGAAGGCGGTGTGACGGCATTGTATGCGCGGCCGAGGCGCGTGATGGAATCGAGCAGCACCACGACATCGCGTTTGTGTTCGACCAGGCGCTTTGCCTTTTCCAGCACCATTTCCGCGACTTGAATGTGGCGTTGCGGCGGTTCATCGAACGTTGAGCTAATCACTTCGCCCTTCACGGTGCGTTGCATGTCCGTGACTTCCTCGGGTCGTTCGTCAATCAGCAACACGATGAGCGCGATCTCCGGGTGATTCGCGGTGACGGAATTGGCGATGGACTGCAGCATCATGGTTTTTCCGGTACGCGGCGGCGCGACGATCAGTCCGCGCTGCCCCTTGCCGACGGGGCAGAGCATGTCCAGCACGCGGCCTGTCAGATTTTCCTTCGTGGTTTCCAACCGAATGCGATCCTGCGGATACAGCGGCGTCAGGTTGTCAAAGAAAATCTTGTTGCGCGCCACTTCAGGGTCTTCGAAATTGACCGCTTCAACTTTAATCAGCGCGAAGTAGCGCTCACCGTCTTTCGGCGGACGCACCTGGCCGGATACGGTATCGCCGGTGCGTAAATCGAATTTGCGAATCTGAGACGGCGAGACGTAAATATCGTCCGGGCCGGGCAGATAGTTGTACTCCGGCGCGCGAAGGAAGCCGAAACCGTCGGGCAGGCATTCCAGCACGCCTTCGGAGAAGATCAGCCCGTTCTTTTCGGTTTGGCCGCGCAGGATCTGGAAGATCAGTTCCTGTTTGCGCATGCCGCTGGCGCCGGGGATGTCCAAATCCTTGGCAATCTTTGCCAGGTCGGTGACGCTTTTTTCCTTTAACTCTGCAAGACTAATGCTCATGTGTAGTTTCCTTCACTTGCGTGTGATTCCGTTCGAGATTTTTTCTTCAAGCTGGTGTTCTTCTTCCACAACTGCTTTTGCAAAACCACTCATTCAAACCAGGATTCGGATTTTTCCGGCGCCGGGGAGGTCAAGCTCTGGCAAACCGGGATGCAGCTGATTCCATCCGCACCGCGCGAAACACTTCCAAATCGCGGTGCGTTCCATCCCCCAAAACTCAATTTCTGCTTACGGCCAGGATTGCTCAGTTGGTCAAACTCTGATCTTCTTTCGCCGGCGGCTCAAATCCCGCCGCAACTTCCGGCGCCACCGGCGGAATGGATGAGAGCAGCGGCTGTTCCAGAGCGATCTGCAGCACTTCATCCATGTTCTCGACGAATTTCACGTCCATCACGGAGAGGATATCGGCCGGGATGTCCGATAAATCTCTTTCATTTTCCTTCGGCGCCACCACGGTGCGGATCCCGACGCGATGCGCGGCCAGCATCTTTTCCTTCAGTCCGCCGATGGGCAACACTTTTCCGCGCAGCGTGATTTCACCCGTCATCGCCAGATCGCATCGCGCAGGAATGCGCGTGACGGCGCTTACGATCGCCGTGGCCATGGTGATTCCGGCCGACGGACCATCTTTCGGAATTGCGCCTTCCGGCACATGCACGTGAATATCGATGTGCCGGTAGAAGTCTTTAGGCAAACCGAATAGCGCGGCGCGCGAGCGGACGTAGCTCATCGCCGCTTGAGCGGATTCCTGCATCACGTCGCCCAGTTTGCCGGTAAGCGTGAGGCGGCCCTTGCCTTCCATTACCGTTACTTCCGTGGGAAGCACCTGGCCGCCGACTTCCGTCCACGCCAGACCGATTACAAGCCCGACTTCATTCTTTTTTTCTTCCCACAGTTCCCGGAATTTCATGATGCCCAGATATTCCGTGATACCGTTCGGACCGACTTCGGCCTTCACGCCGCGGCCTTCCTTGACGACTTTGCGCGAAATCTTCCGGCACACGTTCGCAATTTCGCGCTCAAGGTTGCGCACGCCCGCTTCCCGCGTGTAATGGCGAATGATATGCCGCAGGCCGTCGTCGGTAAATGTGATGTTCTCCGCCGTCAGACCGTTGGCCTCGATTTGTTTTTGCACCAGGAAGCGTTTGGCGATTTCGACCTTTTCCGCTTCGGTGTATCCATGCAGCCGGATGACTTCCATGCGGTCTTGCAGCGGCTGCGGAATTGTATGCAGCACGTTGGCCGTGCAGATGAACATCACGTGGGAAAGGTCATATTCGACGTCGAGATAGTGATCCGTGAACGCGTGATTGATTTCCGGGTCGAGAACTTCCATCAGCGCCGCGGAAGGATCGCCGCGAAAATCCATGGACATTTTGTCCACTTCGTCCAGCACGAAGACCGGGTTGATCGTGCCCGCCTTCTTCATCATCTGGATGATCTGGCCGGGAAGCGCGCCGATGTACGTGCGGCGGTGTCCGCGGATTTCCGCTTCGTCGCGCACGCCGCCAAGCGACACGCGCACGAATTTTCGTCCCGTGGCTTTGCCGATCGAAGTCGCCAGTGAGGTTTTCCCCACGCCCGGAGGCCCCACGAAACACAGAATCGAGCCTTTGGGGTTCTTCACCAGTTGCCGCACGGCGAGATATTCCAGAATGCGCTCCTTGATTTTTTCCAGGCCGTAGTGGTCGCTTTCGAGGATTTTCTCGGCAACCGTGATGTCGCGGATTTCCTTTGACTTCTTCTTCCACGGCACGGCGAGCAGCCAGTCCAGATAATTGCGGCTGACGGTGGATTCGGCCGACATCGGCGGCATCATTTCCAGCCGCTTCAATTCCTGAATCGCTTTTTCGTGCGCGTCCTTGGTCATTCCGGCCGCGTCGATCTTCTTGCGCAGCTCGTCAATCTCGCTCTTTTCGCCCCGGCCAAGTTCTTTCTGAATGGCCTTCATCTTTTCGTTGAGGTAGTACTCTTTCTGCGCGCGTTCCATCTGCCGTTTCACGCGCGAATTGATGTTCCGCTCAACGTTCAGCTTTTCCAATTCGATGTCGAGAATCTTTTCCAGCTGGGTCAGCCGCTCAACCGGGTCGAACATTTCCAGGATTTCCTGCTTTTCCTCCCACGGTAGCGTGATGTTTGCCGCGATGGCGTCCGATACGCGGCCCGGATCTTCCACACGCGCCGCGCCGACCACCGTATCGAAATTCACGGCCTGCGAAAGCTTCACATACTGCTCGAAAAGATTCGTCACGCGCGCCACGAGCTGTTCGGTCTGCGCAGCGGGCTCGGATTTCACCGGAACCATGCGCAGCGTCGCCCGGAAAAATCCCTCCGTGGTGGTAATTTCCACTATCCGCGCGCGCTCCAGACCTTCCACCAGCACGCGAATGTTGCCTTCCGGCAGTTTCACGCTCTGCACGATATTTGCGATGGTTCCCACGCTGTAAATGTCTTCGGGTTTGGGATCGTCAATGGAGGCATCGTGCTGGGTGGCGAGGAAAATCCGCTTATCTCCGGCGAGCGCATCTTCGAGCGCGCGCACCGAGCCTTCCCGCCCGACGATGAAGGGCATCATCTGGCCGGGGAAGATGACGAGCTCCCGCACCGGCATCATCGGCACGCGTTTCAATTCGCTCTTTTCCCGGCTGAACATGGAATCCTGATTTGGCAATGGGGTCCCTTTAGGGATGGATTAGCCCGCTTTTTCCAGAAGGCTCCAATTGATCTCCCGGCCGCGCACCATATCGGCCGTCACCACGAACTCGCGCACTCTGCGCTGGGCGGGCAGGTTGTACATGAGGTCAAGCATCAAATCTTCCAGAATCATGCGCAGCCCGCGCGCTCCCACCTTGCGTTGCATGGCCAGCTCGGCGATGGTTTCCATCGCATCATCGGTAAAGCGCAATTTCACATTTTCAAATTCAAACAGCCGCTGATATTGCCGCACGAGCGCGTTCTTCGGCTCGGTCAGAATCCGCATCAGCGCCGACTTGTCCAAATCGCTCAGCACGCCGACAACCGCGAGGCGGCCCACAAATTCGGGAATCAGCCCGTAGCGGATCAAATCCGTCGGTTGCGCCTGCTCGAGCAATTCAATGTTGCGCCGATTTTGCGTGGTGGGTTGTGCATCCGTGTGGAATCCCAGAGATTTCTGGCCGATGCGCCGCTCG
>Ga0335078_10004099_pt1 | contig 21619 bp, 16 predicted proteins | sample Lox_Sample_32_FD_206711 | JGI IMG/M metagenome (GOLD analysis project Ga0335078, IMG submission 206711) | Soil microbial communities from Loxahatchee National Wildlife Refuge, Florida, United States - Lox_Sample_3.2 | ecosystem: Environmental > Terrestrial > Soil > Wetlands | place: USA...
ACGTTGCCGTCGGTCGTGAGCTTCACGAACACGAAGTAGGGTCCGCCGTAGTGCGGCGGCGGATTGGCCACCACGAAGGTCTTGATGTCGGTGAGCTTCATCGATACGCCGTCCAGATGGTCTTGAGGTCGCAGTACTTGTCGATCGCATGCGGCGAGCGGTCGCGCCCCGAGCCCGACAGCTTGAAGCCGCCGAAGGGTGTGGCCATGGTGGAGCGGTCGAAGGAGTTGACCCACACTGTGCCGCCGCGCAGCGCGCCCGACATGCGATGCGCCTGGTTGATGTCCGCGGTCCATACGGCGGCCGCCAGCCCGTAGGGGGTGTCGTTGGCCACGCGCAGCGCCTCGGCCTCCTCGCGGAAGCTGATCACCGACAGCACCGGACCGAAGATCTCCTCACGCGCCACCTTCATCTCCGGCCGCACGCGGTCGAGAACCGTCGCCTCGACGTAGAAGCCACCGGTCTCCTTGAGCGCCCGGTGGCCGCCGAGCACCACGCGGGCGCCGTCGGCCACGCCACCGTCGATGTAGCTGAGCACGCGCTGCATGTGGCCGCCGTCGATGAGCGCGCCCATCTGCGTGCCGGGCTCGAGCGGATGCCCGAGCGTGATGGTCGCGGTCACCTTGCGGATCTCATCCAGCAGCGGCTCCTTCACCGACTCGTGCACGATGAGGCGCGAGCCCGCGTGACAGGTCTCGCCGCTGTTGTAATAGACGCCCCAGGCAATGTCGGTGGCGGCCGCGGCGAGATCCGCATCCGCGAACACCACCTGCGGGGTCTTGCCGCCGAGCTCGAGTGCGACGCGCTTCAGGTTCGACTCGGACGCGTAGCGCAGCATCAGCCGGCCGACCTCGGTGGATCCGGTGAAGGTGATGAGATCCACCTCCGGATGGAGCGCCAGCGCCTTGCCGGCTTCCTCTCCCAGGCCCGGCACGACGTTGAAGGTTCCCGGCGGCACACCCGCCTCGCAGGCGAGCTCGGCGAGGCGCAGACCCGAGAGCGGTGACTGCTCGGCCGGCTTCAGCACCACCGAGTTCCCGGTGAGGAGCGCGGGTCCCACCTTCCAGCAGCTGATGATGAGCGGGTAGTTCCAGGGCACGATCGCCGCCACGACGCCGAGCGGCTCGCGGCGGATGAGCGCGAGATCATTGGGGCCGGTGGGCGCCACCTCGTCGTAGAGCTTGTCGGCGAACTCGGCGTAGTACTCGATGCAGTCGGCGCAGTTGGCGACATCCACCGCCACGGAGTTGCGGATCGGCTTGCCGACATCGCGCGTCTCGAGGAGCGCGAGCCGATCGACGTCGGCGCGGATCAGCTCCGCGAAGCGCCGCAGGACCTTCTTGCGCTCCTTCGGCTCGAGGCGCCGCCACGCTCCGGTCTCGAAGCTGGTGCGCGCCGCCTTCACGGCGGCGTCGATGTCGGCGGCGCGGCCACGTGCCACCTGCGTGATGAGCTTGCCGTCGATCGGGCTCACGTCGTCGAACACCCCGCCATCGAGGGCGGGGACGAAGCGGCCGCCGACGAAAGCACGGCCTTCGGGCCTGAGGGTTTGGGACAGGCGCTCCCACGCGGGGCGGTCGCGCTCCAGGGCGGCGGTGCTCATGAGGTGCTCAATTGTCCGGATCGCTGATGGAGGTCAAGCCTAGAAAAGGAATAGTCCCATCTAAAAGAGGCATCGGCGCCTCGTCAGGGCTGCGTCACGGCGGTCTGCAGCAGCGTGCGCTCGAGCGCCGCCTGCCAGCCGGCGATGAGGGCGGACCGGCGCCGCCCGTCCATGGCCGGAGAGAAGCCCGCCGCCGCGCTCCAGGTCGACGCGAGTGCCTCGAGGCCTGGCCAGACTGAGGTGGCGAGTCCGGCGAGGAATGCGGCGCCGAGTGCCGTCGTCTCGAGCTGCGCCGGACGCTCGACCCGCGCCTCGAGGATGTCGGCGAGGAACTGACAGAACCAGTCGTTCGCCGCCATGCCGCCGTCGATGCGGATCGCCTGCAGCCGCTGTGCGCCGTCGCGCGCCATGGCGAGGGTGAGATCGAGCGTCTGGAACGCGACCGACTCGAGGGCCGCCCGCGCGAGATGCGCCGGCGTCGCATCGAGGGTCAGACCACAGATGAGACCGCGGCTCTCGGGCGCCCAGTGCGGGGCACCGAGACCGACGAATGCCGGGACCAGGTACACGCCGTGATCTTGCGGAACCCGCGCGGCGAGCGCCGCCGTCTCCGCGGCATCGCGTATCACGCCGAGCCCGTCGCGCAGCCACTTGATCGCAGCTCCCGCCATGAAGATCGAGCCCTCCATGGCGTAGGTGGTCCGGCCCGCGAGCGCGCAGGCGGGCGTGGTGAGTAAGCGGTTCGCGGAGGTGATCGCGGATTCCCCGGTGTTGAGCAGCAGGAAACAGCCCGTGCCGTAGGTGGACTTCGCCATGCCGGGGCGGAAGCACGCCTGGCCGAAGAGCGCCGCCTGCTGATCGCCGGCGATGCCGGCCACGGGAAGCGCACGTCCGAAGAGCTGCGGCTCGGTGTCGCCGAAGTGTCCGCTCGAGTCGCGCACCTCGGGCAGCATCGCGCGCGGCACGCGCATGAGCTGCAGCAGCTCCTCATCCCAGCAGCGACGGTGAATGTCGAACAGCATCGTCCGCGAGGCGTTGGTGACGTCGGTGGCGTGCACGCGCCCGCCCGTGAGCCTCCAGAGAAGAAACGAGTCGATGGTGCCGAAGGCGAGCTCGCCCCGCCCGGCACGCTCGCGCGCCCCCGGCACGGCATCGAGGATCCAGGCGAGCTTGGTGCCCGAGAAATAGGGATCGAGCAGCAGCCCGGTCTTGCGCCGCACGAGCTCCTCCGCCCCCGCGGCCTTCAGCCGCGCGCACTCTGGCGCGGTGCGCCGGTCCTGCCAGACGATGGCGCGATGCACGGGGCGGCCGCTGTCCCGCTCCCAGACCAGCGTCGTCTCGCGCTGGTTCGTGATGCCGAGCGCCGCGATCCCGCCGATGCCGCCGCTGCGCTCGATCGCCTCGCGCACGGTCGCCAGCGTGTCGCGCCAGATGTCCTCCGGCTCGTGCTCGACCCAGGCCGGGGCAGGGTAGTACTGGGGGAGCTCACGCCGGGCGAGCGCGACGCTGCGGGCATCGGACCCGAAGGCGATCGCGCGGGTCGAGGTCGTCCCCTGATCGATGGCGAGCAGGCGCATCGGCGGCGTCATGGGCGGCATTCTCACGCACCCGGGCATCGCGCTGGTACGGGTGTCGCTTGATGCTTCGGCGCAACATGAGATCGACCTGGCTGGCGGGCGCCGGGCGCCGTCGTCCTGAGATCGTTTTTTGAGATACGGCTATCCGATTTCTAGTCTTCTGGCTGTCACACAGCTGTGGAAAGCTAACGATGCAAGGGGACTCCGCGGCTTTCTGCTGACCTCGGACCGGGGGGTAGGGAGCGGCTTGATCCTGTCCCGATGACGTTTTTATGCAAGCGCTTCCTGAGGCGAGTGGTATAAATGTCATTGGGGGACCCGCCGGGAAGGCGGAATGCGTTCGAGTTGGGAATTCACAACCAATATCCTCGGGGAGCAACGCGAATGAAGGTCAATCCGAAGATCTCTGCGGCCGTGGCGGCGATTCTGAGCGCGCCGACCACGATCGCGCTGGCCGCGCCGGCCGATCTGGAAAATCCGGCCGATCAGGCCGCGACCGGTGCCGAAGCCGGCGGCGGACTCGCCGAAATCGTCGTAACCGCGCAGCGGCGCGTGGAGAACGTGCAGGACGTTCCGATCACGATTCAGGCGATCACCGGCGCACAGCTCACCCAGCTGAACGTGACCGGCTTCGATGACCTCCTGAAGTACACGCCGAACGTCACCTTCAGCGGCAACGGACCGGGCACCGGCAACATCTTCATCCGCGGCCTGGGCGGCATCGGCTCGGGCAACCAGTCGCAGTCGACGACCGCCGCATTCCCGAACGTCGCGCTGTACCTCGACGACCAGTCGATGACCTTCCCGGCGCGCAACAACGACGTCTACGTCGTCGACATGGAGCGCATCGAGGTGCTGGAGGGTCCGCAGGGCACCCTGTTCGGCGGCAGCGCCCAGGCCGGCATCATTCGCTACATCACCAACAAGCCGAACCTGACGCAGACCTCCGCCGAGTTCAATGCCGGCTACGGCGTCACGGCCGGCGGCGATCCGAACAGCAAGCTGAGCGCGGTTCTCAACGTGCCGCTGATCGATGGCACGATGGCGCTGCGCGCGGTGGTCTTCAACGAGCACCAGGGCGGCTACATCAGCAATATCGCCTCGACCATCTCCTACCAGCCGGGATCGGTTGCCGCGTCGACCGGGGTGTCCGGCAACAATGCCGGGCTCATCGGCAACAATCTCAACAGCGTCGACACCGAGGGCTTCCGGCTGTCGTTGCTGTGGAAATTCAATGACGACTGGAACCTGCTGCTGCAGCAGAACTACCAGGACATGAACGCCCAGGGCTACTTCTACACGTATCCCCAGGACTCCAACGGCACGCAGCTGGCGCAGTACCAGATCACGGCCTTCACGCCGGCATGGAACAAGGACAAGTACGAGAGCACGTCCTGGACCCTGAACGGCCACCTGCCCGGCAACATGACCGCGGTCTACACCGGCAGCTACCTGAGCCGCAACATCGACGGCCAGCAGGACTACTCGAACTACATGCGCAGCACCACGGGCTCCTACTACGGATGCATCGGGCCCGGTGCGTTGTACTTCAACCCGGGCACCTTCCCGACCACGGGCGCGGGCTCGAACACCAACCTGGCGACCCACAAGCTGCAGTGCTATGCGCCGGTCGGCAGCTGGCGCGACATCGTGCACAACACGCACCAGAGCCACGAGCTGCGCATCAGCACCGATCCCGAGCAGCGCATCCGCGCTCTCGCCGGCCTCTACTGGGAGAAGTTCGTCATCGACGACGAGATGAACTTCAACTACCTCGGTATCCCTCAGTGCAACACGGCCGCCGAGGCCGCCGCCGGCGCCGCGGGCACGGGGCCCGACTGCTTGTCCGCCGTCGGCCCGGTTCCTGGCAGCTTCGCCAACGACCCGAGCCTGCGAACCAACATGGGTAATGCCTTCGGCGAGGACGACCAGCGCGGCTACACGCAGCGCGCGTTCTTCGCCTCGGTCGACTTCGACCTGGTGCCGAAGGTGCTGACGGCGACCTTTGGCGGTCGTCTCTATCACTACGACGAGTTCGAGCACGGCTCGGAGTGGTACAGCGAGAGCTCGAGCAGCGGCTACATTCTCGATCACCTGAACGGCGTGTGTCTGCAGCACGGCCTGTGCGGCTTCCCGATCAACCTCGACAAGAGCGAGCAGGGATCGCGCTGGCGCGCCAATCTGACCTGGCACATGGCGCCCGACATCATGGCGTACTACACCTTCTCGCAGGGCTTCCGTCCGGGCAGCTTCAACCGTACCGACTCGGTCGGCGGCCAGGTGTTCCTCAAGCAGGAAATCCCGTTCTGCGTCGGCACGACGGCGAGCGGGGCGAGCTGCAAGACCACCTACCAATACGAGAAGCCGGCGGGCGTCAATTCCGACAATCTGATCAACAACGAGATCGGCTTCAAGAGCGAGTGGTTCGAGCACCGGCTGCTGATCGACGCCTCCGCCTACTACATGAAGTGGAACGACGAGCAGCTGTCGCTGTTCGAGCCGGCGTTCTTCGGCAACACGACTTTCAACGTCCAGGGGCCGAACTTCACCATCAAGGGCTTCGAGATCCAGTTCGTGGCGCGTATCACGGACGGCTTCAGCGTGCAGGGATCGAGCTCCTTCAACCAGTCGACGCAGACCAACTCGCCGTGTCTCGAATCGGTGGGTGTGGATCCGAACAACGCCAAGACGGCCAACAACCCGACCCCGAAGGGCCAGTGCATCACGATCGATGCCGGCAACGCGATCCCGAACGCGCTCGGCGCGCAGGGCACGCCGCCGGCGTTCTCGCCGCCGTGGATGTTCAACCTGCGGGCGCGTTACGACTGGAGCACCGGCAACGGCTACCGGCCGTTCGCGTGGGTGGGTGCGAGCCACGTCGGTCCGATGACCAACGAGCCGCGCAACTACCACCCGGGCGACGATCCGTTGTACGGCAATCCGCCGGTCACGACGCTGCTGTTGTACGCCATCCCGAGCTACACGACCTATGACGGCGCGATCGGCGTCATGAAGGACAACTGGAGCGTGCAGGTCATGGGCTCGAATCTGAGCAACCAGTACGGACCGACTAATGTCACCTCCGGCCAGTTCATCAAGGCGGAAGTGCCGCTGCGGCCGCGTGTGCTGAACCTGCTGATGTCCTACAGATTCTGAGGCCTTGCCGTCACCGGCCGCCTGCGGGCCGGATTGAGTAGAATCGAGGGTGGACCCGAGGGGGTCCACCCTCTGTCTTTTCTGGGACCTGATGGACGCAAGCGACGCGCAACCGGACAACGCCGCGGCGACCGCCGCAATGGCGCGCATCCACGGCCTGATGAAGGCGCACGACTTCTCCGCGGCGCTCACCGCGGCCGAGGCGCTGCTCGCGACCCGTCCGCGGCAGCGCGATGCGCTGCTCTTCGCCGCCATGGCGCAGCGGCGTCTGGGGAGGCTCCCGGACGCACTGCGCAGCCTCGCGACGCTGCAGCAGTACTACCCGCGCTACAGCCGGCTGTATGAGGAGCGCGGGCGCTGCTACGTCGAGATGCGTGAGGCGCCGCAGGCGATCGAGGCCTTTCTCACCGCCGTGAACCTCAACCACGCGCTGCCGGGCAGCTGGGGCATGCTCGAGGGGCTGTATCGCCTGACCGGGGACACGCACAGCGCCGCCATGGCCGGCAGCCACGTCGCGACGCTGCGCAACATTCCGCCGGAGGTGGTGATCGCCACCGCCTTCTTCATGGACGGCGATCTGGATGCGGCCGAGTCGCTGATCCGCGCCTGGCTCCTCAAGAACGGCGATCACGTCGAGGCGATGCGGCTGCTGGCGCGCATCGGCATCGCGCGCCGCGTGTACGACGACCCGGAGCTGCTGCTGTCGGCGGTGCTCGAGCGGGCACCCGATTATCGCGCCGCGCGCGAGGAGTACGCCGGTGTCCTCATCGAAATGCACCGGCATGCGGAGGCGCGCCGCCACCTGGAGGCACTCCTCAAGGACGATCCGGATAACCGCGCGCTGCGTCTCCTCGATGCTGCGGCGCTCGTCGGCCTCGGCGAGCACGAGCGGGCGATCACTCTCTACCGCGAGCTGCTGCTCGGCACACCGGCCGACGCCGAAGTGCATCTGTCGATCGCGCACGCGCTGAAAACCCTCGGGCGGACGCCGCAGGCGATCGCCGCCTACCGCCAGGCGGCGCAGCTGCGCCCGGAGTTCGGCGACGCCTACTGGAGCCTCGCCAACCTCAAGACCTACCGCTTCTCGGATGAGGAGCTCGGCCGGATCCGCACGGCGCTCGATGCGCCGGCGACCGGCCCGGTCGATCGCTATCACCTGTGCTTCGCGCTCGCCAAGGCGCTCGAGGATCGCGGGGAATTCGCCGAGTCCTGGCAGCACTACGAGCTCGGCAACGCCCTCAAGCACGCCGAGATCCGCTACCGCCCCGTCCTCACCGAGGGCAACACCCGGGCGCAGATCAGGATCTGCACCGCAGAGTTCTTTGCGAGCCGCAAGGACTGGGGGGCGCCGCAGCCGGGACCGATTTTCATCGTCGGGCTGCCGCGCTCCGGATCGACGCTGCTCGAGCAGATCCTCGCCTCCCACTCGCAGGTCGAGGGCACGCAGGAGCTGCCCAACGTGCAGCAACTGGTGGCGACGCTGCGCGGCCGCGAGGCGCAGGGCGCGGAGCCCCGCTACCCGCGCATCCTCGCGGAGCTGAGCGCGGCGGATTTCCGCCAGCTCGGGGAGAAGTATCTCGCCGATACGCGCGCCTATCGCACCGGAAAGCCCTTCTTCATCGACAAGAACCCCAACAACTTCCGCCATCTCGGGCTCGTGCACCTGATGCTGCCCAACGCCAGGATCATCGACGCGCGCCGCGAGCCGATGGCCTGCTGCTTCAGCAACCTCAAGCAGTTGTTCGCCAACGGCCAGGAATTCACCTACGGGATCGATGAGATCGCGCGCTACTACCGCACCTATCTCGAGCTCATGCAGCACTGGGACCGGGTGCTGCCGGGGCGGATCCTGCGCGTCTATCACGAGGACGTGGTGGAGGATCTGGAGGGAAACGTACGCCGCATGCTGGAGTTCTGCGGGCTCGGCTTCGAGCCGCAGTGCCTGCTGTTCCACGAGACGCAGCGCAGCGTCCGTACGGCGAGCTCCGAGCAGGTCCGCAGGGGCCTGTATCGCGAGGGGCTCGATCAATGGAGGCATTTCGAGCCGTGGCTCGGGCCGCTCAAGAGTGCGCTGGGCGATGCCCTGAGCCGCTACCGCGAGCCGTGAGCGCGAATCCGAAAGCGGGTCGCAACGACCCGTGCCCGTGCGGCAGCGGCAGGAAATACAAGCACTGCTGTGGCGCGGTCGCCGCGCCCGCACCGCCGGCCGGTGGCGAGGAGCTCAACAGACTCGCCGTGATGATTCACGGTGGGCGCCTCGCCGAGGCGGAGGAGCGGCTGCGCGCGCTCCTCGAGGGCCGGCCGTCGGATGGCACGCTGTGGAAATTCCTGAGCGTCGCGCAGCAGCACCAGGGGAAGGATGCACTGCCGGCGCTGCGGCGGGCGGCCGAGCTGCTGGCGGACGATGCCGAGGCGCACGCCAATCTCGGCAGGGCGCTGCTCGAGCTGCGGCAGTGGCAGGCGGCGCTCGCGAGTCTGCGACGCTCGCTTGCCCTGCAGCCGCGCGATCCTGCCGTGCTGATCGCTGCGGCCAATGTGCTGCGCGAGCTCAAGCGCTCGCGCGAGGCGCTGCCGCTATACGCCGCGGCGCTCAATCTCGAGCCGGCCTCGGCGGAGGCGCTCAACAATCTCGGCAACGCCTTCCTCGAGCTCGGGGAATCTGCGGACGCCGCTGGCGCATACCGGCGGGCACTGGCAGTGCGGCCGCGGGATGCACTCATCCACCTGAACCTCGGACTCGCGCTCGCCGCCGCCGGCGAGCGGCAGCAGGCGGTGGCGAGCTACCGGCGGACGCTCGAGCTCGATCCCGCGAGCGTGGCGGCGCTCAACAACCTCGGCAACGTGCTGCGCGAGCTCGGCGAGCGCCGCGAGGCGCTGGCGCTCTATCAGCGCGCGGTGGAGCTCGACGGGCGCCGTGCCGACAGTCTGCGCAATCTCGGCACGGCATTGTTCGAATTGCGGCGCATCGCCGATGCCGAGGACGCCTTTCGCCGCGCACTCGAGCTCGCGCCGGACGACGGTGCGGCGCAGCTCGGGCTCGCCGCGGTGCTGCGCGTACAAGGCAAGACCGCGGATGCCGAGGCTCTCTGCGAGGCCGCGCTCGCCCGCGATCCGCAATCCGCCGGCGCCGCCTCGATGCTTGCGGAGCTGCGCGCCGACCGCGGGCGCTTTACCGAGGCACTCGAGCTCTTCCAGGCGGCGATTCGCGCGGATGCGGGCTTTTCCACCGCCTACTGTGGCATCGCCCAGCACCGCCGCATGACGCGCGCGGACGGCGCCTGGCTCCAGGGAGTCGAGGCGCTGCTGGCACGCTCCCCGCCTCTCGGGCAGCAGGTGAGCCTGCACTACGCGCTCGGCAAGTACTTCGATGACCTCGGGGAATACGACCGCGCGTTCGGGAACTACCGCCAGGCGAACGAGCTCAGCAAGCGCTTCGGCACGGGCTATGACCGCGGCAAGCTCACGCGGCGCATCGACGGGATCATCGCGAATTTCGCTCGCCGGCTGCCGGCCGACGGCCACCCGGGAGTGTCGGACTCGCAGCTGCCGGTCTTCATCGTCGGCATGCCGCGCTCCGGCACCTCGCTCACCGAGCAGATTCTCGCCTCGCACCCGCAGGTGTTCGGCGCCGGCGAAGTGCGCTTCTGGGACGATGCCTACACGGCGCTCGAGCGCGCGGTGGCGGGCGGCGCGAGCCTCGAGAGCGCCCTGCAGGAGACGGCGCGGGATTACCTGGTGCGCGTCTCGGCGATGGCCGCGGGGCGAGCGCGGTTGATCGACAAGATGCCCGCCAACTTCCTCTACCTCGGGCTGATCCACGCCGCATTTCCGCGGGCGCGGATCATCCACATGCGGCGCCATCCGCTCGATACGTGTCTGTCGATCTATTTCCAGAACTTCTTCAACATGGGCCCCTACGCCAACGACTTCGGCAATCTCGCGCACTACTACCAGGAGTATCTGCGCGTGATGGCTCACTGGCGCGCGCTGCTGCCGCCGGCGGCGCTCCTCGAGGTGCCCTACGAGGAGCTGCTCGCGGACCAGGAGGGCTGGACGCGGCGCATGCTGGAGTTCCTCCGGCTGCCGTGGGACCCGCGGTGTCTCGACTTTCACCGCACGGAGCGCGTCGTCATCACCGCGAGCCGCTGGCAGGTGCGGCAGAAGCTGCACCGCGGCTCGATGGGGCGCTGGCGGCACTACGAGAAGTACCTCGGCCCGCTCCGCCAGCTCGGCGAAGCGGCGTCGGGCGGCTGAGACCGGCGCGCCGTCAGTCCTGCGCGCTGCGGCTGCGCCGCAGCAGGGTGAGCGCCAGGATGGCAGAGGCGGTCATGAGGAACAGGCTCACGGCATTCAGGACTGGCGTGGCGCCCTCGCGCATGCGGCCGTACATCATGATGGTGAGCGGCGCGTCCGACCCCACCAGCATCAGCGTGGTGTTGAAATTCTCGAACGACATGAGGAAGGCGATCGCCGCGGAACCGATCAGGGCGGGGCGCAGGTAGGGCAGGGTGATGTTCCACAGCACCGCCGCGTGCGAGGCGCCGAGGTTGAGCGCGGCATCCTCGAGACTGCGGTCGAAGCGCTTGAGTCTCGCGCTGATCGTCAGGGTGGCGATCGCCGCGATGTAGGAGAACTGCCCGGCCACCACCAGCGGCAGTCCCGGCCGCAGGAAGTCGGCGTCGAAGCCGAAGATTGCGGAGACGAGGTCCGCCAGACGGCTGGCGAAGGCCAGGATGGAGATGCCGAGAATGACGCCCGGGATGACGAGCGGCGTCAGCATCAGCATGGACAGCAGCCCTTTGCCCGGGAATTCCATGCGCTCCATGAGAAATGCGTTGGCGGTGCCCACCGTGACGGCAAGGCCGGTGACCCAGAGCGCCACCGTGCAGCTCGTCCAGATGCTGCCGAGGAGCTCGGTATCGCGGAACAGCCCGACGCGGCCCCGGTCCTCGTTCCCCAGGAACCAGTCGAGCGTGAAGCCGTGCCAGGGCGGGGCGGGATAGTCTGCGTTGTTGAAGGCGAACACCGCCACCACCGCGAGCGGCAGGAACAGGAACAGCAGGAACGCGACCACGTACAGGATGGTCGCGGTGCGCAGCCAGGCGGGGCGGGGCAGGGTCGGTATCACACGCGCCTCATGACATCGCTGAAGCGCTGGCCGGAGAGCTTGAGCCCGATCCATACCATCACGGTGGACAGCGCGAGCAGCAGGAAGCCGAGCGCCGCACCCTGCTCCCAGTTGAAGCGGGTAATGAACTGGTTGTAGATCTGCTCGGTGAACCACTGCGAGTTCTTGCCGCCGAGCAGGGTCGGCGTCAGGTAGTTGCCGAGCGTCAGCATGAACACCACGATGCAGCCGGCGGTGATGCCGGGCGCGGCGTGCGGTATGACGATGGTGCGCAGGACGCCAAAGCCCCTGGCGCCGAGGTCATAGGCGGCCTCGATGAGCGAGTTATCGAGGCTCTCGAGGCTGCCGACGAGCGGCACCACCATGAAAAGCAGTGAGGTGTAGACCAGGCCGACGAGGATCGTGGCGTCGTGATAGAGAAGCTCGACCGGCTCCGCGGTGATGCCGAGATGCACCAGCACCGCAGGCAGGACGCCGGATTCGCGCAGCAGGATCATCCACCCCAGGGTACGCACCGTCTCGCTCACCCAGAAGGGAATCAGGCACACCACGAACAGCAGCGCGCTCGAGCGTCCGCGCGCCAGCTTGGCGATGATCCAGGCGATGGGAAAGGCGGTGACCAGCGTCAACGCCGTGGCGAGCGCCGACACGAACGCGGTGCGTACGAACACATGCCAGTAGAGCGGCTCGCCGAAGAAAGTGCGGTACTGAGCGAGGCTCGCGGTGTACTGCTGCGGCGCCACGCGCTCACGGAAGGACAGCACCGCGAGATCGAGATGCGGCAGGATGATGAGGAGACCGAGCCACAGCAGCGCCGGCGCAAGCAGCAGCGCCAGCACCAGGCGCCGTGTCCAGCTTGCCCCCGCCGCGCCTCGCGCCACGATGCTGCCTCCTCTCAGGTGCGGGCGGCGGGGAAGCAGATTGCCCGCTGCGGATCGAAGCCGAAGAAGATGCGCTGCCCGGGTTTCAGGTCCGCAAACGCGCCGGTCTGCGGCAGCGCGACGCGCAGCTCGAGACGGCTGCTGTGCTCCTTCAGGAGTGCGGTTGAGTTGGCGCCGTCGAAGAGCATGTCGGTCACTTCGGCCTGGTAGGCGGTCTGCGCCGGCGGCAGTTCCCCGGCCGACCGCGCCAGCGTCATGGACTCCGGGCGGACGAAGGCCTCGACGGGCGCGCCGCTCGCGAGCGCGGCGCTCGCCCGGGCACGCACCTTCCAGCCGCCGCTCGTAATGAGCTCGATGAGCGGGCCGTCCGTCGAGGCAACCGTCCCCGCGAGACGGTTGTTGGCGCCGACGAAGCCGGCGACGAAGGCGGTCGCAGGCGAGTAGTAGAGCTCCTGCGGAGTGCCGAGCTGCTCGAAGCGCCCGTGGTTCATGACGCCGACGTGGTCGGAGAGCACCAGCGCCTCGGACTGGTCGTGGGTGATGTAGACGAAAGTCGTTCCGAAGGCGCTCTGCAGCTGCTTGAGCTCCACCTTCATGTGCTCGCGGAGCTTGAGGTCGAGCGCACCGAGCGGCTCATCGAGGAGCAGCAGCGTCGGCTCCAGCACCATGCTGCGCGCAATGGCGACCCGCTGACGCTGCCCCCCCGAGAGCTGATCGACGCGCTTGGCTGCAGAGCCCGCGAGCCCGACGCGCTCGAGCATCGCCGCGGCGCGCCGGTTGCGCTCAGCGCGCGCCACACCGCGGCGTGCGAGCCCGAAGGCCACGTTCTCGCCCACCGACATCATCGGGAACAGCGCCAGGTGCTGGAACACCATGTTCACCGGACGCTTGTTCGGCGCGACGTTCGCCATGTCGCGTCCACCGATCGCGATGCTGCCGCGGTCGGGTTGCAGGAAGCCGGCGATCATGCGCAGCAGCGTCGTCTTGCCGCAGCCCGAGGGTCCGAGTATCGAGAAGAAGCTGCCGCGGGCGACGCTGAAGGTCACCTCGTTCACCGCGAGGTGAGCGGCGAACTGCTTGCTGACGGCGCGTATCTCGAGGTCGGGCGCCGCGGTTTGCGCTGTGCTCAATCGGCCGCCTTCACCCGGTCGAGGACCTCGCCTTCGATCTCCTCGAGCCCCGGCGGGATCGCCGGGTACCATTTGATGTTCTTCAGGCCGTCCGGAAAGGTATCGGCGAACTGCTGGCGCAGCCGCGGATCCATCAGCTTGTCGGCGCCCCTGGAGGCGGTGAAGTTGCCGATCGACCTGGCGACCAGGGCGGCGACTTCCGGGCGCATGACGAAATTGATCCACGCGTAGGCGCCGGCATCATTGCGCCCGCGCGCCGGCAGCACGAAGGTGTCCATCCAGGCGATCGCGCCCGAGCGCGGGTTGATGAACTTGATGGCGGCGTTGTCACGGTTGAGGAGCCAGCCGCCGGAGTCCCACATCATCGCCGCCCAGATCTCGCCCGAGCGCACGCCGTTCAGCAGCTGGTCCTTGTTGTCGTAGAAGAAGCGGAAGTTCGCCTTGCAGGCGGCGAGGGTCTTACCTACCTGCTGCATGAGCGCCGTGTAGGCCCTGGTGTCGTTATAGAGTGCGAACGGATCGTGACCCGAGGCGAGCGCGAAGGCCATGAGGGTCGGGCGCTTCAGGCGAACGGCGGTGCGGCCCCTGAGCTCCGGCTTGCAGAGGTCGGCGTAGTCGCTGATTCTGGTGCGGGTCGAGTTGTAGATCAGGCCCTCGGTGCCCCACACGTAGGGAAGGCCGTAGAGCTTGCCGTCGACGGTGGCGTTCTTCCGTACCGCGTCCAGCAGCTCCGGCACGAACTCATCGAGCCTCACCTTGCTCGTGTCGAGGGGCTTATAGATCCGAAACTCCTGCTGCGCGCCGAAAATCCGGTCCTGCGAGGGCTGCGCGAGGTCGAAGCCGGCGCCGCCCGTGGCACGGAGCTTGGAGATCATCTCCTCGTTGTTCGACAGGGTGACCTGCACCTCGATGCCGGTCTCCTTCCTGAACTGCGCGATGACGTCTGCGGGCACGTAGCTCGCCCAGCTGATGATGCGCAGCACTTTGGCATCATCGGCACGGGCGCTCGTGGCGCAGAGCGCGACGGCCAGGAACGCCGTGAGCGCGCGCCGCGCGAGGCGTGCGCGCGTGGAACATCGATCGGAGGCGGAGATCATCGGCTCTGTACCCTTAAGGACCGATTGCCGTCGCGTTGACAGGCAAGTTTTTGGCGAGCTAGGCTGCTCGCGGCTCGAATTTTCGCCTGGAAATATAACATCGCCCCAATCGCTTGTCGTGTGAGCGTCTCCTGCCGGAGCCGGCGCCGTGCTTGAGGTACAGGGCCATCGCGGCGCACGCGGTCTGTGGCCGGAGAATACGCTCGCGGGCTTTGCCGGCGCACTCACACTCGGGGTGAGTACGCTCGAGCTCGACTGCGCGCTGACCCGCGACGGCGTGGTCGTGGTGACACACGACCCCGAGCTCAATCCCGATCTCACGCGCGACGCTCGGGGCCGCTTTCTCGCCGCCACCGGTCCGCCGATCGTGGGCCTGACGTTCGCCGAGCTTCAGACCTATGACGTCGGCCGGCTGAACCCCGCGACCGCCTATGCGGCGCGCTTCCCGCAGCAACAGCCGGTGGACGGGGAGCGCATCCCGCGTTTGCGGGACGTGCTGAGGCTGGCGCGTACGCGCGCGGGCGGTCGCGTCCGGGTCGCCGTCGAAGTGAAGACCCTCCCCGAGCAGCCGCAGCTCACGGCGACGCCGGAGGCGTTCGCTGCGGCACTGAAGCAGGACTTCGAGGCGACCGGCACGGCCGCCATGGTCTGCGTCATGGCCTTCGACTGGCGGGTCTTGAGCGCCGTGCAGCGGCTCATGCCGGGGGTGGCCACCGTGGCGCTCACCGAGGAGCAGCCCGGGGACGATACGGTGCGCATCGCCGCGGCGGAGCCCTCGCCCTGGCTGGGGGGCCTCGACCCGAAGCGCTTCGGCAATTCGGTCGTGCGGCTGGTCAAGGCCTCGGGGGCCACGATCTGGGGCCCGGATTTCAAGGATCTCGATGCCGCTCGCGTCGCCGAGGCCCACGCGCAGGGCTTGCGGGTCGTTCCCTGGACCGTGAACAGCGAGGCGGACATGGAGCGTCTCCTCGGCTTCGGGGTCGACGGCATGACCACCGACCGTCCGGACCTGCTGCGTGCGTTCCTCGGGCGCAGGGGCTTGAGTCTTCCCGCAGCAGTAGCGGAAAGTGCGTGACGTGATTACACCCCACGTACTCGTCATCGACGGCAACCGGGCCGCGATCCGCGAGCAGCAGGTCGCGGCCGGCGGTGCGCCCTCGGGCGAGGGCTACGTGCGCACGCTCGAGGCGCTCACCGCGGTACGCTGCGACATCGTGCGGCCGGCGGACGGCGAGGTGCGGTTCGCCGACGCACAGGGTCTCGCCGCGTACGACGGCGTGGCGATCACCGGCTCGGCGCTCAACGTCTACGATGGCGGTGCGCACATCGAGCGGCAGATCGAGCTGGCGCGCGCCACCTTCGCCGCCGGCGTGCCGTTCTTCGGCAGCTGCTGGGGTATGCAGGTGGCGGTGAGTGCGGCGGGCGGCCGGGTGCGTCCGAACCCGCGCGGACGCGAGTTCGGCTTCGCACGCCGCATCGAGCTCTCGGCAGCAGGCCGCGCGCATCCCATGTTCGAGGGCAAGCCGCAGGTCTTCGAGGCGATCACCGTGCACCGCGACGACATCACCGCGCTCCCCGAGGGCGCGCGCGTGCTCGCGAGCAACGACATGGGGGTGCAGGCGCTGGAGCTGCGCCACGGCCGCGGTACCTTCTGGGGGGTGCAATACCACCCCGAGTACAGTTTCAACGAGATCGCCGCCACGGCGCTGCGCTACGGCACGACTCTGGTCGCTGAAGGGCTGTTCGAGAGTCGCGCAGAGCTCGAGGCCTTCGCCGCCGAGCTGCGCATGCTGATGCGCGACCCGCACGACCGGCGCCTCACGTGGCGGCACGGTCTGGGGCCGGCGCTGCAGGACGAAGCGGTCAAGCTTGCGGAGCTGCGCAACTGGCTGGCGCACCAGGTGCTGCCCTATGCGCGGAGCCGTTGCGCATGAGTTTCGCTGCCCATCCCGACTGTGCCGCGGCGCTCATCCTCGCGCAGCAGCTCGCCGACGCCGCACGCCGCACCGCGGTGCGCCGTTTTCGCACGCCGCTCGCCGTGGTAGCTAAGAGCGACGGCAGCCCGGTGACGGCCGCCGACAAGGACATCGAGGCCGAAATGCGCGGCATGATCCGCGCCGCCTTCCCGGCGCACGCCATCCGCGGCGAAGAGTTCGCCGCCGAGGGGAGCGGCGAGTTCACCTGGGTGCTCGATCCGATCGACGGCACGAAGAGCTTCATCACCGGCTTCCCGCTGTTCGGCACGCTGATTGCGCTCTGCCAGGGAGAGCGGCCGGTGCTCGGCGTGGTCGAGGCGCCGGCGCTCGCTGAGCGCTGGGTTGGGTGCGAGGGCCGGGGGACTCTCTTTAATGGCACCGAGGCGCATGCGCGCGATTGCCGCGCCATCGACGCCGCGGTCGTCTACACCACCACGGCCGAGACCTTCAATCCGGCCGAACGGCAGCGCTTCGAGGCGCTGAGTGCGCGCGCGGCGCTGCGCCGCTACGGCGGGGACTGCTATCTCTACGGCATGCTCGCGAGCGGTCACTGCGACCTCGTGATCGAGGTGCAGCTGAAGCCCCATGACTACATGGCCGTCGTGCCGGTGGTTCAGGGGGCCGGCGGGCGCATCAGCGACTGGCGCGGCAAGCCGCTCGACATGAAGAGCGACGGCCGCGTCGTGGCGGCCGCTACCGAGGCCCTGTGGCGCACGGCAGTCGAGGAGCTCGGCAGGATGCCATGAGCCACTGGCGCAGAAAGCCGGTCGTCGTCGAGGCCTGGCAGTTCCTGCCGGTCGGGAAACGCGAGGAATTGCCTGCGTGGATCGACCGGGGCTGGTTCCACGGGGAGCAGATGCTCATCCCGACAGCGGGAGGGACACTGCGGGCCGAGCTCACCGACTGGATCATTCGCGGCGTGGCCGGCGATGTGTATCCCTGCCGGGCCGAGGTGTTCGCGGCAACCTACGAAGGGCCCGTCAGACCGTGACGCCGAGATCCCCTTTGACCGCAGCGCGGAAGATGCGCGCGTAAGCGGCAGCGTCGGCCGGCTGGGGATTGCCCGAGGCCGAAGGATCGATCGCGGCCTCGCGGCCGATGAGCTCGGCGCTCTTCTCCGGAACACCGATCTCGGCGAGTGTGTGCGGGATATTGAGGCGCTCGCGGAACGCGAGCACCCAGTCGAACACCGCCCGGAAGGGCTCGCCCGCGAGGTCGAGTGCGCGCGCGATCACCGCCAGCCGCTCAGCGATCGCCGGACGGTTGTAGACGAGCACGTACGGCAGAAGAATCGCGTTCGTGAGGCCATGATGGGTGTTGAAGTTCGCACCCACGGGATGGGCGATGGCGTGCACGCCGCCCAATCCCTTCTGGAAGGCCGTGGCACCCATGCTCGCGGCCGCGAGCATGCGCGAGCGCGCCTCGATGTCCGTCGGTTGCTCGCAGGCGCGCGGCAGGTAGGCCTGGATGAGCCGCATGCCCTCGAGTGCAATGCCGTCGGCGAGCGGGTGAAAGCCCGGCGCGCAGTACGCCTCGAAGCAGTGCACGAAAGCGTCCATCCCGGTCGCCGCGGTGATCGCCGGCGGCAGGCCGATGGTGAGCTCGGGATCGGAGATCACGACGCCCGGCATCATCTGCGGATGGAAGATGATCTTCTTCTGGTGCGTTGCCTCGTTGACGACGACGCCCGCGCGGCCGACCTCGGAGCCGGTACCGGCCGTGGTGGGAACCGCGATCACCGGCGCGATGCCCCTGGGGTCGGCGCGCGTCCACCAGTCGCCCACGTCCTCGAAATCCCACAGCGGCCGCGTCTGACCCGACATGAAGGCGATCACTTTGCCGGCGTCGAGCCCGGAGCCGCCGCCGAAGGCGATGACGCCGTCGTGCTCGCCCGCGCGGTAGGCCTCGAGGCCTTCCTCGATGTTGGCGGCCACCGGATTGCCGCGCACGCGTGCGAAGAGCGCAGTGCCCGCAACGAGGCCGAGCGCGCGCTGCACCATGGGCGCCGCGCGCAATCCCTCGTCCGTGACCAGCAGCGGGCGGCGGATACCGAGCTTCGCACAGGCCGCCGGGAGCTCGGCGATGCGGCCGGGGCCCGCCCACACGGTGGTCGGGTAGTTCCAGTTGGCTTTGAGGATCGCGCTCACGTCGTCACCCGCAGATGAAAGGATTTGGGCCGCGTCAGGTGCTCGTATCCGACCACCGAGAGTGTGCAACCGCGCCCGGAGTCCCTGACGCCCACCCAGGCGAGGGCGGGATCGAGGTAGTCGCAGCGGTTCATGAAGAAGGTGCCGGTCTCCACCTCGGTTCCGAGGCGTTCGGCAGCCGCCGCATCGCCCGTCCACACCGCGGCGGTGAGGCCGAAAGCGCTGTCGTTCATGTGCGCCACGGCTTCCGCATCCGAGCGCACCCGCACGACGCCCGCCACCGGGCCGAAGATCTCCTCGCGCATCACCGCGGAGTCGGGCGGTGCATCGAGGAGCAGCTGCGGCGCGAGGTACGGCGTCCCCGCCTGGCTGCGCGGGAAGTCGCGCTCGTCGATTGCGGGCCGGGCGCCGGCGTCCACCGCGGCGCGGATCTGCGCGCGCACGGCGTCCGCCGCGGCGGTACGCACCAGCGGCCCGAGTGTCGTTTCGGGATCGAGCGGGTCGCCGAGCCGGTACCGGCGGATGAGCTCGATGGCGCCAAGGGTGAAGGGCTCGTAGAGGCTCTCGTGCACGTAGATGCGCTGCAGCCCGCAGCAGGACTGGCCGGAGTTGAAGTAGGCGCCGTCGACGATGTTCTCGATCGCGTGGCTCAAGTCCGCATCGTGCCGCACGTACACCGGATCGCAGCCGCCGAGCTCGAGGCCGACGCCGATGAAGCGCTCGGCGGCGACGCGTTGTACTGCACGGCCGCCGGCAACCGAGCCCGTGAAGGCGACGAAATCGACGCGCGCATCGCGGATCACGCGCGCGGTGTCCTCGTGCGAGAGATGCAGCACCTGGAACAGTCCCGCCGGCAGCCCCGCCGCCGCGAAGCAGTCGGCGAAGACTTCCGCGCACAGCGGCGTCTGCGCGGAGTGCTTGAGCAGCACGGCGTTGCCGGCCATGAGCGCCGGCACGATGCTGTTGACCGCGATCAGGTACGGGTAGTTCCAGGCGGCGACGGTGAACACGACACCGAGCGGCTCGCGGCGGATGAAGCGGCGGAATCCCGTCTTCGGTCCCGCATCGAGATCGGCGAGCGCGCCGGGCGCCGCGCTGATCATGTAGCGCGCGCGCTCCAGCGTGCCGCGCACCTCGTTGGGCCCGAAGCGGATCGGGCGCCCCATCTGCCAGGCGAGACCCCTGGCGATTTCGCCGCTGCGCTGCTCGAACTCGGCGCAGAAGCGCTCCACGATCGCGGCGCGCTCTGCGAGCGGGCTGCGACGCCAATTCACCTGCGCCGCGTGTGCGCGGGACAGCGCCGCATCGATCTGCGCGGCGCTCGCGGGCGTGCGCTGCGCATAGACGCGGCCGTCGACCGGCGAGATGGTCGTGAGCGTCATCAGATGATCTCGAAGTAGCGCATCAGCTCCCAGTCGGTCACCGCACGGCGGAATTCGCGCTCCTCCCATTCGCGGCTCGCGGCGTAGTGCTCGACGAAGGGTTTGCCGAAGAGCTCGAGCGCCGCCTTCGAAGCCGCGAGGCGCTCGGCGGCCTCGGTGAGCGTGCGCGGCAGCTGGCGCCTGGCGGGGAGTTTTCTGTCGTAGGCGTTGCCGGTGATCGGCTCGTCCGGCTCGATGCGGTGCTCGATCCCCCAGAGCCCGGAGCCGATGGCGACTGCGAGGGCGAGATAGGGGTTGATGTCCGCAGCCGCGATGCGGTACTCGACGCGCTGGCTCTTCGGTCCTCCCTGGATCACCCGCAGGGCGCAGGTGCGATTCTCCACACCCCAGGTCGCCGACGTCGGCGCCCAGTAGCCGGGCACGAGGCGCGAATAGCTGTTGACGGTCGAGGCCACCATCGCCAGCAGCTCCGGCATCAGCGCCTGCTGGCCGCCGACGAACCAGCGCATCTCGTCCGACATGGTGTGGGGCTTGCTCTCGTCGTAGAAGAGCGCCGAGCCGTCCCTGGCCGCGAGCGACACGTGCAGGTGCCCGCTCTGGCCCGGCAGCTGCTGCGACCACTTCGCCATGAAGGTGGCCATGAGGCCACGGCGCTGGCACAGCACTTTGACGAAGGTCTTGAAGAGGGCGGCGCGGTCGGCGGCCTCGAGAGCCTCCGTATAATGCAGCGCCGCCTCCATGACCCCGGGTCCGGTCTCGGTGTGCAGGCCCTCGATCGGCATGCGCATGTCGTCGGCGAGCTTGAGCAGCGCCTGGTAGAGCTCGGCGTGCACGCCGCTGCGCAGCACCGAGTAGCCGAAATAGCCCGGTGTCAGGTTGGTGAGATTGCGGTAGTGCTTCTCGCGCACGCTCGCCGGGGTCTCGCTGAAGACGAAGAATTCGTATTCCGCCGCCGCGGTGGCGGTGCCATAGCCCATCGCGGCGGCGCGCGACAGCACCCGGCGCAAGGTCGCGCGCGGGCAGACCTCCTCGGCCTTGCCGGCGAACTCGCCGAGGAACAGCAGCATGTTGCCCTCGAGCGGCAGCGAGCGGCAGGTCGCGGGCAGGAGGCGCACCGGCGCATCGGGGAAGGCCGTGTGCCAGCCGGTGAAGGTGACATTGTCGTACTGCTGATCGTTCGAGTCCCACCCCAGCACCACGTCGCAGAAGCCCAGGCCCTTCTCGAGAGCGGACAGGAACTTCGCGCGGTCGATGAACTTGCCGCGCAGGATGCCGTCGTTGTCGAACACGCCGACCTTGACGTGCGTCAGGCCGCGCTCTTCGACGATGGCCCGTGCCTGTGCGGCGGTGCGCACCTCTTCTGGCTGCATGCGGAAAATCGCTCCTTAGACGGACGCTGCTTGTCGTGAGGCGTGCATTGTGGCCGATCGACCGTCAATCGGACAGGCTGCTGCGCTGGTGAGTCGCCGCGGCGAGCCACTCGGGACTGATCTCAACACCCCAGCCCGGGGAGCAGGGGATCGTGACCTGGCCATCCTCGAC
>Ga0335078_10004102_pt1 | contig 21609 bp, 15 predicted proteins | sample Lox_Sample_32_FD_206711 | JGI IMG/M metagenome (GOLD analysis project Ga0335078, IMG submission 206711) | Soil microbial communities from Loxahatchee National Wildlife Refuge, Florida, United States - Lox_Sample_3.2 | ecosystem: Environmental > Terrestrial > Soil > Wetlands | place: USA...
GCTTCGGTAGCCATGTAAGGTTTCAGAACCTGCACCTTTTGGGTGCGCAGGATCTCGTGGACGGGATCCTGCGGGTTTTTGAAATCCACCAGCAAGCGGGCACCGGTAGGGCAGTTTTCGCAGCAGGCCGTGGTCAGTCCCCTGGTGATCCGGTGGTAGCAGAGGGTGCATTTGTCCACAGTTTCCTTTTGCGGGTGCAGATAACGGCAGCCATATGGGCAGGCCTGTACACAGTAGCGGCAGCCCAGGCAGTAGGTTTCGTCGACCAGCACGACTCCGTCCGGGCTGACAAACGTCGCGCCCACCGGGCACACCTGCACGCACGGCGAGTCGGCACAGTGATTGCACAGCTTGGGAACGTAGAAGCTCTTGCTATCGGTTCGCGTCAACGCCGGAAAACCGTCGATCGCGCCCTTCGGCGATTCGACCTGCGGTTGTTTGCCTTCTTCGATCTGATAGCGTTCCACCCAGGTGCGGAAGTAGCCTTCCGGCACGTTGTTCTCCTTCGAACAGGCGCGCACGCAATTGCCGCAGCCGATGCACTTGTCGATGTCGATGATCATGCCCCACCAGTGGTCGGCCATGCGGTAGGCTTCGCTGGGCGCCGCGGCGCCGGTGATCTGCTCGAGCGTGGCGCCCGCCGAGGCCAGCACCAGCAACTTGCCGCCAAGCTTGAATAAGTCGCGCCGGTTGATGTCCATGCTCGTCTCAGTGCCTCAGAGGTGGGGATTGTGCGGTTGGTGGCAGGAATCGCAGGCGGCGCCGCCCGAGTGCTCCAGGGTAGCCACTTGCGGAAAGCCCTTGGGCTTCGCCGCGTCTTTCTCATGGCAGCGGTGGCATAGATCGGCAACGTCGGGCAGCTTGGGAACATGCCCCGCCGGGTCATCGGCGTGTTGCGCCAGTGCGCCGTGGCACGCTTCGCAAGCCACATGGGCATGTTTGCCGGCGGCGCGGGCTTTCGCTTCCTCGTCATGACAGAGAACGCAAGCATCCTGGCCGGCGAAGGCCGGCGGGTGTTGGCGAACCAGGTCGAGCGCTCCCGGCCGATAGTGTCCGTACTGTCCAAACGCTTTAGGGATGATCGCGCCGCGAACGATCAGGAAGATTCCGAGGCAGGCGAGCAGAATGCCGGCCGGCCGAACCAAGTGCGCGGAATCGCGTAGCAAATGGCGCAATGGCAGCAACTTTCAAAAACTGCAGTGCGGCACAGGCAAGAATATAACCAAAAGGCCCTTTTATATCTAAATTCCCTTCAATTCTGTGGTTTATGTTGACATTTTCAGCATTTTGACCCCGAAACCGTGGGGCAGATTGGGGCAACTCACGCACATCGATGGGGCAAATCGCCAGTTTCGCGCTCACGCCGCCGTGGATTCCTTGATGTATACTGGCCTCGACCGCAGGGTCAAAACGGAAATCCTGGTTTTTTTCTTGGAGATATCTTCATGCGTCCCTCTCACTCGATTTCGATCGTCGCCGGCCTGCTCGCCCTGGGCGCGGTCTCGATTTCCCTTCCCATCCGCGCCGATGAAGGGATGTGGACATTCGACAATCCGCCGATCCGGCAGTTGCAGGAAAAGTATCACTTCACGCCGACTCAGGAATGGCTCGATCACATCCGGCTGTCGTGCGTGCGGTTGAACGATGGCGGATCCGGCTCGTTCGTCAGCCCGCACGGTCTGCTGCTTACCAATCACCACGTGGCGCGCGGCCAGCTTCAGAAGAACTCGACCAGCGAGCACGATTACATCAAGGACGGCTTCTACGCGGCGACCCCGGACCAGGAGATGAAGTCTCCGGATCTCGAAGTGAACGTCCTGGTTTCGATGGAGAACGTGACCGACCGCGTGCAAAGTGCGGTCAAACCGGCGAAAACTCCCGAGGAGCAGTTTAAGGCGCGGCGCGCCGAGATTGCCGCGATCGAGCGCGAGAGCCTGCAGAAAACCGGACTGCGCTCCGACGTCGTGACGCTCTATCAAGGGGGCGAATATTGGCTCTACCGCTATAAGAAGTACACCGACGTGCGCGTGGTGTTCGCCCCGGAACAGCAGATCGCATTCTACGGCGGCGACCCCGACAATTTCACTTACCCGCGCTACGACCTCGACATGGCGCTGTTTCGGGTGTACGAAAACGGCAAGCCGATCGACAGTAAGGACTATCTGCGATGGAACGCGAAGGGCCCTTCGAATCAAGAACTGGTATTCGTAGCCGGCAATCCCGGCTCGACCTCGCGCCTGGATACGTTGGCGCAGTTGGAGTTTACCCGCGACATCCAGCTGCCAGCCGTGATCGAGCTTCTCAAGAACCGCATCGCCGTGTTGAACGAGTATTCGGCGCAGGGCGCCGAACAGGCCCGTGAAGCAGCAACGATGATTTTCGGATTGGCCAACGGCCTCAAGCTCCGTCAGGGCGAGTCCAAAGGACTGGGGGAAAAGGCCATCATGGAAAAAAAGCGGCAGGAGGAGGCCGACTTCAAGGCGCAGATCGCGCGCAATCCTCGGTGGCAGGCGGCCTATGGCGCGGCCTGGGATTCGATCACTCAAGCCGAGCATGAAGCAGCGCGCCGCTACAAAGAGCTGCTCTTTCAGGGATTGAATTCGCAGTATGCCACCTTGGCGGCCAACATCGTGCGCTATGTGGCGGAGGTCAGGAAGCCCGATGGCGAACGCCTGCCGGGCTACCACGATGCCCAGCTCGAATCGCTGCGCCTTCGCATGTTTTCGCCCGCGCCGATTTATCCGGCAATGGAAATCGCGCGCATGGCGGGCTCTCTGGAAGAGTCACTCAAGGAACTGGGCGCGAACGACCCGACGCTCAAGATTGTGCTCGGCGGCCACACTCCGGTCGAAGCCGCCACCGAACTGGTCAAGGGCACAAAGCTCGGCGATCCTGCGCTGCGCAGGAAGCTGGTGGAGGGAGGCCCGGCGGCGGTGGATGCCTGCGACGACCCCATGATTGTGCTCGAACGGAAGCTCGATCCCCTGCAGCGCGAGCTGAACAAGTGGCTCGAGGACAAGGTGGAGAGCATCGAACAGCACGCCGGCGAGCAACTGGGGCAGGCGCGTTTCGCGGTTTACGGAAAAACCACTTATCCCGACGCCACTTTCACTCTGCGCCTCTCCTATGGCGAGATGAGGGGCTACCCGATGAACGGCACCGAAGCGCCTCCCAAGACTACTTTCTTCGGCCTCTACGATCGCGCCAATTCGTTCGACTTCGCGGGACCGTTCTACCTGCCCGCGCGCTACCAGGAAGGGCGCGCCGCGCTGGACCTCTCCACGCCGCTGGACTTCGTGACCACGAACGATATTATCGGGGGAAACTCGGGCTCTCCTGTCATCGACAGGAATGGCGAGATCGTAGGCCTGATTTTCGACGGCAACATCGAGTCGTTGATCAGCGATTACATTTACGACGGCGAAACCAGCCGCGCCGTAGCAGTCGACACGGCAGCGATGAGCGAGGCCCTGCGCAAGCTTTATCATGCGCCGGCCCTGGTCAAGGAGCTTCTGGGCCAGTAAGGGAAGACGCGAAAGGCCGCGTCCATCGTGCGGCTGGTTTGGCGCGGCGCGCAGCGCGGCCCGGCGCGGTGGCTGCGCTGCGCGAGGGTTGATTCACGCGGGGAGCTTAGCGGCCGCGGCCTCCGCTGCCACCACCATGGAAGCCGCCGGCGAAGCCTCCATGGAAGCCGCCGCCGTGGAAGGCTCCGCCAGCGAAAGCACCGCGGCTGTACCCGCCCATGCCGCCGCGAACGCTATAGGCACGCCCAACGTATCCGGACGCGTGGACCGCAGCCGCGTGAGGCGGATGATAACCGGGTCCGAAGCGATGATAGTAACCGCCTCCCCAGTAGCCAAAGCCGAAGTACGGCGCGCCAAACGCACACCAGGGGGAGTAGAATCCCCAGCCAAAGGGCCCAAAGAAGACTCCGTCGCCGGGAATGAAGGTGTAAGCGTCGAACCAAGGGTCCCAATACCAACCGTATCCGTCCCATCCAGGCGCCCAGCCGGAGCCGCCCGCGTAGGTCCGGGCCGCGTCCACATTGGCCTCCGCCAGGTACGAAGACCTCAGGCTGGCCCAACGGTAGAAATCGTCCATGGACGCTTTCTCATCGAACTTCCGCGCCTTCAGTTTTCCATTTGCGCTCAGAATGAGCTCGTGACCGCGCTTGAGAGTGGCGCTCTGGCCGGCCGCTTGCACCAAGGCCTTGCCGTCGAACACTCGCACCCAGCCGCGATCGGCATCGAAATCGTAAAGGCCCGCCTTGAGCAACTGCGTGCTCGCGCCGTGTTCACCGACGCGAACGTTGTTTTCCGGCCGGATTTCATCGACCTCGACCATGGCGCGGCCTTTCTGCAGAGCCACAATCGTATCCGCCAGACCGGGCGAGACCATCTGCACCGTGCTGTGAGCGTCTACTCTTAGAAAGATGCCCGGTGTGAGCAGGATCTCGACTCTGCCGCTCTCCGTCGAGAGGGACTGGCCTGCCTGCAAGCTGGCGGAGCCCACGGACTTTTGGTTAAGGGAGCGCGCGCCGAGCGCCGCCTGCCCTTCGATGTAATTGATCGTTCCGGGTTGCGGGGGTACGGAGCCCCAAACGGGGCTGGATAACAGCGCAGCCAGGAAGAAGCCTCCAAGTGCCATCAACCTTGACCGCATCATAATCTCTCAAAGCCTCTATTTAATTGATGCGGTCCTGAAACGCCCGGTTGCCGGGGCGACGGTTGGCCCTCCCGCGTCTGCAGGGCGTGATTTTGCCGGCGCTCAGCGGGCGCCTTCCCAGCGCGCAGATTGCCGCACTGTAAAATCTTGTAAAGATTCCGAGCCGCGTCTGATTCCCGGCCTGAGAGGGCGGCTCAAACCAGTGGATTGTGATGCCGCACGAGGTGTTCGCAGCCGAACACATTGTCTCGAAATGGGACAGTGCGGCGTTCGGCGAGCCCGCGGCCGACGCCCTATTTGCCGTGTTCGGGCCGGCGGGATCGCGTTCGCTGAGACACGGCCCGGCTTCGCCCGGCTGCGCCGATTGGCAATCGGCGCGCTGGCTATCAAGCTGCCCCACAAGACAATGCCCGGGAAGACTGCGGCTGCGCGCGAAGAATTCCCTGGGTTGCAATACGGCTCTAGTTATCGGCCCGACGATTGCACGATTGACGGGGAATGACTCACTTTCCGCGCAGTTCGTTCTCCGTTTGCCCACTGGCCTGGCTGATCGTGTTGGGGGCCTGGGCAGCCTCGGCACAGCCCTCCAACATCACCGTTTTGCCGCCGCGTCCGCGGCCCCTGGGTTTTTTGACGCGCGCCTATCAGCAGCGCGCGGTGCCTCCTGTGAATCTCACCAATTCGAGCCGCCTGAGCGGGCTGATGCGCGCCGGCAGCCTTTACCTGAGTGCGCGGGACGTGGTCGCGCTGGCGATCGAAAACAACATCGATATCGAAATTCAGCGCTACGGCCCGCTGATGGCGCGGCAGGATATCGACCGCGCGCGCGTGGGCGGAGCGCTGCGGGCGCCTTCAACGGCGATCGCTCCCGGACCGCAATCGGTGAGCCTGGCGGGCATCAACGTCAGCAATACCAGCCTGGCGAGCGGGGCGGGAGTCGGTTCCGGCGGCGGCATCACCGGACTGATTGGCGCACTCATCCCCCAGACCGATCCGATTCTCAGCCTCTCGACCAGTTTCGGCCACTACACGTCCCCGCAAAGCAACCTGGTGTTGTATCAGTCCAACGCGGTGGTGGAAGACGCGCAGAGCTTCAGCGTGGGATACAGCCAGCAATTCATGAACGGAACCTCGTTCAACGTGAACTACGGCAGCCAGCGAGCCTCGCTAAACGTGCCCACCCTGCTGCTGAATCCCCTGACGCAGGCCAGTCTGAACCTGAATATTTCGCAAAACCTGCTCCAGAGCTTTGGCGCATCGGTGAACAATCGCTACATCAGGATCGCGCGCAACAACTCGCGCTATTCCGAGTTGCAGCTGAAGCAGCAGGTGATGACCACGGTCTCGGCGGTGCTGAATCTGTACTGGGACCTGGTGGCGTTCAATGAAGATGTGCGGCTCAAAGGGCTGGCCCTGGACGCGGCGCGTCAACTCTACCAAGACAACAAAAAGGAACTGGCTGCGGGCGCGGTGGCGGCGATCGAAGTAACGCGCGCGCAAGCGGAGATACCGGCCCGCGAGGATGATGTGCTGATCGCGCAGACCAATCTGCTGCAGCAGGAAATCGTACTCAAGAACGCGCTCAGCCGCCACGGAATGGAAGACCCGGCGTTGGAGGAAGCTCACGTTGTTACGCTCGATCCCATCCAGGTGCCGGAGAGTGAAGCATTGTCCCCGTACAAAGACCTGGTGAAACAGGCGCTCGACCAGCGGCCGGATCTGGAGCAGGACCGGATCAACATTCAGAGCCAGAGCCTTATCTTGCGCGGCGACCGGAGCGAGCTGAAGCCTTCGCTGCAAGCTTTCGCTTCCTTCACCAACCAGGCCCAGGTGGGCGCCCCCAACACGCTCAATGTTGCCGACGAATTCGGCGTGCCCGATCCGTACTACGTCTCCGGCTACGGCAGCCTGCTGGCGCAGATTTTCCGCCGCAATTTTCCGAATTATACGGTGGGCTTCTCCTTGACGGTGCCGATTCGCAACCGCGCCGCACAGGCCGATTACGCAACCGACCAGTTACAGATGCGGCAGCAGGAACTGCAACTCGAGAGAAGCGTCGCGCAGGTGGGCGTGGACGTGAGAAACGCGCTGATTGGCGTCCAGCAGGCGCACTCGCGCTACCAAACGGCGCTCGAAACGTTGAAGCTGGCGCGCGAAACGCTGGCCGCGGAGAAAAAGAAATACGAGTTCGGCAAGTCAACCAATGCGCTGGTCATCCAGGCGCAGCGCGACGTGGTGGCGGCGGAGAGTGAACAGGTGCAGTCGATGGCCAATTACACCCACGCGCGCATCGCGTTGGACCAGGCCGTCGGGATGACGCTGGCGCGGAACGACATCAGCATGGCGGAGGCGGTAAGCGGGCAGGTGGAGCGGCATTCGGCTCTGCCGGCCACGGTGCCGGAGAAGAAATAGGAGCCGTCATGCGAACGCTTTCGCGAGTGATGCGAGCAGTTGAGAGTGACTGGTGGGCCAGCTTGGCGGGCTGCGTGCCTGTTGCCAATCGCCGGGCGCGGCGCCTGGTGGTTCGCGCGCCGGGAGCCATCCGGCCCGGCCAGGGGCTGTTGCGGACCGGAGTATGGCTGGCTTTTGCCTCAGCGCTTGCCGCGCAGGCGCCGCTTCCGATCGCTCCGGTGAAGCCGCAGGGGCTGCCGTTCCTGCGCTCCTACCGGCCGGTGACGGCGCCGCCCCTGCGGCTCACCGGGACCGGCCCGCTGCGCGGCATGATTCGGGGGGGCAATATTTCGCTGACCGCGCGCGATGCAATCGCGCTGGCGCTGGAGAGCAGCCTCGACCTCGAGATCGAACGCTACAACCGGTTGATGGCTGACTGGGCCGTGGAGCGGGCGGAATCGGGCGGCGCGCTGCGCGGCGTGACGGGCGCGAGTTCGCAGTCGGTGACGCTGGGGAGCGGCCAGGGCGTTGCCGGCAGCCAGAGCGGCGGCGGATCGCCTGGTTCGTCCGGATCGGCTGGTGTGACTGGTGCCGCATTGATCCAGCAGATCGGCCCGGTGACGCCGCAACTCGACCCGGTGCTTTCGGCCACCAACGCCTTTTCGCACCAGACCTCGCCCCAATTCGAGCTGGTGCAGAGCGGCGTTTACTCGCTGGTCGATGACGCCCGTTCGTATAGCTGGCAAATGTCGCAAGGGCTGCTGACAGGGGGGACCATGCGCGTCACTTATGGCGACTCGTTCCTGAACGAATCGGTGCCGACCGACGTGCTCAACCCGACCTCATTTATCAGCCTGGGAGTCTCCCTCTCGCAGAACCTGCTCAACGGATTCGGCGAGCGCGTCAATGGGCGCTTCATCCGCATCGGCCGACGGCGCGTAGGCGGCGCGGATGAAAGCTTCCGGGCGCGCTTGATCGGCGTGGTCAGCAACGTTCTGAACGCGTATTGGGACCTGTCGCTGGCGGCGAACGACTTGCAATACAAACAGCGGAACCGTGATCTGGCCGCGCAATTTCTGGCGGACACGAGGCGCCTCATCCAGGTTGGGTCGGCGCCCGCCCTGGACCGGATCAACGCCGAGAGCGCGCTGGCCGCCGCCGAGCAGGCGCTCGTGGTGGCCCAGAGCAGCGTGACCGTGCGGCAGAATGCGATGAAAGACCTGCTGAACTTTCGCGCAGTGGGCGACGATCAACTGGCGGCCGCGCAGATTGTTCCCATCGACCCGCTGAACGTGCCGGAGACCGACGATTTGCCCAGCCTCCACGCGCTGATCGAAGGCGCGGTAAAGCGCCGCCCGGAGGTTGCGCTGGCGAACCTGTCGATGGAACTCGCGGCAATCACCGCCGAGGGGACCGCCAACGGCGTGCTGCCGAACCTGGGATTTTCCGTTTCGACGAAGAACTACGGCCAGGCGGGACAAGCCGTGCCAGGGCAGACGCCAGCGCCCTATTTTGTGGGCGGAGTGGGAAACGCGCTGGGGCAGACGTTCCGGCGCAACTTTCCCAATGAAAGCGTGGGCGTCTCTTACTCGGCGCCGCTCGAAAATGCGCAGGCTCAAGCCGACCATGCGATCGATGTTTTGAGTGAGCGCCAGGCGGAGCTGGCCGCCGAACGCATCCGCCATGACCTGGCGGTGAACATATCGAGCCAGGTACTGGCGCTTCAGCAGGCGCGCGCGCGATACAAAGCGGCGGTCGAGAGCCGCGAATTGACGGAGCGGCTGTCACAGGGCGAGGAGAAAAAGTGGGTGGCCGGCGCTTCCACCATCGCAGCCGTGGTGCAGGCACGCCGCGACCTGGCCAACGCGCAATCCGCCGAACTGGCTGCCGCCGCTGCCTATGTGCATGGCCGCGTCGCGCTGGACAACGAAGTGGGCCGCACGCTCGAGGTCAATCACGTATCGGTAGAAGATACGCTCGCCAAGTAAGTACGACGACCCGTTGCCATCGTCTGTCGGCGGTGAATCACCCGCGAGGCGCGCGGGACGACCACAAAAAGGCGATGGCCTGCCTTACCTTTTGCCGGCGAAATCCCATTCCACCGGGCGAATGGGGCCGACGCCGAAAAGGTAACATGCCGCGCCGCACAGGCTGATCACCGCCGCTGCCAGGAACGCCAGATGGAATTGGCCGGTCCGCTGCAGGGTCCAGCCTGTGAACCAGGGAGCAGCAACCCCCGCCAGGTTGGCGAATCCGTTCTGAAAGCTGGTCCACTTTCCCGCGGCGTGCGGGCCGGCCAGCGTCTGCGTAATGGCGTAGATATTGGAGCTAAACAGGCCGTAGCAGAGGCAGGTCAGCATGAGCAGCGCCATGGCGGCAGTTTCATCGCGCACGATGGCCACCGGCAAGATCAGCGTGGAGAGCGCAAGGCCCAGGCCGGCGAAGGTCTTCCGCACGCGGTTCGGCGTGTGGCCGCGCGCGATCCAGATATCGGACAAGCGGCCGCAGACCGCCGAGGACAACGCGATCAGCAAATAGGCCGCTGAGCCGATGTAAGCCATTTTGGTTTTGGAGAACTGCCGCTCTTTTTCCAAATAGGGCGGCAGCCAGGTGAGAAGAAAATACCAAAAGTAGTTCGCGCAGAACAGCCCCAGCGCGGTGAACCATAGCGGCCGCCGGCGAATCACGGCGAAGATCGAAGGCGTGGGGTACGCTGGGTCCTGTTCGCGGTGGGCCGCGGCGCCGCCGCCGCGCGGCATCCATAGAATCCAGGGCACCAGCCAGATCAGGCTGGCCGCACCCAAAGCCAGGAAAAATGCCCTCCAGCCGTAGCGCGCAATCAGAAGTCCGCCGAGGAATGTGCCCAGCGCCGGACCGGCCTTGGTTCCGGCATCGATCAGCGCATTCGCGAGGCCGCGGTGATGCTCCGGATAGTGGTTCGCGAAGATGCGCGAATAGGACGGATAGGCGATGGATTCGCCGATGCCCAGCAGCAGGCGCAGTGCGAACACGGTGGCAAACGCGCTGGCGGCGCCGGTGACGGCGGTAGCTCCGGACCACAGGAGGAAGCCGGCGGCGAGAATCCACCCGACATTGAACCGGTCCACCAGCCAGCCGGATAGGCCGATTAACTGGCACGCGGCGTACGTCCAGAAAAAAGCCGACAGCAGCAGGCCGAGCTGGTAATCCGTGAAGCCGAGGTCGCGCTGGATGTTGGTGGCGCCGGCGGAGAGATTCGCGCGATCGAAATAGTTCAGAAACCCGGAAATGACCAATAGCGCGAGGATGCGCCACTCCCGGCGGGACAACGCCGTGCGCGCGATCGGGGGAACGGCAGTCACAGGAGGCTATTCTAACCTTTGCGCGCGTGCGCGGTGAGCGCTGGGTGCACCGATCGGGTAGAATGGGCGCTCAATGGCGGCAAATGGCACGTACCTGGTTCTCCTCACAGCCGCATCGGTCGCGCTCCTGCTGTTTCTGATTCTGGGCGCCAAGCTGCACGCGTTTCTGGCGCTGCTGATTTCCAGCATGGCACTGGGTCTGGCTTCGGGCATGCCGCCGGAGAAGGTGCTCCAGTCCATCCAAAAGGGCTTCGGCGATTCGTTAGGATTCATCGCGGTCGTGGTGGGGCTGGGCGCGATGATTGGCCGCTATCTCGAGGTTTCCGGCGGCGGCGTGACGCTGGCCGATTGGCTGCTTGCGCGCTTCGGGCGCGAGCGCGCGGCCTGGGCCATGCTGGCGGCCGCGTTTCTGGTCGGGCTCCCGATCTTCTTCGAAGTCGGCTTCATCATTTTGGTCCCGCTGGTATGGAGCCTGGCACGCGAGACGAAGCGGTCGCTCCTCTACTACGGCGTTCCCATGGCCGCGGCGCTCACCATCACTCATTCGCTGGTGCCGCCGCACCCCGCGCCGGCGGCGGCGGCGCAACTCATGGGCGCGGATCTAGGCCGGACCATCCTCTACGGCATCGCGATCTCGATTCCGGTCGCGGTGGTTTCGGGCATTTTCTACGGCCAGTGGATCGCCGGGCGCATCGACCTGGGAGTGCCCCAGATCGCTTCGGCGGCGCCAGCGGCCAGCGATGAAAGCGCGCCCCCCGTGTGGATGGTCATTGTCCTGTTGCTGCTGCCCGTGGGGCTGATCTTCGGCGCGGCAATAGCGGCCATGGTGAATGTGCCGCTGCGCGGCGCGGCGGTGTTTCTTGGACATCCATTCACCGCGCTGACGGTCGCCGCGCTGGCGTCGCTCTACTTTTTCGGCCTGCGGCGCGGTATTTCGCGAGAACGTGCGATGAGGATGGCCGCCGAATCGCTGGCGCCCATGGGGGCGCTGCTGTGCATCATGGGTGGTGGCGGCGCTTTCAAACAGGTGATCGTGGATTCCGGCGTGGGTGCGGTGGCGGGGAAGCTTCTGGTGACGTCTTCGGTGTCGCCGCTCATCGTGGTGTTCGCGATCGCGATGGTGCTGCGGGTTGCGATGGGCTCGGCCACGGTCGGCATCATCAGCGCGGCCGGGATTGTGGCGCCGATCGTCAAGGGCATCCCCGGCTACAGCCCGGAGCTGATCGTGCTGGCGCTCTGCTGCGGGGGGTCGGGCCCCTCACACGTCAACGATTCCGGCTTTTGGCTGGTGAATCAATACTTCGGAATGACCGTGCCGCAGACCCTCCGCGCCTGGACCGCGATGAAAATGACAGGCGCGTTCACCGGCATCCTGATTGTGCTGGCGGCACACGCGCTGCTGCGGTAGGACGGACGGCCGCTCTGCCGCGTCGGTTTCACACCGGCACAAAGGCAGCCGGGGCATTGAGCCAGCCCGAGTCTATACTGGTTGCTATGCCGATTCCCATTCAAGGCGCGGATCCCGCGCAAAATGAACTCCTGGCCGGCCTCGAGGCTAAAACCAAACGGCCCAACGCATTCTTTCGCGTCATGGCGCAGCGGCCGGAGGTCCTCAAGGGCTTTGTCCCGCTGTACGGCGCGATTATGGGAGCGGGAGCGGTAGAGCGGCGCATCAAAGAGCTGGTATACCTGACATGCTCTTACGCCAACCGTTGCGCCTATTGCACGGCGGCGCACACGGCCGGGGCGGGCAAAGCGGGCATCACCGAAGCCGAATTGCGCGCGCTCGAATCCGGCGAGGACAAACCCTTTTCTGCGGCCGAGCGCGCGGCGATCGCGTATGCGCGCGATCTGACCCTCGTGGCGACCGCCGCGGAGTCGCGCGAAGCTCTATTCGCGCATTTCACGCACGAGCAAATCGTCGAGATCACGCTGGTGGCGGCGATGGCCAATTTCACCAACCGCTTCAACAACGGCCTCCACATTCTGCCGGAAGCCTGATGCCCTTGCTCAGCGGTATCCATCCGATAGCCGAGGCTCTGCGCGCCCGGCATCCGCTGGAGCGGCTGCTGGTGGCGAAGGGAGCGGGCGGCCCGCGTTTGCAGGAACTGATCGACCTCGCGCGGCGCGCCGGAGTGCCGGTGCGCTTCGAACCGCGGCCGGCGCTCGACCGCCTGGCGGGAAGCACGGCACACCAGGGCGTGATTGCGATGGGAGCCGCGCGCCAGTATGCGGACCTTGAAAAAGTGGCGCGCGCCGAACTGCTGGTGATTCTCGATGGCGTCGAGGATCCGCACAACCTGGGCGCGGTCATCCGCACGGCACACGCCGCGGGCGCGGGCGGCGTCATCATCCCCGAACGGCGCGCCGCCAGCCTCACGGACGTTGCGGCAAAAGCCGCCGCGGGCGCCCTCGAGCACCTGCCGGTGACGCGCGTCACCAACATCAATCGCACGCTCGAAGACTTGAAGGCGCGCGGCTACTGGATCTACGGGCTCGACGAACGCGGCAGCGAATCGTACGACCGGGTGGCGTATTCGCGGCCCAGCGCGATCGTCCTGGGCGGCGAGGGTAAGGGTCTGCATGAGCAGGTGAAGAAGCACTGCGACCTGCTCGTCCAGATTCCGCTGGCGGGCAGGATTTCGTCGCTCAACGTCTCCGTGGCCGCGGGAATCGTGCTCTTCGAGTGGAAGCGGCGGCGGCTGGAACAAGTGGCGCCGGCTGTCTAGCCGGCTGAGCCGGACGTTGTCCCGGCTTTTCCCGGGCGTCGACCGGGCTCGCGGAAAGCGCGGTCCGTCGGGTTCGAAAGGCCGCGCGACGGGCTGCTTCCGGCGATACAAGGTAGAATCTACTTGATGCGGCACACGGCGGTTCCGCTGCTTCTCGCGATCTCATTCACAGTACAGGCCGCGCAACCAGTCCGCGCGCGGCATGGAATGGTGGTGTCGCGCGAATTTCATGCCAGCGATGCGGGCCTGGAGGTGTTGAAAGCCGGCGGAAACGCAGTGGACGCGGCGGTTGCCGTGGGTTTCGCGTTGGCGGTGACACACCCCGCGGCCGGCAATATCGGCGGAGGCGGTTTCATGCTGGTGCGCATGGCGGACGGGCGCACCTCCTTCATCGATTTCCGCGAACGCGCGCCGGCGTCTGCTTCGCACGACATGTATCTCGACGCCGCCGGCAAGCCGACCGAGGACAGCACCATCGGCTACCGCGCCTCCGGCGTGCCGGGCACCGTGCGCGGCCTGGAGTACGCCTGGAAGAGGTTTGGCGGCAGGCCGTGGGCCAGCCTGGTTCAGCCGGCGGTGGAACTGGCGGCAAAAGGTTTCCCATTGTCTTACGAGCAGGCCGAATCGCTGCGCGCCAGCGCGAAATCCCTGGGGAGCTTTGCGGACTCAAAGCGCATCTTCCTGCGCGATGGCAGCTATTACCAGCCCGGGGACACGCTGGCTCAGCCCGACCTGGCGCGCACCCTCGAGCGCATCGAGCGCCTCGGCGCCGCCGATTTTTATCAAGGGGAGACCGCGCGCCTGCTCGCGAAAGATATGAAGCAGCACGGCGGCCTGATCACCGAAGCCGATCTGTTCGGATACACGGTGATGGAACGCCAGCCGCTCACCGGCCGCTACCGGGGCTACGATATCGTCACCTCGCCGCCGCCCAGCTCCGGCGGTATTGGCATCCTGCAGATGCTGGGCGTCCTGGATGGCACCGGATACCAGAAGGGCGGCGCCGGCTCAGCCGAAGCGGTGCATTACATGGCGGAGGCGATGCGGCGCTTTTTCGCCGATCGCGCCCAGTGCCTGGGAGATCCGGATTTCGTCAAGGTCCCCATTTCGAGCCTGCTCGACCCGGCCTATCTGGCGAGACTGCGAGCGTCGATCGGCTCCGAGCGCGCCACGCCCAGCAGCGAGGTTCATGCGGCGCCGGTCCCTGGGAAGGAATCGAACGAGACTACGCACTATTCGATCGCCGACGCAGCCGGCAACGTCGCGCTGGTCACTTACACGCTGAATGCCTGGTATGGGAGCAAGGTGACGGCCACGGGGCTGGGGTTTCTGCTCAACGACGAAATGGATGATTTCGCGGCCAAACCAGGCGTGCCCAATATGTTCGGGCTGGTGCAGGGCGAAGCCAACGCCATCGCGCCGCGCAAGACGCCCCTTTCCTCGATGACGCCTACCATCGTGCTAAAGGATGGCAAGCCCTTTCTCGCGCTGGGTTCGCCGGGCGGCCCGACGATCATCAATACGGTGCTTGAAGTGATGGTGAACGTGCTCGATTTCGGGATGAACGTGCAGGACGCGGTGAACTGGCCGCGCTTCCATCACCAGTGGCTGCCGGATGTGCTGACGATGGAGCCCGGCTATTCGCCGGATACGGTTGCGCTGCTCGAAGGCCGCGGGTACACGATTCACCGCAGCCGCTCGCTAGGAGATTGCGCGGCCATTCAGTGGGAAGACGGCTGGCTGGAGGGCGCGGCCGATCCGCGAAGCGAAGCCGCGGCACGAGGATATTAAGCTCGAAAGGAGTGAACGAAGAACATGGAACACGTACTTTCGACGCATGTATTTGTCAATCACCGGCTGACTGGGGCGACGCTGCAACGCGTCGAGCAGAGCGGAATTCCGGCCGTGGAAATATTCTGCGCGCGGCAGCACCTGGACTACCGCGACAAGGCGCAGATCGCCGAACTGGGCCATTGGTTCCGCGACTCGGAGCTGAAGCTGCGCTCGCTGCACTCCCCCATGTACAGCGACGAGATCTGGGGCCGCTCCGGCCCGCACGCGGTGATCTCGATTACCGAGCCGGTCAAGGGCAAACGCCTGGAAATGGTGGATGAGATCAAACGCGCGCTGGAGATTGCCGAAGTGATTCCCTTCCGTTACCTGATCCAGCACATCGGCGTGGGCGGCGAGGAGTTCGACCTGCGCAAGTTCGACGCCGCCTTTGCGGCACTCGAGGAACTGAGCCTCTTCGCGCGCCAGCGCGGCGTGGACATCTTGATCGAGAACATCCCGAACGAGCTTTCCAGCGCCGAACGTCTTCTGCTTTTTGAGGAGATGACCCACATCGGCCTGAACTACGCCTTCGATACCGGCCACGCCAATATGGGCGAGGGCGTGGCTACCGCATTCCAGTTGATGAAAGCGCGCATTCGCTCCACCCACCTGCACGACAACGACGGCGAAACGGATCAGCACCTTTTCCCACTCGAAGATGAGGGGGGAACCGTGGATTGGAAGCAGGCGATGGGGCTGTTTCGCCCCCTCGCCGGGCAGTTTCCCCTGGTGCTGGAATTGAAACACAAGCCGGAGATCGCGAACCCGATGGAAGCCGTCCTGCGAGTGTTCGACCGGCTGGAGGAAGCGTAGCGCGCCGGCGGCCATGCGCCGCTTGCCGCGCACTCACGGATTTTCCCTATGCGACACTCGCACATCGCGGTGATCGGCGCGCCGCTAGACCTGGGACAGGGGCGGCGCGGCGTGGATATGGGCCCCTCGGCGCTGCGCGTAGCCAATCTGAACTCGCGCATCGCGGCGCTCGGCTACCAGGTCGAGGACGTGGGCAATATTGCGGTCGAGCAGGCGGAAAGCTGCCCGGAAGGCAACGCGCGCGCGAAGTATCTGGCGCAGATCGCCGCCGCTTGTGAGCGCATCGGCGAGCAGGTCATGCTCGCGCTCGAGACCGGCCGCCTGCCCCTGGTGCTGGGCGGAGACCATTCGGTTGCGGTGGGCACGATGAGCGGCGTGGCCGGGCACTTTCGGCGCCAGGGCCGCACCATCGGATTGATCTGGCTGGATGCGCATGCCGATATGAACACGCCTGGGTCCAGCCCCAGCGGCAACGTGCACGGAATGCCGCTGGCAGCGATTCTCGGCCAGGGCGCCGCGGAGCTGGTGAACCTGTTCGGCTTTCAGCCCAAGGTGAGCCCCTCGAACGCGGCCATCGTGGGGCTGCGCGACGTCGATCAACTCGAGCGGAACCACGTGCGCGATTCCGGGGTGCGCGCCTTCACCATGCGCGATATCGACGAGCGTGGCCTGCGCACCGTGATGGAAGACGCCATCCGCACGGCGTCGGACGGCACCGACGGCTTTCACCTCTCGCTCGACATGGATTTCGTCGATCCCAAGGATGCGCCGGGAGTCGGAACGCCGGTCCGCGGCGGCGCCACCTACCGGGAAGCGCATTTGGCAATGGAAATGATCTGTGATTCGGGCAAGATGATTTCGATGGAGGTGGTGGAGGTGAATCCGGTGATCGACGAGTTCAACCGCACTGCCGATCTCGCCGTGGAATTGATCATGTCGGGAATGGGAAAACGCATTCTATGAAGCTGCGCGTAGCGATGCTGTATGGCGGCCGCAGCGGAGAGCACGAGGTATCGGTGCGCTCGGCGCGCGCCATCATGGCGGCCCTCGACCCCGGCAAATACGAGATTCTCGAATACTTTATCGACAAGGAGGGCAAGTGGTCGCCGTGCCCCATCCTGCCCGAGCCGGGAGCGCAACCGGATATCGACGTAGTGTTCCCGGTGCTTCACGGGACGTTCGGCGAAGATGGCACCGTGCAGGGCCTGCTGGAGCTGGCCGGGCTGGCCTACGTGGGCGCAGGCGTGCTGAGCTCCGCCGTTTCCATGGACAAAGAGATGACCAAACGTGTCTGTATGGAACGGATGTTGCCGGTTGTCGACTTCGTAGCGCTGCCGCGCGGCACCGCGAACGTGGCGGAGGCCTGCGCCGCGCTTCCCTTTCCGGTCTTCGTCAAGCCGGCCAACCTCGGCTCCTCGGTGGGAATCTCCAAAGCGCACAACGCGCGCGAGTTGGAGGCGGCGTTCGCGCTGGCGGCGGAATACGACCGTAAGGTGATCGTCGAGCGTGGCATCGCCGGGCGCGAGCTCGAGTGCGCGGTGCTGGGCAATGAGGCTCCCGCCGCTTCTTTGCCTTGCGAAATCCTCCCGTCGCGCGAGTTCTACGACTACGACGATAAATACACCCTCGACCGCGCCAAGACCCAGGTCCCGGCCGACCTTCCTCCGCGAACCACGGCGGAACTGCGCCGGCTGGCCGTGGAATGCTACCGCGCCGTCGAATGCGAAGGGATGGCGCGCGTGGATTTTCTGCTCGAAGGATCGAGTGGCAGCCTCTACATTAACGAGATCAACACCATCCCCGGTTTTACCTCCATCAGCATGTATCCGAAGATGTGGGAGCACAGCGGCGTGCCATTCGCCGCGCTGCTCGACCGCCTGATCGAACTGGCGCTCGACCGGCAGCGCCAGCGCAGTGCGACCCGCTTCACGCGATAGAATACGGATAAGGGCGGGTTCGACAGCAAATCTCCGAGAAACCGGATGCCGGCGCCCGAGGTTCGCCTTGCCAATGGTTCGTGTAACCGCCGCCATCTTCGCCCTCGCAATGACGCTCGGCGCCACCGACGACCTGGATTTGCAGGTGAAATCCATCATCACGGCTTATGCATCGGTGGAGAGTAATGCCGCCGATCCGGTAACTCCCGAACAGGTTCTGTATCAGGGCGCCATCCCGGGTCTGCTGCGTGTGCTTGATCCCCATTCGGTGTTCTTCGATTCCAGCCAGTTCGACCAGCTCAAGAAGATGGAAGAGTCCACGCAAAAGGGGTTCGGCAGCGTGGTCTCTATCCTTCCCGGACGCGTGATCGTGCTGCAGACGCTGGCCGGCACGCCCTCAGCCAAGGCGGGCCTGGCGCCGGGCGATGAGATTCTGGCGATCAACGGCTATGTGATCGCGCGGCTGGACACCGACCAGTTAGCGGAACTGCTGTCGGAATCGCGGCAGCACCCGGCGCGACTCGAGGTGCGCCGGCGGGGCACGGCGAGCATCCTCGGCTTCACCCTGGTTCCAGCCGAACTGGCGCAGCCCAGCGTGGAGCGCGCATTTTTCATCGGTGCGGGCGTGGGGTACATCCGCGTCTCGAGCTTCGATGAGCACACCGTGCAGGAACTCAAGGACAGCATCGAGAAGCTGGGCGGAGACCGCATGGCCGGCCTGGTGCTCGATTTTCGCAACAATCCGGGCGGGCTGGTGACCGCTGCCCTGGAAACGGCCTCGCTATTTCTCCAACCCGGACAAACCATCTTTAGCGTGCGCGGCCGGCACGTTCCGGAAAAGGCGGAAGCCGTGCCTGGCAGCGCCAAGCCCTATGGGTTCAAACTGGCGGTTCTGATCAACCGCAAGACCGCGAGTGCATCCGAGATCGTTGCCGGAGCGCTGCAGGACCACGATCGCGCCACCGTTTTGGGCGAGCCCAGCTACGGCAAGGGCCTGGTGCAGACCGTGTATCCGCTGAGCGAGGGTACCGGCCTCGCACTCACCACCGCGCTTTACTACACGCCGAGCGGAAGGTCGATCCAAAGGCCGCTCGACGCCACCCGGTTTGAGCTGGCGGCAACCACTTCGCATCCCAACCGATCCAAGGAATTCCGCACCGATGGCGGCCGCATCGTCAGAGGCGGCGGCGGCATCCAGCCGGACATCGTGGTGGAGCCGCCGCCGATGAATCGCCTGCGCGCCGTGCTGGAAGCGTCGGGATCGTTCACCTCTTTCGCCACCGAGTATCTGCGCGATCACAAAGTGGACCCGGAATTTGCCGTGACTCCTGAATTGCTGGACCAGTTCCAGGTGTTCCTTGCACGCCACAACATCGAACCCGGAGTAACCGAATGGTCGCAGGAAGGCGCGTTCGTGACGAACCGCCTCAAGACGGAGATCTTCAACCAGGCTTTCGGCGTGGAGAAGGGCGACGAAGTGGAAGCCGAGCGCGACCCCGCGATCCAGCGCGCGCGCGCCGTCGTGGGATCCTAGCCGGCGGGCAGGATCGAGCATGACTTACCGGCGGCGCGCAATGTATTGCCGGGGCGTGCTTCGGCTCGCCCCCGAAAGCTGCCGCGCGCCCGCGAAAACGCGCAAAGGCCCTTTTCCGAAGCGCCACCCCATCGCGATTTGGGTGCTCTCCCGCCCGGCAAAACCGGATACACTGCAAGGGAGCAACGGCCTTGATCAACGGAAAACGCATCGCCGTCGTTTTACCGGCCTACAACGCCGAGATGACGTTGGAGGCCACGGTGCGGGAACTCCCGGAGATCGTAGACGACCGTATCCTGGTGGACGATCATTCGCGCGATTCCACCGCCGACGTGGCGCGGAGACTCGGGCTCACCGTCGAGGTCCATCCCAAGAACCGCGGCTATGGCGGCAATCAAAAGACCTGCTACCGCATCGCACTCGACCGCGGCGCCGACGTAGTCGTCATGCTGCACCCCGATTACCAATACAACCCGCTGCTGGTGACGCCCATTGCCACCATGATCGCTTACGGCGTTTACGACCTGGCGCTCGGGTCGCGCATTCTGGGCGGCGGCGCCGTGCGCGGCGGAATGCCGCGTTACAAGTACGTGGCGAACCGGTTTCTCACCGCCGCGCAGAACGTGATGACCGGTGCCAAGCTCTCCGAGTACCACACCGGATTTCGCGCCTTCAGCCGCCCGCTGCTCGAAGCCCTGCCGTTCGACCGCAATTCGGACGATTTCGTTTTCGACAATCAAATGCTGGCACAGGCGGTGCTTATGGGAGCGCGCGTCGGCGAGATTTCCTGCCCTACGCGCTACTTCGCCGAAGCCTCTTCGATCAATTTCCGGCGCAGCGCGGTATACGGGTTAGGCGTCCTCGCCACTTCGTTTCAGTTCGCCGCGGCCCGCTGGGGCATTTACCGCGCGCGGATCTTCCAGTTTCCTCCGAACTCATTTTCTCCAGCCGCGGACGCCGTGATACTCGAGCATCCGCGCTGAGTTGTGCCAACCACGCCATGTCTGCCATGCTCGGCAGCGAGCCGAGAGTGGTTTCGGCTCCTCTTCCCGCCCGTCTGCGATTCTCGACGCTGCCGGCCGCCGGCGCGGGCCGAAGCGGCGCCCACGCTCGTCGGTTGCGTTGCGCGTGCGCGGTAGTGTAAGCTGCCCGAAAGCACCCCGCAAAACAACAACATGAGCCAGCCCATCGCCGCAAGGCAGCCGGACCAGCATTTCGTGCAGGGCCTCGGCCTGTTCGATTCCACTTTGGTGGTGATCGCGGTGATGATCGGCTCGGGCATTTTCATCGTTTCGGCCGACATGTCGCGATTGATCGGAAGCCCCGGCTGGATGCTGATGGCATGGGTGCTCACGGGCGTGTTGACGATCTCGGCGGCGCTCTCCTATGGCGAACTTGCGGCCATGATGCCGCAGGCCGGCGGCATGTACGTATACCTGCGCGAGGCTTTTTCACCGCTGTGGGGCTTTCTTTACGGCTGGACCTTCTTCACCGTGATTCAGACCGGGACCATCGCCGCGGTAGCCGTGGCGTTTGCGCGCTTCTCCTCCATCGTGTTTCCTGCCGTGGCCGAAGATCGCTATTTGATCCGGCCTGTCCACATCTCCTCCGGCTATGCCTTCTCGCTCTCCACGGCGCAGCTTTTGGCGATCGGCGTGATTGTATTGCTCACCTGGACGAACACGCGCGGCCTGGAGTACGGCAAAATCGTGCAGACCATCTTCACCTCGGCCAAGACGCTGGCACTGGGCGCGCTGATCGTGGCAGGGCTGGCGCTGGGATGGAGCGCGGCCGCTGTGCACACCAACTTCAACGACATGTTTCGCATCGGCGCCTTCGATCCCGCGCTGGGCGTGCCCGCGGCGAGCATCTTCGGGCTGGTCGTCGCGATCTCGGTGGCACAGTCGGGATCGCTGTTTGCCGCCGATTCCTGGCACGACATCACCATGGTGGCGGGCGAAGTCCGCAACCCGAAGCGCAACATCCCCCTGGCGCTGGCGCTGGGGTGTTCGGCGGTGATCGGGCTCTATCTGCTGGCTAACCTGGCATACCTTGCGGTGCTGCCGCTACCCGAGATTCAGCACGCTCCTTCCGACCGCGTCGCCACCGCCATGTTGGAAAAACTGTTTCCCGGTTACGGCCCGGTGCTGATGGCCGCGGCGATCATGGTGTCCACCTTCGGCTGCGTCAACAGCCTGGTGCTGGCGGGAGCGCGCGGATATTATGCCATGGCAAAGGACGGCCTGTTTTTCGCTCCGGCGGCCCTGCTGAACCGGGCTCACGTCCCGGCGTGGGGACTGGTGGCGCAGGGTATCTGGGCCGCCGTGCTCGTGCTGCCGCGCACTTACAATCCCGCCACCCAGCGT
>Ga0335078_10004103_pt1 | contig 21608 bp, 19 predicted proteins | sample Lox_Sample_32_FD_206711 | JGI IMG/M metagenome (GOLD analysis project Ga0335078, IMG submission 206711) | Soil microbial communities from Loxahatchee National Wildlife Refuge, Florida, United States - Lox_Sample_3.2 | ecosystem: Environmental > Terrestrial > Soil > Wetlands | place: USA...
TGATCGCAGTCCTCAGGAGTTGCTGTCGGCATTACCGCCCGAGCCGGGTTCTTCATCCCAGTTTACGGCGTTGGTACTGACTTCGAATTCTGTTCCTTGGGAATCGGCAGCCGCCTCGGCCCCTGCCGCCGCTTGTACTCGCGGCTTGGAAGCGGACTGCGAAGGAACCGCCTTGCTCTTCATGCTGCGCTCCGCCGCGCTGTCCACTACCGCTCGCAGGTCAACCAACATGCGCAGCGGCTGCCCGGAGGAATACTCGGCGTGGAACATCACCTTCCATGACTGACAGATCATACGCAGGCGGGCAACCGGCTCGTCGGCGGAAAATTGTGCGCGCCGGCAATCCAGGGTTTGCACTCCGTTGATTTCCAGCTGCCGCAGGCCATCCAGAATCGCGTTGAGGTCCTGATGCATGAAGCGGAAGAATGTGCGTCGCATGAGAAAGCTGAAGCGGGCAAACGCGACCATGGCGGCGGGCAGATAGTAGTCTCCGCCGGAGGTCTTCAGCTTCCTGCCCTTTTCCAGAATTCTGCTGGTGAGCAATTCGCTCAGACCCTTGCAGGCGTTGGCTTCAGTCAGCAGGCCATCCAGGGGCTTGAGCCGCTCGGGCAGAGTCAGGTCCACAGTCCCGAGAACCGGCTCCAGCACCTGGGATACGTATTCCAGATCGACGTCGCGATCTTCCAGGCGCGAAGGCGCGCAATGAGAGAAATACTGCACCAGGAGGAAATCGATTTTGTCGCGGTCGGCGTCGCTATGCTCCGGCTTGCGCAGATGATGCAGCAACAGCTGCCGCAGGCCTTCATCGCTGGTCAGGGTAGTGGTCTGCAAGAATTGGCGAAGCTGGTAGACCTGAATGCGCTGGTCCACATCCAGAAACCATTGCCGCGCCTGCTCCACCGATTCCTGCGGCGGGGCATCCACATCGGCTTCGAGATCGCTGCAACGCGGCAGCTCGATGACAAACTCCCTGGCCAGCGCAGCATAAAGTGGATAGAGCAACCGGGCTTGCTGCCACTCGGCGCCCAGCTCGTTTAATGAAGATGATTGAGTCATGGTTTCACGATCCAGTTGGCGACATCCTGGGTAAAGCGGGCCGCCACCGCCGTGCGTCCTCCGTTGTATTGCAAAGCTACCACGCAAGCTTCCGTGTCCAGAGTGCCGTCCGAATTTCGCAGCCGCAATTTGTCGGCGAATTCCAGGGGGAGGGTTGAAGCGAACAGCACTTCCTGCGTCGTCCCAAACTCGATGACCGTATTTTCGCTGCAGGTACTGCTGGCGCTGCCCAGGCGTGTGAGTCGAACCGCAATGCGGACCGGCGCGGCATTGGGAAAGAACTTGGCCAGCTTGCCGATCGGGTTTTCGCGATTTGACGAAGCGGGGGCAGCCGCTGATCTCAACACGGGAGCCTCAATTTTCGAATCGATGCGGCCTGGGTTCCCGAGTCTGCCGGTTAGCACGGCTCAAGCTCCCGGACCGCATCGGAAAGATTGATGCAAGAACGAGGCCAGACTGTGTGAGCGGCCTGAAATGGTAAGTTGTTGATAACAAATGTAAATTGGCCTGACCTATTTCTCGGTTTGCCATCGTCGCCGGTCTCGGCGTCTCAGATTGAAACATCGTCTCAAGGCGACCGGCATCGGTTATTGCAGCGCCTGACTGGCCGAGCCCATTCCGTGCCCGCCGATGTTGTAGCGCTTCAGCTTTCGATACAAAGTGGCGCGGCTGATGCCGAGCATCCTGCCGGCAAGCGCCTTGTCGCCCTTCACCTGCTCAAAGACGCGCTGAATGGTGGCACGTTCGATGTCTTCCAGGTCGGTGCTGGTTGCGCCCACCAGGCTGCGCTCTCCGTCATTCGGCGGGATGGGGGAAGCCGCAACCAGGGCCGGCGGCAGATCGCTGAGATCGACCGTATGCCGGTCGCCCAGCGCGATCGCGCGCTCGATACAGTTCTCCAGCTCCCGCACGTTGCCCGGCCAGTCATATTGCATCAGGCACTTCATGGCAGCGTTGGTCACCTGAATGGAGGATTCCGGGGCGCAGCGGTCGAGGAACCAGTGCACCAGCATGGGGATATCGGACCGGCGTTCGCGCAAAGCCGGCAAGTGAACAGTGACCACGTTGAGCCGGAAATAAAGGTCCTTGCGAAAAGTGCCCTGGCGATACTCTTTTTCCAGATCGCGGTTAGTGGCGGCAATGACCCGGACATCCACTTTCGTTCTCTGATTGCTGCCCACCGGACGAATTTCCTTTTCCTGCAGCACGCGCAACAGCTTGGCTTGCATCTCCAGCGGCAACTCGCCGATTTCGTCGAGAAAAATCGTCCCGCCGTTGGCTGACTGAAACAGCCCCGTCTTCGATCTCAGCGCTCCGGTGAATGCGCCCTTTTCATAACCAAACAGTTCGCTCTCAATGAGAGTCGGCACCAGGGAGCCACAATCCACCGCGACGAACGGGCGATTGGCAAAGGATCCGCGAAAATGAATGGCGCGTGCCACCAACTCTTTTCCCGTGCCGCTCTCTCCGGCTATCAGCACCGGAGTGCGCGTGTCTTTCAGGCGCGAGATCATGCGCAGCACGTCCTGAATCTTGGCAGAGGAGCCGACAATGCCATGCAAATCGGCCTCGGTATCCATGCGCTCCCGCAGAAACTGGTTCTCTTCCACCAGCCGTACTTTTTCCGCCATGCGGCGCAGAAATAAGCGCAACTCTTCCAGCGGGGCAAAAGGCTTGCTGATGTAATCGTAGGCTCCGAGTTTCATCGCCTGCACCGCGGTCTCTACGGAGCCATGGCCGGTCATCACCGCAACTTCGGTGCGCGGGAACAGTTTCTTGACTCTCTCGAGGAACTCAAGACCCGACATATTCGGCATCACCATGTCGGTCAGAATCATGTGCGCGGGCTGTTCTTCGAGCAGCCCCAGAGCGGTTTCGCCGCTGTTGGCTTCCAGGCATGTAAACCCCAGTGCCTCGCCCACGGTCATGCATAGTTTGCGTATGCTCTGCTCGTCATCCACAATCAACAACCGGATTCCCAAATCCTCGCTCACAGCGGTTTCCCCAGGGTCTTCTCAACGACAGAAATGAATTGCTGAACGCGGAACGGTTTCTCGACACATGGCGCGCCGGTTTTGCGCAGTGTGGCCACGGTATCCTCGTTGGCGATATCGCCGGTGATGAAAACGATTCGGGCCGCCAACTCCGGCCGATGGCGCGACAACCAGGCATGTACGTCAGCGCCGTCGACACCGCCGGGAGTGCGCATGTCGGAGACCACGCCGAGAAACTCTCCGGTTTCGAGCAGGCGCAGACCGTCCGCGCCCGAATCGGTGCAAACCACGGCGTAGCCGCTCCGCTCAAGGGCGGCACGCACGTACGCCATCACGGCGGGCTCATCTTCGATGAGCAACACAGGCAGAACGAGAGGTTTCATGGCAGGCATATTCATGGGGGTGTAACTCCAGCGGCGGTTCCAATCGAGACCACTTCGGCGGCAGCCGGCAGGCGCACGATAAACGTGGCTCCGGCTCCGTCCGGATTGTTGTGGCAGAGAATCTCGCCTCCGTGCTCACGCACAATTCCGTAGCAGATACTCAGTCCGAGGCCGGTCCCTTTGCCGATCTCCTTGGTAGTGAAAAAAGGATCGAAAATACGCTCCGGATGCGAAATCCCTTCACCGTTGTCGCGGAAAACGACCTCCACCAGATTGGCAAGATTAGAAGTCCGGATTTCGATCCGCGCGGGCCGTCCCGTATCGCGTACCGCATCGTATGCATTGTTCAGAATATTCAGAAAAACCTGTTGCAGCTGGTGCGAGTCGCCGATAGCCGGATGCAGGCGGGGATCGAAATATTCCAGAACTTCGACGCCGCGACTATGGAAATCGTAGGCGCGCAACTGCATCGTGTGACGCAGAATCGTATTGATCTCGACCGGTTGTCGCTGGGGCGGCATCTGCCGCGCAAAGCTCAACAGATTTTGTACGATTTGCTTGGTACGTTGCGCTTCCTGCAGGATTACACGCAGGTCTCTGCGGGCGTTTTCCGGCACCTCTGGATTCTCCAGGAGCAGATCGGCAAAGCCGAGGATCGCAGTCAGCGGGTTATTCACTTCATGCGCGACCCCGGAGACCAGCTGGCCCACCGCGGCCATCTTCTCGGCATGTACCAGCTTGGCATGCAGCGTTGCCGCGTCGGTGATGTCGCTCATCACGACCACCATGCTGGTCACGTTGCCCTGCTCGTCCCGCATCGGGCTCAGGTTCACCGAGAAGTGCCCCACCCGTCCCTCGCCTCGGACAAGCTGCAGTTCCAGGTTGTCAACCTGCTGTCCCGCCAGGGTAGCGGCAAAAGCCTCGCTCAGGATTTGGCGGCTGGCGACGGCAGTTAATTCTTCCAGTGGCCGGCCGAGGAGTTGATGCTGCTGGTAACCCATCTCGTACCAGCGGCGATTGGCGTAGCTGACCAGGCCGGCGGTATCCGCGACCAGAATCAAACTCTGGGTGTTATTCAGAATCTTTCCGGAGAAATCCCGCTCCCGCTGGAGCTCGGATTGAAATGCTTTCAGGCCGCTGATATCGAGCATCACCCCGCGGTATTGCACTATCCGCTCATGCGCATCCCGTACCGCAAAGGCGTTGACCAGGACATGCACTGGCGATCCGTCGACCCGGCGCAGGGTCTGCTCGTGATTGCGCACGGCGCCATACTGCTGCATCTGCTTATTGAAGTGCTCATAGTGTTCCGGAGAAAAACAGACCTGAGTCCGAATCTCCGCCTGCAAGAGATCGTCGCGGCTGCTGTATCCCAGCAGGCGCACCAGGGCGTCATTGACTTCCACGAACCGCCCATCCGGAGTGGAAAAGAAAACTCCTTCCTGAATGTTGTCGAAGAGCTCGCGATAGCGTCGCTCGGCCTCGCGGCGATCGGTGATGTCCTTCAGCACATGGATAGTTTGCAGCCCTTCGTTGTTGGCTCCCTGGACCCGCGAGGTCGACACCAGATAGGTGCGGTCGAGGACAGAAAGAACGTATTCATCGCACAAACCGTCGGTCGCCACGCGGCAGAAGGGACAAGAGTGGGGCGGCGCTTCTTCGCCCATTACCATCAGGGCGCACATTTTCACACCGATCAGTTCCTGCGGCTGAACCCCGATGAAATCGGCCAGAGAACGGTTTACGCGCAGCACGTTGTCGGCCTGATCGTGGGCTACGATGAAGTCCGTAATGGCATCGAAGATCTCGATCCAGTGCCGGTTGGCCTGATCCATGCGAGTGAACAGGCGAGCATTTTCCAGGGCCACCGAGGCATGGGCGGCAATCGCCTGCAGCAGCTGCTGATCGCCGGCCTCCAGGGATTTGCCGCGATTGGCCAGGCAGAGTACGCCCACAAGCTCGCCAGCGGCGGATTGCAGCCGCACCAGGCTGCAGTCCTTCCATCCCAGATTCGCACTGAGTTCGGAACCCAGCATCTCGGCTGCGCCTGCAAACAAAATCCCCGCGTTCTGCTCTGTCAGCTTGTTGCCGAGCGTACGCTCGAAGCGGCGCAGAACCGGGCCGGGTGGGGTGACGTTTCCGTGCAGCGCCACGGTCTCAAGCAGCGTGCCCTGCTTGATTAACAACGCACCGGCGTGGGCATTCATCAGCTCGGCAGCGCGCGTCATGAAGCTGCGGGCAAACTGCGGGAGGCGGAGCTGCGAGTTCAGCTCCAGGGCCAGCCCCATTAGCGACTCCGCCCGTCTCCGGTGCTGCTCCAGGAGATGAAGATTGCGTGCCGACTCCAACGCCACGGCGACTTGCGCCGCCAGCGCCCGGGCGGAATGAATGTCGCTTTGGGAGATGCCGGTCTGGTCCAGGCGGTCGAGCACCGCGAACATACCCATGACCTCGCCAGAGGACGCCAGCAGCGGCACGCCCAGCACCTGGCGGATATCGAACTTGGCAAGCAAATCAAGATCGACACCGTTGAGGTCGCGGGCATCATCGGTCCAGAACACTTCTTTTTTTAGCAAGGCGTCGCTCATCACGCCCGCCGGCACTATGGCGTCGGCCGTCCCACTCTCGCCATGAATGCACTTCCAGCGGACATGAAAGACTCCATCTTCCAGCAAACCCACAATGCCCCGGTCATAGCCGAGAAAGTCCGTGGCTCGAACCACGAAGCGCTGCAGAAATTCGTCCAGCCGGGGGATCGAACTCAACTCGGAAAGAATGTCCAGGAGTTGCTGCAACTCCTGCGCCTGGGCGCGCGCCGTCCCGCACAGTTCAGCATTGGCGATCGCCACCGCTCCAAATCCGGCGACCGCGGTAAGAAGCGATTTCTCCTCCTGGCGGAACATGCCCTCCTGCCGGGGATAGACCAGAATCGCGCCCTGAGCGCGGGAAGTCCGCAGCGGCGCTGCCAGCAGCATTCCCGCCGGAAGCAGGTCTCCCAAGGCGTGCGTCGCCGGATCGATGGCCACTGCGATGGTTTCTCCCGCTGCAATCGCGCGGCTCGCCAGATCGGCTGCGAATTGCAAAGTGCGACGGTTGTAGCGCACCCGCACCGTCGAGGCTAATTGCGGCGACTCGGCTGCCACGGCGTGCAGGCCCAGAGCTGTCCCTTCCCGCAGAACGATGCACACCAGCCTGGTACGAAGCAGGATTCGCAAATGGTCCGCTACCGCCTCGGCCACCGTCGATGTATCGGGAAGAACTCGTACCGCGCGCGCTACCTCGGTCAGAATTTCGGCGCGGCGATGTTCCTCCTGCGATACCCGGGTTAAGCGCTCCGCCTCCAGCAAGCTGCCTAACTGGCCCGCCAGAATGGTTGCCTTGGCGGCGAGATCGTCATTGAAGAAGTCGGGCCGGACAGCGCTCAGAAAAACTGCCGCTCCGATCACTTCCTGGGAAACTACCAGCGGAGCCGCCATCATGGACTGGGCATGGAACTCGGCGGCCATCTGGTAGCGGCCCGGATCCAGGCGATTGATGTACACCGTTTTTCGCTGGCGAATTGCCTCGGCGGCCACCGCGCTTTCGCTTGCCTTCAAGTGCCGGCCGCGGAAGCCCTCCGCCATAAGGCCGTCGGCCTCCGCCCCAATCAGTTCCCCAGGGGCCTCGAAACGCCAGAAATAAGACCCCTCCACCTGGAAGAACTCGCGCGTAGTGCGACAAAACAACTGGATGAGCTCTGCAGCCGGCGCGCCCTCGGCGGCGGCTCGGGAAAATCGCAACAATAGCTTCTGGAAGGCATCCTCAGAACGAGGAGCGGGCTCGGCCACGACCGCCCTGTCTTCTGTGTGCATCGTCAGAGAGGCACCGTCTTCCGACAACCACAACTAATTGAATATACGGCAAAAATAGCCCGCAATCTCATTTTGAGTCAAGGGAATTACGTGCCTGTTGTCGAACTGGGAACGTCACGGTCTCAGGGTGAGAGAGACGGTGGCCGATGAGACTCCTGCTTACCCTTCCCGATCCAGTTACCAGCGTAATCAAGAATGGTTTCAAGTCGTTGAAAAAGTGAGAACTTAGAGCGATCTTGAGACAGTCGCCGAGAGCCTTCAGGATGGCAAGGGCGTTGCTCTTGGGAATAGGGAGAAGAGTCTCTGGAGGAAAGTCCTGTGCGTTTCCGGCGCGTTTTGCGATTTCTGGCACGGCCAGCAACGCTTTGGCTGGGGTTGGCGGTTTTGCTAACTACATTCTCGCCATTGCCCGCGTGCGGCCAGGGAGAGCTGACGCGCAAAGTTAAATCCCGAGTCAATCCGGTTTATCCCGATCTGGCGCGGCGTATGAATCTGCGGGGAACTGTGAAGGTTTTGGTGGTGGTTTCACCCGAGGGGAATTTAAAGAACTCGAAAGTGGTAGGGGGAAACCCCATTCTGGTGAACGCCGCTCTGGATGCCCTGAAGAAGTGGAAGTTCGAACCGAGTTCGGAGGAAAGCACCGGAACCGTCGAGTTTCAGTTCCAGCCTTCCGAGTAGTGTAAATCGCGCCACTGCCATGCGGTGGAAAACGTGTTTCAGCGGAGGAATAGCGAAATGACGATTGGCAAGAAACTCTATGTGAACTTCGGAGCCGTCCTTGCGATGGTCGTGGTGCTCTTCCTGGTCAATCTGGTCGCGGTGCAGCGCGAGCACAGCGCCAAAGCGGCCGCTTCGCAAGCCCTCAAGATGGCCGAGACCACCGCCACGATCCGTTTCCAGGTAATGCAGAACCGGCTCTACCTGAGTAACTACCTTCTCAGCGGCGACACCCGCGAGGTGGAGCGGCTGAACGACGGCATGCACACCCTGCAGCAGGAGCTGCAAGACGGGGAAAACATGGCCAACTCAGAGCAGCAAAAGGCCGCTCTGGAGAAAGTACAGAACACGGAACAGAACTGGGGCCGGGAATTCGCCACTCCTCTGATGGAGAAACGGAAAGAGGTGGATGGCGGCAACGCGACCGTCGCTGAATTGCAAATCTTCTACTTGCAGAAAGATGCCTCCTCCTGGGTGAAGGCGGCCACTGACTTCCTGGACACTGCCGATCTGGAAAACACGAAGATCCTGGAAGTTCGCCGCAAGTCCGATGAGACCGCGGCCACCGCGACGATAGTCATCGCGCTCCTGAGCACCTTGCTGGCGCTGGCGCTGGGAATCGCCATCGCCTACTCGACCGCCAATTCCATCACCGAACCGCTGCGCAATCTCATGAAAGTGGCCCGGCAGATTGGCGATGCCGGCGATCTCGATCATGAAATTGACATTAAACGCGGAGACGAGATCGGCGAACTGGCCCGCACCTTCTCCAACATGGTGACTTACCTGAAAGAAATGGCCGCCGTTTCCGAAGCCATTGCCGGAGGCAACCTGAGCGTCGAAGTCATGCCTCGCTCGAAGAGTGACACCCTGGGGAATGCCTTTGCCCGCATGATCACAGGTCTCAGAAACCTGGTTCGCAACGTAAGAGATGCGGCCTCGCAGGTGGCTAGCGCCTCCAACCAGGTTGCGGGGGCGTCCGATGAGTCCGCCAAGATCAGCCTGCAAACCTCCTCCGCTATCGATGAAGTCACCAGCACCATGCACGAAATGAGTGTGAACGTGCAGAACATGGTGAAGAGCACCCAGGTGCAGGCTTCGAGCGTCAGCGAAACCTCGGCTTCCATCGATGAGATGGTGGCCTCCATCCAGCGTGTGGCCGATACCGCCAAGGTTCTGCTCGACATTTCCAACCGTTCGCGCGAAGAGGTTCACAACGGCATTGGCACCATGGACAAGGCTACTGACGGCCTGAATCGGATCAACGCCACGATCAACTCCTCCGGCGAGATCATCGGAGTCCTGGGACAACGGGCAGATGACATCGGCAAGATCATCGAAGTCATCGACGATCTGGCCGAACAGACCAACCTCCTGGCGTTGAATGCCGCCATTGAAGCGGCCCGCGCCGGAGAACACGGTCTAGGCTTCGCCGTGGTCGCTGATGAAGTCCGAAAACTGGCGGAAAAGTCCGCTCAATCCACCAAGGAGATCTCCGAACTCATCGCCAGCATCCAGAAAGAGGCCCGCAAAGCGGTGGAGAACATGGACCGCAGCACCGGCATCGTGAACGAAGGCCTGGGCCTGGGGCAGGAACTCAACACCGCCCTGCGCAAAATCTCCAATGTCGTCACGGAAGTTTACAAATTCGCCCAGGAAATCGGCGCCGCTACCAACGAGCAGTCGCACGGCTCCTCGCAGATTGCCCGCGCCACCACCCGATTGAACGAGATTACCCACGAAATCAACTCCGCGGTTGAAGAGCAGGCTTCGGGGGCGCACGCCGTGGTCAAAGCCATGGAAAGAATGCGGGAACTGGTGCAGCAGACCACCTCCGGATCCACCGAGCTGGCGGCTTCCGCCGAACAGATGTCCAAAATGTCTCGCGACTTGCTCGATTCCATGGACCGTTTTGCCCTGGAGCAGATGGAGCGGGCCGTACGAGGCGAAAAATCGGCGGCCAAGAGCGCCCGGCAAGCCGCGGCCGGTTCTCAGAGTTAAGCCCCAAACGCAACCATGAATCGCGAATTGCACATCGTCGGCTTCAAGGTTGGACGCGAGACTTATGGCGTGCCGATCACCTCCCTGCACGAGATTGTGCGGGTGCCGGAGATCACGGCGGTGCCCGATGCCCCCAATTTCATGGAAGGGGTGATTAATCTGCGCGGCAAGATCGTTTCCGTCCTCGACTTGCGCAAACGCCTGGGCGAAGCCCAGACCGTCTTCAGCCGCCGCAATCGCATTCTGGTGGTCGAGCACAAAGGCCGGTTGTCGGGACTGATCGTCGATTCCGCCTCTGAAGTCCTCAAGATTCCAGCGTCCGACGTCGAACCATCCCCCACTGAGTATTTGGATGGCGGACTGAATTGCGTGACCGGCCTGGGCAAGTATCAGGGCCGGCTGATTGTATTGCTCGATATGGCAAAACTGCTGGAATTCAGCCACGCGCAGAGCGATAGCGAAGTAGAGAAGAATTCGCAGCCGGCAAGCGTCGCAGCAGCCCGAGGCGCGGCTGCGGCGAAATAAGAGGGGAAGGATAATCGAAACCGATCATGGCTAGCCCCGGATTGCAGTTGCAGCTGACTGAACCCGAACTAAAGCTTCTGCAGGCGTTGGTCTACCAGGAGTGCGGCATGCACTTCGATTCGCGCCGCGCGCACTTTCTGCAGGACCGTCTGCAACGCCGGGTGCGCGAGTGCCAACTGGATTCCTTCTACAGCTACTACCGTCTCCTCATCAGCCGGGAAGGCAAGGAAGAACTCAGCAAGCTGCTGGAAAATCTTACGGTAAACGAAACCAGCTTCTTCCGGAATAAGGCCCAACTGGAGCTCTTCCACAAACACGTTCTCGATGATCTGCTTCGCCGCAAACAGGAGAAGCGCGAGTTCTCGCTGCGGCTATGGAGCGCGGGATGCTCAACCGGCCAGGAAGCCTACACCATGGCCATGCTGGTGGCCGACGCGCTTTCTTATCATTGTTTGCGCAATCCCTCGGGGCATGACGTTCCCCTGCCCAAGCCTCTGGTTCCTCCGCCATGGAAAGTGGAAATCCTGGCCAGCGATATCAGCTACTCCGTGCTGCGGGCCGGTCAGGAAGGGACTTACAACGAACATCAGATGTCTTCGGTGGACTACAGCTACCGCCTTCGCCACTTCGACAAGGTGGGAGACCGCTACGCGGTCAAGAAAGCGCTGAAAGAATTGGTTCACTTTGACTTCCATAACCTGAAGACGGAATACCTGCCGCAGCGCAACGACGTGATCTTCTGCCGCAACGTGATGATGTACTTTGACGAGGCAGAGCAAAAGCGGCTGATCGACAAGTTTGCCCGCTGCCTGAATCCTGCCGGCTATCTGTTCGTGGGCCACGCCGAAAGCCTGCTCGGTCTGACCGGGAAGTTTCAGATGGTTTACCGCGATACCGGAACCGCCTACCAGAAGATCGAGGAGGGCCAGTGAGCCAGTTCTCCGACGATCGTGGAGCGGAGTTGCGCGAGCTCTTCTTCGAAACCTCGCAGGAACTCCTCCAGTCGCTCAACGAGGAAGCCCTGCAGCTCGAAAAGCATCCGGCGGACAGCGAAATCGTGCGCACCATCCGCCGCACAGTGCATACGTTGAAAGGTGACGCTGCTGCGGCCGGCTTCCGCGAATTGAGCGAGGTGGCCCACGAATTGGAAGACGCCCTGGCCCTCGAAGCTGCCGAGTCACACGCTTCGCTGGCGGAAATCGCCTTCCAGGCTGCCGACCTCTTCGGCAACATGGTGACGGCTTATCGCAGCCAGTCCAAGCTGCCTTCAGGGGCGGCCTTGCGAAAGTTGGTAAAAGAGCTGACCAAAGCACCGAAGGCTGGCAAGTCGACAAGCAAGTCCGCAAAAAAGAAGCCACCGGCCGCCGTACCGCCGCCGGCGGTCTGGACCGAATACGAGAGACTGGAGATGCAGCGGGCCACCGGGCAGGGCAAGCGAATTTTCCACGTTCAGGTGAAGATCGATCCGCTTTGCGCGATGCCCATCGCGGCGCGCCAGCTGGTCTTGAAAGCTTTAGGTGACATGGGACAGGTTCTGGCTTGCCGCCCGGAAGCGGGATCGACTGAAGTCACCAAGCAGTTCCAGCTTGTAGTGGCCAGCGACAAGAGCAGCGAACAGCTGACGGCGAAGTGCAAAATTCCTACCATCGTCGCCCACGTCGCTGTTGAGCCTATCGAAGTCGAGCCCACCCATGCTGCCAGCACTTCTGCAGCGGCCGCGGCAACCCCGGAGGACTCGAACTCGTATCCGGGTCTCGCAACGGATTCTCACCAACATGTCGAGCCGCTTCCGGAAGCCGCTTCTCATGAAGATGGTTCGAAACCCGCGCCCGCCCCGGTGGATAATATTTTGCGCGTCGACGCCGATCGCATCGACACTGTACTCAACCTCGTCGGCGAGTTGATCATCGGCAAATCCATGCTGCAGCAGGCGTTGAACGATTTCGCCAAACTGCATCCCAAAGACGTGATGCGCGGCCGTTTCGCCGACGCCATGGCTTTTCAGGCGCGTGTATTAGGCGACCTGCAACGCTCCGTCATGAAGGTTCGGATGGTGCCGGTCGAGCAGCTGTTCCGGCGCTTCCCCCGTATGGTGCGCGATGTCGCCAAGCAATCCGGCAAAGAAGTGCAACTGGTTCTCAGCGGACAGGACACCGATCTTGATAAGGGCCTTCTCGATGGTATCGCCGAGCCTCTCACACATCTCGTGCGCAACGCGGTAGGACACGGAATCGAATCGGCTGAGGAGCGCATTCGCCAGGGAAAGCCAGGAACCGGAACCCTGCGTCTGGGCGCTTACCACCAGGGCAATCAGGTCATCGTCGAAGTCAGCGATGACGGGCGCGGCATCGATGCCCAGAAGGTCAAAGCGCGAGCGGTCGAACGCGGACTGGTTACCGCGGAAGAATCCAGGCGGCTGGATGAAACCGATATCCTGAATCTTATCTTCCGGCCCGGCTTCAGCACTGCCGATGAGATCACCGAGCTTTCTGGCCGGGGCGTTGGCCTGGACGTGGTGCAAAGCGTTCTGCAACGTCTAAAGGGCACGGTGCATGTCGAATCGCGGCCCGGTCACGGCACTAGCTTCCGGCTGCAGTTGCCGCTGACTCTGGCCATCATCAAGGCTTTGCTTTTCCGGGTCGAACAGCGACTGTACGCGGTTCCGTTGAACTCGGTGGCGGAGATCTCCCGCGCCCACCGCTACGAATTGCATCAGGTGGATAACCGCCAGGTCCTGCAGTTACGTAATCAGGTCTTGCCGGTCATCTGGCTGGGACGTCCGCCCGGGGCATCGGGCGCGGAGTCTGAGGATCATCAGGGCGGAAAGATTTTTGTTCTCGTCATCCACATGGGGGAACGCAAGTTCGGGCTCCTGGTCGACTCGCTCGAGGGCGAAGAAGAACTGGTCATCAAAGCCTTGGACGATCATACGGTTGAAACCGACCTGGTCAGCGGTGCCTCCATTTTGGGCGACGGCCGGGTGGTATTGATTCTGAACCTGGTGGCAATCGTCGAGCGCTTCTCCAAATCCCGCCCCTCCGCTGACTCCGGTCCGGAAATGGGCATGTTGCTCTCCCACGCCGACCGGATGATGGCGGCGAAGCAGGCAGCGGGGGTGCAGCCATGACGGCCCCGGTCCGCGTGCTGGTAGTCGACGATTCCGCGCTCATGCGTAAGCTGATTCCGCAGATTCTTGCCTCCGACAGCTCCATTCAGGTGGTCGGCACCGCCATGGACGGAAATTTCGGCCTCAAGAAGATCGAAGAGCTCAGGCCTCAGGTCATCACCCTCGACCTAGAAATGCCCGGCATGGGCGGCCTGGAAATGCTGAAGGAAATCATGCGCGGTCACCGCATTCCGGTCATCGTGGTGAGCTCCCACAGCACCCAGGGCGCATCCGTGACCCTCAAGGCGTTGTCGATGGGGGCTTTTGATTTCGTTTCCAAGCCCAACGACGTCTCCGCCCGCATGCCGGAGATTGCAAACGAACTGATCGGCAAGATCAAGGCCGCAGCTCAAAGTCGGGGCATCAAAATCTCGGCGCTCAAGCCAAGCACAGCCGCACCCTTGGAAAAGCTGGCGCTCGATCCGAAGAATTCGCCAAATCGGGTGGTAGCCATCGGAATTTCTACCGGAGGACCGCAGGCGCTGCAGTACTTGTTGCCGCAACTGCCTAAGGATTTCCCGGGCGCGATCATGATCGTGCAGCACATGCCGGAGGGTTTCACCGAGATGTTCTCCCGGCGTCTGGACGAAATCTGCGCCATCCGCGTCAAGGAAGCCCAGTCCGGCGACCTGCTGCTGGCTGGCCGTGCCTTGGTGTGTCCCGGCAGCCGCCACATGAAAGTGAAACGCCTGCCCCTCGGCGATGTCGTAGTGTTGAGTGACGAGCCGCGGGTCAACGGGCATCGTCCTTCGGTGGACGTGCTGTTTCGCAGCATTGCCGAGGAATTCGGCAACAAGAGTCTGGCCGTGCTCATGACCGGCATGGGAGAAGACGGCGCTCACGGACTCGGCCTGGTGAAAGCGGCCGGCGGGATGACCATCGCGCAGAACGAAGAATCTTGTGTGGTTTACGGCATGCCCAAAGCGGCTATCGAGCGTGGTTATGCCGTACGAGTTGTCGGCCTGGACGCTTTGGCCAATACGCTCCTCGCCCAATGCACGCAGGATCGCAAAGGCGGAAGCGCAGCAGAAAACGGCGAAGGCGGCCGAGCCGCCGGCGCCGGAAAAAACTGATTTTTGCCTGGCAATGGAGGTTGCTATGGAGCAGTTTGTACCAGTAAAACGCAGCAAGGACGGCCAACCCGTCCGCTACCTTGTAGTGGATGATTCCGTATTCGCCCGTAAGAACCTGGCCCGCATGATCGAGACCTTTGGCGGCCAGCTTGCCGGCGAGGCGGGAGACGGAATGACCGCCATCACCGAGTATGACCGGGTCAACCCCGACATCGTGCTCATGGACATCACCATGCCTCAGATGGAAGGGATCGAAGCTGCCGAGAAGATCGTGCAGAAGCATCCCGAAGCGCGTGTGGTGATGGTGTCTTCCGTGGGCTATCAGGAAAACATTGTGGCGGCGCTGCAACGCGGCGCGCGCCATTTCGTGCAGAAACCGGTCAAGCCCGAGGTCCTGTACGAAGTCATCAAGTACGTCATGGGCGAGGATGGAACCGTGGTCACCAGCGCGGGCGCGGGAGCTTAATTATGAAGATGGAGTTGATTCAACCGTTCATCAATGCCGCCGATGCTGTCCTGGCGCAGGGACTGCAGTGTCCCATGTCGATCGGAAATCTGAGCATGGAAGAGGAAGCCTACCGCCGCAAAGGCGTGGCCGCTCTGATCTGGATTACCGGCGACATCGAGGGGCGAATCATTTTCGACCTCGACCCCGAGACCGCAGTGCGCGTCGCCAGCAAGTTTGCCGGAAGCGATCTCCCCGAATCCGACGAACTCATCAAGGAGACCGTCTTCGAGTTGGCCAACCAGGTCATCGGCAACGCTGTCACTTCGCTCAACGACCAAGGCTGCAACTTCCGCGTGCACCCTCCCGTGCTTCATACCTCTGATCACGGCCCCAAGAGCAGCGAAGATACCGAAGCGCTGGTCATCTGCTTTGAAACCGGCAGCGGCAATGTGTACATGAACATCGCCCTGCGCTACAGCCAGACTCACAAGTCCGAAAAAGCTGCCGCAGTCTAGCCACAGCCATTCCGCGCCGAAACGCCCTTCCCGCAATCTCCCCTGCCCTAAAACTGTAGCGTTTGTGCAAGCACCTGTCCTGGAGGCACGTTCCCTGAGCCGCTATGGCCCGGCCAGAACAAACACCGGATTTTGTGGCGGAGGAGTTCCGCCGTTGGTGGAGGGTTTCTGGGCGCTGACGGGGGAGGCTATCGTCGTTTCGAGGGTGTCGTTGGAGGTATTAATGATCGCCGTATTTCCCGCATCGCAGTTTCCAATGTAAACCCTGGTGCTATCCGCAGCAGCAGCCATAGACAACTCAGACCACGTGTTCGCCGCACACCCCGGAACGGCACTGACCTTGGTTAATGGGATCGTCGTTTTTACGCTGAAGTCCACCGCATTAAGCACCGTAACCTGCGAACTCACCATACCGCCGGCGACGCTGGCGCTCGAAACGTAGGCTCGCGTTCCGTCGGGCAGCGCGGCTACGGTCACAGGATTAGCCATTGCAACCGCCGTGGCAGGCAACGAATCCGTAGATGCATCGAGAACCATCAACTGATTTGCGACCGGATTGGTAACGTACAAACGGTCGAGCTTGGGATCGTACAACATGAAATCAGCGCCTGCGCCCACCGGCACGTTCTTCAGGACTGCATCGGTAAAAGCGTCAATCTCCGACACGTTTCCAGTTCCGCTGTCGAGCACGTAGGCCCTCTGCCCGTCCGAGCGAACCGCCACCCACACCGGAGAAATCCAGGTGCCGGCAACCGGAGGATTCGGGATCTTGTCAATCGTATTAACGCTGGAGACAGAGCCGTTTCCTGTGCCGTTCCCTTTATTCGCCACGTAGAGCTTCTGCCCATTGGGGAGCTCCGCCATGCTAGCCGGATTCACACCCACCGGAATGGTATTGGTAATCACATTACTCAAGGTAGAAATGGCGGCCACGTTGCCGCCACCCGAGTTCGCCACATAGACCGTCCCATTCTCGGTTGTCGCCACAAAAGAAGGGGCAGACCCCGTAGGCAGACTGATCGTAGTTACCGGTGTCGGACTGGATGGCCCAAACTGAGAGACTGTGTCCTCGTGGCTATTGGCAACGTACACAGATGTCCCCCTCTGGATCAGCGCCGCATGCACCGGCACCAGCCCGACCGTAGCCTCTGACACTGCTGTATCACCCGAAACATTGATGGTAACGCCGGCTCCGGGATTGTTGTCGCCATTCCCGGTAACCACCAGCGCGATATGAGAGGCACTGGGGTTCGGCGGGCTGGGAATGATGGGATTGGCGACGGGACGGTAATACTCTCCGCAGGATAGACAAATGGCCAACAACCCCAGAACTCCCGCGGCACGAACCACACGGCAAACGATCATCGACACCCCGGCTAAGTAGGCAAGCACATCGAACAGGAATTTCTTATTCTAAAGGCTGGCTGGTTTTGGCGCCACACGTACTCTGCCGGAAGGTCATCCCGGAGCCCGGCGCGGCCGGCATCCGGAGCCTTCCGGCCACCGAAGCCCTAAGTCATGTCCCGATAGGACGACGAGAAGAAGTCGGGGTGTTCCAGAAACTTGTCATAACACTCCGAGCATAACCAGTCCTTCCCGTTGCTGTAACCGATCCCATGCTCGGGATCGGACGCGGATTCGAACAGCTCCCAGCGGCAAATCAGGCAATAATCCTTCTTCCAGCCTTTTTCGACGAACTGAAACTTGTCGCGATCCTTGGCCAGTTCCAGGTCGAAAGACACCGCTCCGCCTTCAAGAGCCACAACGATATCGCGTGCCGTCCAGGAGCATTTCCGCCAGTGCCAGTGGTCCTCGCGGCAGCGTTTAACCAGTATTTGAACCTGATCGACACTCCGCCGAGCCCCGTGAATCTCTACCGTCTCCGCAGTACGCCGGAGGGCTGGCGGCGCACTGGGAAAGCCCTTTCCCGGAAGCGACGGCATTTTCGAAACCTCGAGGCGCAGCTTTGCGAGATCAGCGTTATGTTCCCGTAAGAGCTGGGATGCGAAGTGCTCCTCCCGAAGCAGTCCCAGCAACAGATGGTCCGTACCAATATGTCGATGCGCCAACCGTTCCGCTTCTTCCGCCGCGAACTTAAGGGCGCGGCTGCAATCGTTGGTCAGCGGAAGATCGACATTCGTCGGAATCGACGGATTCACTTTTGTGCGGGCGACGACCTCCTCGCGAACCAATTCATAGGTCATACCCGGCAACAGTCGTCTGAACAGCCCTTTGTCCTCGCGCAAAAGCCCCAGGAGAACGTGTTCAATTTCGATGTAGCCGGATCCGAACTGGCTGGCCTCGTAGCGAGAGAAGAAAATGCTCCGCCGCGCACCTTCGGTGTAACGTTCAAACATCTTTTTACTCCACTGCTCTGCTGCTCCGCTTCCAGTACAAATATCCCGGCACGCCAACCAGCACAATCGCCGTGCCCCAGAAGGCCTCGGTGGGGCGAGTAACGATGGTGTTGAGAGTCCATGCCGCGCCCGCAAGGACGTAAATCGCGGGAATCCAGGGATAGCCGGCGCAGCGATAAGGCCGAGGCGTGTCCGGCCGCTTCCAGCGCAGAATGAAAAGGCCAATTACGGTCAGAGTGTAGGACAACACCATGCCGTAAATGACATACGTATAGAGCTGATCGTAACGACCGCTGAGGGTAAGGATCGCGGCCCAGATGCCCTGCCCGATCAGGCCGAAGGCCGGAGTCCGCCACTTGGGATGGATGACCGCCATGCGCTTGAAAAAAACTCCGTCCTGCGCCATCGCAAGACAGACTCGGGCGCCGGACAAGGTGCAGGTAGCGGCGGCGCTGAAACAGGAAACAGCAATCGTCGCGGAGAGCAGGATTGCCGCGTGGGGAGAAAACAGCGCCGCGGCAGCGGCGTGGGCAATCGTGTCGTGCTTTGCGATCTCGCTCAGCGGCATAGCGTAAACATAGGTCACGTTCATGGCCATGTAGATCACGCCCACCACCAGAATGCCGAGCACCATCGCCAGCGGCACATTGCGCCGCGGCTCTTTGACTTCGCCCGCCACCCAGGTGATGTAGACCCATCCGTCGTAGGCCCAGAAGACGGCGATGAGGGCGACGCCCATGGCCGAGATGAACTGCGAAGGGCTCAGACCCATGCTCAGGCTCAGGCCATGCGGCCGGAAATTATCCCAATGACCTTTTCCGATGGCGAAACCCAGAATCACGAAGGCTGCCATGGCAGCGAATTTCGTCCAAGTGGAGATATTCTGCAGCAACGCGCCCCAGCGCAGTCCGACCACATTGACCCAAGTCAGCACGGCGATCAGAAGCAAGCCAACGACATGGGCGCGGGTGATCGTAATTCCGAGGAACGCAAAGACGACGTGCTGCTGCGAGATTACGGGAACGATCTCGCCCATGTAGGCAGCCGAAGCCACAGCCAGCGCGGCTATGGTTCCACCATTGGCCACCGCGAAGAGCATCCAGCCGTAGAGAAATGCCACGAGATCGCCATAAGCTTCGCGCAGGTAAACGTACTGGCCTCCGGAGTCGGGGAACATCGAACCCAGCTCAGCAAAGGCAACGCAGCCGAACAAAGAGACGATCCCACCAAGCACCCAGACGCCGAGGAACAAAATGGGTTGTGGTAGCGGACCGGCAATATCCTTGGCGGTCAGAAAAATCGACGACCCAATAATGCCGCTCGCCAGCAGGAGAACCGAATCCAGAAGCGAAAGCCCTCGAACCAGGGTTGGCTTCGATTCGCCGTCCGTATTACTTGGCACGGGAGTCACCGAGGAGAGCGCCATAAGCTATCCCATCCCCAACTCGTCAGGAGACTCCAGCGGCGTGCCGCAGCGCCGGCATATGACCGCCGAGCAATCGCCGCAGGTGAGCGGATCAGAAACCTCGACTGCGCATTTCGGACAGTAAAGAAGATCGGGCTCGGGTTCTGGCGGCGGCTGCGGATTTGAAGCCATGCAGACGGCAACTGTACCATATCCTTTGCGTAACTCCGTGCCCTCCGTGGTAGAGCCTTTTCTTCATCCCGGCGTTCACAGAGGGCACAAAGGAAATCTTATGACTGACAAAGTCCCCACTCCGGATGACCGTCTGCAGAACGAATTCAACTCATGGGCGGAACGCGGCGAAGGCGAGAAGATGGAGAGCCATCATCTCGACATCACCGAGAAGACCATCCGGCTCATGGATCTGCGCCCCGGCGAGCGTGTGCTCGACCTGGGATGCGGCTCGGGATGGGCGACCCGCCTGCTGGCGCGCCTGGTCGGCGAAGGACCCGAGGGTTTCGGCCAGGTGGTTGGACTTGATGTCTCCGACGAGATGATCCGGCGCGCGCGCGGAGCATCGAAAGACTTCGACAATATCCTCTACGTCTGGGGCTCGGCGCAACAGATTCCCTGGGAGGAAAATTTCTTCGACAAAGTGCTCTCGGTCGAGTCGTTCTACTACTACGCCGATCAGGAGCGGGCGCTCGCCGAGCTCTTTCGCGTAATGGCGCCGCACGCGCGCCTGTTCATCCTGATCAATCTCTACAAAGACAATCCCTATTCCCTGCAATGGGTCGACAAGCTGAAAGTGCCGGTACAGGTCCGGTCGGCGGCGGAGTACGTTGAGCTATTGAAGAAACACGCTTTCGAGCGGGTCGAGGCTCGGCAAATTCCCGACGACACTCCTACCCCCGATGACTATCAGACCAAGTCGTTTCGCAGCCTGCAAGACTTGCGCGCGTTCAAGCGGACCGGCGCCCTGTTGCTGATGGCATCCAAGCCCGAAGTGCGCAATCCGGCGCCCGGATATACCATTTACTGAGTCCCGTCAGCGTGCGACCCGAGACCCATACAATTGCCGACTCACAGCGTTTCTTCGTTCTGACCGGCGGCCCCGGCTCGGGGAAAAGCACGCTTCTGGATGCGCTCGAGAGGCTCGGCTATTCCCGCACCACGGAAGCCGGCCGAGCAATTATTCAGGACCAAGTGGCGATCGGGGGCAGCTCGTTGCCTTGGGTCGACCCCAAACTTTTCGCAGAGCTGATGTTGAGTTGGGAGATTCGGTCCTATCGCCTGGCCCAAGGCCGCGCCGGTCCGGTCTTCTTTGATCGTGGCGTGCCTGATGTCGCCGGCTACCTGCGACTAGTGCGTGAGCCTGTGCCCAGGCACGTCGAGAAGGCAATCGAGGTTTTTCGCTACCACCAGCGTGTTTTCGTAGCCCCGCCGTGGCCGGAGATCTTTCGCCAGGACGCCGAACGCAAGCAGGATTTTGCGGAGGCCGTCAAAACCTACGAGGCCATGATGGCAACCTACTCGGCGTGCGGGTATGAAACCGTGGTGCTACCCTGTGTTTCGGTCGCCGAACGGGTACGCTTCGTTCTCGAGCACAGTGCCGTATCCATCCGTCCTTCAAAACCCGGATAAGGTTCTAAGCATCAAAGCGGTCACGTGTTCGTGGATTCGGAGGTTGTAGAATCCGGTAGCAGCGGAGGATAGCATGCCAAACTGGAAGCGGGCGCTCATGGCTGGTTCTGCGGGCGCCGCGGTGGCGATGTTCGTGAAGGGAAAAACAACGGCTGGAGTGATTCTCACCGGACTGAGCCTGGCTACTCTCGCCTCCGAGTATCCCGAGAAATTTGCCGAGCTTCGCGACCGCTTGCCGGCCTATGTTGAACGGGGCACGGTGTTTCTCGACATCGTCGGCCGAACCGGAGAACGAATCGCCGAGCTTGCCGAAGGGCGTGCCGACTGGTATGAAGGCTTCCTGCGCGGCTAGGGTGCCACTACTCAATCCCCAGTTGCTTGCGGGCCTCGGGGCTGATCCGTTCCGGCGTCCAGGGCGGAGTCCAGACCACATTCACCTGCGCAGTGCGAATGCCGGGCAACGATTCCAGTCT
>Ga0335078_10004105_pt1 | contig 21607 bp, 16 predicted proteins | sample Lox_Sample_32_FD_206711 | JGI IMG/M metagenome (GOLD analysis project Ga0335078, IMG submission 206711) | Soil microbial communities from Loxahatchee National Wildlife Refuge, Florida, United States - Lox_Sample_3.2 | ecosystem: Environmental > Terrestrial > Soil > Wetlands | place: USA...
GCGTCCGGCGCGATTCCGCTCGGCGACTACCGTGGCTACGAGCATCTGCGATAGGCTGAGGGCGGGCGTGAGCACTCGGACGGCCGAGGAGACGCGCCTGCTGGCCGCCGAGTGGGCGGCGGAGCTGCCCGCCGACGCGACCGTGGCGCTGCACGGCGACCTCGGCGCCGGAAAGACGACCTGGGTCCAGGGCCTGGCCCGGGGCTTCGGCATCACCGAGCCCGTGACAAGCCCCGCCTTCACCGTCTACTCCCTGCACCGCGGCCCGGCGCGCATGCTCGCCCACGTGGACGCCTACCGGCTCGCGTCCCCCCGCGAGGCGCAGGACCTCCTCCTCGAGGAGTTCCTGGTCAGCCCGTGGTGCCTAGCGGTCGAGTGGCCCGAGCGCCTGCCGGGCTGGATCCCCCCGGACGCGTGGCACGTCGGGCTCGAGATCCTCGCCGACGGACGGCACCGGGTGCGGCTCCAGGCCGGCTGATCAGGCGACCGAGGGCTCGGGCGGCGGCGGGGTCTCGGTCCCCGCGACCTCCCCGGGCGCGGCCGGCGGCGGCGCGGGGGCGGCGTCGGGCGCGGGGGCGTCCGGCGCGGGGGCCACCTCCTCGGCGGCGCCGCCCGCGGCAGGCGCGGCGGCAACCTCTTCGGGAGCACGGCTGACGGAAGGCGCGCCGGCCGAGGCGCCGGCGTCCGGCACTGCGGCATCGCGCGCCTGGGCCGCCTCCGGGAAATTCTCCGGGTCGACCTCCTCGGCCTCGGCCTCCTTCTTGCGGGCCTCGACCATGACCGGCGGCGCGTAGAGCCCGCCGTCGATGAACTCGGTCACAAAGCCCTCGCGGACAAGCCAGATGAGGTCGCCCTGGATGCGCGCTATCTTCTCGCGCTGCTCCGGCGCGACTTGCTCGCCGGCGGCCGGGGCCGCGATGCCGAGCATCCTCAGCCCCACCTCGCCGGCCTTGACCAGCGGGTTGGCCTCGATGAACGCGATGAGGCTGCCGATGCTCTCCGAGAACGCCTGGCCGGGAACGCGGAACTTGCGCTTGACCGCGCAGACGTAGGAGATGCCCTTCGATCCCTTCTTGAAGATCGTGAAGTGCTCCCGGCGCAGCCGGCCCCGAAGCTGGTTGGCCGTGTCGAGGGGGAAGCGAAGCTGGCGCTCGTACGCGCCCTCGATCGCCATCAGGATCTCGCCGCGGGGCATGGTCTCGAGGGCCTTGCCGTGGAAGCGCGCGCTCGGGGCGGCCCTGACGACGCTGTCGCGCGCCGTCGTCAGCAGGTGATGCTTGGCCTCCTCGAACGTGTCGAACGCCGGCGCCGACTGGCCCTCCGCCACGGGGCCCTTCCAGGTGTACCGGGTCGCCTTCTTCATCTTCTCGAGCCACCGGTTCACCGCCTCGGGATCGCGAACCGTCTCGATCCTGGCCTTGAACGCCTCGAAGGGCATCCGCGTGAGCCTGGAAGCATGGTGCTGCTGCACCAACTGGCTGTAGCGGTGGTAGTTGGGGGGCCCGAGGAGCTCCCCGGTCACGCCGCACTTGTTGATCACCAGGAAGTTGCCCTTCGGGGCCTCGACCTCCACCTCGGCCCGGTCGTAGAAGCTGGCGAGGAACATATCCAGCACGTAGGCGCAGGCGGCCTCCTCCGACTCGAAAGGGACGCCGTCGGGGACGGACACATAGAGAGGCTGGCCAGGCGCCTCAGGGGCGCCCGCCGGGCGCGCCTTGCGCGCCAAGACGACGACGAATCGGTCGGGCTTGCCGAGGACCGTCCGTGCTATCTCGAAGAGCTCGATCGTGCGCGCCGACGAGCGGATCGTCTTGACGAGCGCGTTGAAGCTCGAGTCCTCGGGAAAGAAGGCGACGTCGAAGAAGGGGCTCTCGTAGGGTCCCCGATCCTGCCGGTCGCCGGGGGAGCCGCCCCGCCGAGGGCCCGGGCCGTGCTCGACCCCGTCCCGGCGCGGCGCCCGGTCGCCCGCGCCCTCGCGCGGGGGCCCGGGCGGGCCGTCCCCCTGGGTCTTCTGGAAGGCGCGCCGGTCCCTGCGGTCGGGCCCGCCGCCCCGGGGGCCCGCACGGTCCTCGCGGGGCGGCCGTTCGGAGCGCTCGCGCGCGTCGGACGGCGCCTCCTTGTCCTTGGTCCACTGCGTCCCAAAGCTGAAGCCCTGCAATTGGCTCAGATCGATCTTGTTGAAATCCGCCGTCGGTTGCTCTTTGGAGGCGTCGTCGTCCATGTAGTCAAGGGTGCACGGTGCGCGTCCGTGTGTCAGACGCTCCGAAGCTTCCACTGGCGCGGGGTGATGACGCAAGAGATTTTCAGGAAGGGGACCGAAACTTGGCACGGGCGCGGCGGATTGCAATGAGCCCCGACAGCCCTTCTCTTCAAGCCGCCTCCCATGAGCGCGACCCTGCCGATCGAATCGATCAAGCGGCTCCTGCCCTGGCTCGTGGCCGTCGCGTTCTTCATGGAATCGCTCGACACGACGATCCTGAACACGGCCGTGCCCACGATCGCCGATGCCCTGCACATCGCGCCCCTGAGCATGAAGGCCGCGCTCACGAGCTACACGATCAGCCTGGCCGTGTTCATCCCCGTCAGCGGCTGGATCGCCGACCGGTTCGGGACGCGCTGGGTGTTCTTCACGGCGATCGGGATCTTCTCGGCCGGTTCGCTCGTCTGCGGCCTGTCGGTCAACATGCCGATGCTCGTCGGCGCCCGGATTCTCCAGGGCTGCGGCGGCGCGCTCATGATGCCCGTCGGACGCATCACCATGGTGCGCACGTTCCCGAAGTCCGAGCTCGTGCGCGCCATGAGCTTTGTCGCCGTGCCCGGGCTGATCGGACCGCTCCTGGGCCCGCTCGCCGGCGGACTCATCGTCGACTACCTGCACTGGCGCATGATCTTCTTCGTCAACCTCCCGATAGGGATCATGGGCATGTATCTTGTGTTCAGGCACATGCCCGACTACCGGTCCGAGCGCCGCGATCCCCTGGATTTTGTCGGGCTGGCCCTCTTCGGCTCGGGCATCGCCCTGCTCTCGTACGTGCTCGAGATCTTCGGCGAGCACACCCTGGACCTGAAGAGCGTCCTCTTCCTGATCGGACTCTCGCTGCTGCTGCTGATGGCCTACGGCAGGCACGCCCTGGGCGCCGAGCACCCGCTCCTCAGGCTCGGGCTTTTCAGGACCAGAACCTTCCGCATCGCCGTCACGGGCAGCTTCGCCACTCGCCTCGGGGTCGGAGGCATGCCCTTCCTCCTGCCGCTGCTCTACCAGATTGGCCTCGGATTCACTCCCGTCCAGTCGGGGCTCCTCATCGCGCCCCAGCCGCTGGCCGCCATGAGCCTGAAGATGCTCATGCCGAGGATCCTCACCGCATTCGGCTTCCGGCGGGTCCTGCTCACGAACACGGTCGCGATCGGGATCGTCACGGTCCTCTTCATGACGGTGGCGGCCGCCACGCCGGCCTGGCTGATCGTCGTCCTCGCCTTCTGCCTGGGGTTTGTCTCGTCGATGCAGTACACGAGCATGAACACGCTCGTCTTCGCGGACCTGTCCGAGGAGGAGGCGAGCAGCGGCAGCAGCATCGCCAGCACGGTCCAGCAGATGTCGATGAGCTTCGGGGTGGCCGTCTCGTCGCTCCTCGCCGCCCTGTACCTCGGGGGCGAGCACCGCCCCGGCCCCCAGGCGATGATCTCCGGAATCCACTGGACCTTGCTCACGCTTGGGCTGATGACCATCGCCACGTCCCTGGTCTTCCGCCAGCTGCGCCCCGGCGACGGCGCGTCGATCAGCCAGCACCCCGCCTAGTGCAGAGCCCCCCCTCCCCTCAGCCGTTTTTCGCCTCCGCCGAAGCGCGCCGGATGGCCTGGCTCGGCGCGGCGGCGCTCATCCTCGCGTGCCTGGTGCTCAACCGGAAGGTGCTCGGCTTCGGGTTCCTCTACCTGCGCGACGACGACGTCAACGTGACGCTCAACCCCCACATGGGGGCGCTGGGACTGGCGCGGCTCAAGTGGATGGCCACGGACTGGAGCTACGTCCGGCGCTACATCCCGCTCGGGTGGCTCAATTTCTCGGCGACCTACGAATGGGCCGGGCTCGACCCGGCCCCGTACCATGCGGTCGCCCTCGGCCTGTACCTGCTGAACACCGGGCTCGTGTTCGCGCTGATCGCGCACGCCCTGCGCCTGTTCGCACCCGGCGGGCGCGCGGGCGGGCTGAGCGCGTGGGACGCCGGCGCGGTGGCGCTCGCGGCCGGCTGGTGGGCGCTGCACCCGCTCCGGGTCGAGACCACGGCCTGGATTTCGGGCAACCTGTACGGCCAGGCGATGGCCCTGCTCCTCGCCTCCCAGGTCGCCTACCTGAGGACCTTCCTCGGCGACCCGGGGCGCCGGCCCCTGTGGCTCGGGCTCGCGGCCGCCGGCTACGCGGCCTCGCTCCTCACCTACCCCGTGGCCCTCGGCGCCCCCTTCCTCCTCGTGGGGCTCGACTGGCTGTACGCGCGCACCCACGCGGGCGCGTCGTTCCGCCGCCTCCTCGCGGAGAAGGCGGTGTTCTTCGTCCCGCTGGCGGCCGTCCTCGCGGCCACGCTGGCCGCGCGCTTCGGCAACACCGAGGTGTTCGGCGCGGTGCCGGGACTCCGGGAGATGCCCCTGTCCAGCCGCATCGCGCAGTCGGCCTACGTCGCGGCCTATTACGTCTGGAAGCCCTGGTGGCCCTTCCACCTGTCGCCCCTCTACGACACCCTGATGGACCTGAGGCCCACCGATCCCGTGTTCGTCGCCAGCACCGCCGCTGTCGCCGCGGCCTGCGCCGGCGCCCTCGCCGCGGCGAGGCGGTGGCCGGCGGCCGCCGCGGTGTGGTTCGGGTACCTCGCCGCGGCCGCCCCGTTCTTCGGCATGACGGAGAGGCCCCACATGGCGAGCGACCGCTACGGCTACTTCCTGAACGTGATCCTGGCGGCGGTCATCGCCGCGGGCCTCGCGCGCGCCGCGGCGCCGCGGGCGCGGGCGCTGGCGGCGCTCGCCTCCCTCGCCGTCCTGTCGGCCCTCGGCCTTCTCACCTGGCGCCAGCTCGACGTCTGGTCGGACGACCGCGCGCAGCACGCCTACGTCGTTGCCGGGATCAGGAACCCCGAGCTCCTGGACGACTTCACCAGCCGCAAGCTGATCCTCGAGTTCCTGCGCGGCGACGAGGGCGGCGCCTCGGCCGCCGTCGCGGAGCGGCTACGGCAGAGGCCCGAGAGCCCCGGCCTGCGGAGGGCGGCGGCGATCATCGCGGACAAGCGCCGCATCGGCGCGTACTACGGCCCCGTCTCGTACCTGGCCATCCTCCAGGAGCGCCTCGGCCTCGCCTTTGCAAGGGCCGGCGAGAACCGCGAGGCGGACGACCATTTCGCGGACGCCCTGCGCGAGGACTGCCGCTTCTACCAGGCGGCGTACGACCGGTCGCTGGTCCTGCTGAAACTCGGGCGCTGCGGCGACGCGCTCCACAGCTACCTCCTGGCGCAGCGGTGGGCGCCCTCGGGCCTGACGGCGGGCGAGCGCCGGGCGTTTCTCGGCCTCCTCGAGGCCGCGTCCGAGGCGGCCGACAGGCCCCGGCTGGCCCGCGCCGCGCGCGCCGCCCTGGCGCGCTGACCTTTGGGGTTTGCCCCGGGGACGGCGCGGCGCACTATCGCGCGCGATGCAAGGACACACAGTCCCGGCGCTCGCGCGGGCCCGCGGCCGGCGCGCGGGGGCGGCGTCGCGATGATCCGCGCCTGGTTCCCCACCCTCATCTACTGCGAGCCCCTCATGGGGCGCGGCCTCGAGCGGTTCAACGCCGACCTTGCCGCCGAGTGCCGCGCGCTGCGCGACTTCGACCGCGCGGGGCGCGCCTGGTCCCGGAGGCACTACCCGGGCGGCTACACGAGCTACGCGTCGCTCAACGAGCTCCACCGCTTCTCGAGCACGTTTGAGCGGCTCGAGCGCAGGATCCGGCGCCACGTGCGCCGGTTCGCCCGCGCGCTCGACCTCGACCTGAGGGGCCGCGCGATCCGGATGACCGACTGCTGGGTGAACCTCATGCCGGTGTCCGCGGCGCACTCCCTGCACCTGCACCCGCTGGCCTTCGTGAGCGGCACGTACTACGTCGCGGCGCCCCGGGGATGCCCCGGCCTCAGGTTCGAGGACCCGCGCCTCGACCGCTTCATGGCGGCGCCGCCCAGGCTCGCCGGGGCGCGGCGCGCGAACCGGACCCACGCCACCTACCCCGCCCGCGAGGGCAACCTGCTCCTCTTCGAGAGCTGGCTCAGGCACGAGGTCCCGCCGAATCGGGTGGACGCCGAGAGGATCAGCGTCAGCTTCAACTACAACTGGGCGTAGGCGGCGCCGGCCCTCCGGCACCGCGCGCCCCCCCAGCATGATCCAGGGCCAGCATCGGCAAACGGCGCTCGTCACCGGGGCGTCCCGGGGGATCGGCCGCGCGGTCGCCATCGCGCTCGCCGCGCGCGGCGTCCGCATCGCCGTCCACTACCGGCGGAACCGGGCCGCCGCCGAGGCGCTCCTCGCGCAGCTGCCCGGCGGGGGCCACGCGGCCTTTCCGGCGGACATGGCCGACGGCGCCGCGGTCGGGCGCCTCTGGCGGGAGGCCTCGCGCCGCCTCGGCAGGATCGCGATCGTCGTCAACAACGCGGCCGTGTACGAGGAGCACCCGCCCCTGTCGACCGGCTACGCCGCGTGGCGCCGGGCATGGGGGCGCGCCATCGCCGCCAACCTCCTCGGCCCGGCCAACCTCTCGCTCCTCGCGGCCCAGAGGATGGCGCGCTCGGGCGGCGGGAGGATCGTGAACATCTCCTCGCGGGGGGCCTTCCGCGGGGAGCCCGAGGCGCCCGCCTACGGCGCCAGCAAGGCCGGGCTCAACTCGCTCAGCCAGTCGCTGGCGAAGGCCCTGGCGGCGGAGGCCGTGCTGGTCTTCTGCCTGGCGCCCGGGTGGGTGGACACGGACATGGCCGCCGAGTCCCTCGCGGGCCCGCGGGGCGGCGAGATCCGGCGCCAGCACCCGCTCGGCCGGGTGGCGACGGCCGACGAGGTAGCCCGGGTGGCCGTCTTCTGCGCGCTGGACGCGCCGGCGGCCATGACGGGCGCCGTGATCGACGTGAACGGAGCCTCCTACCTGCGCACGTGACCCCGCGGGCGCCGCGCGCCTAGCGCAGGCGCAGGTAGAGGACGGCGGCGAGGCAGGCCATCCCGATGTCGGGCGTCCACGCGGCGAGGGCCGGCACGATCAGCCCCTTGGTCGCGAGCGACTCCGCCAGGTTCTTCAGCACGAAGTACAGGACGAACAGCCCGATCGACTTCGAGACGCCGACGGCCGGGTTCACCCGCACCCCGGACACGGAGAAGGGTATCGCGATCGCGATCACGATCAGCGGGCCGAGGATGTCCGCGATGAGCGAGTAGTACCGCACCGCGTACGGCACCCCCTTGGGATTGTTCTCCTGGGCGTAGTAGTCGTCGAGCTGCCCCAGCTCGGTGAACGACAGGTCGATCGGCCGGCGGTCGATCAGGAGCATCAGCCGCGGGTCCTCCTGGAAGCGCGGGAAGGCGCGCTCGGCGAACGGCGCCGAGGACGTGTTCTCCCCGGTCTCGGGGTTGAAGCCCATCTCGCGCCCGTTGCGGAACACCCAGCCCCGGCGGCTGCCGTCGTACCAGGCCTCGGCCGCCACCACGCGGTTGGTCTCGCGCCGGCGCACGTCCATCTCGGTGACGTAGGCGCCGTAGGCCTTGCGCGTGAACCGGCTGTAGCGGTCGAAGAACCACATCCTGCGGCCGTCGGGGTTGTCGAAGCCCACGCTGAACACCACCCCGATCCGGTCCTCCGGGAGCGACCGGGCCTGCTTGCGGAACTGGAAGCCTTCCTTCATGAGGCGGGTCTCCTCGACCGACCAGGGAACGACCGTCGCGTTGAGCCACCACGACAGCGCGCAGCAGAGCATCCCGGCGAGCCAGATCGGGGCCATGAGCCGCCCGAAGCCGACGCCGGCGGCGCGCATGGCGGTCAGCTCGTTGGCCTTGTGGAGCTTGGTGAGGACGAAGAGCGTCGAGCACAGCAGGACGATGGGCAGCGTCACCGCCAGGAAGCTCGGCACGGCGACGGCCACGTAGCGCAGGAGGTCGAAGCCCCGGGCCCCCGCCTCGCGCAGGTCCCGGAAGTCGTCAAACATCACCTGCACGAGGAGCAGGCCGCAGGTGAGCACCACCATCAGGCCGAGGATTTCCAGCCATTCGCGCAGGAGGTGCCGGTCGAACGTGTTCAACGGCGGGATCCGAGCACGGCCGCGCCGACATATCAATTAGTAAGCCAATTCCATTGAAACCCGCCCCCCGCTCCCATTGGCTCCTCGCCCAGCTAGATACTCATGTTCCGTCCTCTCCGCCCCCTCCCGGCAGCGGTCCTGGTTGCCGTAGCCCTGACCGCCCGGCCCCTGCTCTCCCAGGAGGCCATCCGGATCGGCGAGTACGCGTCGCTCACCGGGAAGGAGGCCGCCTTCGGCCAGTCCTCCCACAAGGGCACGCTGCTCGCCGTCGAGGAGATCAACGCCGCGGGCGGGGTCCTCGGGCGACGGATCGAGCTGATCACGGACGACAACCAGTCCAAGCAGGGCGAGTCGGCGACGATCGCGAAGAAGCTGATCGCCCGCGACAAGGTCGCCGCCATCCTGGGCGAGGTGGCGTCGATGCGCTCGCTCGAGGCGGCCCCGATCTGCCAGGCCTACCGGATCCCGATGGTCTCGCCGTCCTCGACCAACCCCAAGGTGACGGAGATCGGCAACTACGTGTTCCGCGTCTGCTTCACCGACCGGTTCCAGGGCCAGGCGCTCGCCAAGTTCGCCAAGGACACGCTCAAGATCCGCAGGGTGGCCGTCCTCACCTCGGTCTCGTCCGCCTACAGCGTGGGGCTTGCGAAGTACTTCGACGAGCGCTTCGCCGCGGACGGCGGCCTGGTGGCGATCGAGCAGCGGTACACCGAGGGCGACAAGGACTTCAACGCGCAGCTGACCGCGATCAAGGCGGCCGGGGTCGAGGGGATCTTCGTGCCCGGCTACTACACGGAGGCCGCCCTGATCTGCAAGCAGGCGCGCGAGCTCGGCATCGGGATCCCTCTCTTCGGCGGCGACGGCTGGGAGGCGCCGGAGCTCATGGAGATCGGCGGCGAGGCGGTCGAGGGCACCTACTACACGACCCACTACTCCCCGCAGATCGACGTGCCCGTCGTCAGGCAGTTCGTCGCCAAGTTCCGGGCCCGCTTCGACGGGGAGACGCCCGACGCCATGGCGGCGCTCGGCTTCGACTCGGTCGAGGTGCTGGTCGACGCGATCCGCCGCGCGGACTCGACCGAGGGGCCGGCGATCCGGGACGCCCTGGCCGCGACCAAGGACTTTGCGGGCGTCACCGGGACGACCACGATCGACAGGGACCGCAACGCCTCCAAGGCGGCGTTCGTGCTCATGGTGAAGGACGGGCACTTCAGGTTCGTCCAGAGCATAGCGCCCTAGGCGCCATGCGGCTTCCCCCATGACGGAGTTCCTCCAACAACTCCTCAACGGCCTCTCGCTCGGCGCCATCTACGCCCTGATCGCCCTCGGGTACACCATGGTCTACGGCGTCCTGCGCTTCATCAACTTCGCGCATTCCGACGTCTTCATGGTGGGCGCCTTCATCGGCTACTTCGCGGGGAGGCACCTCCCGCAGGGCTCGGCATTGAGCGGCCTCATCGCCCTGGCGTGCGCGATGGCCGGCTGCGCCGTCCTCGGCATCGCGATCGAGCGGCTCGTGTACCGCCCGCTGCGCAGCGGCCCCACCCTGAACGTCCTCATCACGGCGATCGGCATGTCCCTCTTCCTCGAGTACGCCGGGCAGCTGGCGTTCGGGGCCACGCCCCGGGCGTTCCCGCCCATCTTCCCCGCCCGGGTGATCGCCGTCCACGGGCTCATCGTCTCCACGAGCCAGGTGATCGTGATCGCCGTGGCCCTCGTCCTCATGGTCGCCCTGGAGTTCACGGTCCACCGGACGAGGATCGGCACGGCGATGCGGGCGGTCGCCCTCAACCCCAAGGCGGCGCAGCTCGTCGGCATCAACATCGACGTGGTGATCTCGTTCACGTTCGGCCTAGGCTCGGCCCTCGCGGCCGCCGGCGGCGTCCTCTACGCCCTCAACTACCCTTCGATCGACCCCCTGATGGGCGTCGTGCCGGGCCTCAAGGCGTTCGTCGCCGCGGTGCTGGGTGGCGTCGGCAACATACCCGGCGCCGCGCTGGGGGCGCTCATCCTCGGGATGGTCGAGACCTTCGTCGACGGGTCGCGCTGGTCCACCTACAAGGACGCGATCGCGTTCGCGACGCTGATCGGGATCCTGCTCTTCCGCCCGGCCGGGCTCCTCGGCCGGTTCACCGCCGAGAAGGTCTAAAGCCGATGCCGAGATCGCTCATTGCCCTCCTCGCGGCGGTCGCGGCCGCGTTCGCCGTCTCGCACTTCTCGGACCGGCTCGACCCCTACTACCTCGACGTGATGACGGGCGTCGGGATCAACATCATCCTCGCCGTGTCGCTCAACCTCGTGAACGGCTACACGGGGCAGTTCTCGCTCGGCCACGCCGGGTTCATGTCGGTCGGGGCGTACCTGTCGGCCGCGATCACGCTCATGCTCGGGCCGAGGCTGCTCGGCGACGGGGGCGGATCGGCCGTGCAGCAGGGCCTCCTCTTCCTAGGGGCGCTCCTCGTCGGCGGCCTCGGCGCCGCCGTGGCGGGGCTCGCCGTCGGGATCCCCTCGCTTCGGCTCAAGGGCGACTACCTGGCGCTCGTCACCCTCGGCTTCGGCGAGATCATCCGCGTCGTGTTCCAGAACGTGGAGGCGCTCGGGGGCGCCCTCGGCCTCAACGGGATCCCCAACTACACGACGGTCTTCTGGGTGTACTCCTTCGGCGCCCTGGCCGTCTTCACCGTGGTCTGCCTGGTCCACTCCACCTACGGCCGCGGGTTCCTCGCGACCCGCGACGACGAGATCGCGTCGGAGGCGGTCGGCCTCAACACCACCCGGTACAAGATCGTGGCCTTCGTCGTCGGCGCGTTCTTCGCGGGCGTCGCCGGGGGCCTCTACGGGCACTTCAAGCTCACCATCACCCCGACGGGGTTCGACCTGACGAAGAGCATCGAGATCGTGGTGATGGTGATCCTCGGCGGCATGGGCAACACGCCCGGCGTGATCCTGGCGGCGATCCTGCTGACGATCCTGCCCGAGGTGCTGCGCTCGGTGGAGCAGTACCGGATGATCCTGTACGCGCTCCTGCTGATCCTCCTCATGCTCCTGCGGCCCAACGGCCTGTTCAACTTCAACTACGCGGCGATCGCGTCGCGGCTGCGCCGCGGGCCCGGGCGCGCCCGGGACTAGCGGGGCCAGGCATGCCGATGGCCGGACCGATTCTCGAGCTGAGCAAGGCCACGATCCGATTCGGCGGCCTGACGGCGGTCAACGCCCTGGACCTCACCGTCAACGACGGGGACCTGGTGGGGCTGATCGGCCCCAACGGCGCCGGCAAGACCACGGTCTTCAACCTGGTCACCGGCGTCTACCGGCCCACGAGCGGGACCGTCCGGTCGCGGGGCGTGGACCTGGCGGCCCTGGCGGCCAACGAGGTGGTCGACCGGGGCATCGCGCGGACCTTCCAGAACATCCGGCTCTTCAAGAGCCTGTCGGTCTTTGACAACGTGCGGGTGGCCTGCAACCGCCACCGGGCGCACTCGCCGGCCCATGCCCTCGTGCGCACGCGCGCCTTCCGCGAGGACGAGGCGCGCATCGCGCGCCGCGTGGACGAGCTCCTGGAGCTCTTCAACCTTCGGCGCTACCGCAACGCCCCGGCGATGATCCTGCCCTACGGCGAGCAGCGCCGCCTGGAGATCGTGCGCTGCCTCGCGACCCGCCCCAGGCTCCTGCTCCTCGACGAGCCGGCCGCGGGGATGAACCCCGCCGAGAAGGTCGAGCTCATGCGCCTGATCCAGGGGATCCAGCGGGACTTCGCCCTGTCGATCCTGCTCGTCGAGCACTCGATGAAGGTGGTCATGGGCGTCTGCCGCCGGATCGCCGTCCTCGACTACGGCATCAAGATCGCCGAGGGCTCCCCCGCCGAGATCCAGAGCGACCCCAAGGTGATCGAGGCCTACCTCGGGGAGGCCCACGAGACCGGCTTCGCCCACCACTAAGGCCCCCATGCTCGAGGTATCCGGCCTCTCGGTCTCCTACGGCGCCATCTCGGCGCTGCGGGGCATCTCGCTCAAGGTGGGCCAGGGCTCCATCGTGACCCTGATCGGGGGCAACGGAGCGGGCAAGACGACGACGCTGCGCGCGATCTCCGGCCTGCTCCGGCCGAGGAGCGGCACGGTCAGGTTCCTCGGGGAGGACATCACCCAGCTGCCGGCCCACAAGATCGTGGCCCGGGGCATCGGCCACGTCCCCGAGGGGCGCATGGTCTTCTCGAACCTCACGGTCGACGAGAACCTCGCGATGGGGGCCTACCTGCGCCGGGACCGGGCCGCCATCGCGAGGAACCGCGACTACGTCTTCGGGATCTTCCCGCGCCTCAAGGAGCGCCTGCGCCAGACGGCAGGCACCCTCTCCGGGGGCGAGCAGCAGATGCTGGCCATCGGGCGCGCGCTGATGGGCGAGCCCCGGTTCCTCATGCTCGACGAGCCCTCGCTCGGTATCGCGCCGCGCCTGATCAGCACCATCTTCGAGAAGATCGTCGAGATCAACCGGGACCGGAACATCTCCATCCTCCTGGTCGAGCAGAACGCCAACCTCGCCCTCGAGATCAGCGGCTACGCGTACGTCCTGGAGACCGGGTCGCTGACCATGGACGGCGCGAGCGCGGACCTCCGGAAGGATCCCCAGCTGAAGGCGGCCTACCTGGGCGGCTACCCGCCGCCGAAGTGACCCCGGGGCCTCAGGCCGGCTCCGGCTCGGCCAGAAGCCCGTCCAGGTCGAGGCGCCGGGTGAACATGGCCAGGTCGCCATGCCCGTCGCGGGGCCAGCGGTCGCGCGGGCGGTCCCAGTAGAGCTCGACGCCGTTGCCGTCCGGGTCGCGCAGGTACAGCGCCTCGCTCACGCCGTGGTCCGAGGCCCCCTCGAGGGGTATCCCGGCCGCGGCCAGGCGCCGGAGCGCGTCCGCGAGCTCCGCCCGGCTGGGATAGAGGACCGCGAGGTGGTAGAGCCCCGTCGAGCCGGCCGGCGGCGGCGGGCCCCCCAGGCTCTCCCAGGTGTTGAGCCCGATGTGGTGGTGGTAGCCGCCGGCCGAGACGAAGGCCGCGCCCGGCTGGAAGCGCTGCATGAGCTGGAATCCGAGCACGCCGCAGTAGAAGCCGAGCGCGCGCTCGAGGTCGGCGACCTTGAGGTGCACGTGGCCGATCCGGGCCTCGGGGCTGATGGGACGGGCCGGGGGAAGCTGCTTCGTGGGCATGGTCCCTCCACCATGCAGGCATGCGCCCGAGACTCAAACCAAGCCGGAGCCCCCTCCCCGGCCCCCGTGGGCCCCGGGCGCGCCTTTTCCGTTGTCAGCGGCCCGGCCGGCGACAATCAAGGACGCCATGGCGCCCCCGTCCGCAGCCCCGGCCCAACCCCGCCGATCCGCGGGGCGCATCGCCCGCCGCGCGCCCCCCTGGGCGGCCGTCGCCTGCCTAGGCGTGCTGGCCGCCGCCCGCCTCGGCGCCTGCGGCCCCGCCCTGACGGTTGTCTACGAGGGAAGAACAACCGCGTTTGGGGCGGCCGAGCTGTCCGCCATGGCGCACCGGGAGGTGACCGCCTACGACGCGCACGAGAAGCAGAGCCACGCCTACTCGGGCGTGCCCGTGAGGGACCTCCTGGCCAGGGCGGGGGTCGAGTTCGGCGAGAAGCTGCGCGGCAAGGGCCTGCGGCTGGCGGTCCTCGCGCGCTGCCGCGACCACTACGACATCGTCTTCGCGCTCGCCGAATTTGACGACGCCTTCAGCAGCCGGACCATCCTGCTGGCGGACCTCGAGGACGGCCGGCCCCTGCCCGAGGCGCAGGGGCCGCTCCGCCTGGTGGCGCCCGGGGACAAGCGGGTCGCGCGTTGGGCGCGCATGGTGACCTCGCTGGAGGTGGTCGCGGTCGGCGGCGCCTCCGGGTGAGCGCGCGGCGGCCCACCTGCCGGTTTGATTTTTGACCGGAGCGCGGTACGCTCGGCCCCCCTGTTTTCCCACGCCATGCCCGCCGCCGCCCCCCAGACCTTTGAGTTCCAGGCCGAGATCAAGCAGCTCCTCGATATCGTCGTCCACTCGCTGTACACCGAGAAGGAGATCTTCGTGCGCGAGCTGGTGTCGAACGCGTCCGACGCGCTCGAGAAGCTGCGCCACCTCCGGCTCACCGAGAAGGCCATCTACGACGACCGGCTCGACCTGGAGATCAACATCACGACCGACGACAAGGCCAAGACGTTCACGATCCAGGATTTCGGGGTCGGGATGACCCAGGCCGAGCTCGTCGAGAACCTGGGGACCATCGCGCACTCCGGTTCCAAGGCGTTCCTGCGGGCGCTCGGCGAGGGCGACCAGAAGGCCGCGGGGCTGATCGGCCAGTTCGGCGTCGGGTTCTACTCGGCGTTCATGGTGGCCAAGACCGTCAGGGTCTACACGCACTCGTGGCGGGAGACCGAGCAGGGCCTGCTGTGGACGAGCGACGGGGGGGGAAGCTACGCGATCGAGGAGGCCTCGGGCGAGCGCCGGGGCTGCAAGGTGGTCGTCGACCTGAGGGACGAATGCTCGGAATTCAGCCAGGACGGGCGGATCCGCGAGATCCTTGAGCGGTACAGCGCGTTCGTCTCGTTCCCCATCAACCTCAACGGCAGGCGCGTCAACACGGTCCAGGCCCTGTGGCTGCGGGGCAAGTCCGAGATCAAGGACGAGGAGTACGACGAGTTCTACAAGTACCTGGGCCACGACGCCGAGAAGCCGCGGCTGCGCCTGCATTTCAGCGCGGACGCCCCGCTGTCGATCAACGCGCTGCTCTTCGTGCCGAAGGACAACATGGAGCGCCTCGGCCTCGCGAGGCTCGAGCCGGCCGTGGCCCTCTACTGCCGCAAGGTGATGATCGACGCCCGGCCGAAGGACCTCCTTCCCGAGTGGCTGCGGTTCCTGAGGGGCGTCGTCGACAGCGAGGACCTCCCGCTCAACATCTCGCGCGAGACGATGCAGGACCGCTCGCTCCTCGAGAAGCTGAACCGGGTGATCACGAAGCGCCTCCTGAAATTCTTCGACGAGGAGGCCAAGAACCGGCCCGAGGCGTACGCCGAGTTCTACCGGGAGTTCGGCGTCTTCCTGAAGGAGGGCGCGGCCCTCGACTTCACCCACAAGGAGGCGCTCACCAAGCTCCTCAGGTTCGAGTCCTCGCTCACCGACAAGGGCAAGACCACCTCGCTGCCCGACTACGTCTCGCGCATGGAGGCCGGCCAGGGCCAGGTCTACTACCTGCTGGGACCCAACCGGGAGGCGATCGAGGCCGGGCCCTACGTCGAGGGGTTCAAGGCGCGTAACCTCGAGGTCCTCTATTGCTACGAGACGGTCGACGAGTACGTGATGAGCGCTATCCGCGAGTTCGAGGGCAAGAGGATCATCGCCGCCGACCACGCCGACGTGAAGCTCTCGGGGCTGCCCGCGGCCGAGGGGGCCCTGGGCGAGGGCGAGACCAAGGCGCTCGTCGCCTGGCTCAAGGACTGCCTCGGGGAGCGGGTGGCCGACGTGCGCGCGAGCGACCGGCTGGTCGACTCACCCGCCCTCGCCCTCAACGCGGACAAGTTCACGTCGCCCCACATGCGCAGGCTTATGAGGGCGATGAGCAAGGACGGCGCACAGGCCCCCCTGCGGGTGAACCTGGAGATCAATCCGCGCCACGCCCTGGTGAAGCGCCTGTCCGAACTCCAGTCGTCGGCGCCCGAGAAGGCCCGGCTCGTGGCCGAGCAGGTGCTCGACAACGCCCTTATCTCGGCCGGCCTCCTGGACGACGCGTCCGGGATGGTGAAGCGCCTCTACAAGATCCTCGAGTCGGTGTGACCCGGCCCCCCCGTCGCCGGCCCCGGCGCGCGAAACGCGAGCAGGGCCAGGAGCGCGGCGCATAGGGCGCTTATCGCGAGGCCGGCCGATAGGGCGCGCTCGCGGTACGTGAGGACCACCTCGTGCTCGCCCGCCGGGACGACCACGCCGCGCATCCAGCCGTTGACCGGGAAGACGGCCGCGGGCGCCCCGGCGACCGCCGCCCGCCAGCCCGGATACCAGGCCTCGCCGAGGACAAGGATCGCATCGGCGTCCGCCCGGGTGCGCACGACGATGCGCTCCGGCTCGAAGCGCTCGATCACCGCCGAGGATTCATGGCGCCCCGGCGAGGGCGAGAAGCCCGGACGCCCCCCCTCCTCGAGCAAGGCGGTCTCATGAAAATCGCGGCGCGCGGCCATCGCCTGCTCCGCGGCCTTCCAGTCCGGCACGACCCGCGCGTCGAACGCCAGGTAGGCCCTCGGATCCGGATTGGAGCGGATGACGAGCGAGCGGCTCCCGTGGTCGAGGCGGGCGACCAGGTTGAGGCCGTCCAGGCGCTCCGGCGCCCGGTCGATCGCCCGGGGAAGCCGGATAAACTCACCGGTCGACAGGGGAACGCCGGCGGCGACATGGAGGTAGTCCCAGACGCGCGCCAGCGCCGGGTTCACGTAGCTCTCAAAGCTGCTGAAACCCTCGGCCATCCCGGCGTTCTCGCAGAGGTCCTCCGGGTTGAACGAGATCCGGGGCGGCGCGCCGCCGGGCGTGAGCAGGCCCTTCTCCCCAAGCGCGACGCGGACGCCCTCCTCGTCCGTCCGGAACCCGTATGCGGAGTAGACGGGCGCCTGCAGCCGTATCGCCCAGAGCCAGTTCGCGCCGCAGTAGACGGCGAGCGCGCACCCGAGCAGGCCGGCGGCCCTCGGCCAGCGCGCCCGCCCCTGCCAGAGCCCCACCAGGAGGGCGGCCGCGCCCAGCGCGCCGACGTGGGACGCATAGTACCCCGCCGCCCCCCCGGGGCCGGCCGGCACGTGCGGCCTGAGCCAGGCTATGCAGGCCGTCGCCACCGCGAGGCCAAGCAGCAGGGGCAGGGGCCGCGAAGGTCCGCGGGACAGGGCCAGCGCGCCCGCGCCGAGCAGCGAGGCGGCCAGCCAGATCCCGTAGCGCGGGGGCATGCGCAGCGCCGCCGCGCCGGGGACGGCGTGCACGACCCAGCCCAGAAAGGGAGCCCGGTCGCCCGCCGCGAGGATGCCGCCCAGCAGGCCGAGCCCGAGAAGGGCGCGCATGTTGCGGTCGCGCCAGAGAAGGACCCCCCCGACGGCGGCGAACAGCGGCACCAGACCGCAGTGCAAGTCGTACTCCCAGTTGGGGGTGAACTCGGCCGATGCCGGGACGATTAGGGAGAGCCAGCTCGGCGCCGGCATGCCGTTCGCCGTCGCGAAGCCGGGCGCGTTGAGCGGGCGGTTGCCCTGGCCGACGAGGCCCACAAAGGGAAGGAGGGCGGCGGCCGAGAGGCCGACGCCGACGACCGCGGCGGCGATCAGGCCAAGGTGATTCCCGAGAACGGGGCGCCACCGGCCCGCGCCGGCCGGCCGGCCCACGCGCAGGACGAGGAACACGGCCAGCCCCAGCAGCTCGACGAAGAGGATGGGCGGATTGCCCGCCAGCACCGCCATGGCGACCGCCGCCGCGAAGCCCGCGGCGGCCCGGGCGCTCCACCGGTCCTGCAGGCGCGCCCCGAGCCAGAGGAGGGCCGGCCACCAGCAGAGCGAGAAGTAGACCGGCACCATGCCCGCGGCCAGCCGGCTGGTGAACGGACTGGCGAGCGCCATGCCCGCGCCGACGAGCCAGCTGGCCCCCGCCGTTGCGCCGAGCGTGCGGCCCAGGCGCACGCCGCCATAGGCCGCGAGCGCCTGGTGCAGGAGGACCAGGACGGCGACGCCCCCGTTCACGCCGAACGGCACCACGAGCAGATTCGGCGGATAGAGCGTCCCGGTCTCGATGTCTGCCAGGAACGGGCGGCCGAGGCCGACATACGGGTTCCACAGGGGCAGCCGTCCCGCGAGCAGCGCGTCTCGGAAGTACGCCTTGTAGAAGGCGTGCATCCGCACGAAGTCATACCCCGACAGGAAGTTCGGCGTCTGCACGACGAGCCAGAGGGTCGAGAAGGCGCCGACGAGCAGGGCCCCAAGGAGCAGGGCCTTCCCGGGCGACTCGTCGGCAAACCTGCGCAGCGTCGCCCCCCTCCAAGCCACGGATCGTTCGGCACCGCCTTGGGCGTCCCGCCTGGTGAGCATGGTGCCATTAGACACAGATTCGGCGCCCGGCAGCAACTTCGCGCTGGCGGCGCGCCCGGGACGCGCCCGTGGGACGCCCCGGCCGTTGCACAACACATTCTGCGCAATCATCTTGAAGCGCGCGGCGCGTTTGCCTTTTTCCGCCCGCGCGGCTTAGGCTATGGGAGGCCGCATCCCCCCCCCAATGAAAACCTCGACCGTCCTCCTCGCCTGCCTCGCCCTTTCCGGCTCCGTGATCCGCGCGCAGCCCGCCCCCTCGGCCGACGAGACCCGGCTGCTCAGGTTTCCGGCGACGAACGGCCGGCAGATCGTCTTCTCGTACGCCGACCAGCTCTACAGCGTCGCCATGCAGGGCGGCGTCGCCCGGCGGCTCACCAACGGCCCGGGCTACGCGGTCTTCCCTCGGTTCTCGCCGGACGGCAGCGAGCTCGCCTTCACCGCTCAGTACGACGGCAACACCGAGGTCTACCTGATGCCCGCGGACGGGGGCACCCCGCGCAGGCTCACGTTCACCGCGACGATCGCGCGCGACGACCTGAGCGACCGGATGGGGCCGAACAACATCGTCATGGCGTGGAAGAACACGTCCCGCGAGATCGTGTTCCGCTCGCGGATGCGCTCCTTCGACCCGTTCAACGGCCAGCTCTACGCGGTCGGCGTCGACGGGGACCTGCCGGCCCAGCTGCCGGTGCCGCGGGGCGGGTTCGTGTCCCTGTCGCCCGACGACACCCGGATGGCCTACAACCGCATCTTCCGCGAATTCCGCACGTGGAAGGACTACCGCGGGGGCATGGCCGACAACATCTGGATCTTCGACCTGAGGACCGGCGCCATCGAGAACATCACGAACAACCCCTCCCAGAACATCATCCCGATGTGGGCGCCGGACAACCGGATCTACTTCCTCTCGGACCGGGACAAGAGGCTTAACCTCTACAGCTACGACCTTTCGAGCAGGCGGACCGCCCAGCTCACGCACTTCACGGACTTCGACGTCAAGTTCCCGTCGCTCGGCGCCGGGCTGATCGTGTTCGAGCAGGCCGGCTACATCTGGGCCTTCGACATCGCGAGCGGCGCGGCGCGGCGCGTCCCGATCGCCGTCAAGGACGACTTCGCGGCGTCGCGCGACGCGCTCATCAACGTGGCGAAGTTCGTCGAGACCGCCTCCCCCTCGCCCGACGGCCGGAGGGTGGTCGTCACCGCGCGCGGCAACACGTTCACCGTCCCGGCGCGCGATGGCGCCACCCGCAACCTGAGCCGCCGGGCCGGGGTGCACGAGCGCGACGCCTCGTGGTCGCCCGACGGCCGATGGATCGCCTACGACTCCGACGAATCCGGGGAGAACGAGCTGTACGTCCGCGCCCAGGACGGGAGCGGCGACCCGGTGAGGCTCACGAGCGGCGCGGACACCTACTACTTCAAGCCGGTATGGTCGCCGGACAGCAGGAAGCTCCTCTGGGCGGACCGCCTCCAGCGGCTCCGCTACGTGTCGGTGGACACCAAGGCGGTCACCGCCGTCGACACGGCCGCGGCGCTCGAGATCCGCCGGTACGCCTGGTCGCCCGACAGCCAATGGATCGCCTGGTCGCGGCCCGAGGAGACCTCGCTCGCCCGCGTGTGGCTGTACTCGCTTGCGAGCGCCCGGAAGTTCCCGGTCACGGACGGCGGGTACTCGGCCACGGAGCCGGCGTTCAGCGACGACGGCAAGTTCCTGCTCTTCTCGTCGCGGCGCGACTTCAAGCCCCTGCTGAGCGACATCGAGTTCGACCATGTCTACAAGGACCTGGAGAGGGTCTACCTGGTCGCGCTCGCGAAGGACACCGAATCGCCCCTGAAGCCCGTGAGCGACGAGGTGGAGATCGCGCCCGCGCCGGGCGAGAAGGCGGCCGCGGGCGGCGACGCGGGCAAGGCCGGGCCCCCCAAGCCGCCCGCTGTCAAGGTCGACGAGGACGGCATCGGGGACCGCATCATCGGGCTTCCCGTCAAGCCGTCCAACTACACGTCGATCCGCGCCGTCGGCGACCGCGTCTACTGCCTGCGCGACGACGCCGGCGCCACGCTCGGCGCCCCGGCGCCGGGGGCCCCCAAGCCGAAGATGCTCGTCCTCTACTCCCTCAAGGACCGCAAGGAGACCGAGCTGGGCGAGGTCGCCTCCTTCGAGGTCACCGCAGACGGCAAGAAGATGCTCGTCAAGGTCGGCGGCGACTACGCGCTCATCGAGCTGCCGGTCTCCAAGATCGAGGTGAAGGACAAGCTCTCGCTCGATGGCCTCGAGATGCGCGTCGACCGGCACGCCGAGTGGCTCCAGATCTACAACGAGTGCTGGCGCCAGATGCGCGACTACTTCTTCTCGCCCACCATGAACGGCGTGGACTGGCCCGCGATGCGGGCCAAGTACGCGGCCCTCCTGCCGTTCGCGCAGACCCGCTACGACGTCACGTACGTGACGGGCGAGCTGATAGCGGAGCTCCACAACAGCCACACCTACGTCGGCGACGGCGACAGGCCCCTGGCTCCGCGCATCGCCACGGGCCTCCTGGGCGCCGAGCTCTCCCGCGACCCCGCGAGCCGCGCCTACAGGATCGACCGGATCATCCGCGGGGAGAACTGGCAGGAGGAGACGCGCTCCCCGCTCACCGAGATCGGCGCCAACGTGGCCGAGGGCGACTACATCCTGGCCGTGGACGGCAGGCGGGCGGGCGACCTGACCAACATCTACGCCGCGCTGGTCGGCACCGCGGGCAGGCAGGTCGTCCTCAGGGTGAACTCAAGGCCGGTCGACGACGGAGCCCGCAACGTGACGGTCGTGCCGATCGCCGACGAGGCGCCCCTGTACTATGCGAGCTGGGTCCGCCGCAACACCGCCCATGTGGCGGAGCGGACGGGCGGTCGGGTCGGCTACATCCACATCCCCGACATGAGCGTCGAGGGCCTGGGCGAGTTCGCCAAGCACTTCTACCCGCAGCTCACGAAGCAGGCGCTCATCATCGACGACCGCGGGAACGGCGGGGGCAACGTGTCACCGATGATCATCGAGCGCCTGGCGCGCGAGCTGGTGCTGGTCCAGAAGGTGCGCAACCAGACGCCCAGGCCCAATCCCCGCGACATGCAGCTCGGCCCGAAGGTCGTGCTCATGGACGAGTTCTCGGCCTCGGACGGCGACCTCTTCCCCTACCGGTTCAAGATGGACGGCCTCGGGAAGCTGATCGGCAAGCGCAGCTGGGGGGGGGTGGTCGGCTTCGGCGCGTCCCTGCCGCTC
>Ga0335078_10004106_pt1 | contig 21606 bp, 17 predicted proteins | sample Lox_Sample_32_FD_206711 | JGI IMG/M metagenome (GOLD analysis project Ga0335078, IMG submission 206711) | Soil microbial communities from Loxahatchee National Wildlife Refuge, Florida, United States - Lox_Sample_3.2 | ecosystem: Environmental > Terrestrial > Soil > Wetlands | place: USA...
CATCGCGCCGGGAAACAGCGGGTAGCCTTGGGCTTTCAGCTCTTCCAGAATTTCATTGGCGATGAGCAGCAGGGCTTTCTCCGGCCCGCCATGAAACTCCATGTGCTTGTGGAGATCGCCCGAAACTCCCAGGGGGCCGATGAGGCCTTCCGGTACTGACCATTTCGGAAGGCCCCCGTTGGAAATGTTGACCTGCAAAATCGTGCCCTGCATGTGTAGCGAAACCGAAAGATAACAGACGGCAAAACGCCACCGTCTGTCCCACATTTAACTAGATATCGTAATAGAGGGCGAACTCGTACGGGTGCGGCCGCAGCCTGACAGCCTCCGCCTCGTTCTTCCGCTTGTAATCGATATAAGTCTCGATCAATTCTTCGGTGAAGACATCGCCGCGCATGAGGAACGCGTGGTCGTCTTCCAGGCACGCCAGCGCTTCATCCAGCGATCCCGGCATGGAAGGCACGCTCTTCATCTCCTCCGGCGAGAGATCGTAGATATCCTTGTCGAGCGGCTCGCCCGGGTTCAGCTTGTTGGTGACGCCGTCGAGTCCGGCCATGAGCATGGCGGCGAATGCGAGATAGGGGTTGGCCGACGGATCGGGCGGACGGAATTCCACGCGCTTCGCCTTGGGGCTCGCCGAGTACATCGGGATGCGGCAGGCCGCCGAGCGGTTGCGGCGCGAGTACGCCAGGTTGACCGGAGCTTCGTAGCCCGGCACCAGGCGCTTGTAGCTGTTGGTGGTCGGCGCGATGATGGCCGAAAGCGCGCGCGCGTGCTTTAAAAGGCCGCCGATATAGTGCAGCGCCAGTTGGCTCAGGCCGGCGTAGCAATCGCCCGCGAACATGGCTTTGCCCTCTTTCCACAGGCTCTGGTGGGTGTGCATGCCGCTGCCGTTGTCGGCGAAGAGCGGCTTGGGCATGAACGTCACCGTCTTGCCGTACTGCTGCGCCGTGTTGCGAATGATGTATTTGTACAGCATCATGTTGTCGGCCGATTTCACCAGCGTGTCGAAGCGCTGATCGATTTCGCACTGCCCGCCGGTGGCGACTTCATGATGGTGGCACTCGATGGTCATGCCGCACTTGATCATGGTCTGCACCATTTCGCTGCGCAGATCCTGGTAATGATCGGTGGGCGGCACCGGGAAATAGCCTTCTTTGTAGCGCGGCCGGTAGCCGAGGTTGTTTTCGCGCCGTCCCGAATTCCAGCGGCCCTCCTCGGCGTCGATGAAATAGTAGCCGGAGTGCTGGTTCTGGTCGAAGCTGATGTTGTCGAAAATGAAGAACTCGGCTTCCGCGCCGAAATAAGCGGTGTCGGCGACGCCGGTGTTCTTCAGAAATAATTCCGCCTTCTGTGCGATCCAACGCGGATCGCGTTCATAACGCTGCTTGGTGATAGGATCCTTCACGTCGCCATACATGACGAGTGTGGGCGTCTCCGCAAACGGGTCCATGAACGCCGTGTTGGGATCGGGGATCAAAAGCATGTCGCTTTCGTGGATCGCCGCCCAGCCGCGGATACTCGATCCGTCCATGCCAAAACCCTCTTCGAAGCTGCCCTCATCCAACTCACTGCTCGGATAGGATACGTGGTGCTGCAAGCTCGGAATGTCCGTAAATCGCAGATCGAGCTGCTTGGCGTCGTTTGCTTTTGCGAATTCCAATACTTCTTGCGGACTCATCCATCCTCCTGGGATAGGAAACGTTCAGTGGGATTGTGGCAAAACGTAAATTGCATTCAGAGTACCACAACATACCTGTGGTGCAGAGATGTTGGGCCGATAGTCTTTTTTTATGCGGCGCCGTGCTGTTTTTTTATGCAGCGGGCAGCGGATTTCGGGCGCCGGCCGTGTACTCGCGCTTCGCGATGCGCGCGGTGGGCGCGGGCACCGACGTCACGAAAGCCGTGCTCAAACCCGGTCTCAGCCGCGCCGCTCAGGCCCCGGGGCGTCCTGGCATGCCGCGCGTGTCCAGGCACCCCCCGCAGGTTGAAAACCTGCCCCACGGGCCTGGGATACACTGAATTCGTGGCCCTCGCCGGATGACCGACCCGGAATTGCTCGCGCACATTTCCCGGCTCCCCCACGCCCGCGCCAGTTTCAAGCAGCTCGTCCGCGAACTGGGCTCCAAGGGCGAGAAGCGAACCGAGCTCGAGACCGCGCTGGCGCGGCTGGCGGCTCACGGCGACCTGATCGAGCTGCGGTCCGGGCAGTTCTCGGTCACGTCGCAAAGCCGCGAATTCGCCGCCGGGCGGCTGAACATGCATCGCGACGGCTACGGGTTTGTGATCTCCGATCATCCCGTTCCCGGAATCACCGGCGACATCTTCATTCCGCCCGAATCGGCCGCTAAGGCCATGCACGGCGACCGCGTGGTGGTCCGCATCGCGCGCATCGAAGGCGACGGCCGCGCCGATGGCGAAATCATCAAGGTCCTGAAGCGCGCCCATCCCACCGTCGTCGGCGAATTTCGAATCGGCCGCCGCGGCACCTACGTGGTGCCGCAGGACGATCGCATCCGGCAATGGATCGAAATCCCCGAGGGCCTGGAATTTCCGCCGGCAACGCCTTCCGTCGACCGCATCGGCGTCACCGCGCCCCAAGTCAGGACCCTGGACGAGCTGGACGGCATGGTGGTGAACGTGGAGCTGCTGGAATACCCCGAGAAGGGCGCCGATCCGGTGGGCCGCGTCATCGAGATCCTGGGACATGCCGACGATTTCGGCGTGGATGTCGAGATCGTCATCCGCAAACACCACCTGCCGCATCAATTCCCTCCCGAAGTAATCGAGCAGGCCGAGCGGATTCCGCAAGCCATCTCCGCGGCCGACCTGGCGAGGCGCCGCGACTTCCGCGCCCTCCCGATCGTGACCATCGACGGCGAAACCGCCCGCGATTTCGACGATGCGGTCTGGGTGGACCGGCTATCGAGCGGCCATTACGCGCTCCACGTGCATATCGCCGATGTCAGCCACTACGTGCGGCCGGGGACGCCCATCGATCTGGAAGCGCGGGAGCGCGGCACCAGCGCCTATTTCCCCGATCGCGCGGTTCCGATGCTGCCCTTCGAGCTCTCCACGAATATCTGCTCGCTGGTGCCGCACGAGGATCGGCTGGTGCTCTCGGCGCTGCTGGAGATCGACCATCGCGGCGAAGTGGTCGCGCAGGAATTCGCGACGGGCGTGATTTCCAGCGTCGAGCGGATGACGTACACCCATGTCCACAGGCTGCTCGAAGGCGATGCCGCGCTGCGCGACCGCTACCGGCCGCTGGTGGAGCGCTTCGAGCTGATGCGCGAGCTGGCATTGGTGCTCAATCGCAAGCGGGTGCGGCGCGGCTCCATCGATTTCGATCTGCCGGAGCCGCTCATCGAATTCGACGAGTGGGGCGCCATGACCGGCGTCAGCCGCGCTCCGCGCAACATCGCCCACCGCATCATCGAGGAGTTCATGCTGGCGGCCAACGAAGCCGTTGCCGCGCACCTGGAACACTCCGGCAACGAGACGCTGTATCGCATCCACGAGAAACCCGATCCCAAACGGGTGATGGAATTCGAGGAGGTGGCGGCGCATTTCGGATACTCGCTGGGGATCGGGGCGATCCCGGTGAAGAAGTTCGCCATGACGGACCGGCGCCGCGACGGGTCGAAGACGCGGCGCGAGATCGTGCTGCCGGGGTCGGAAACCGGCGTCACGTCGCGCCATTACCAGCGGCTGGTGGCCAGGATTGAAGGCAAGCCCGAGGAGCGCATCCTCAGTTACCTGATGCTGCGGTCGCTCCGCCAGGCCCGGTACAGCACCGAAAACGAAGGCCATTTCGCGCTCGCCGCGGACACTTACACGCATTTCACGTCGCCGATCCGCCGCTACCCCGATCTTGTGGTCCATCGGCTGCTGCGGGGCCTGCTGAACCAGGGCGTAGGCGATGTCGCCGATCTGCCGGCTGTCGCCGCGAGCTGTTCTCAATCGGAGCGGCGCGCCGCCGATGCCGAACGGGAGCTGGTCGAATGGAAAAAAGTGAAGTTCATGGCCGAACGGGTGGGACAGGATTTCGAAGCCCTGGTCATCTCCACCACGCGGTTCGGGCTTTTTGTGGAGCTGAACGAGCTTTTCATCGAAGGCCTTGTACCCATCGACACGCTCCCCGGGGACCAGTACACTTATCAGGAGAACGTCCGCAAAATCATAGGCGCGCGGACGCGCCGCGAGTTTTCCATAGGCGATGCCGTGCGCGTGATTCTCGATCGCGTGGACGCCAACGAACGAAAACTGCAGTTTTCGGTGCTGGAAGATGAGCGCAACACATCCGGAACCCGCCGACATGGTTCGCATCCCCGGCGGAACGTTCCCCATGGGCCAGGAAGACGGCCGCGATGACGAGCGGCCGGTGCACCGCGTCACCGTCGCGCCGTTCCTTATATGCCGGTTCCAGTTGACGAATGCGGCATATGACAGTTTCCGCCGGGCCACCGCGCGGGAAAAGTCCGAATATCGGGATCGCGCCGAATTCTCGGGCGCGGAGCAGCCGATCGTCGCCGTCAACTGGTTCGACGCGGCGGCGTTCTGCCGCTGGCTCGCGACGGAGTGGAAATTGCACGTCCGCCTCCCGACCGAGGCGGAGTGGGAGCTCGCGGCGCGCGGGGGAATCGAGCAGAAGCTCTACCCGTGGGGCGATGGGCCGTTCGCGGAACGGGCCAATTACGCCTCCCGGTGGCGGCATGGCCCGGAACCGGTGGCGACCGCCGAGCCGAACGGTTTCGGCCTGTTCGACATGTGCGAGAACGTGCACGAGTGGTGCAGCGACTGGTACGATCCGGCGTATTACGCGGTCTCGCCTCCCGATAACCCGGCCGGTCCCGCGCACGGCAAGCGTCGCTCCTCGCGCGGCGGCTCCTGGCGGCATCACATCAAGGTCTCGCGATGCGCCGCGCGGAGCAGCATTCCACCGGAGTTTCGCTACGCCGACTACGGCATGCGCATGGCGGCGGACCTGTAAGCGCGACTTGCGCCTCAGGAGACTTGTAATCAGTTCGTAACCGGCCTGTGTTATGGTTACGTGATATTTTATGGAGACTCCCGATCTCGAGATCGAAATCTGCGAGCGGCCGGGGGGCCGGCTGATTCGTCTGCGCGGCCCTGTAACCATGGGATCGCTCTTCGAATTGCAGGATGCCGTCCGCCAGGGCGACGGCGATCTCACCATCGACCTTTCCCAAGTGCCCTACATGGATTCGGCCGGGTTAGGAGCTATTCTAGGCGCGTTCGCGTCCTGTCAGCGCACGTCGCGGCGCTTCGGCCTGGTCGCGGTGCCGGACCGCGTCATGACCCTCCTCAAGGTCGCCGGGGTGGACAAGATCCTGCCGCAGTTTGCGAGCCTCGAAGCGGCCGAGGGCCGCGCCGCCAAAGCGGAGTCGGCATAATCGGTACGGGAACGGACACACCCTGCCCCGCCGGTTGACCGTGTCCTTGCAGGCCGAATATAATTCAGCCGGTATGATCAAATGGCGTGCAGCCGCGCCCGCGGCACTGGCGGCACTTTTGTCGCTGGGTTCACTCGCGAGGCCCCAATCTTCCGCCGAGCCCTTTCTCGGCCGCTGGGACATAACCGTAACCGCCGGATCGCGCGTCTACCCCGACTGGCTGGAGGTGACTTCCGCCGATGGGCGGATGTCGGCTCGCGTGCAGCCGGAGAGCGGCAGCGTTCACGGCGTGACGAATGTGGCGATCGAGAACGGGCATTTGAAATTCACTCTCTCGGCCGCGATCAAGAATCGCCCGGCCGTTACCTGGGATGTTACGGTCGCAGGCGGCAAATTGACGGGAGTCGAGAACCGCGGCTCATCGGAAGCGCAGCTTTCGGGCGTGCGCGCGCCGCTGCTCAAGCGCGACCCGCCGGCGCAGTGGGGCGCGCCCGAGCCGTTGTTCGACGGCAAGGATCTGGCCGGCTGGGAGCCGATCGGCAGCGCGCAAAGCAATTGGGCTGCCGACAACGGTGTCCTGGTGAACCGCGACCACGGCGCCAATCTCCGCACCACCAGCAAATTCGACGATTTCAAACTCCACATCGAGTACAACTGCCCCGACGATTGCAACAGCGGCGTCTACCTGCGCGGACGATACGAGGTGCAGATCGAATACGAGCCGGTGGGGAGAAACGACCGGTTTCACGAGATGGGGGCGGTCTACGGCTTTCTCGCGCCCGCCGTGGAGCTGCCGCGTAAACCCGGCGAGTGGGAGACCTACGAGATCACGCTGGTGGGGCGGAACGTGACGGTGGCGCGCGACGGCGTGACCACTATCGATCGTCAGGAGATCCCCGGCATCACCGGCGGCGCGCTCGATGCGGACGAAGCCGCGCCGGGACCGTTCTATTTGCAGGGCGATCACCACGGTTTGCTGCAGTTCCGCAATATCACCATCTCGCTTCCCAAGCGCTGAGATGAGGGTTGGCTAATGTCTCAATACAAGTTTTCCAGACGATATTTCTTTTATGGTTCGCTGCTGGCCGGGGCCGTGCCCCGAGGCGGCTTCGGCAGCACTCCATCCCTGAAGCTGTTGGGCTACAAATCGCCGAATGAGAAGCTCAACATCGCCGCCATCGGCGCCGGGGGACGTCCCGCCGCCGACATACGGGCCTGCGCCGGCTTGCCCGATCCCCGGGCCTCATCGGATCTCGCCACCGAGAACATCGTGGCGTTGTGCGACGTCGATGCGCAAGAGGCCGCGGCGACTTTCAAGCAGTTCGACAAGGCGGCGCAATACAAGGATTTCCGGCAGATGCTCGAGAAGGAAGGCCGCAACATCGATGCGGTGATCGTGGGCACGCCGGATTTCATGCATACGACCGCGGCCGTCTGGGCGATGGAGCGGGGTAAGCACGTGTACGTCGAGAAGCCGCTGACGCGGACGGTTTGGGAAGCGCGCCGCATGCAGGAAGCCGCGGCGAAATATAAGGTCGCCACCCAAATGGGTAATCAGGGCTATTCCAACGAGGGCACGCGGCAATGCGCCGAAATGATCTGGTCGGGAGCGATCGGCGGCGTCACCGAGGTCCATGCATGGACCAATCGTCCGGTCTGGCCGCAGGGTCTCACCGAAATTCCAGCCGAAGAGAAAGTGCCGGAAACGCTGGACTGGGACCTGTGGCAGGGGATTTCGAATGCTCGTCCCTATACCGCCGGCGGCGCCGCCTACGCCAAGGAGCACAACAAGTTTTACCAGCCGTTCAACTGGCGCGGCTTCTTCGATTACGGCTGCGGCGCGCTGGGCGATATGGCCTGCCACATTCTGGGCGCGCCCAACCTGGCGCTCCGCCTCGGCCCGCCGAGCAGCGTGGAATGCATCCGCAAGGAAGGCGCCAGTCCGTTCATGTTTCCCAAATCGTCCACCATTCGTTTCGATTTTCCGGCGCGCGGAAACATGCCCGCGCTGAAGGTCTTCTGGTACGACAACTGCAAAACCAACCCCACCATTCCAGGCGTGCCGCAGGGCGAATTTCTGGGCGATCTGCCGAACCGGCCGCGTCCTCCGCGCGCGGAGGGCCAGCCCGCGCCGCCTCCGCCGCCACCCTCGCCCTACCAGGGCCGCGTATTTTCCTGGGCGGAGTGGACCGAGATCCAGCCGCTGCTGAACAATCCGCGAGCTTTGCCGTCGCCCAACGGCAGCCTGTTCGTCGGCGAAAAAGGATGGCTCACCACCGGTACGTACGGCGAATGCACGCGCCTGCTGCCGGTAGAGAAAATGAAAGATTACCATTTCCCCCCGCCGCTGTTGACGCGCTCGCCCGGACATCATCGCGATTGGATCCGCGCCTGCAAAGGGGGCGACCCGGCCTGTTCCAATTTCGATGTCGCCGCTCCGTTTACGGAATGGGTTCTCCTGGGCGTGATCGCCATCCGGGTGGAAGGACGGCTGGAATGGGACGGCGCGAAGATGCGATTCACCAATAACGCCGAGGCCAATCGCTACATCCGGCCGACTTTCCGCAAGGGCTGGTCGTTGACCTGATCGGCGGGCTTCCCCCGGCGTGCTTTAGAGCTTCAGCAATTTGCGGCGCAAGATATCCAGCGCCATCTGCGTGCTGAAGACGCGAATCCGCGCGCGATCGCCCAAAAAGCGCCGGTGTACGGCCTGCGCGCCATCCGCGTCGGCCACCGCGACATACACGGTACCGGCCGGCTTTTTTTCGCTTTCGCCGGGGCCGGCGACGCCGGTGATCGCCAGCGCGTACGCCGAGCCGGTTCGGCGCCGCGCTCCGATGGCCATGGCTTCGGCCGTCTCCCGGCTCACGGCGCCGAATTGCGCGATGGTGTCCGGAGGCACGCCCAGCAGCTCCACTTTCAATTCATTGCTGTAGGTGATCAATCCGCCGACGAAATAATCGGAACTGCCGGGAATGGCGGTGAAGCGTTCGCCCAGCATGCCGCCGGTGCAGCTCTCCGCCACGGAGACGGTGGCGTGCGCCTGGCGGAGGAGGCCGCCGACCACCACTTCCAGCGGATCCCCGTTGCGCGAGTACAGCCGGTCGCCCAAAAGCAGCTCGATCGGTCCGGCCACCTCGGCCAGCAGGGCGTCGGCCTCCGCCGGCGTGGCGCAGCGCGCCCGCAGGTGAATCTGCAGATCCCCGTTCGCCGCCAGAATCGTGGTTGCGGGGTTTTCGTATTTCTTGTATATCGGCGAAATCAGTTCGTCGAGATCGCCCTCCGGCATCCCCGTAACGCGCATCTGCAGGGTGCGGATCACCAGCTTGGGAACGATGCGCTGCAGCCGGGGCAGGCATTGGCGCTCGAACATGGCGCTCAACTCGTGCGGAGGCCCGGGCAAGAGCATCAGCACGGCGCCGGAGTCTTCCATCCATTGGCCGGGCGCGGTTCCGCGGTCGTTGGGCAATACATCGGCGCCTTCCACCACGAAGGCCTGCCGCCGGTTGAGCTCGGACATTCTGCGCTTCACGGCGGCGAAGCGCTGCTCCAGCAGCTCCCCGATTTCGGCGCGGTAGATCAGCTTGCGATCGAGCGCCTGGGCCACGGCTTCGCGGGTGACGTCATCCTCGGTCGGCCCCAGGCCGCCCGACAAAATCACGATAGCGGATCGGCCCATGGCCGCCCGAATCAGCTCCGCCGCGCGGTCGCGATGGTCGCCCACCACGCATTTCGCCACTACTTCGATCCCGAGATTATTCAGCTCGCCGGTGAGGTACAGGGAATTGGTGTCGACGCGCTGCGGGGTCAACATTTCCGAGCCGATGGCGATGATTTCGGCGTTCATCGCGCCAGCGTGATTCCCTTGATGCCGACATCCACGCGATAAATGGCGTTGGTGGTGGCAACCACCATCGACCGCGACGGAGTGAACGCCAGCCCGACAACGCCGGGGCCGGAGAGAAACAGGTCGGCTTTGCCGTTCGTCGCCAGGCGCACCACGCCGCGCCGCCCGCCCAACGAAGCGGCCACATAAAGCTGCCCTTCCTCGTCGAATGCCAGACCCTGCGGCCGTCCCAGCCCGCGGTAAAAAACTGCGACCTCGCCGTGCAGGGAGATGCGATAGACGGAGTCGAAGCTCGAGGTGGTCGGCCCGGTCACATAAAGGAATCCATCCGGGCCGAACGCCAGGTGGTAGGCCGCGATGGACGGTTCGAGCGTGGCGAACACAAAAATCTGGCGGTTGGGACTGATCTTGAAAATCGTGCCGCTGCGGTCGCCGACATACAGATTCTGGTCGGCGTCGAACGCAATGCCCGTCGCCACGCCCATGCCTTCCACGAACACGGACATGTTGCCCGTCGGCGAGACCTGGTACACCATGCCATCGTGCCGGCTCGACACGTACAGCGTCCCTTGCGGGTCGAATGCCATGCCGGTCGCGTTCATCATCTCGTTGATGAACGGCTTCATGTTGAAGTTGAGATCGATTTTGAAAACCGCGACCGGGACCTTCTGCCCGCGCGATCCGCTGAAGGTGGTGAAGATATTGCCGAACGAATCGACCGCCGGATTGGCGACCGGGTGCAGGCTGTCGGCGATCAACACTCCGACGTCGCAAGCCCACGATTCACTGGACAGCCCGCCATTCTCGACCACCAGGTCGCCGGCCGTAGCGCCTTCCGGTACGCGCGCAATCACGAATGAATCCGAACCGATGATGACGGGAGCGCCCACCTCGCCGATCGTGACATGCGGCCGATTGGCTTTTGCGAAACCTTTGCCGCGAATCTGCAACTCACCTCCGGCAATCGCTGCGTGCGGGCTAACGTCCGAAATTTGGGGTCTGGAATCGGAGGATTTCCGAAGAGGCATTCAATAAAGATTGAACCATCCCGCCAGCAATAACACAAGTGCGGCGTAGATGCCGGCCATCACGTCGTCGGCGTTGATGCCCCATCCGCCCGGCAGCGCCTCCAGTTGCCTCGCCGGCGGCGGCTTCCAGATGTCGAACAGGCGGAAAAGCAGGAACGCCGCCAGAAACGTCTCCCAGTTCAGCGTGCGCGCGCCCGCCAGGGCAACCCACTGGCCCACCACTTCATCCACCACCACAAATCCGGGATCTTTGATTTTGGCGGCGGCTGCCGCCACGTCCGCCGCCCATACCGCGGGGCCGAAGAGGAGAATGGCCAGGAGCAAAAAGTGCCACGGCGCGAAGCCGGCAAAGCGGGAGAGGAGAATGGCGATCACCACCGCCGCCGCCGAACCCACTGTCCCCGGCGCCGCCGGCGATCGCCCGCAGCCGAACCAGGTGGCGATGGCGTTGGCGACTGCCAGGCGGCTCATCGCGGGGTCCTTGCAGGCCGGTTCAGAAGTGTGCGGCGGGCCGCCCGGGCCGGCTGCCAGTCGGCCGCAGGCTGCCAGCCTGCCCCACAGATGCCGGTTTTATTCATCGTTTTCTTCTTGTTTGGCCGCAGTCGACTGATCCTCGGTGGGGGACATAACCACGTACTTCTCGGCGGCCCAGTTCCCCAGATCGATCAGCCGGCAGCGTTCGCTGCAGAAGGGAAAGTCGGCGGCGCCAGGCGCAACGTCCTTCTTGCAGATCGGACACTTCATACCGCGGCCAACGGCTGGATGTTGATCAGCGGCGACGGAGCGAATCGCGGCGCCTCCTCTTCCGCTTCCAACAGCGTACCGACCACGTCATAATCGTGGGCCTCGGTGATCTTCATTCGCCGGATTTCGCCCTGCCGCGGCGGCGCGCCTTCAAAATCGTTGATCAGCGCAACGCCGTCGATTTCCGGAGCCTGCCCCGCCATGCGAGCTTCCCAGAGCAGCTCGGTCTCCTGCGATTCGCCCTCCACCAGCACGCGCGCCTCGCGTCCCACCAGGGCGCGATTGCCAGCCCGCGCGATCTTTCGCTGAATCGACATCAGCCTTCGCTTGCGATTCTGAATCGTCCGGCCATCCACCTTGCCGTCCAGCCCGAAGCTGACGCTGGTGTCTTCATCGGAATACGTGAAGACGCCCAGGTTGTCGAACCGCGCCGCCTCCGCGAACCGGCACAGCTCCTCGAAATCCGCCGCGGTTTCGCCCGGAAAGCCGACAATGAAGCTGGTGCGGATGGCGACTCCCGGAACTGTCCGGCGGATGCGCTCCAGCAGTTTCAGGAAAATGTCGCCGGAGGCTCCGCGCTTCATCCGTTTCAGGACACGCGCGCTGGCGTGCTGCAGCGGCATATCGATGTACTTCACCAGCGCCGGGTGTTCGGCCATGGTGTCCAGCAGCCGCTGCGTCACCTTGTTGGGATAGGCGTACAGAAAGCGGATCCACTTCTCCCGCGGGGTCTCGATCCGCGCCAGCCTCGCCAACAGGTGCGCCAGGCCATCCTGCAGCCCCAGGTCTTCACCATAGCAGGTGGTGTCCTGGCCGATCAGGTTGATCTCGCGCACGCCCTGCTGAAACAGGCGGGCGGCTTCGGAAATCACCGATTCGAAGCGCCGGCTGCGGAACTTCCCCCGATACTGCGGAATCACGCAGAACGTGCAGGGATGGTCGCAGCCCTCGGCGATTTTCACGTAGGCGAAATGGCGCGGCGTAGCCAGCACGCGCGGCGTCAGGTCGTGATAAAGGTAGGCGTCCGGCGCCGGAGCACCGGTCTCCATCCCCTCGCACGCGGCCACGATGCTTTCCAGCTCGTTGGTGCCGATGATGGCATCGACCTCCGGCAATTCTTTGCGGATGTCGCCGCGAAAACGTTCCACCAGGCAGCCGGCAACGATCAGCTTCCGCGCCCGCCCGATCTTCTTGTACTCGGCCATCTCCAGAATCGTGTCGACCGATTCCTTCTTTGCCGGGTCGATGAAACTGCAGGTATTCACAACCAGGACGTCCGCCTGGTCCGGATGGGGCGTCAATTCGTGGCCCTTCGCGGCCAGTTGGCCCATCATCACTTCGCTATCGACAAGATTCTTGGGGCAACCGAGGCTGACAAATCCGATTTTCAAGCTTGTATCCAAACCGGGGAGATGCTTTCAGAATACCAACACGCCGGCTGCAAAACGGATCTGTGCTCCGTATCACGAAAAGATCGCCGAGCTACGTTATCCCACCGTGAAGTTCGCAACGCTTCCAGTAGAATCGAAGATTCGCATGCCGCTGCCACGCGCGCCGCACCGCCGGAATGTTTTGCTTCGGCGGCACGTGTTGGCCTGGGTCCTGGCTTGCACCGGCATTTTCGCGCGCGAGCCGCAGGCCGGCCCGCCGCAAACGACTCCTTCCGCCCTCAAACGGATGTCGCTGGAGCAGCTCTCCGAAATTCAGGTCACCTCGCCCTCCAAGGAACCGGTCCCCGCGTTCAGTTCGCCGGTCGCGATTTATGTCATAACCGGCGAGGATATCCGCCGCTCCGGAGCCACCTCCATTCCCGATGCGCTGCGGCTGGCTCCCGGCGTGGAAGTGGCCCGCATCGACGGCAGCAAATGGTCCGTCGGAATTCGCGGATTCGGCACGCGGCTTTCCAGGTCGGTGCTGGTGCTCATCGACGGCCGCACCGTCTATACGCCGCTGTTTGCGGGCACGTATTGGGAAGTTCAGGATACGCTGCTCGAGGATATCGATCGCATCGAAGTGATTCGCGGTCCCGGCGGCGCCATATGGGGACCGAACGCCGTCAATGGCGTGATCAATATCATCACCAGGAGCAGCAGGGACACGCAAGGCGGCTACGCATCGGCGGGCGGAGGCAACGTGGAGCAGGGCTTTGCGAATGTCCGCTATGGCGGCGGCAACCCCGACGGCCTGACGTGGCGGGTCTACGCCAAGGGCTTCACGCGCGGCCCGGAATTCCATTCCGATCGCGACAATTTCGACGATTGGCGCGGCGCCCAGGGCGGCTTCCGCATGGACTGGACGAAATCCGCCCGCGACTCCTTCACCCTGCAAGGCGACCTTTATGAACAGGAAGACGGAGAACGCGTCAACGTCAGCTCGTACGTGCCTGCCTTCACCGGAACCGCCGACGGCGACGCGGACCTGTCGGGAGGCAACATCCTGTTCAAATGGAAGCGGACCTTGAGCGGCGGCAACGATTTCCAGCTTCAGGCGTACTACGACCGCACCAACCGCTACGAGCCGAATCTCGGCGAGAGGCGCAACACGTTCGATATCGATTTCCTGGAGCGCACCAGGCTCTCGGCGAACCAGCAGCTCCTCTGGGGATTTGGCGCGCGTTCGAGCGACGGACATTTCCTGGAAGCCATCTCCGGCCTGGTCTTTTATCCGGCGCACCGCGACGACTACCTGCTCTCCGGATTTCTCGAAGACGACATCAGCGTTGTCCCGAATAAGCTGTCGCTGAACCTCGGCGGCAAATTCCTGCGGACCAACTATACCGGTTTTGCGGCCCAGCCCAGCGCGCGCCTGCTGCTCACTCCCACCGAGAATCAATCCATCTGGGTCTCGTTCACGCATGCCGTGCGCACGCCGTCCGACGCCGAGGAAGATTTCTACCTGTCCAGCTATCTCGGAACCGCCAACGGCATCGAGGAATTCGCGCGCTTCAACGCCAACAAGCATTTCGCGCCGGAACTGCTGAACGGCTACGAGGCCGGCTACCGCCGGCTGGTCACCAAGAGCCTCTATTTAGATTTCGCCGCCTTCTACAATCACCATCACGACCTGTTCAGCCAGGACCTCACGGGCGGGCCATCCCTCGAAACCACCCTGCCGTTCCCCGAAGCCAACCAGCCGCCGCCGCACGTGATTCTCACCGCGCAATTCCAGAACGACCTCTACGGGGTCACGACCGGAGCCGAAATCGCTCCCGAGTGGCGGCCCGCCAGCTTCTGGCGCCTGCGCGGCTCCTACTCGTTCCTGCACATGGATCTCAAGCAGGCGCCGAGCATCGCGCTGGGCGCCGGTCCGGGCATGGTCGATGGATCGAGCCCGTCGCACGAAGTCGTCATCGATTCATCCTGGGATCTGGCGAAGCACCTGCAACTGGACCTGACCTACCGCTACGTCAGCGCGCTGCCGGCGGTGCTGGCCCCCGCGTATTCCACCGGAGACGCCCGGGTCAGCTGGCGTTTCAATTCCTCGATCGAGTTCGCGGTCGCGGGCCAGAACCTGTTTCAGCCGTATCATGTCGAGTACGCGGGCGATCCGGGCCTGCCCGTCGCCATCCGGCGAAGCGTCTTCGCGACGCTGATCTGGCGGACCAAATGATGCTGCGCGCGCACTCCCGCGCGCGGCGCCGCCAAGCGCGCAGGCCCGCGCGGGCCTGCCATCCCCGGCAATCCTGGAGAGCCGCGGTCGTGGTTTGCGCTTTGTGCGCGGCCTGGGGATGGCTTCAGGCCCTGGCCGAGCAGCCCTCCGAATACGACGTCAAAGCCGCGTTCCTTCTCAACTTCACGCGCTTCGTCGAATGGCCGGCAGACGCATTCGCGGCTCCCGCTTCGCCGTTCGCCATCTGCGTTCTGGGAAAGGACCCGTTCGGCCGCGCACTGGATGACATTCTGGAGGGAGAATCGGTGAACGGCCGGAAGCTGGAGGCCAGGAGGATCAGCGAGGCGCCCGCGGCGCGCGCCTGCCAGATGGTATTTTTCGGCACAACCGAAAAGGACATCCTGCGGGCGGTCAGAAGCTCGGGCCACGGGGTTCTCACGGTCGGCGAGGGAGAAGATTTTATCCGCGCCGGCGGCGCGATCGGTTTCATACTGGACAATCGCCGTGTGCGTTTCGACATCAATCAGGCGGCGGCGGAGGACGCCGGCCTGAAACTGAGCTCCAAACTGTTGAACGTCGCGCGCTCTGTTCACAAAATAGAAATGGATCAACAGCCGTGATGCGCCCCTTTCGCGACAGACCGATCCGTCAGAAGCTGGCGATTGTCACCATGCTCACCACCGCCGCCGCATTGCTGTTGGCCGGCGCCGGCATCATATTGGCGGATTCGGTGCTGTTTCGCGGATACCTGCGGCGCGACCTCTCGACGCTGGCACGCATCGTGGCCGATAACAGCACGGCTTCGCTGGCATTTAACGATCCGGATTCGGCGGCGCAGACGCTGGCCGCCCTCCGCGCCCGCACTCACGTCGCCGGCGCGTGCATTTACCGGAGCGACGGAACCGTTCTGGCCACTTACTCCGCGCGATCCGGCTTCGCATGTCCGCCGCCCGTGATGGCGCAGACTGTGCGATCGTCCCGCGACCAGCTCACGGTCTCGCAGCCGGTGGTTCTTTCCGACGGCCGCCGCGTCGGAACACTCATGCTGGTGTACACTCTCTCCGAGATCGGTGAACGCGTGCGGCTGTACGGCGCCACGGTTCTATGCGTCCTGGTGGCGGCGAGCCTGCTGGCCTTCCTGCTTTCCGCGCGCCTGCGGACGGTGGTCGCCACACCGGTTTCGCGCCTGCTGCGAGCCGCCGACCTGGTTTCCGAGACCGGCGACTACGGCATTCGCGCGCAAAAGCTTTCGGGTGACGAGTTGGGTGTGCTCGTGGAGCGGTTCAACGCCATGCTGGCCGGAATTCAATCGCGCGACACGGAACTGCGGAAGGTGCTGCTCGACCGCGAGGCCGCGCTCCGCGAAATCGAGAGGGAACGGGCGCGGTTTCGCTTCCTGGCGGAATCCATGCCGCAGAAGATATTCACGGCTGCGCCCGGCGGCGAATCGGACTATTTCAACCGGCAGTGGACCGAATTCACCGGCTTGTCCATGGAACAGATCGGGAAGGAGGGATGGACGCAATTCCTTCATCCGGACGACCTGGAGGACAGCATCCGCGCCTGGCGGAACTGCGTCGCCGGCGGCGAGCCGTTTCTGCACGAGCATCGTTTCCGCCGCGCCGACGGAATCTATTTGTGGCATCTCACGCGCGCCCATCCCATGCGCGACGCCGGCGGAAACATCACCATGTGGATCGGTTCGAGCACCGACATCGCCGAGCAGAAGGAGAAAGAGGACGAGCTGCGGCGGGCCAACGAGGATTTGCGGCAATTCGCTTATTCCGCGAGCCACGATTTGCAGGAACCGATCCGCAACGTCGCGATCTACAGCGAGATCATCGGCCGGCGCTATAAAGACGTGCTGGATGCCGACGGCCAGCAATACCTCGGCTTTTTGCGCGAAGGCGGCCGCCGCCTGGCGACGCTCATCAACGACCTGCTGGCCTACACCATGGCCGGGCGCACGGAGATCGAACCGGTGCCCGTGAGTTCGTCCGGAGTTTTGCAGAAGGCAGTGGCGAACCTGTCGGAGGCCATCCGCGAAAGCGGCGCGGCAATATCCTCCGACCCGCTGCCGGAAGTTCTCATGGGCGCGGCGCACCTCCAGCAGGTCTTTCAGAATCTGATCACCAACGCCATGAAATACCGCGATATCGCGGCGCCGCGGATCCACATCTCGGCCTCCGCCGAGGGCGGTTCCTGGCGATTTGCCGTGCGCGACAACGGAATTGGCATCGATCCTCAATACAAGGAGACCATCTTCGGTGTATTCAAAAGACTCCATCACGATGAGAAATACAGCGGAACCGGCATCGGCCTGGCCATTTGCCAACGGGTGGTGGAACGCTATGGCGGGCGAATCTGGGTCGAATCCCAACCCGGAGCTGGGGCAACCTTCTACTTCACCGTCCCGCGATACGCCCGCACAACCCTCGCGGTTCAATCTTCTGCTGGCTGAAGACAACCTGCCGGACACGCTGCTCGTCCGCGAAGCCATCCGCATGGAAAACCTGCCGCTGGAAGTCCACGTGACGCCCGACGGCCAGCGCGCCATCGATTTCATCGCCAAAGCCGAAACCGATCCCGACGCCCCCTGCCCGGATCTCGTGCTGCTCGACCTCAATCTTCCCAAACGCCACGGATTCGAGGTATTGCGGCGGCTGCGCTCCAGCGAGAAATTCAAATCGGTGCCGGTGCTGATCATCACTTCGTCGAACGCGCCCAGCGATCATCAGCAGGCCGCCGAATTCGGCGCTTCGTATTTTCGAAAGCCGCCCAATTACGAGGATTTCATGAAGCTCAGCGGCGTCATGAAGCGCCTGCTCCAGGATAACGGCATGCTGTGAGATGCCGCAGGATGGGCCGGCGGCCCATCCCGCGCTGCCTGGCCGCACATGCATTGCGGCGCCACATGATGCGTGCGCCCGGCTCGCGGTAAAATGCCAGCACATGCCTTTCGGGAACCGGGGTCCCCGTGCTCTGCTTTTCAATTTGATCCTGGCCGCGGCCGCCGTTCCGATGCCGGCCCAGGTCACCGCCGCCATCACCGGGAAGGTTCTCGATCCCAACGGTATCGGCATCCGCGGCGCGACCGTCACCGTCACCAGCCTCGAAACCGGAGCATCGCGGCGGGTTCCCACGGGGGAAGACGGCGGCTATCGGATTCTCTCGCTGCCGTTGGGACGCCAGGAAATCCGCGCCGAAAAGCCGGGTTTCAAGTCCGCGGTGCGGCCGGGAGTCGTTCTCACCGTCGGCGAGGACGCCGTGGTGAACCTGTCTCTCGAAATCGGCGACGTCGCGCAGCAGGTGTTGGTCACGAGCGAACTGCCGGCCGTCAACACCACCACCTCTTCCGTCTCCGGACTGGTCGGCGAAAAACAGGTGAAGGATCTTCCGCTTAACGGGCGAAGCTGGGACAACCTGATCACGCTGAATCCGGGCGCCATCAATTACCCGCTCAAAAGCGCTCAAACCAGCACCAGCAACGGCAATACCTTCTCGGTCGACGGACGGCGTCCCGGAGACAATCTCGTGCTTCTGAATGGCATCGAATACACGGGATCGAGCCAGCTCGCCATCACGCCCGGCGGCGTGAGCGGCGAACTGCTGGGGGTCGAAGCCGTGCGCGAATTCAACGTCCTCACCGACACCTATTCGGCCGGGTACGGCAAACGGTCGGGCGCGCAAATCACCGTCGTGACACAGTCGGGGACCAATGTCCCTCACGGCGCGCTCTATGAATTCCTGCGCAACAGCGCGGTGGACGCCAGGAGTTTTTTCGCGCAGGGGGCGATTCCGCCGTTCCGCCAGAACCAGTTCGGCGCGGCGCTCGGCGGGCCGGTGAAGAAGGACAAATGGTTCTTCTTCGGCAACTATGAGGGCTTTCGCCAGGCGCTGACCGAAAGCAGCGTCAGCGTGGTGCCCGACGCGCAGGTGCGCCAGGGCCTGTTCCCCAACTCTTCCGGCGCCTACGTGCCGGTGGCGAAATTGAATGCCGCCATGCTGCCTTACTTCGCTTTCTGGCCGGCCCCCAATGGACCCGAGCTCTTCAGCGGCGGATTGCCGAGCGGCACGGCATTCTCCTTCAACAATCCCAAACAGTCCATCCGCGAGGACTTCGCAACGCTGCGCTCCGACACCAACCTGGGCTCGCGGGACACGCTCTCGGCCGTGTATACCATCGACGACGGGGCGAGCCTGGCGCCGCTGGCCGATCCGCTGTTTGCGTCGTCGAGCACGCTGCGGATGCAGGTGGCCAGCCTGGAGGAGACGCACACCTTTTCGCCGGCGATGCTGAATACCGCGCGCGCCGGATTCTCGCGCGCCGGATTCAACCTGGATTCGTCATTATTGGCGCAGTTCCCGGCCGCCCTTTCCTTCGTGGCCGGAGCCGGACCCGGAGGCATCGTGGTGAACGGCGGCGTCACCACCACCGGGCTCGCCGGCATCACCTCCGCCGGTCCCAACAACGCCGCCGGCGTCTGGAATCGCCGCAATCTCTTCACCGGGTCCGACAGCCTTTCCATCAGCAAGGGAATTCACCAGCTCAGCGCGGGTGTCTGGCTGCAGCGCGTGCAGGATAACGAGGACTCGGCGTCGCGCCAGCTCGGGCAAGCGACGTTTACCAGCCTGACGACCTTTCTGCAGGGAAGCGCCAGCACGTTCCAAGTGGTGCCGACGGCGACGGAGCTGGGTTGGCGAAGCTTGTTCGGCGCATTCTACGCGGACGACAAGATGAAGCTGCGTCCCAATTTGACCCTCGATATCGGTCTCCGGATCGAATTCACGACCGGGTGGAACGAAGCCGACGGCCGCGCCGCCAATTACATTCCCGGAACGAATGGCGTACTGGAATCCGCGCCCCTGGCCGGCCATTCCGCGTTCACCGCCAACCACGCGACTCACCTGTTGGGTCCGCGAATCGGGATCGCGTGGGACCCGTTCCATAACGGGAAGACGGCCATCCACGCCGGATTCGGCACTTATTATTCGCTGATCGACGACCTGGCCTTTTTGTTGAATTCGCTGCCGCCGTACAACGGATCGCTCACGTTCTCCGGACCGCTCTCCTCGTTCCTGCCGATCCAGCCGAATGCGGCGGTGCCCCCGGCGTGCGGCCCCAATATTCCGGCGCCCTGCACGACCTACGCGCCGCAGGGCGTGCAGCCGGATGCCCGCACCCCGGCCGTCGAAGAATGGCGTCTGACCGTGGAGCAGCAGTTGACGGGGAGCATGGTTCTGCGAATCGGCTATGTAGGCTCGCACGGATATCACGGAATGGTCAGTGTCGACCCGAACGATATTCCCGCGCAGATCTGCTCCAATCCGGCCGGCTGCACCGCCGGCGGCACCTCGGCCACCACCAGCCTGGTCCCGCTGGGGGCGCAATACATTCCCGTCCAAAGCCGCCCGAATCCGTATCTCGGCGCCGGTTTCTTCTGGTATACCGAAGGCAACAGCAGCTACAACGCGCTGCAGATGGATGTCAGCCGCCGCCTCAGCCGCGCGCTCGAATTCCGCGCCAATTATACGTGGTCGAAGAACCTCGATATCAACTCGGCGCTCACCGGGGCGCAGGGAAGCAATCAACCGCAGATGGTCCTCGACCGGAACGACCCGAGGCGCGATTGGGGCCCATCGGCGTTGAATGCCGCGAACCAGGCCAGCCTGTCGGCGATCTACGACTTTCCCACGGCGCGCCTCCACGGCCTGCCGCAGACGCTCATCGGCGGATGGCAAATCAACCAGATCACGACGCTGCTCAGCGGATTCCCGTTCACGCCGGTGATCGGCGCCAACCGGTCGGGCGACGGCGATACGCGTAATCCCGATCGCCCGTCGCTCAACCCGCAGTTCCCGGGCGCCGTAATAACGGGGAATCCGAATCAGTGGTTCAATCCGAGCGCGTTCGTGCTGCCGGCGGCGGGAACTTATGGCAATGCCGGCCGCGGCGTCTATTCGGGCCCGGGCCTGGCGGAGTTCGATTTGTCGCTGATCAAAACCCTGTCGCTTAATGATCGAACCCGCCTGCAGTTTCGCTCCGAGTTCTTCAACGTTTTAAACCATGCGAATTTCGGAACGCCCAACGCCACCGTATTCTCCGGCACTTCCTTCAATGCCTCGGCGGGATTGATCACGGCTACGGTCACTCCTTCACGCGAAATCCAGTTTGCGCTGAAGCTGATGTTCTAAGCCCCGCGTAGTGCAGGCTGGCAGTGTGCGGCGGGATGCCATCCCGCCCCGATCGAGGGTCATCAAAGCCCGACCGGGCGGATTGCCAATCCGCCGCAGGCTGCCAGCCTGCCCCACCCTAGTGAACCGATATGTCCGATCCCCGCGCCCGCACTCCCTCGACCTTGATGGTGTTGCCACTAATCGACCCATCGATCACGACCGGCATGTCGCCGTTGTTATCCCGTTTCAGAATGCCTTCTTTCATGGCAGCCTGCACCTTGGTGTTGCCGGCGGCATCCAGCATTCGAATCTTGCCCCAGGCATGGATCGCGAACGCCGTGGAGGCGGCGGTAGGCGCGCAGCGCACCCAGATCTTTCCTTGAGTTTGCGATGAATTCTGGTTGTAACAGGAAGCATCGACCAACTGTCCGCGAAACATTTCGATAGCGAAGCCGAGACCGACTGTGAGTCCCAGGCCAATTCCGATTCTGAGTAGATTTTTCATTGCGTATCTCCGGTTGGAGATCGGCCGCACCTTTCGCGCGTCCCTCTCCACCCCGGGATAGTTGCAAGAAGCGTTCCAGACGCAGAATTTTCGTGATCAATCGCCCGCTCGGCAAGACCTATCGGCCGACGATCAAGCTCGGCGTGACGGCGAAGCCAGGGAACGACCCGGTTGTCGAGGTGGTTTCGGTGACCGGAACGATCCCGGCGACTTGCCCGGGCGCGGCACGCATGAGTGCGCGCGCCACGGGCTCCAACGCTAACTGCCTGCAGCGTTTTA
>Ga0335078_10004107_pt1 | contig 21598 bp, 18 predicted proteins | sample Lox_Sample_32_FD_206711 | JGI IMG/M metagenome (GOLD analysis project Ga0335078, IMG submission 206711) | Soil microbial communities from Loxahatchee National Wildlife Refuge, Florida, United States - Lox_Sample_3.2 | ecosystem: Environmental > Terrestrial > Soil > Wetlands | place: USA...
TGCGTGGTCCGCCGCACGGTCCGTCCGCTGCTCCCGCTGATCGGCGGCAAGCGCCAGCCCGGCTGACCCGCCGGATGCCTGCGTGCCGTGATGGGATGGGTCACGAGGCCGCGGCGGCACAAGCCAGTGGCGGGAACGTCAGCGGAGGGCGACCATGGACGTGCGGCGGACGCACCGCTATGACCTGACCGTGTCCTGGACGGGCAACCGGGGCAGCGGCACAAGCGGGTATCGGGACTACGGCAGGGACCACGTGACCGTCGCGGACGGCCGCCCGGAGATCGCGGGCAGCTCCGACCAGGCGTTCCGCGGCGACAAGACCAGGTGGAATCCGGAGCTTGAGCTTGTCGCCGCGCTTTCCCAGTGCCACATGCTCTCCTACCTGCACGTCTGCGCGACGGCCGGCGTCGTGGTCACCGCCTACGAGGACGCGGCTTACGGCGTCATGGCGGAGACGACGGACGGCGGCGGCCACTTCACCGAGGTCGTGCTCAGGCCCCGGGTAACGGTCGCCGCGCCAGGCATGGCCGAGGCGGCGCGGGCACTGCACGAGGAAGCAAGCGAGAAGTGCTTCATCGCCGCCTCCGTGAACTTCCCCGTGCGCCACGAGCCGACGGTGACCGCGGCCTAGCCGCGCCGTCGCGCCGCACTTCTGCCTGGCCCCCGGCTTCCCCTACCGCTCGGGCGGAGGCCGGGAGAACCGGCCTCCGCGACGAGGCCCTCGTTTCTTTTCAACGTCAGCTAGCGGCCGTGGCCGGCGTCAGCGTCTCGAAGTAGACCGGCGCGCCGCTTGCGCCGACCTTGTACACGCCGTAGGACTTCAGCGTGGTGTCCCCGTCCTTGTTGAACCCGAAGGTGCCGAGCACCGAGCCGGTGCTCTTGATGGCGAACAGCGCCTTGAGCACGTCCGCCTTGTTGCCGCCGTTGGCGCCGAGCGACGCGATGGCGCGCAGCCCGAGTTCCATCGCCGCGTAGCCGTAGATCGCGTACGGGTTGGGGTCGGACACGCCGTACGCGGCCTTGTACTGCTTGAGGAACTGCTTGCCGCCCGGGTAGGCGTTCAGGTTCTGGGTCGCGACCGTGCACTCGATCAGCTTGTCGATCGAGGCGGGCACGCCCCCCTGGGACGCCTGCGTGAAGGAGCTTGTGCACACGCCGTCGCCGCCGAATATCTTCGCGGCCGGCAGGGCGGCGTTGACGTCCTTGGTGACCTGGACGGCGCCGTTGGACACAAGGCCGGCGAAGAAGAAGCAGTTCGCGCCCTCGGCGGCGATCGTCGAGGCGTAGCCGCGGAAGCTGGCCGCGGTCGGGTTGATTCCCGTGTTGGAGGCGATGGTGACCCCGTACCTGCCCTTCCCGCGCTCGAGCAGCGTCGCCAGGCCCGTGCCGTACGCCTCCTTGTCGTTGGCGACCGCGACCTTGGTGCAGCCCGCCTGCTTCATCGCCATCAGGTCGGACGCCGCCTGGATGGAGTCGACGGGGACGATGCGCAGGTAGTGGCTGGCTCCGTCCGGGTTGTACTGCTGCGGCTCGCCTGACGCGCCGCCCGGAAGGTTCGTGGTGAGGCCGACGTAGGTGTTCGCGGGTGACACCTGAGCGAGGCCGGCCCGGTTGAGTATCGGGATGGAGACCTCGGACGCGCCGGAGTTGAACTCGCCGATGTAGTAGACGGCCCTCGGGTCGGCGGCGGCCTCGCGCGCGTTGGCGGTCGTCTGGGCCGGGTCCCACTTGCCCGCGGCGGCGGTCGAGTCGTCGAGTCCGGTGTACTTGACGGTGAAGTCGCCGGCCTTGTCGTGCGCCTGGGAGAGCGCCAGCTTGATGCCGTTGACCATCGGGATGGTCTGCGCGCTTGAGTAGCCTTGCAGGGGCAGGCTCGAGTAGATGTCGACGGTGCTGCTCGACGCGGCGCCGGTGCTCGACGCGGCGCCGGTGCCCGACGCGGCGCCGGTGCCCGACGACGAGCTGCTTGAGCAGCCGGTCGCCGCGAGCGCGGCGACCGCCGCCGCGGCAAGCACGGGCGCAAGCCCTCTTCTGTTCAAATGAGTATCCTCTCGTTGATTGGCCGGTGCAGGCGAATGCCGCTTATTTAAGGAATCTCACGGAATCCATGCGATAGGCTTTTTTTTGTGCTGCTGACGCGGAAACGCCCGATTCGTGCATTGCGGCTGGCGGTGGAATTCCGGGCTGCCGAGAGCGTAACGCCGCAGGCCCACGTCGAGGTGCCCTTTCGTGCCCGCGTTGATTCAAGCGTTATTCGAAATGGCGTTAAGTCCATTCTCAAAAGCCTTAAAAAAGGCAATCTCGGCATGATCACGTCTGGCCTGGGAACGCGTCGGCGGTCACCAGGAACGTGCCTGGTGACCGCGTCGGCGTCAGACCGCCCGTTGCTACCCGCGGAGAGACTCACCCGCCGGGACGAGCACCTCCACCCGCACCGTCGGTTCCCCGATCGGCTGCCAGGTCGGCTGCGGCACCGCCGTGGACGGCACCGCCTGCCGGAACCGGCAGACCACGGCGCAATACGCGACGACCACGCCACCGCAGGCGAGCAGCGCCGTGGCCTGGCCGAACGCGCTGACGAGCACGGGTGCGACCAGCGAGCCTGCCGCGATGCCGGCGATGGCGGCGGGCAAGGCCAGCCCGTAGGCCCGGCCGAACACCTCGTCGTCCAGCATCCGCTGCAGCCCCGTCTCGGTCATGACCTCGACGCAGATGGCCCCGGCTCCGGTGAACCCCGCCAGGACAAGCGCGGCCGGCGCCCAGTGGGCGAGAGGCATCGCCAGCATCGGCACGCCGACCATGGCGAGCGAGGCGGCAAGCGCGACGCGCAGTGGCAGCCTCGCCATCCGCCCGGCCAGCGACGTGCCGGCCAGGCCGCCGGCGCCGATGGCCGCGAACAGGTAGCCGTACCCGTGCAGGCCGAGCCCCGCGTTGCGTGCCACCAGGACAAGCAGCACCGTCTGCATCCCGTAGACCAAACTGCACAGGAAGTCGGCGCCCACCAGCCGGATGGCGGCCGGACGGGTCCGCAGCGCTGCGGCGCCGTCCGCGATCTCGCGGAAAAGGGCGACCGGTCGCGCGGCCTCCGTGCGCACGACCTGGAATGCCCGGTGGTCCCCGATGGCCAGCGTGAACACCGCCGCCGCGGCGAAGGTAAGCGCGTTGACCACGAACGCGACCGCGGTCGACCCGGTCGCGAGCAGCAGCACGCCGCCGAGCGCGGGGCCGGCGATCAGGCCGGCGGCGGTCACGGCCGACCGCGCCGCGTTCGCACCCGGCAGGTCCGCCCCGCGAACCAGCTTGGGCGTGACCGCGGACACGCACGGCAGGTAAGGCGTGCTCGCCGCCGTGGCGAGCGCGGCGATCACCGGGGCGAGCAGGACCGGCAGGTGCGCCGCGGCGACCAGGGCGAGGCCGAGCATCAGCACGAGCCGAACCAGGTCGCAGGCGATCATCACGCCGCGGCGGCCGAACCGGTCGGCGGCCACCCCGCCCACTGGGCCGAGCACCACCATCGGGACCACCCGGGCCGCGGTGGCGGCCCCGGCCCACAACGCGGACCCGGTCCGCTGGTAGACAAGCGTGACCAGCGCCAGGTTGTACATCCAGTCCCCGACCTGTGATACCGCGAGCCCCGCGATGAGCGACCTGAATGCCGGGTAACCGAGCGCGGCCCGGATGGTCCCCTCTTTCCTGTCCATGATGGCGCCTTTCTGTGCCCCGATTCCGTAGGAACGCACTTCCTACGGTCGGGCTAAGGCCCCGCCCGCCGGATCGGCCTGCTGCCCTACCCGTCGACTTAGATTCCCCGCCGCCCTCCTTATCGCCGACGCTTACCGCATACCGCGGCCCTTAGCGCTGACTCGCGAGCGGCTTGCGCGGCGGATCGCGACCCTTGCCGTGGAGGCCGACGATGTCACGACGTCTAGTCGGTGATGCCCAGCCGGTGAGCGACGGCGGCGGCCTCGACGCGGCCGCTGACGCCCAGCTTGGCGAGGATGTTGGAGACGTGCACGCTGGCCGTCTTAGCGCTGATGAACAGTGCCTTGGCAATCTCCGGGTTGGAGCGGCCGGCCGCGACGAGCACCATGACCTCGCGCTCGCGGTCGGTGAGCCCGAACCGTGCCAGCTCGTCGGCTTGCCGGGATGACACCGCCGTGTTCTCGGCGGATGCCGCGGCGGCCGGCGCTCCTGCCGGGACCGGCCCGGGCGCGTCCCGCGCGGGGGAGGCGAGCTCGCCGTCGTCCGGCAGCGGCAGCCGTGCGCGGCGGGCGAGGGCGCGGGCCTCGGCGGCGACGGGTTCGGCGCCGAGCCGGCGGGCGAGCGTGTGGCACTGCCGGACGGCGCGGGCGGCCGCGTCCAGGTCACCCGCCGTGGTGAGCACCTCTGCGAGCCTGAGCTTGCAGTAGCACAGCGGGTAGGCGTCTTCCGCGTTTTCCCAGGCGGACACGGCCGCCAGCCAGGTCGCCTGGGTGTCCTGGCCGGTCGCCCTGGACCGCTCGGCGGCGACGAGCTCCCGGTACGCGGCACAGGAGGCGGACGGAACCCGCAGCCCGGCGGCGACCCGGGCGAGCGCGGCGCACCGGGCGGTGAGGTCGCCGGGTACCGGCTCGTGACGGTCACGGTGCCGCGTGGCGTCGTCGGCCTCCAGCCGCATGCCCAGCCAGAGCAGCGGCCAGGCATACCGCGCGCCCCACTCCGACCCGGCCTCGGGCAGCCCGTCCATCACGGTCTGCCGCGCCACGGCGGTGTCACCAAGGCCGAGCGCGATCATCGCCGCGATGAACCGCAGCGGCAGCGTGAACTGGACGTCCCTGGTGTCGCCGACGGTGCGCCGCGTCTCGCGCAGTTCCCGTGCCGCCTCGTCGTAGCGGCCGCGCATCGCGGCGAGCTCCGCACGCAGGCCTTGCAGGGTGGCGCTGAAGACGCCCTCGGGCAGGGCGGCGAGCGCGCGGGCGATCATCTCGTCGGCCTCGCCCCAGCGACCGAGCCGGATAAGCGGCTCGGCGGCGTTGCCGACCAGGTGCGAGCCAAGGTTCCGCGACATGCCTGCCCGGGCGGCGAGCGCCATTCCCGCCTGCGCCATCTCGACAGCAGCGGCATGCCGGCCGAGCAGCTCTAGCGTGTCAGAGAGGTTGGTGTAGGCGCGCAGCGCGATCACCGTTCGCTCGGGGCCGCCGGGTTCCGGCTCGGCGGCGAGCCTGGCCACGGCCGGGTGCCCGGCGCGGCCAGGCTGGCTCCCCTGCTCGGACAGCGCGAGCGCGAGCCGCAGCCCCTCACGGAGCGACGCCAGGCCCGCATCCGTCGAGCCCAGGTACGCCTGCGCGCTGCCGAGGGTGACCGCCGCGTCTGCCTCGGCCTCCCGCGCGCCGACGGCGCGCGCCGCGTCGAGCGCGAGCCGCGCGGTCCGTGCCGATTCCGCCAGGTCGTCGGCGCGCATCTGAGCGCCGGCGAGCGTGGCGAGCACGACCGCGCGCGCCCGGGTGACCTGGCCGGGCGGCAGCAGGGCAAGGGCCTGGCGCAGCGTGCCCGCAGCCTCTTCCGCGGTGCTCACGTCGCGCTGCACGAACGCGTACTGGGTAAGCAGCAGGGCGCGCCGGACCCGGTGATCGTCGGCGGAGTCCCCGGCGGCGTCCGCACCCGGCAGTTCGGCGAGCGCGTCGGCGAGGAGCGATTGTGCCCGGTCAAGGGCCCCGTACCGGTACGCGGCGCTGGCGGCGAGGCGGCTCACGTCGACTCGGTCGCGGCCCGTCCGCTGCTGGGCATCGGGCACTCGCGGCCAGATCTCGAGCGCCCGCTCCAGCAGCCGTAGCGCCTCGGCGGGCGCGCCTGCGGTCAGCGCTCGGATGGCCGCGTCGACCGAGGCGGGCAGCGCGCGCGGCAGGTCGAGCGCGGCGTACCAGTGGTAGGCGAGGGCGGCGGCGTCCGCCTCGCCGTCGGCCAGCGCGGGATCGCGCTCAACCGCCGCCCCGTACGCGGCGTGCAGCCGGACCCGTTCACCGGGCAGCATGTCCTCGTAGACCGCGTCCCTGGTGAGCGCGTGCCGGAAGGCATAGCCGTGCCCGCTCGGGTCGATGACGAGTAGGTGGCTGTCTACCGCCTCGCGCAGCGCTGCGTACAGCTCCGCCTCGCCAAGCCCCGCCACCCGAGCGAGCAGCCGCTCCGGTACCGCGCGGCCGGCCACCGCGGCGGTGCGCAGCAGCTTCTGCCCGCCGACGGACAGCGAGTCTACCCGGGACAGCAGCACGTCGCCGAGCGACGGCGGCAGGTCCGCGGGATCGCCACCCGCCGCCACCGCCCCGGCGAGCTCCTCCACCAGGTAGGCGTTGCCGCCGGAGCGGTCAAAGACAGTGTCCGCCACCGCGGGGTCCGGTGCCTCCCCGAGGATCGCGCCGAGCTGGGCGGCCACCTCGTCCCTGCTGAACCTGGACAGGTCGATCCTGGCGATGGACCGGTCCCGCTCCCAGCTGGTCAGCAACGGGCGCAGCGGGTGCCTGCGGTGCAGCTCGTCCGAGCGGTAGGTGACCGTGAGCATGACCCGGCTCTGCCGCACCGACCTGACAAGGAACGCGACCAGGTCCAGGGTGGAGCGGTCCGCCCAGTGCAGGTCCTCGACGACGACAAGCACCGGCCGCAGCCCGCTGAGCCGGTCCAGGGTGCCGAGCACGTGCTCGAGCAGCTGCGCCTTGCTCATGTCCTCGCCCGCAAGCGGGGCGAGCGCGGCAGGCCGCGCGGACGGCGCCTGCCCCGCGGGCCCGGCCGTTGCGGCCGCCATGACCTGGGCAAGCTCGGGCAGCAGCCGGGACAACGCCGGCGCCGCAGGGCCGAGCACGTCGGCGAGCTCACCGGGCGGCATGGTCCTGGCCAGGGTGCGCAGCGCGTCGACGAGCGGCGCGAGCGGCAGGCCATCACCGCCGAGCTCGACGCACTGCCCGGTGAGCACGCAGTAGCCCTGTCCGGCAGCGAGTTCGGCGAGTTCCCTGGTGAGCCTGGTCTTGCCGACCCCTGCCTCGCCGCCGACGAGCGCGAAGGCCGGCCCTTGCGACCTGGCGCGGTCGACCAGTCCCGCCAGCGAAGCCAGCTCCTCCTGCCGCCCGATGAACACGGGACTGACCACGTTCCCGCCCACGCTCACACTCTCCCACACGGACTCCGCCGCACGCACCGCGCGCCGGCCAGAACGTTAAGAAACCTAAAGAAATGCCCACCTGCCCTCGTGAACTCCGCTCCCGTGAGCCCTGCCCCGTGAGCCCTGCCCTCGTGAGCTGCGCCCTCGTGAGCAGGAAAGCCCGCGGTCAGCTCCGGCTTCCCGGCCGGCCGCCGGTGATAGAACGCCCGAACGAAGGCCGGGTACTCCGTCACGAACACGAACTCGTGCCCGGTCTCCCGGCGGATCCGCGATGTGCGGATCATCGCTACTTGGTCTCGCCCACGCCTCGCTGACGGGCTAGACGGCGCGCCGCGCAGGCCGGGCAACGAAATTACGTGGCAGTGCGTGCGAGACGCGCGCGGCCCCTGGATGTAATTTTCTCGATATGAGCGAGCTGCTGCCCCTGTTCCCGCTGTCGACGGTGCTGTTCCCTGGCATGCGCTTGCCCCTGCACGTCTTCGAGGAGCGGTACCGGCTGCTCGCCGCGCGCCTGCAGGCACAGCCAGAGCCGCGGCGGTTCGGCGTGATCGCGATCCGCAAGGGCCGCGAGGTGGGCACGGACGGGATCACCGCGCTGCACGACGTCGGCTGCGTGGCCGAGGCCCGCCAGATCGCGCCGCACCCCGACGGCCGGTTTGACCTGGCCACCGTGGGCACCGAGCGGTTCCGGCTGCTGCGGGTGGACGACTCGCTGCCCTATTTCCAGGGCGAGATCGAGCTGCTTCCCGAGGAGGAGCTTTCGCGCGATACGGCCGCCGAGGCCACGCCAAGCGCGCTCGCGTTCGCGACGCGCCGGGTCCAGGCGGGGTTCCGCGCCTACCTGAACGCACTCGCGGACCGGGGCGGCGGCGTGGTCAGCGTCGCCGAGCTGCCTGACGAGCCGCTGCTGCTCTCCTACGTGGTCGGCGCCGCGATGATCATCGACCTGGCGGAGCGCCAGTCGCTGCTCGCCGCGCCGACGGCGCTTGACAGGCTGCGGCTCGAGCGCTCGCTGCTCGTCCGGGAGAGCGCGATGATGCGCGCCACCACGTCGCGCCCGGCGCCCGACTTCGCGTTCCAGCAGTTCAGCCAGAACTTACGCCGCCGCCGTGCGGAAGCCTGGCCGGCTTAGCCGGGCAGGCCGAGGATGCGGGCCGCGTTGTCGTGCAGCAGCACCGGGCTGTCGAGGCCGAGCTCGGACAGTTCGCCGAGGCAGCGCTCCGGTGCGATGAACGGGAAGTCGCTGCCCCAGACGAACTGCCCGGACAAGCGGCCGCGCAGCTCACGGGTGACCTCTGGGGGCATCCGTTTGGGTGACCAGCCGGAGATGTCGATGTAGACGTTGGTCTTGTGCAGCGCCATCGCCAGCAGGTCCATGTGCCACGGCCAGCCGAAGTGCGCGGCGACCACGGTCAGCCCGGGGAACGCCGCCGCGACCGCGTCCAGCTTGAGCGGGTGGGAGTAGTCGATCCGAATGCCCTGCCCGCCTGGCTGCCTGGCGCCGATGCCGCTGGTCCCGGTATGGAACAGGGCGAGCAGGCCCGCGGCCTCGCAGGCGGCGAAGACCGGCCAGAACCGCTCGTCGTCCGGCGCGAACGCCTGCAGCGACGGGTGGAACTTGACCCCGCGCAGGCCGAGCGCGGCGATCTCCGCCACCTCGTCGACGGCCGACTCCTTGTGCGGGTCCACCGAGCCGATGCCGGTGAACGCGTCGGGATGCCCGGCCACCGCGGCGGCCACCGTGGCATTGGGCACCCGGGGGCGGCCGGTCGCCGTCTCCGCGTCCCAGGCGAGCAGCACCGCCGTCGCGTCGAGCGCGCGGTACTTGTCCGCGAGCTGGCCGAGGGACTGCCGCTCCACCCGGGATCTGAAGTACGCCTCTGCCGCCTCGACGTAGCCGGCCATGGAGCCGTCAAGCCAGTCAGGCGTCGGCAGGTGCACATGAAAGTCGATGGCTCGCACCCGGTCATCGTACGGCGCGGCCCGGTGACAGGATCGTGCTGTGCCTCTGTTCGTCATCTCCGGCGTGCCCGCGTCCGGCAAGACAACCGTCAGCCTGCTGCTCGCCGGCCGCCTCGACCGTGCCGTGTGCGTCCCGGGCGACGCGATCAGGGCCATGGTGGTCAGCGGGCGCGCCGACATGCGGCCCGACGCCGGGGCGGCGGAGCTGGCCCAGTTGCTGCTGCGGTACCAGGGCGCGCTCGCGGTCGCCTCGGTCTACCTGGACGCCGGGTTCGACGTGGTCGTCGAGGACGTGATCATCGGCCCGGTGCTGCCCAAGTTCCTCGCGCTCGTCCCGGTTCCCGAGATGCACCTGGTGTTCCTCGACCCGGGCGCCACCGCGGTGGCGGAACGTGACCGTTGCCGCTCGAAGACCGCCTATGGCGATCACTGGGACGTCGGGGAGCTGCGAGACGTGCTGCGCCTCGAGACGGTCAGGCTCGGCTTGTGGCTCGACTCGACGGAGCTGTCGGCAGAGCAGACGGTCGACCTGATCCTTGCCGATCTCGGCGCGAGCCTGGTACAGCTCAGCCGCCCGTCATCGCCGGCCGCGCCCTCGGCGCGATCGGGGCCACCCCAGTGATCCGCGCGCCAGGCCGGACCCCGGCCCTGCAGGCTTCCGGCCCTGCAGGCTTCCGGCCCTGCAGGCTTCCGGCCCTGCAGGCCCCCGGCCCTGCAGGCTTCCGGCCCTGCAGGCCCCCGGCCCTGCAGGCGACAAGATAACAGCAACATGCTGCGGCAGCATTACTTATTGGAGGTACTTAGTACTACGGCCGCGCTTCGTGATGATCCGTCGGCCGCCGCGGTCTGGCGCACCCGCGATGGCCGCTGACCGAAGAGACCCGCACATTTTCGTAGACAACAGCAATCACAGGAATCTCTACGGCAGCGCGACCTTCCCCGGGATGATCCGGCTTTACATAGCTGGTGACCACGGAAAACGCTCTTTGCATAGCGGGCGGTCATAATCATGTCCGGTTTGCGGTAAATGTCCAACCACCGGCTATGTAAAGCTGCTCGCGCGGTCGCCGGCTATGTAAAGGCAGCTCATTCCCGGGGCGGCCGTGCTGCCCTGAGAGGTTCCCGTGACTGTTGTTGCCGGACGGGAACGCGAGGATCTCAGGCCGTCGGCCTCTCAGAGTCTCCTCCATTGGGCCGGGCCGTGGCTGCTGGCTCTGATAACAGCAACAAGCGCGTGGCGTGCCCGTGCCGCGTGGCGTGCCCGTGCCGCGTGGCGTGCCCGTGCCGCGTGGCGTGCCCGTGCCGCGAGAGCGTCACAGTCCCTCACGGGATGAGGCTGCCCGAGCCGCCCCAGGGGGCGGCGAGGTGATAGGTGGCCAGCGCCAGCCCCAGGCCGGCGGCCAGGGAGCCGCACAGCAGCAGCCAGCGCGTGGGCCGCGCCGCCAGCGCCCGGCTGGCAGGCTCGGCGTTTCCAGCCAGCAGCCCGGGCAGCTTCGGTACGTACGAGCCCAGGTGGATCAGCATGACGGCCGCCCAGGCCAGGAACGAGAGGCGGTGCAGCGGGATCCAGTTCCAGGCGCCAGGGCCGTTGCCCTCGACGGCCAGCATGATCCCGGTGCCAAGGACCGCCAGGGTGGTCAGGATGACGAACGGTCCCGTCACCCGCTGCAGCGGTGCCGGCGGCCCGCGCCGCACGTATGCGCCCGAGCCGGTGTAGTACCTGGTGAAACGCCATAGCGTGGAGCCGGTCTTCAGGCAGACAGGGCCGAGCAGCAGCATCCCGAGAAAGACGTGCAGCGTGAGCAGGCGGCCAAGGCTCAGCAGGGTGAGGCACTCGGCGACGAACAGCACAAGCAGCACCGCTCCGGTCATCGCCGTGAGGCGCTTGTTGCCCGCCGGGTTAGCGCGGCTGGCCGGCTTGACAGGGGTTTCACGTTCCCGCGTGGTCACGGCCTCATGCTAGGCACCACCCGCCCGGCGCCGCGATGGAGCCATGTGCCGTCTTCCCGGTAGAGCTAGGTACACCGCGCGCAGCGGATAACAGCAACAGGCGCGCGGAGCGCGCAAAGGCCGTCGCGCGGAGCGCGGCTGGCCGCACCGCCCACGGCGCCGCGCGACGGGAACGGCAAAGCCCGCCACCGTTCAGGAAAATCACCGAGATCCAGAACGAGGGCGGGCTGCGCCTGCGCCGTAAGCCGTCGCCTTAGTCCTCGTGGACGATGACGCCGCGGATGTTCCGGCCCGCCATCATGTCCTCGTAGCCCGCGTTCACCTGGTCCAGGGTGTACCTGGTGGTGATGAGCTCGGACAGCTTGATCTTGCCTGCCCGGTACAGGTCGAGGATGCGCGGGATGTCGTCGAACGGGTTGGACGAGCCGAACAGCGCGCCCTGCAACCGCTTCTCGAACAGTGACAGCATGAACCCGGAGATGTTCACGGTCTTCTTCTCCGGGCCGGCCAGGCCGGTGAGCACGACGATGCCGCGCTTGCGCACCGCGTCGAACGCGGCAGACACGACCTCCTCGGTCACCACGCCCATGGTGACGATCGCCTGGTCGGCGCCGACGCCCCAGCTCAGCTCGAGGGCCAGGGCCTGGGCCTCCTCGGTGGTGGCCACGGCGTGCGTCGCGCCGAACTTCAGCGCGGACTCGCGCTTGAACTCCACCGGGTCGACCGCGATGACGTGCCGCGCCCCGGCGATGGACGCGCCCTGCAGCGCGTTGATGCCGACGCCGCCGATGCCGTAGACGACCGTGGTATCGCCTGGCTTGACCTCGCCGGCCTTGACCGCCGAGCCGAAGCCGGTCGGCACGCCGCAGCCCACAAGCGCGGCCTCCACAAGCGGGATGTCGTCCTCGATCTTCACGACCGACGCCTCGGAAAGCACCGCGCGCTGTGAGAACGTGCCGAGCAGGCACATCTGCCCGAAGTCCGTCGTCCCCTCGTGGTAGCGGTACGTCCCGTCAGGCAGGCAGTTGTCCACCAGGAACATGCCGTAGTCGCACAGGTTCGTCTGGCCGCGCGCGCAGAACCGGCACTTGCCGCAGACCGGCAGGAACGAGGCCACCACGTGGTCACCGGCCTTGAGCCGGGTGACGCCCTCGCCGACCGCCTCCACCACGCCCGCGCCCTCGTGGCCGCCGACGATCGGGTAGCGGACTGGGATGTCGCCGGTGCGCAGGTGGTCATCGGAGTGGCACAGTCCCGAGGCGGTGAACTTGATGAGGACCTCGCCGGCCTTCGGCTCGTCGAGGTCGAGTTCCACGATCTCGAACGGCTTGCCGACGTCCCTGAGCACCGCTGCTCGTGTCTTCATGCAATACCCTCCCCGGGCAGTGAACACAGTTTGGCTGTCATCATCCGCCCAGTCGGCGGCCCGGTCATTGTGGCCGCACCCCAATGACAAGGCCCGTTCGTTGTGCCTTGCGCGGATTCGGCGGTCATCGTACCGACGAGTAACCGGCCAGGCGCCGCGGGCGGCGCGGGAGGAGCCGCAAGTCACAGTACGGAGTACCGGTGTCAGGTCTTATTGCGTTACGCAAGTGTTGATAGCTAATGTCAAGGTCATGCCTACATTCCGGTCATCACGACGGCGGCTCGCCGCCGCGCTCGGCATAGCGTGCCTCGGCCTCACCGCCGCCGCCTGCAGTTCGAACTCAAGCTCGTCAAGCGCGCCGGCCGCGAGCACGCCGGCGTCGAGCGCCGCGTCGTCTCCCGCCGCCTCCCCGTCGTCCTCGGCCACCGGCTCAGGCGCGGTCAACGTGCTGTACGCGGGCTCGCTCGTCAACCTGATCACCAAGCAGGTCGGCCCGGCCTTCCAGACGGCGAGCGGCTACTCGGTGACCGGCGAGGGAGCGGGCTCCACCGCCCTGGTGACCGACATCAAGGGCAAGGTCTACAAGGGCGACGTGTTCATCAGCGCGAGCCCGAAGGCGACCGCGACGCTGATGGGCTCCGCCAACGGCAGCTGGGTCTCGTATTACGTCAGCTTCGCCTCGTCCAACGTGGTGCTCGGGTACAACCCGAACAGCAAGTTCGCCGCGCAGATCAAGTCCGAGCCCTGGTACAAGGCGATCACCACGCCCGGGCTCAAGCTCGGCTTCACCGACCCGGCGACCGACCCCAAGGGCAAGCTCGTCGCGGAGGCGCTGACCGACACCGCCAAGTCGCAGAACATGCCGGCGCTGACGGCGATCGAGAACGACAAGGGTGACGTGTTCCCCGAGGAGACCCTGGTCGCGCGGCTGCAGTCGGGCCAGCTCGACGCGGGCTTCTTCTACACCGCCGAGGCGGTGCCCGCCAACATCCCGACCGTGCCGCTCACCGGCGAGACCGACCTCAAGGCCACCTACACGATCTCGACACTCACGGGCGCGCCGAACGAGCCGGGCGCCGAGGCGTTCGTCGCCTACATGCTCAGCCCGGCCGTGCAGGCCGTGCTCAAGTCCGACGGCTTCGACCTGATCAGCCCGCCGTCCGTCACCGGCACCGGGGTGCCGTCCACGGTGCAAAGCGCCCTGTCGTCGTAGTTGCGGCAGGCAACTTCCGTTTGCACTGACTAGGTAAGTTCTTGACGTGAGATACCGCGCGTCACGCAGCCCGCTCACCTACCTGGGCGGGCTGCTCGCGCTGTACCTGGCGGTCCCGGTCGCCGCCTTCCTCTACCGGCTGGCGCAGCCGGGTGACCGGGGGTTCGGCGCACCGGGACTGTGGTCGGCGCTGTGGACCTCGGTGGCGACCGCGACGGTCTCCACCGCGATCGTCACGCTGCTCGGCATACCGCTCGCGTACTGGCTGGCGCGCTCACGGGGGCGGCTCAACTGGCTGATCGGCCTGCTTGTCCAGCTTCCGCTTGCCTTGCCGCCGGTGATGGCCGGCCTGCTGCTCATCTACATCGTCGGCCCGTATACCTGGCTGGGTAACCTCTTCAGCGACGACCTGACCGGCACGGTGATCGGCGTGTGCATCGCGCAGACGTTCGTCGCGGGCCCGTTCCTCGTCGTGGCCGCGCGGACGGCGTTCGAGGGCGTCGACCCCGCGCTCGAGGAGCTCGCGGCCTCGCTCGGGCGCCGCCCGGCCAGCCGGTTCTTGCTGGTGTCGCTGCGCGTCGCCATGCCGGGCATCCGCACCGGCATGCTGATGACCTGGCTGCGCGCGATCGGCGAGTACGGCGCGACCGTGCTGCTCGCCTACCACCCGTACACGCTGCCCGTCTTCACCTACGTGCAGTTCTCCTCCACCGGCATCCCCGACACCCAGGCGCCGACCGCGCTCGCGCTCGGCGTCGCCGTGGTCGTCCTGCTCCTCAGCCAGGTCCGGCTGGCACCCAGGCTGCGCCGGCCGCTTGTGCTGCCGCCGCCGGTACCGCCGCCGCCGGTCGAGCCGGTCGCCGTCTCCTTCGACCTGGACCTCATCGTCGGCACCTTCCGGCTGCGGCTCGCGCACCAGTCGGCGAGCAACAAGATCGCCATCCTCGGCCCGTCCGGCGCGGGCAAGTCGATCACGCTGCGCGCCATCGCCGGGTTCCTCGGATCGTCCGCCGGCCGTGTCCAGTTCAACGGCGCCGAGGTCGGCGCGGTGCGGGTCGAGGAGCGCCGCGTCGGCTACGTGCCGCAGGGGCACACGATGTTCCCCGGCCGCACCGCCTGGCAGCAGGTGCTGTTCGCGGCCGGCGCAGACCCGGCGCTTGCCGCCTGGTGGCTGCGCACGCTGCGGCTCGACGGCCTGCATGGGCGGCTGCCCGGCCAGCTGTCCGGTGGCCAGCGGCAGCGGGTCGCGCTCGCCCGGGCGCTCGCCTTCCAGCCCAGGCTCGTCCTGCTCGACGAGCCGTTCAGCGCGCTCGACGCCCCGGTCCGCGAGGAGCTGCGCCGCGAGCTGCGCCGCCTGCAGCGCGACGCGGGGCTGTCCACCATCATCGTGACGCACGACGCGGAGGAGGCGGCGCTGCTCGCCGACGAGATCATCGTCATCGGCGAGGGGGGGCTGCTCCAGGCGGGGCCGCGCGCCGAGGTCTTCGGCCAGCCGGCTTCCCCGCAGGTGGCGCGGCTGCTCGGCATCCCGAACCTGATCCACGGATGGGTCGCGGAACCGGGCATCATCGCCGTCGGCGCCCCGGCGGGTGCGGACGGCACGGCAGGCGAGGACGGCACGGCCGACGGGGCAGTCCTGCGGATCGCGGCGCGGACCGGTGACCTGCCGGCCGGCGCCGCGGTGCTGTGGACCGTCCGCCCCGACCACGTCACCGTCCTGGCTGGCCCCGCCGCGGACGCCGCCGCCAACGGGCACCGCACCGCCTGCCCGGCGGTGGTCGACGACATCGCCGACATCGGCACGCTGACCACCCTGACCGTACGGCTGCGCACCGGCGAGCCGCAGGCGCCCGAGCTGCGCGTGCGCACCACCGCGGTGCCCGACCTCAGGCCGGGGGACCACTGCGCCGTGCGCCTCGACGCGGCCGACATCACCGCCTGGCCGGCCGGCCCGGCCGGCGCTCCAGGCCCGGCCGGCTCTTTCGCCGCGGCCGAGAACGCGGGCAGCGGCAGCGCGTCGCCCGGAGCGTCCTCTCGCCGCTTGGGACGCTGACCCCCGCAGCGGCGCGGGGTCACCCGTGCGGCACGGCAACCGGTCAACCGGTCCAGGCGTCTAGGAGTCAGTTTTCAGCTTCCATTCAGGTTGGTGACCGCATGATGCTTCGGCTGCGCCCGCTTCCCCTTCCTCCCCTCTCCGCCCTCCTTGCCGCCCTCCCGCTCGCGCTCGCCCCGCTGGCCGGCTGCGCGAGTGCCTCGTCCGCGACGGCAAGCACGGCCGCGTCGGCAAGCACGGCCGCGTCGGCAAGCACGGCCGCGTCGGCCTCCGCGGCGGCGAGCTCGCCGGCGCCTGCTGCCTCCGCGTCGATGAGCACTGGCCCGGTCCAGCCGCCCACGCCGCCGGCCAGTCCGGAGGTCTTCCTCGCCGAGGGCGGCGACGTGCGCGGCACGACCGTGTACCGGCCCGGCTGCGGCTCCGGCTGCCCGCTGTCCGGCGACGGGACCACGTCGCTGTGGAACATGACCTGGACCGCGTGGGACTCCACCCAGGCCGACGGAACAGGGACGGAGAAGATCGACGACTGCAACCCCAACTGCGCGGCGGGCACGCTGCACGCGGTCGCGGTGCGCGTGGCGCTCAGCAAGCCGGTGCTGGTCTGCCAGCCGGGCAAGGGCGCCTGGTACTGGACCCGGGTGATCTTCACCTGGCCGGACGGGCTGCCCGCGGTGTTCTCCGGCGACAATGCGCCGGAGAACCCGTTCGACTACCCCGACATCACCGCGCAGCAGGCCACGTCCTGCCCGTAGCCGCCTCAGGAATCTCCTTCGGACATGGCCAGCTCGGTGTTGTGGAAGCTGGCGCGGCCGGCAAGCTCCGGGCTGTACCTGGCGATGATCTGCCGGACCCGCCTGGTCGCGAGCGGGCCGAGCAGGTCGTAGCAGGCGATGAACAGCTCGCGTGCGGCGGCGCGCGGCCAGGCCGGTGGTAGCAGCTCGTCGGGCAGGTCCGGGTCCATGGCGGGGAACGCCCGCCACTCGTTCATCACCCGGGTGCGCGCGACCAGCGCGTCGGCAACGCTGATGTGGCCGGCCTCGGTCTGGTCGCGCAGCTGCCCGGCGAACGTGGCGAACTCCTCGTACCGCCCGCACAGCCCGCTCAGGTCCCACGCGCGGGACGGGATGTCGAGCGGCGCCGCGCCGAGCGGCATGGCGCCCGCGGGCAGCGGCAGCGCGGTGGCGCGGAACGCGGTGGCGGTGGTGATGCCCAGGTCCTTGAGCCGTTCGATCACCTCTCCCGCGTGGTCGCGCGGCGAGACCCACAGCCCGTCGTACAGGGGGGCGAAGCCGAGCCAGCGCAGCGCCTTGCGCAGCTCGTCACGCGCCGCCCGGTGCTCCTCGGGTATGGAGAACGCGACGAGCGACCACATCCCGTCCCACGGCGCGGGGCGCCTGCCGAAGGAGAAGATGCGCCGCGCGCCGTCGTCAAGCACGTCTGCGGCGCGGACGGACAGCTGGACGTAGGTGCGCCGCCCGTGCCGCGACGTCACGAGCAGGCCGTTGCGTGTCAGCCTGGACAGCGCGGCGCGTGCAGCGGAGTCGCTGACGCCGAACTCGGCGAGCAGCGCGACGATGACGGCCGACGGCAGCGGCTCGGTGCGCCGCCACCAGTAGTCGCCGAGCAGCGTGAGCAGCAGCCGGGGCGGCCGCTGCGCGACGGAGCCCGGTGATGTCCACGGCTGAGGGACGCCATCGTCCTCAAGCGGGTCAAGAAAGGTAGATAGGCTGCTCACTGTCGTGCCCACATTGACGAGAATAACTTTGGCGGGTCGATACCCAGGAATCGGAAGCAGTTATTCCATAGGACATTGTCCAGTTCTGCTTCCGAAAGTCCCATCGAGCGCAGCGTCTTCGCGATCGGCTGCTCCCGGGTCATGGCGGGGTAATCCGAGCCGACGAGCAGCCGGTCGGTGCCGAACATGTCCGCCAGGTACCTGATCGCGCGGTGGTCGAAGACCAGCGAGTCGTAGTAGAACCGGCGGGCCAGCTCGATCGGGCTGTGCTCGGCGAACCACGGGGCGGCCTCGGGGCGCTCCGACTCCGGCACCGGCGGCTCCTCGTTCCATGTCCGGCCCCAGAACCACTGGGCGCGGGTCAGGATCATCGGGAACCCGCCGCCGGCGTGGCTGAAGGAGATCTTGAGGTTCGGGTACTTCTCCGCCACCCCGCCGGAGATGATCGCCGCCGCGCCGAGCGACGCCTCGGCGCCGACGCCGAACGTCGCGACGGCGGGCCCGGGCACCCGGTCCGACGGCACCGGCATGCCGTGAATGAACACCGCGGTGCCGAGCCGCTCCGCCTCCGCCCAGAAGCCGTCGAACCGCGGGTCGTGCAGCGACGCCCCGCTGATGTTCGAGGCGATCTCCACGCCTGGCAGGCCGAGCTTGGCGACCTCGGTCAGCTCGGCCGCGCCGAGATCGGGGTCCTGCAGCGGGATCGTGCCGAGCCCGTAGAACTTCGCGGGGTAGGCGGCGACCAGGCCGGCGATGTACTCGTTGGTGACCCGGCACAGGTCACGGCCGAGCGGGCCCGGCACGCGGTAGTTCAGCAGCGCGGGGAACGGGGAGAGCAGCTCCGCATCAACGCCGGACGCGGCAGAAGCCGCCAGGCGCGCCTCGGCGTCGAACCACACCTTCTTCGCGGGGAACCGCATCGGCCCGTTGACGAGCAGGCTGGTGTCCGGGTCAGGGCCCGGCTCCACGGACGGCCAGGCCGCCGGGTCGCACCCGGCCGGCGGCGGCCCGAAGTCGCCGGGGAAGACGTGCGCGTGCGTATCGATGATAGGCATGATGAGGAAAGCCCCTTTCCGTCCGGCTTACAGCCCTGGCATGATCGCGACGTGGATGCCGTCCTCGCCAGGCAGCTCGCCGGCCAGCAGCTTGATGGCGTGCTCCACGTCATCGAGGCCGAACTTGTGCGTCTGCATCTTCTCAAGCGGGAACTTGCCCGATTCGATCAGCCGGATAGCGTCGGTGTAGCCGCGGGCGTCCACGGAGAACGCGCCCTTCACCGTCAGCGCCTTGTTGATCAGCATGTCAGTGGGGACCGGGATCTCCTTGTGCCCCTTCAGCCCGGCAAGCACGATGGTGCCGCCCCAGCTGACCGCGTTGATCGCGTCCAGGATGGGCTGCTGCGCCATCGGGGTCAGGTCGAGCACCACGTCCACCCCGTCGCCGCCGGTGAGCTCGCGGACCCGGGCGACCGTGTCCTCTTCCTCCACGTTGATCACGTGGTCGGCGCCGAACTCGCGGGCCAGCTCCAGCTTCTTCGCGTCGCGGCTCAGGCCGGTGGCGATGATCAGGCCAGCGCCGACGTACCGCGAGGCCAGGACGGCGGCAAGGCCGCGCTGGCCCGCGCCGAGCACGAGGACGGAGGATCCGAGGTGCACGCCGCCGTACTCAAGCGCCCAGCGCACCCCGGCGCCAAGCGGGTTGTACATGACGGCGATCTCCGCGGGGATGTCGTTCCTGACCGGGTGCACGATCGAGTTCGGGTGCAGCTGGATGTACTCGGCATAGCCGCCGGTCAGCACCTTCGCCCGCTCCGGCGGGTTGAAGCCGCCGTGGCTGCCGATCCGGTTCTTGCAGTTCATGTACCGCCCGGCCAGGCAGCGGTCGCAGGACCGGCAGGGGATCAAGATCTCCACCGCCACCCGGTCCCCGGCCGACACGCCCCAGCGGAGGGACGCCGACTCCGAGATCTCCTCGATGATCCCGAGCGGCTCGTGTCCCGGGATCATCGGCAGGCCGCGGGTGCCCATCGCTCCCTTGTACTGCTCGACGTCGGACCCGCAGATGCCGCACGCCTCGACGCGCAGCAGCGCGCCGTCGTCCGGGCCGATCGCCGGCCGGGGGTACTCGCGCATCTCCATCTGCCGCGGCCCGGTCTGCACCACCGCGCGAACCATGTCAGCCATACACGTCCTACTCTGCGCTCCGCCAGCGTTCCTCGCCGTGCCCGGGAGCGTTGGGCCCGGCGACAGGTGCACGGCCGGGGGATTTGTCGCAGGTGATAACCCCGTCTCCCGGCTCTCGGGACGACGATATATGACACTTGGCGCGACGGGAAGCGCGTGATATGAAATCTAATATCACGACAGCCGTAGATGCGCTTGTCATGGGTAAGGCCACAAACGGGCTGGCCGGAATGAACGGCGGCTACCAGGATCTTATGGATGGTAAGAACATCCGCGGCGTCGCCGTGCACCAGCATTGAAGCCGCCCGGGCCCGCGCCGCACGTGGCGCGCAACGGGACCGACGCGGAAGTGAGCAGGAGATCGGAGAAGTAATGCCTAACGCGATCCTGGATCCGACGGGGACCGTCACGAGCAGCGCCAAGCCCGCCGCGCCCAGGGCCCCCCGTCTCGCGAGCCTGCGCGGCAAGAGGGTCGGCCTCCTCATCAACACCAAGATGAACGCCCGCCCGTTCCTCGAGGAGGTCGGCCGCCTGCTGCGGGAGCGGTATGACGTCACGCTGACCGAGCGGGTCAAGGTCAACTTCGCCGTCCCCGAGCCCGAGGACGTCATCAAGGAGCTCGCCGCCGAGGCCGACGCGATCATCACCGGCGTCGGCGACTGCGGCTCATGCAGCGCCGCGGCCGCCGCGGACGGCGTGGTGCTCGAGGCCGCGGGCGTCCCCGTCGCCGCCATCATCACCGACTCGTTCATCCCCACCGCCGACGCGATGGCGGCCCTGCGCGGCGCGCCCGGCTACAAGTACGCCACCACCGCGCACCCCGTCGCCGTCCTCACGCAGGACAAGGTCAAGGAGCGCGCCGCGCAGGTACTCGATGACGTGGTCGCCCTGCTCACCGACGAATCCACGAAAGCGCAGGCATGACCGCAGCTGACAACGAAGGGGCCGCCGCGGCGGCCCCCGACCCCGACCCCGACGAGGCACAGCGCGCCATCGAGTACTGCTACTCCCGCGGCTGGTCCGACGGGCTGCCGCTCGTCCCGGTCTCCCAGCCGCTGCTCGACGCGTTCCTCGCCACCACGAGCAAGGACCCCGACGAGATCATCGGCGCGCTCGAGCAGGTCGGCCGCGACGTCAACGTGCGCACCGCCGCGATCAACGCCGCCATGGCCGGCTGTAAGCCGGAGTACTTCCCCGTCGTGCTCGCCGCCTTCGAGGCGCTGATGCGCGAGCGCGCCGCCCGCGGCGGCGGCTTCCAGTCGACAAGCGGCCCGTCGCCGCTGATCGTGGTCAACGGCCCGGTTCGCGAGGAACTCGGCTTCAACACCGCGGGCGGCGCGTTCGGTCCCGGCTTCCGGCCCAACGCCACGATCCCGCGCGCCGTCGGCCTCATCGTGCGCAACGCGTTCGGCATCGTCCCGCACGTGCTCGAGCAGGCCACCCAGGGGCTGCCCGGCCGCTGGCAGGTGTGCATCGCGGAGAACGAGGAAGAGTCCCCCTGGGAGCCGTTCGCCGAGAACGGCGGCGTGGCCGGCGGCGTCTCCGCGGTGTCCGCCACCCTCACCCGCACCATGGAGTTCGTCGACAACCGGCACACCCCCAACCACGAGGACGTGCTGCGCGACCTGCAGGACACGATCTCGCGCATCGGCTCGCAGATCTTCCCGCGCTCATCGGTGGCCCTGGTGCTGTGCCCGGAGCATGCCCAGATGTTCGCCAACGCGGGCATGTCCAAGGCCGACGTGCAGAACTGGCTGCTCGAGCGCTGCGGCCGCACCGGCGCCGAGCTGACCAGCATGGGCAAGGCCGAGGTGAACACCAAGACCTTCCACGGCCCGTACGAGGGCGACGAGGCGTTCCACAAGTTCCTGGCAGGGCCTACGTCGATCCCTGTTATCGTGGCCGGCGCGAAGAACGCCGCCATCTCCATGGTCGTCCGGATATTCGGCGAATGGTCAGGCACCGCGGTTCCGGTAGGGGAGAAGAAATGAGTTACGCGGAAAAGAT
>Ga0335078_10004108_pt1 | contig 21595 bp, 15 predicted proteins | sample Lox_Sample_32_FD_206711 | JGI IMG/M metagenome (GOLD analysis project Ga0335078, IMG submission 206711) | Soil microbial communities from Loxahatchee National Wildlife Refuge, Florida, United States - Lox_Sample_3.2 | ecosystem: Environmental > Terrestrial > Soil > Wetlands | place: USA...
CGAAATGGGAGGCTTCGATGATGCTGATCTGGGAGAGCCCGGTCAAGCCGGAAGGCGAAATCTCCTGCCAGGTGACGCCGTTGTCGCGCGTGATCTGCACCATTCCGTTGTTGGTGCCCACCCAGACAAGACCGCTGGTCACCGGCGAAAGAGCGAAGGTGTTGATGGCGCCGCGATTTTGCGGCTGTACGGTTTCGCGCACCTCCTGCGCGCGGCCGCGCGCCGGCGGGACGGGATTGGCGGCATCCGCGGAGGGAGCTTCGGCGGCGGATGATTCGTCGGCTTTGCGGGTGAGGTCGGGACTGGCCGCGCGCCAGTGAGCGCCGCCATCGCGCGTTTCCATGAGGAACTGGGCGCCCCAGTAGAGCACGTGCGGATCGTGCGGGGAGAAGCCGAGCGGGGGATTGGTGGCCGTGCGGTATTCCACCTCGCCGCCGCCGCGCCCGATGCTGGGGGAAACGGTGGCAATCTGGCGATTCGTCCGGTCAATCCGCACGATTCCGCGGCTGGGCCCGCCAGCATAGACGAGATTATTGTTGAGCGGATCGGGGACGATGTAGCCGAACTCGTAGCCGCCCACCGGATCCCAATCCATGAACGTGATCTCGCCGTAGTCGCCGCGGCTGAGGGTTCCGACGCTTCCCGAATCCTGCTGCGTGCCGTAGACCCAATACGGGAACCGGTTGTCGGTCGATAGATGGTAGATCTGGCCAGTGGGTTGGTTGTACCAGGAGCTCCAGGTTTTACCGCCATCCATGCTGATGGTGGCGCCCTGGTCGCTGGCCATGATCATGCGGTCGCTATCGGTGGGATCGATCCAGAGGGCGTGATTGTCGTCGCCGCCGGGAGCGCCCTTGTACGAGCTGAATGTCTTGCCTCCGTCGGTGGAGCGGTAGAGCGAGGTCTGCGCGACATAGATGACGTCGGGATTCTTGGGATCGATGAAGACACGGCTGAAATATCCGCTGCCGGTGACTCGAGGGTCCTGGGTGGCGCGGGCCCAGTGTGCGCCGCCATCATCCGAGCGGTAGAGCCCGCCGGCGCCGGGCGCTCCACCACCGCCGCCTCCGCCGAAACCGCTTCCGGCGACGATCGCGAAGACTTCATCACCACGGCCGGTGGTGGCCACGCCGATGCGTCCCAGGCGTCCGCCCGGCAGACCCTCGGTGAGCTGCGTCCAGGTGTCGCCGCCGTCGGTGGTTTTGTAGACTCCGGCATATCCGGTGGATTCGATGGCGCCGCGCCCGCCGGGCCGCGTGTAGTGCTCCCAGAGGGCGGCATAGCCGATCCTGGTGTTGCCGGGCGCGAACACCATGTCGACGGCGCCGGTGACGTCGTCCTTATACAGGACCTTCTTCCAGGATTTGCCCCCATCGATGGATTTGAAAATGCCGCGTTGTTCGTTTTTGGAATAGGTGCGGCCGAGGGCGGCCACGAGCAGGATATCGGGGTCGCGCGGATCGACCCAGATGGTGCAGATATGCTCGCTGTCATCGAGGCCGAGGTGCTGCCAAGTCTTGCCGGCATCGGTGGACTTGTAGATGCCGTTGCCCATGTTGACGGAGCCGCCGACCATGCTGACGTCGCCGGTTCCCATATAGACGATGTTGGGGTTCGACTGGGCGACGGCGACCGCGCCGACCGCGGAGATCGGCACCGCGTCGGAGATGGGGTTCCAGACCACGCCGCCATCGACGGTTTTCCAGAGGCCTCCGCCGGGCGTTCCCATGTAATAGACCGCGGCATTGCCGGGGATGCCGGCGACGGCTGTTACGCGTCCGGCGCGGAACGGTCCGATCTGCCGCCAGCGCATGGCGCGATAGAGAGAGGTATCGAAGGGCTGCGCGGCGAGCGGCCAGGCGAGGAGCGTCAGCGCGAGAATTCGAGACAACATGTGGATAGTATATCCGCGGAGGCGGCGGCGGCCGATGGATGGCGAAGGCCACGCTCACGTCGGCATTCGAGTGGAGTGAGGTACGATGAAAAAGCGCGCGCCCGTAGCTCAGGTGGATAGAGCGGCTGGCTTCGAACCAGTAGGTCGGGAGTTCGAGTCTCTCCGGGCGCGCCATCAGGGCCACGAATTCTTCCGCGCCTTCCAGGTCAAAATTCGGTGTCGGTCTTCAGGTCTTCGATGCCGACCGGCGGTTTGAGCGCTACACTCGCCGGACATTGCACCTGACGCTCTCCCGCTGGCGTTTTGTTGAGCCGCTGTGCCATCTCGGTTCTTAGTTCAGCTTACGAGGCGGCCGAGACCGGAGGCGGAATTCAGTAATTGGGCACTTCGAGGCTGAGGTCACCGATCATCTGAAAGTGCTTTCGGTTTCTTGAAATGAGGGTGAGGCCTTCCGCGATTGCAGTGGCGGCGATCAGGGCGTCGAAGGTCCGCAGGCCGTCCGACTTCGCATAGCGCTTTAGCAATCCGTACGCCATGCCGGTGATCTGCGCACCAAGTTCGGCGTGCACGGGAAAGCTCTTGATCAGGCCGTCTATTCCATCTGCATCACGCTGGTTCCTGGCGCCAACAATCAGTTCGTGCGCGGTAATGATGGAAATCACAGTATCATCGAGAGAATCGACGTAGGTTGCGGCAGCGGCATTCCTCCGGGAGACGTCCACCATCACATCGGTGTCGATCAGATAGCGGGCCATGGTTGTCCGCGCCAAATGCTAACCGCGCGGATTGTCCCGCAACGCGTTCACGTAGCTTACACCATCGGTGATGTCGTCGCGGTCAGCCCACATCCCATAAAAGGGAAGGTCTTTAATTGAACGGCGGCCACGAGCAACTTCGCCCCCGGCGGGCACGTGAACCTCAACGACGGTGCCTTCTTTGATCGCCACCTTTTCGAGAGGCCGGAAGACACCGTTCTCGTATTTCGCAGGGATCGTCATCACGTTTGCCGTGCACTTCAAGCATACCAAGATGGGCAGGTCTGATGCGTATTGGCGTATCCGTGCCGGCAACGGCAAGACGAGTGGCTCTCAGCCACCGATTTCGTCAGCGGATTGCCGTTGCGATCTCTCGTTACGGGGCGCGCGGATCAGGGCCACAAATTCTTCGGCTCCTTCCGGATCGTACCGTCGAGAAGTTCTATGGCGGAAAGCGGATACCCGAGGATGAATTCTTCCTAAACACCCTCACGCGTGCACTTACTATTCCGCGTGATCGTGTTGATGCCTTCGCGAAGGTCTTCCTCGAAAATCTGAGATTCCTTCGTTCGTTCTCGTCCTCGGCGGCGCCCCGAGCTGAACCGATACCGGTGCCGGCCGAAATCCCCCTTTCTACAACGCCGCCGGAGAAAATACCTAGCCGAAAAGCCCCCATCTGTCTATAGCACGGAGTGTTATACTTATTCGGAAAGTGGTGTTCAGCATATTCCTGGTGAGGATGGGTGCGAACGTTCAAAACGAAAGCGTTCACTCGTTTTGGCGACAAGGCCGGCATCGCCGATGTTGCATTGTGCCGGGCTGTGGGGGACGCAGAACGAGGTTTGATCGCTGCCGATCTCGGCGGCTGGGTAATCAAGCAGCGGATCGCGCGCCGCGGCGAAGGCAAGTCCGGCGGATTCCGAACGCTGATCGTGTTCAGGGCGGGTAGCCGGGCGATTTTCGTTCATGGTTTCGCCAAGAACGAAAAGGAGAACATCGAGAACGACGAACTGGTTGCGTTGAAGAAACTCGCCGGCGAGCTGCTGGCCTACGATGACAAGACGCTCGCGCGGGCCGTTGCGTCGGGAGTGCCGCTGGAGGTGAAATGCGATGAAGAAACAGTATCGTAGTGCATTGATGGCATCGATCCACGAAACCGCCGAAGGTCTGCATGCCGCCGGCGTCATGGACAAGCGCACGATGCGGGAATTCGACGAGACGTGCCTGACGCCGGTCCGTCGGCTGAAGCCGAAAGAAATCCGCGCGCTTCGTTTGCGGGAAGGCGCCAGCCAGGCGGTTTTCGCCCGCTACCTCAACGTGACGACGGGCCTTGTCAGCCAGTGGGAACGGGGGGAAAAACGCCCGCAGGGGGCTTCACTGAAGTTGCTTTCGCTGGTTGAGAAGAACGGCCTCCAAGCGGTGGCCTGATCCCGCGGCGGACCGGCGCCGAACCTGTAGGTCGGGAGTTCGAGTCTCTCCGGGCGCGCCAGAAAGTTCCTCGTTTTCATCCCGCTCCGAAGGCATCGCGGCAGACCTCGTTGAATTTGCGTTCGCGCTTTGCTTCAATATCGATGATCGATGGCGCGCTCGACGCGCAAGAGGAGACAACATACATGCGCCTGGTTTCACTTGCTATTTTGGCCGCTTCAATCGGCTTCGCCGCTTCCCCCGATCTCACCGGGAACTGGAAGCTCAACGCATCCAAGAGCGATTTCGGACAATTTCCGGCGCCTACCGCGATGACCCAGAAAGTATCTCACGCGGAGCCGAAACTAACGGTCGAGACAAAAATGACCACCGACCAGGGCGAGATGGCGTTCACCTCGAATTACACCACCGACGGCAAGGAAACCACCAACCAGGGATTCGGTGGATCGGAAGTGAAAAGCACCGCCAAATGGGACGGCGGCACGCTGGTGATCGATTCCAAAGGTTCTTTCGGCGACAATCCGTACACCATGAAAGACAAGTGGGGTCTCTCCGAAGACGGCAAAGTGTTGACCATCACCCGGCGGTTTTCCAGCGGCATGGGTGACATCGACCAGAAGATGGTTTTCGAGAAGCAATAGCGGCAGAGGCTGCCGGATTCCGCTAGCGCCAGGAAGGCCAGGCGGCGATTCTCGCGCCGCCTGGATCCGACTACCGCCGCCAAATCGATGTCCCCGATTATCAATTAGATACGGCAGTTGCGCGAGGTGTCGGAGAAATCCCATCACGGCGACACCGCCGCGAACTCCGCCCCTCGAAGTATGCCCGAGGGGGTTCGCACCGGCACAAACCAACGCAGAAAACCATTGCACTCGGACCAAGTCGGGGATAGGATACTGGTGAAACAGATGTGAATCTCGACAATGGGCCAGCCGGGAGGCTGAGGGTATGTTTGATAGTCTCGACGAAACGATCAAGCACGATATGGCGATCGGTGAAACCCGCAGCAAGCGGATCGTCAAGGCAGCGGTGATCGCCGTTCTGTCCATTGTGCTGTTTGGCGGGCTGTATTTCGCGATTCGAATGGTGGAATAGCGGCCCGTTCCGCCAACTGGCAAAGTTGAGCGGCGGCGCCCGTAGATTGCTCCAGAAGAGCTCATAAGTCCGTTAAATCGGCTCGGCCCGGAGGCTTTACCGGGCACAGGGGAAAACGTCGTCTCGCCAAAAGAGTCTGGTACTCTGAAATCGAGAAAGGCGGCGGATTTTGGAGCCATTCCGTTTTCATGTTTTCGTCTGCGATCAGCAGAAGCCTGAAGGGATTCCCTGTTGTTCCGCCCGTGGATCGGGCAAGGTTCTGGATGTGTTGCGGCAGGAGATCCTGGCCCGCGGTCTGATGGATGAAGTTCAGGTCACGACGTGCGGATCGCTGGGTCTTTGCGAGCACGGCCCGAACATGGTCGTCTATCCCGAGGGTGTCTGGTATTCCGGCGTGACGCCGGAGGATGTAGCGGAAATTGTCCGGTCGCATTTCCAGAATGGCGTCCCGGTGGCCAGGCTGACGCGGACCGATGCCGTCGCGCTGCGGGCGGAAATCGTCACGAATCGCGACCGGATGCTGGCGGCGCGCCGTGCGCGGGAAGCATCCGGAGCCTTGCCGGATGAGTGGAACGACCGTATCCGCGCGTTCCAGGAGAGCCGGGTCATTCTGACGGCGCTCGAGCTCGACCTGTTCACGGCCATCGGAGACGGCGCGACCGCGTCCGCGGCGGCGGGCCGCATGAAAACGGCCGCCCGGTCCACCGAGACGCTGCTGAACGCGCTGGCGGCCATTGGCCTGCTTTCCAAGGATCAGGACACGTTCCGCAATACCGCCGCCGCCCAACGATATTTTGCCGGCTCGTCGCCCGACAACGCGCGGATGGCGCTGTTGCACACCGCTCACCTTTGGACCCGCTGGTCGACCCTGACCGATGCCGTGCGCGCCGGTACGTCGGTGGCAACACGCCCAACAACCGGCGACGACTGGACAGAGCCGTTCATCGCCGCCATGCACCGCAACGCCGCGGAACGAACGCCGCACGTGGTCCAGGCCGTGGGCGCGAAGGACGTTCGGCGAATGCTGGACGTCGGGGGCGGGTCGGGCGCCTACTCGATTGCATTCGCGCGGGCAGAACCGCTGTTGCGGAGCGACATTCTGGATCTGCCGGCCGTGCTGCCCATCGCGCAGCGGCATATCGACCAGGCGGGAGTCGCGGATCGCGTTTCGGTGAGGCCCGGCGATCTGCGTTCGGATCCGCTAGGCAGCGGCTATGACCTGGTATTCATCTCGGCGATCTGTCACATGCTCAGCCCGGAGGAGAATGCGGACCTGCTGCGGAGGGCCTACGCCGCGCTGGCGGCGGCCGGGCGGATCGTGGTCCAGGACTTCATTCTCCGGCCGGACAAGACCGCCCCGAAATTCGCCGCGCTGTTCGCATTGAACATGCTGGTGGGGACGAGCGGCGGAAGCAGCTATAGCGATGCCGAATATACCGCCTGGCTGAGCGCGGCAGGTTTCCAGAATATCCGGCACGTGCAGCTCCCCGGACCAGCCAGCCTGATGATCGCATCGCGGGGGTAGGGCCGGCGCTCGTGGGTCTGGAAATGAGCAGGAGGCTTGTGGGGCAGGCACTCTTGCCTGCGGAGAGCTTGCGCCACGTCATTCGTGCCGCTACACCCAGTTAAGAATTGGCAGACGGCACACTGCGACCGTCTGCCCTACGTCGTCAGATCAGCACAAAACGGGTGGGAACGGCGGCGAAATCGAAGGTTCCGAGCCCGCGGTCGGCGGCCAGTTGCAGATAGCGGAGGGTGTGCCAGTCCAGGTCCCAATAGGCGCTGGCGGCATACGCATCCAGCGCGACCGGATCGGTTCCGGCCAGGACGGTTTTCTTCAACGCGACATCCGCGGGATTGCCGCCGCCCGGCCCGTTGCGGAGCAGAACACGGTAGGCGTCGATCAACGTCAGTGTCGGCCGCATGAAATCCGCCAGGTCGGCCAGGCTCTCGTGAATGCGCTGATGCAGGCGCTGGCGCTCGCCGCCGAGGATTCCGTACCAGTTCTTCATTCCCAGGCTGGCGCCGGTCAAACTGTGGTGCTTGGCGACGGGGAGATTGATCATCTTGTCCGCGGTGAGAAACGGTTCCAGCACCGGCCAGGCGTTGAGGACATCGCCCCGCAAATCGACCTCGCGGAACAGCCGATCCTCCGGAAGCACGACTTCGGCGCCGCAATTGCGGGCCGCGGCGGCGATCCCGCTGCGCGTGAAGCATTGCTGCGCTTCATTGATGCTGACGTCGGTGACGATAACGCGCCGCGCGCCGGCCTGGAAGCACAGACGGGCCACTTCGGCCACCAGGTCCGGGTTGGTGTTGGCCGCTTGTTCCGGCGTGCGGTCCCAAGCCACATTGGGTTTGAGCACCACCACGTCGCCGCGCGCGATAAAGCGCCGAATGCCGCCGAGTTCCTCGATGGCGCGGCGGGCGAGCGCGGCGGGATCGTCGCCCTGAACCACGGCCATCATCGGCAGGGCGGCATCGGATGGGACCTGGAAATTGGGGCGCGGCACATGGACTACGGGGTGCGCAGGCCGCCCGCCGCGGCGGGCGAACCACACGCCAAGGGCGGCCGCGGCCGTGCCCAAACCTCCCAGGCGGAGGATTTGGAGCATGGCCCGACGGCGGTTCGTCGCTGGCGTCGCGGGGCTCATTTCTGATCCCCCTTTGACTCAAATTACAGTTTACGTCTAAATGTGAAGAAGTGAGCCGGAAATTCGGAGTTCGGGCGGCGATTCTCCTCATAGGCTTCACCGCGGCCATCGCGCAGATCGTGCTGATGCGCGAGCTGATGGTGGTGTTCTACGGAAACGAGATTTCGATCGGTCTGATGCTGGCCAGTTGGCTGATCTGGACCGCGGCCGGCAGCGCCCTGGCGGGCCGGTTGCCGGCGCGCAGCCCCCGGCGTATTATGGCCGGGACTCAAGTCCTGCTGGCTGCCGTATTGCCGGCGACGGTGCTGGCGGTGCGCACGGCCAAGGGTTTTCTGCAAACCGTGCCGGGCGAAATGCTCGGTCCCGGTGCGATGCTTTTGACCTCCCTGGCGGTGCTCGGACCGTTGTGCATGCTGTCGGGGGCGTTGTTCACGGCGGGAAGCCGGGTCTGGACCGAATCGTCCGGGTCGTCCGGCCATTCAAGCTCGGCCCGGGAAGCAGCCGCATCCGTGTACTTGTGGGAAGCGGCGGGGTCGTCTGCCGGGGGGCTGCTCACTGGCCTGCTGCTGGTGAAAATCTGGGGCTCGCTGGAGATAGCCGGCCTGCTTTCGCTGCTGAATCTCCTCGCCGCGTGCGGACTCGGCATCGCCGGCCGCCGCGCGCGCTCGGCGACGATCGGGATGGTGGCCTTGGCTTCCGCGGCGGTCGTATTTTCCGGGTTGCCCGGGCGTCTGGAAGATGCCTCGAAGCGTCGATTCTGGAACGGCCAGAATCTGCTGGCGACGCGCAATTCGGTTTATGGAAACCTGGCGGTAACGGCCGCGGAAGGGAGCCGGACCGTTTACGAGAACGGCGTCGTCCTGTTTACGGCGCCCGATCCCGAGGCCGCCGAGGAAGCGGTTCATTATGCGCTGCTGGAACACCCGGAGCCGCGAACCCTGCTGTTGATCGGCGGAGGACTCAACGGAAGCATCGCGCAGGCTCTGCGGCATTCCACGCTGCAGCGGGTGGACTATGTGGAGCTCGATCCGGCTGTCCTGGACCTGGGGCGCGACTGTCTTCCGAACGAATGGAGCCTTCTCGAGAACGATCCACGCGTCCACGCACACGTCACCGACGGGCGCCTGTTTCTCAAGACGGCGCCCATCGCCTTCGACGTGGTGATCGTCAATTTGCCGGATCCGCAGAACGCGCAATTGAATCGCTTCTTCACCGCCGAGTTCTTCGCTGAGGTATCGCGTAAGCTCACGCGATCGGGCGTCTTTTCGTTCCAGCTGCGATCGTCGGAGAACTACATCAGCCCCGAACTGGGGGAGTTTCTCGCGGCCATTCACCAGACTCTTTGGACGGTGTTTCCGGAAGTGACGGTCATCCCGGGCGAGACCGTGCATTTCTTCGCGGCGCAGCATACCGGAATCCTGGCTGCCTCAGCCGATGAATTACTGGCGCGCCTGCGCGAGCGAAATCTGAAGACTGCCTATGTGAGCGAGTACTTCGTTCCGTTTCGGATGACGCCCGATCGCGTGGCTGACATGGAGCGGCACCTCCAGGGGCCGGCTGCGGTCAACCGCGATTTCGCGCCGGTGGCGTACTACTTCGACGTGGCGTTGTGGAGCAGCCAGTTCGGGCGGGGATATGCGCGGATGTTCCGCGTCCTGGCCGGTGTCTCCTACGGATGGCTGCTGGCCGGGGTCGCAATCCTGTCCGCCGGGTTTGTCGCCGCGAGGCGGTTCGTCGGACAGAGGCCTGCTTTTGCGGCTGCCGCCTGCACGGCGGCCACGGGGTTCACGATGCTGGGCCTTCAGGTCCTCCTCCTGCTGGGATTTCAGGCGGTGTGCGGATACGTGTACCAGCAGCTCGCCGTGATCGTGGCGGCATTCATGGCCGGCATGGCAGTGGGGAGCTGGATTGGGCTGCGCGCCGGGATGAAGAATGTGAACAGGAGGCTGGGCCTGGTGCAGGTAATCGTCGCGGCGGCGCCGCTGGCCGCGCTGAGCCTGTTCGAAATCCACCGCGCGGTGTTCCCGGTGGCTGCCGCCGGCTCCGGAATCCTGGGCGGACTGCAGTTCTCGATCGCCAGCAGGGTCTTCTTCGGCGCGACGGCCGACCACCGGCGCCTGGGCCTGCTTTACGCCCTTGACCTGGCGGGAGCGGCTGTGGGCGCGCTGGTTTTCAGCGCCTGGTTGGTGCCGGTGTACGGATTTTTCAGAGCCGCGATTGTGCCGGCGATGCTGAGCCTGGCTGCCGCGATTCTCAGCGTGCCGGCACGAGCTCCGGCACGGCAGGCATAGGCGCCGCCGCCGCGGCCGGATGACGCTCGTCGAAAACGATCGCCGTGAAGCGGAAAACATCGGCGTCCGGTTTCCGCCAGGCGCCATCGGGGAGGCCGGCTTTGAAGCAGAGTTCCCGCAGGAGGGTGGCGCGATCCCATTTCTGTTCGCTGGCCACCTGCGGGAGGAATACGCCCTCGCGGCCATTCTGGTGCAGCAGCAGGCCATGCTCGCCGATGCGGATCTCCTGGATATCGCGCACGCGGCGTAAGGGCGACAATACCGAGATCTCGTATTCCAGGTCGCCCAGTTCCTTCGTGGTGACGGGACGGAAACGGGTGTCCCGCAGCGCCGCCATCATGGCCACGTCGCGCACCGTGAGGTAAAGCGGCTTGAGAGGCGATACATAGCCGATGCAACCGCGCAGCGCTCCATGTTCGGTCAACGTGACGAATGCGCCGCGCTCATGTTCCAGCGTTTCCATGCCGCCCGAGCTGCATTCGTAAGGCTTGCCGTCGCGGACGGCGCTCTCCACCGATCGGCGGGCGATTTTCAGCAGCGTATCCTTTTCCGCCTTGGAAAGCGAGAATGCCGCTTCCTCGGATTGGGCCGCGACGGCGGCCTTGGCGAACGCGACCGCGCCGTATCCGACCACCCGGCCGCGATCGCCGCTGGTATCGCCGCTGTTGGCATAGTGCAGCAGCCTGGCCTGGGTGGCGCCTAACCGCTCGGACGCGATCATGGCGGCGACAATGGGACCGCCGCCGCAGGCTTCCCACACGCGCAACTCGAGATTGCGCGACAGATCGAAGTAATCGTACTCTTCGATGGCTTTCAGGGTTTTGTGGTCGAGCTTCACGGCCTCGTCGTAAGCGTGGTAGTGCGAGAGATCCGAGCTGGCGACGATCAGGGTATTGGTGCCTTGCACCAGTCTGGCGAGCGCCACGCCCAGATCGCGGCAGGAATCGTAGCTCTGATCGCCCATGATAATCGCCACCAACTGAAACCGGCCGAGGACGCGCTGGAGGAACGGCAACTGCACCTCGAGAGCATGCTCCGGATGGTCCGCGGTGGGCGTATGGCCGATGCCCGAAAGCTTGATCGACGAGCCGGTTTTGGCCAGCTTGGCCGAGAAGGCCTGGTCCACGGGGATCTCGCCGAAGGGCGTGGTGTAAGCGGCGCCATCGTAGACCGAGGAGAAGTCGAAAGCCTGGTAATGCGATGGGGCGATGACCACCACGCGATCGTATTTGCGGCCTTTCAACAGTGCGTACGAGTAAGCGGCGACCGGGCCGGAAAACTGGTAGCCCGCGTGCGGCGACACCAGCGCCACCAGGTTTTCGACCGGCTGGGGCGCGGCTTTCTCGAGGAAGCCATCGATCATTCTGCCGAGATCGTTAGGATCGGCTGGATAGAACGATCCAGCGACCGCTGTTGGCCGGACTTTGGACGCCTGCCCGGCGTGCGATGTACGTTCCATTAGAATCCAACCTGCCAGCAATACGAGGCACACGAACACCAGGATCTTCATATGTGAGATGGTCTCCCCCAGATCCCTGGGATGATTTGGCGGCAGAACCGGCATTTGCCCTCGTCAATATGCACTGCCTTGACGGTGAAACCGGCGCGCTCCACCACCGCGCGGCGGCATTTGGGGCACCAGGTGCTCTCTGCCGGATGGCCGGGAACATTGCCGATGTAAACGTAGTGCAAGCCTTCCGCGTCGCAGATGGCTTTGGCGCGCTCGAGCGTCGGAAGCGGCGTGGGCGGAAGGTTCTTCAGAAGGTACTCGGGATGGAATCGCGAGAAGTGCAACGGAACGTCGGGGCCGACCTCAGTTTTCACCCAGCGGGCCAGGGAGCGGAACTCCTCGTCGGAATCATTGAGGGTGGGGACCACCAGGTATACGATCTCGGTCCAGATTCCCTGCTTGCGGATGGTGACGATGGTATTCAGGACAGGCTTGAGTTCGCCGTTCACGACCTCCTGGTAGTACTTCTCGGAGAATGCCTTGAGATCGATCTTGATGGAATCGACGCGCCGGCACAGCTCTTTCAGCGGATCCTGCTGGATATACCCTCCGCTGATCACGACGCTCCTGACTCCGGCGGCGCGGCCCGCGTCGGCGGAATCGAGCACATACTCGCAGAACACCACCGGCTCGCTGTAGGTGTACGCGATGGAGGGACATTGATACTGCCGCGCGTTGCCGGCGAGCTCGGCCGGCGGCATGTAGGTGCTGGAGACCTGTTCCGGGCGCACCTGCGAGATGTCCCAGTTCTGGCACATCTTGCAGTTGACATTGCAGCCGGCGGTGGCGACTGAAAAGGCCATCGTCCCGGGGAGGAAGTGGAATAGCGGCTTCTTTTCGATGGGATCGATGTGCGCCGCGCAAACGCGGGAATGAACCAGCGAATAGTAGGTCCCGCCGCGATTTTCGCGCACGCCGCAATAGCCGCGCTCGCGATCGTCGATCACACACTCGCGGGGGCAGAGCTTGCACTTGATTTTTTTGTACGGAAGTTTTTCGTAGAAGCGCGCTTCCACGATAAAGCGCGCGTCGGAATCGGAGGCGGCGGCGCGCGAGGCGAGGCAGGGAAGCGCGAGAGTTTGCAGAAAGGCGCGCCGGTCGACCATGGTCACACCTCCATCACCTCGATGCGCCTCGGATCATTCGACCCCAGGCGATGGGCGGCATCGGCGGCGGTGGCGATGTAGACCGGCTCGCGCCGCATTTCGCGGAGCGGCTTCATTCCCATTTCCGCCCGCTTCCGCTCCAGGATCTGCCAGCCCGTGAAGTCCAGGGCGACCGGGTCGCGCGCCACCAGCAGGCCGTTGTAAGGCCACGACCATTGGGGCATGTAGGAAGGCCCGCCTTCGTACTGCGCCGTGAGTCCGTCGCAGATCGAGAGACGGACCTTTTGCCGGATGGCCGGGAACATGTTCACATCGGCGACATAAGGGTCGCCGGCGTTGGAGTGATACTTGTTCGGATTGTGTATGGCGCCGAACAGGTTCTTGAGCGCCAGCGTGACGCCGACAATTCCATGGTCTTTGAGGACCGGTAGATTGATCACCGCGTCGCAGGTTTTGGTCAGCGTATTGGAGAGTAAGCTGCCCGCGCTGCCGTAGACGGCGAGTTCGTTTTCGTACCCGGCGGTGTCATTTCCGATGCAGCGGATGCGATCGCGGCGGGAGAGGCGGAAACCGGCGCTTTCCAGGTCGGAGTTGAGACGGTCCCAGATCACGATATCCTGGGCGCGGATGCCGGCTTGCTGCAACCGCTCGCAAACGGCATCGACCAATACCACGCTGGTGGCGGCGCCGCGGCCGGAAAGGCAATTTACTTTCAGGCCGACCACTTCGCCGGGATGCGCGATCTTCTTCCAGGCGTCGAGGGGGGAATCGCTGAAGTAAAAAGACTGTACGGCGCGGTCGAGGAGCTTGAGGACGCGCCCCGTATCGGGCGCTGTTCCGGCGGCGCGAAGACCCGCGTCCCGGGCAATCACTACTTTAGACTTGTCGGGGGCGGCTTGGGCGGCAATCGCACCGGCTAGCGCGGATCGGAGGAGAGTCCGGCGAGTGAGGCCGGATTGTGAGCCGTGGCGCATAGCTCCTCCCCCAGGACAATTTCGGTAAAATACGATTCCTTTATATCATTTATCGCCGTGCCGTGGCCTTAGCCAGACTGCACAGCGCCGGTTCCGTCTCCGGCGTGTCCTGATACGCGACGAGGCGGACGAAATAAGGACCTCGACGAAATGTGACGCTCTGGCCGTAGCTTCTGCCCGCGTCTCCGATTGCCACCATGTGGCTGCCTGCGGAGGGCTCGGATTCGAAGAGCGACCGCGCGCCGGCCGGTGATTCCATCAGGTGGATGTCGACCACCGCTTCCAGGCCGGTCTTGTACCGGTAGCTCGCCGTCTGCGTCCGGCGGACGCCGGCCCGAAGGTACCGCTCGGCATCGCCATCGACGTATTTCCAGAGATCGGCGGCTTCGAACTGGCGGGTTTCGCCGGACTTGGTCCAGCCAACGGCGTCTCCGGTCGCGGGCAGCCAGGAGACAGGTTTCCCCGAAGGCGCCAGCAGCAACTGGTTCGTCTTCGAGCGGCTTTCTCCCACGCTCGTGACGTAGACCGCGGGAGTGCCCTTCACGGGACACGCGAATTCGCAGGCGCCGCAGCCCACACAGCGCTCGGGGTCGATGTAGGGCTGGCGGACCGGCTTGGTATGGCCGGCGGCATCGGTGACATTCGCGGCCTGCAGATAGACGGCTTTCGGCGAAACCGGGCACCACTCTTCGCAGACGATGCAATCGGTCGCCATTGCCCAGGGCAGGCAGCGGCCGCGGTCGTAGAAAGCCGTGCCGATGCGGATCGGATGGGCGGTTGGTTCGGGTGTAGCCCAGCCCTTCTCTTCAGAGGTGAATTCCCAGATCGCTCCCGTGGGGCAGACCTCGCCGCAGAGAGTGCAGCTTGGCTCGCAATATCCGATGCGCGGCGCCACCACGGGCGTCCACAGGCCTTCCCAGCCGGCTTGGGTCGCGGCCGGCTGCAGGGCATGGTTCGGACAGACCTTCATGCACTCGCCGCAGCGGATGCAGCGGGCCAAAAAATCGGTTTCCCCCAGCGCTGCCGGCGGACGGATGCGGCGCGGATTCGGTTCGACATCGAGACCGGTATTGGCGCGCAGCAAGGGGACCGCCACAACTCCGGCCGCCACGCTGCCAAGCACGCGCCGCCGCTTGAGATCGACCGAGGCACGAGTCGTCTCCGTCCCTGGGAAGAAGCGGAAGCGAAGGCCGTCCTCCGGGCAGTCGGCCACGCAATTCAGGCAGAGATGGCACTCGGCCTTGCGCCAGCGCGCTCCTGGAATCGGATCGTCGCCGCCCTGGCAATGCAGCAGGCAGCGATGGCAATCGCCGCAATGTTCCTGGTGCTTGTCCAAGCCCAGAATCGACCAGCGGGAGACAAAACCGAAGAGCGCACCTAAGGGGCACAGCGCGCGGCACCAGAAGCGCGTGATTCGCAGGTTGAGCGCAAGGATCACGATCAGGATCAGGCCGATAAGGAAGCTCTGGCGGAAATGCGGGCCGGACCAGTAGCTTGCGGCGGGCAAAATCGAAACCGCGAACGAGCGAAATGTAAGCGCGATGGGATCGAGGATGCCGCCGGCGGCGCTGCCCATCAACGCCACTACCAGCAGCGCGAAGAGAACGTAATATTTCAAGACCTGCCAGGGTTTGTAGCGGTTCGAATCGATGCGCCGCCGGCCGGACTTAGCGTCCGACCGGATGCCGCTTGCCAGGTGATGGAGCGTTCCGAGCGGGCAGATCCAGCCGCAGAAGAAGCGGCCCAGGAACATTGCCGGAATAATTACGGCCAGGCTCCACAATAATCCGCGATAAAGGGTTCGCGTCGCCAGAATACTGGTGGCCGCGATGAAGGGGTCGGTTTCGAGGAAGATCCGGACCGGAAACCGGCTATGATTCCGGGTCGTGTTCCACAAAAGGAACAGGAATATCGCAAAGCAGCCGATCTGCACCGCGCGCCGCAGCCCGCGCAGGATCGTCCATTTCTTCTGCTGAAAACCCAAATGGAGACTTCCGCCTCCATTCTAGCTCCATGGAATAAACAGACCTGATATTCCTGATTATCGAGCGGGGCGGGACCGGCGTCGAGCCCGTCTTCACCCGCGGATTATTGGGATCGACGGAGTTCACACCATCGATGGCTAAGTTTGTAGTTGTGGATCTCCCGTGACCTCGCCTGCCGCGGGTGCCCGCGGCCGGAAGGTTACGCGGCGCTCGGCGCATATTTCCGGCGACCGCAACCGGCGAAGCCGGCGCCTCCTGCGCCCAAAGTCCACGGCCCCCCCAGACCCGCTATTCGCCAGAAGGCCGAAGGTAGTGGCCTCGTCCCGGCCTCAATAGAAAACGTCCGGCTTGCCGCCGCTCGACCCGCTTTTGGCCGCGCCGTTCCACATCACCTGCGCATTGTCCAGCACCAGCGGGTCGCCCACCGAGGTCGTGATCTGCACGTTGTTGAAGACGATGTTCTTGCCATCCTGCAGCAGGAAGCCGCGGACGCTTTGCATCCGGCAATTGGTGAAGGTGATGGCATTGGCCATCTGCTCCGGGAGGCCCAGAATGCGTCCCGCCAGAGGCGAGCGCGTCACCGTCAGATTAGTCACATGGATGTCGTGGAAATTGGGAATGTTCTGCGTCTGGCCCGGCTCCGCCTGCCGCGGACCCACATCCGTCGCCAGCCCCGCGTTGCCGTTGTACAGCATATTGATGTCGAACGGCCGCCGCACGTTCTTCATGGTGATGTCCGAATACCAGATATCGTGGACTTCGCCGCCGTTGCCGCGGTATGACTTGATGCGCAAGCCGTTGTCGGTGCCATCGAACGTGCACCGCCGCACGATGACGTGGCTCAGGCCGTTGCGCGTCGGGCTGCCGATCGAGATTCCGTGGCCGTGCAGACAAGTGAGATCTTCCACCAGTACGTCCTGCGATCCGCTGTGCAGCGCGACGTTGTCGTCGCCGGTATCGATTTCGCATTTGCGAATGACGATCCGCTTTCCGCCGGGATCCATGGCGTCGGTATTGGGGGCGTCGCTGGGCGCTACGATTCGCAGATTCTCGATGGTGATGTCCTCGCCGGTCGGAACCAGGTGGAACATCGGGGAATTGGTGAGCGTCACGCCGTCGACGTGCAGCCTGTGCACGTTGGAGATCGAGATCAGCACCGGCCGCGGAACCACCGGCCGGCCCGGCGGATAGCGCCGCGCGGCTTTGTCCGACCACATCCAGAACATCGCGCCCGAACCGTCAATGGTTCCGGACCCGGTGATGGCGACGTCCTCGCAATTGGCGCAGGAAATCAGCGGCGGCACGCGGCCGAAGGTCCCGCGGCCCACCGGTGGCGTCACTTTGTTGGGGTCCGGGATTCCATATTCCTCGAACGTGTCGGGAGCCTTGATGATCGCGCCCGGATCCAGGTGCAGATCCATCTTGCTCACCAGCGTGAAGGGCAGGGTTTTGTACACACCCACGGACACGATCAGGTGGCCGCCGCCGGCTTTTTCGACGGCCGCCACGGCGCTTTTGAAGGCCTCGGTGTTCATGGCCTTGCCGTCGCCCACAGCGCCAAAATCGGCGAGGCTGAACTTCGCGGCCGGAATATTGGGCAAAGCAGCCGTGATTTCCTTTGCCGCTGCATTCGCAGCCTGGGCATCCGTCTTGGCCTGCGGCGCGGAAGCGAGCGGAGAAGAAATCATCGTGGCCAGCCATGCTCCGCAGGCAAACACGGCCGGCGCGGCCAACCAAAACCGTCGCTGATGAATCATTGCATACCTCGACGGGCCGATCGTATCAGATATCGCCGCATCCCGGCCGTCGGTTGGCGTGCTCGCCATTTTGCCGCCGCTACGCCGTCTGGTAGTAAACGGTGAAGCGGCTCTATAATACCTGATCCAGAATCGCCCGCACTTTATAGTGGAATTTCGAGGTAATCATGATCCGTAATTTCGCCCGCCGCGACCTGCTGAACGGAGGTCTTGCCCTCATCGGCGCCGGTGCGCTCACACCGGCCCTACCTTTGCGCGCACAAAAGAGTCCCGCCAAACCTTCTCCAACGCCCCCGCCCAAAACCGAGGATTGCAATTGTACGCTCGCCGCCGACGGCACGCCGCTCGATACCGGGACGAGCGAGCTGCGCCCAGTGATTGAACGGTATCAGGTGGAGCTGCGCGACTACGAGCGCCTTTACCCCCTTCCGGGATCGGACGCCCGCCGGGCGGCGATGGAGAAGTTCTACTCCGGACAGTTGCGGCTGCTCGACGGAATTCGTTTCGATGACATCAGCCAGGCCGGAAAGGTGGACTATCTGCTGCTCCACGGCCGGCTGCTGCGCGAACAGAAAGAACTCCTCGCGGAAAAGCAGCGAGAGGCCGAGATCGCGGCGCTGATTCCCTTCCAGCAAACGATTATCGGATTTGAAGAAGCGCGGCGGCGCATGGAAACAGTCGATGGCCAGAAGTGCGCGATTGCCCTCGAAGGGCTGCTTCACGATATCGCCGCGGCTAAGGACTCGTTGAGCGGCGTCAAAGGCAATGTCGTGATGAATCGCGCCGCCCAGCGGTTGGAATTGCTGCGCGGCGCGATGCGCCTCTGGTACGACTTTTATGCCCTGTACGATCCGAATTTCGTCTGGTGGACCGAGGCGAGCTACAAAAAAGCCGATGACGCCGTGGAGGCGTACGCGCAACTGCTGCACACTACATCCGGCGTCGGCGGAACTCTGGAGACCGGCGGCTTCGGCCGCGGCGGCGGTCGCGGCCGCGGTGGAGCGGGCAACAACGAGGCGGTTGTGTGGCGATCCAACGGGCCGCTCGGCAGTGAGGAGGAATTGTCGGGAATCGGCCCGGTCGGCCGCGACGCTTTGCTCGGGGCGTTGCACACGGCCATGATCGCGTATACTCCGGAGCAGCTCATCGCCATGGCGAATCGCGAATTTGCGTGGTGCGACAAAGAAATGCTGCGCGCATCCACCGAAATGGGGTTCGGCGGCGATTGGAAGAAGGCGCTCGAAGCCGTCAAGAACAAATACGTCGAGCCCGGCCAGATGATCTACCTGGTGCGCGACCTTTCGCGCGAAGCCATCGACTTCGTCGAGAAGCACGAGCTGGTCACCATTCCCGACCTGGTAAAGCAGGATTACTGGGAAGAGGCGATGACGCCGCAAATGCAGTTGGTCAACCCGTTCTTCACCGGCGGGGCGACCATTCAGGTCTCTTCTCCGGCCAGCAGCCAGACCATCGCGGAACGGTTGCAGGCGCTGCGCGGCAACAACATTTACTTCGCCCGCGCCACCGTCTTTCACGAGCTGGTGCCGGGGCACCACATGCAGCAGTACATGACGCAGCGCTATCGCACTTATCGCTCGCTCTTCTCCACTCCCTTTTGGACGGAAGGGATGGCTTTCTATTGGGAAATGCTGCTTTGGGACCTCGGTTTCACGCATACGCCGGAGCAGCGGGTAGGCGCCCTCTTCTGGCGAATGCACCGCTGCGCGCGGATTATCTTCTCGCTCAGCTTCCACCTCGGAAAGATGAAATCCGTCGAGTGCGTGCAATTCCTGGTCGACCGGGTGGGATTCGAAAAGGCCAATGCCGAGGGCGAGGTTCGCCGATCGTTCAACGGGTCATACGAACCTATTTATCAGTGCGCGTACATGCTGGGCGCGCTGCAGTTTTATTCTCTTCATAAGGAACTGGTGGGTTCCGGCAAAATGACCAACCGCGCGTTTCATGATGCGCTCTACCAGCAAGGCAACATGCCGATCGAGATGGTGCGGCTCGCCATCAACGGGCAGAAGGTCGACCGGAGCTACGAGCCGAGCTGGAAATTCTACGGCGACATAGCCTGATCCGGACGGCGCGCTGCGGCCCCGGCGCTAAGATGGAGTCTCCATGCGGAACTACCGCCGCTTCGGAGCATCCCTTGGAACGTGGAGCCTGCTGTTCTCGGCCGCCCTGCTCGCCTACTGGCCGGCCCTGCGTGGCGGCCTGCTCTGGGACGACGATCGCCACGTCACCGGCCCCGCCTTGCAGTCGCTGCACGGCTTGTGGCGCATCTGGTTCGATCCCGACGCGACCCAGCAGTATTATCCGCTGCTGCATAGCGCTTTCTGGATCGAGCACCGGCTATGGGGCGATTCGCTGCTCGGCTATCACCTGGTCACGCTGGCGTTTCATGCCTCGGCCGCGTTTCTGGTAATCGCGGTCGTGCGGCGGCTGGCGATTCCGGGCGCGTGGCTCGCCGGCCTGGTGTTTTTATTGCACCCGGTGCAGGTGGAAGCGGTTGCCTGGATTTCGGAGCAGAAGACCACGCTTTCGGCGGTCCTTTATCTGGCCTCCGCCCTCGCCTACCTGCGGTTCGCCGAGTCGCGGGGCCGCGGAGTATACGCAGCGGCCACCGCGCTTTTCCTGCTGGCGCTGCTTGCCAAAACCGTCACGGCGACTCTGCCGGCCGCGCTGCTGCTGATCCTGTGGTGGAAACAAGGCCGTCTGGGTTGGCGCCGCGACGTTCTGCCCTTGTCGCCGTGGCTGGCGGCGGGAGTTGCGGCGGGCATCATGACCGCATGGATGGAACGAACCTCGATTGGCGCGCAAGGTCCCGATTTCGCGTTTTCGTTCCTCGATCGCCTGCTGGTCGCCGGCCGCGTGCTGTGCTTTTACGCCGCAAAACTACTGTGGCCGGTGGACCTGATGTTCACCTATCCGCGCTGGACGATCGACGCCTATCGGCCCTGGCAATACCTGTTTCCGGCCGCTGTGGCGGCGATCACCGTAGCGTGTTTGTGGATCGCCCGGCGGCAACGCGGACCCCTCGCCGCCTGGCTGTACTTCGCGGGGACCCTGTTTCCGGTGCTGGGATTTCTGAACGTCTATCCGTTCCTTTTTTCCTTCGTCGCCGATCATTTTCAGTACCTGGCGGCGCTGGGATTGTTGGTCCCGGCGGCCGCGGGAATTACCGCCGGACTTCGCCGCCTCTCGCCGGGTTGGTTCCGGCCGCAGGTTGCTTCGGCCGTCGTCCTCGCCGCGATTCTCGGCCCGTTAACCTTCCGCCAGTCGGCCATGTATCGCGATTCCGAGACTCTCTATCGCACGACGCTGGCGCGCAATCCCGCAAGCTGGATGGCGCACAACAATCTGTGCGCGCTTCTGCTGGTCAAACCGGGCGCCCTGGCGGAAGCCACGGCGGAATGCCAGGACGCGTTGGCTCTGCGTCCTCAATTCGCCGGAGCCCACAACAATCTCGGCAGCGCCTGGGCCGAGACACCCGGCCGCATGAGCGATGCCATCGCCGAATTCCGCACCGCCGCGCGGCTCAAACCGCAATTTGCCGACGCGCATTTCAACCTGGCCAACGCCTTGGCTCGGGATCCGGCAACAATAGCGGAGGCGATCGACGAATACCGCGCGGCCCTCCATCTCAGGCCCGATTACGTGGCTGCCCATCTGAATCTCGCCACCGTGCTGCTGCGGAGCGGACATGCGCAGAATGCCATGGCCGAAGATCGCGCTGCCCTGGCGATTGATCCGGATCTCGCCGAGGCCCACACCAATCTGGGGAGCGCGCTGGCCCAGTTACCCGGCCGCGCTCCGGACGCAGTGGCCGAATTTCGCGCCGCCATCGCGCTCGATCCGCATTCCGCCAAAGCACATAACAATCTGGGCAACATGCTGGCCGATATGCCCGGGCAACTGATGCAGGCGATTGCCGAGTACCAGGCCGCCGTGCGAGCGGATCCAGCTTACGCCGACGCCCATTTCAATCTCGGTGTCGCCCTCACCCACGCCGGGCGGCTTCCCGACGCGATTGCCGAATTTCAGGAGGCGGTGCGCCTGGACCCGGATTCCGCCCGCGCTCATTACAACCTGGCAGTCACCCTGGCAAAGTGCGGACGCGTGACGGAGGCCCTGCCGCAT
>Ga0335078_10004109_pt1 | contig 21593 bp, 22 predicted proteins | sample Lox_Sample_32_FD_206711 | JGI IMG/M metagenome (GOLD analysis project Ga0335078, IMG submission 206711) | Soil microbial communities from Loxahatchee National Wildlife Refuge, Florida, United States - Lox_Sample_3.2 | ecosystem: Environmental > Terrestrial > Soil > Wetlands | place: USA...
CGGGATCCACCCGGTGAACACCGGCCGTCCAGGTGACCACGGTCCCGCCCGACTCCTTGCTCGGCACGGTGACCACCACCAGCCCGGCCCCGCCCAGCCCGGGTGCCGGCTGCTCGCCCGGGCCGGTCACCAGGTACGCGGCACCCGGCGGGTCCCGCCACAGGTGCCAGGCAGGAAACGGCCTGCCCCGCCCGGGGACGGTGAGCCAGATCACCCCGGCGCGCCTGGTGGCCTCGGCGACCAGGGCCGGCGGCGGAGCCGGGCCGAGCACGCCCCATGCGTAAAGCGCCTCGTACAGGCCGGTGGTGAGGGGCAGGCCCGCGATGTCCGGCAGGCCGGCCCAGCGGGCGTCGGCGGCGTCGTCGCCGGCGGCGAGCCGGCCCCCGGTGACGGTCGCGGCGTAGTCCCGGATCTCCAGGACCGCCCCGCCGGGGGCGGGCCGGTCCACCGCGCCGACCAGCGGGCCGGGGACGACCTCCAGCCCGGTTTCCTCGCGGACCTCCCGGACCAGGGCCTGCTGGTCGGTTTCTCCCGGTTCGATCCGGCCCCCGGGCAGCGACCACCGGCCGGCCTCCGGCTCACGCCCGCGCCGGATGAGCAGGATCTGCCCGTCCGGGCCGGTGATGATGGCTCCCACGCAGGGGACGCGCCGCGGTGGCATGGCCCAAGTATCACGCGGCGGTGCTTGACGCGCGCGCCGCGGGCGATCAACGTCAATGTCCATGAAGACGGCTCCCATCTGCCCGCGCTGCGGGGGCCCCCTGACTCAGCCCAGTGCCTGGGCCAGCGGGTGGCGCTGCCCGCTGCACGGCGAGGTGGACCCGCTGCGGTCTCCCTACAGCCCGTCCGCCGAAGGCCTGCGTGGCCTGCTCCGCGACGCCAGGGTGCCGGTCTGGCTGCCGTGGCCGCTGCCCGCCGGCTGGCTGGTCACCGGGTTCGCCGGCGCGGGCGACGAGCGCACCGGGAGCCGCGCCTGCGTGGTCGCGCTGTCCGGGCCCAACCCGGTCGGCGGTCCGGGCGAGATGCTGCTGATCTCCGAGGCGCCCGGCGTCGGCCTGGGCGCCCACCTGGCCGGCCTGGCCGGCCCCGACCCGGGCGAGGGGTTCGCGGCCGGGCCGCCGCACGCCCTGGTCGGCTTCGGGCACCATGAGTTCCCGCTGTGGCATGTGGACGCGCCCGAGCGGGCCGCGTTCGCCGGCGAGGTGCTCGCGAACTGGCTGTGGATGGTGCTGTGGCCGGACACCGCGGGGGTCCTGCTGATGGAGGCGCTGGCCCTGCGCGACCTGCGCGATCCCGGCCAGGACCTGGATCTGCCCTTCGGTGCTCCTTCGCCGCGCCTGCCCGGTGCTTAGCCCTACGATGAACGCTCGTGCGCGTCGATCTCCACACCCACTCCTCGGCCTCGGACGGTACCGACCCGCCGGCCGAGGTGATGCGCCGCGCGGCCGCGGCCGGCCTCGACGTGGTCGCGCTCACCGACCACGACACGCTGGCCGGGCACCCGGCGGCGCGGCGCGCGCTGCCGCCGGGCCTGGCGCTGGTCACCGGCATGGAGCTGTCCTGCCGGCTGGCGGGCCGCAGCGTGCACATGCTCGCCTACGGCATCGCGGCGGCGGATGCCGCGCTCGGCGCGGAATGCGCGGCGATCGTCGAAGGCCGCCGCAGCCGCGGCCGCCAGATGGTGGCGCGGCTGCGCGGGCTCGGGGTGGAGATCACCTGGCCGCAGGTGGAGGCGCTGGCGGCGGGCGGGGTGGTGGGCCGCCCGCATATCGCCCGGGCGATGGTGGCGGCAGGCGCGATCGCCGCGCCGGCCGAGGCGTTCACCCCGGAATGGATCGGCGCGGGCGGGCGGGCCTACGTCAGCAGGTACGCGCTGGACCCGGTGCGGGCGATCACCCTGATCCGCGGTGCGGGCGGGGTCGCGGTGCTCGCGCATCCCGGTGCGGTCTCCCGCGGCTGGAAGATCCCGGACGAGACCATCGCCGGGCTGGCCGGGGCCGGGCTGGCCGGCCTGGAGGTCGTGCATCCCGATCATGATGACGCTGAACGGTCCCGCCTTGGTGCCCTGGCAGCCAGCCTAGGCCTGGTGCCCACCGGTGGGAGCGACGATCACGGGAGCCTGACCGGGCACCGGATCGGACAGGTGACCTGCCCGGCGGAGTCCTACGAACGGCTCATGTCGCTACGCGGGCCCCGGGCGCCCGGATGAGCGCCGCCCTCGCGGTGCGGCCGGGGCTTACCATGCGGTTCGCCGGGGTTATCCACGGTCCATGAGCAGGAGGCAACGATGGAGGCGCGAGTCGAGCGGATAGCGGCCGGCCGCAAGCAGGACCGCAACGCCTGGCTGATCGGCGACGACACCGAGGTCGTCGTGGTGGACCCCGGCGAGGATGCCCGCGCGGTGTTCGACGCGGTCGGCGACCGGGAGATCCTGGCCGTGATCTGCACGCACGGCCACGCGGCCCACACGGGGGCCGCGCTGGAGGTGGCCGAACGGGATGAGGCGCTGGTGGCGGTGCACGCCAGGGACCTGCTGGCCTGGCGCGAGGCGCACGGGGACACGGCGCCCGACATCGAGATGGAGGAGGGGGGCACCTTCGAGGTGTCCGACGTCAGGCTGGAGGTGATCCACACCCCCGGTCACACCCCCGGTTCTGTCAGCATCTACTGCGAGGATCTGGGCGTGGTGTTCTCCGGAGACGCGTTGCTCGCCGACGGGCCGTGCCCGCACGAGGGCGAGTTTCCCGACTTCGCCGGGCAGCTGTCGGCGATCGGGGCGGAGTTGCTGACGCTGCCGGGCCCGACCAGGGTGCTGCCGGGTCACGGCGGGGAGACCACGGTCACCGCGGCGGAGAAGAGCTTCGACTCGTGGGTGACCAGCGGCGCGGCGGATTCGCAGGGCGGGTCCGGTGACGGCAGCGGCTGACCGGTCCGCGCCGCCGGCCCGGCCCGCACCGGCCGCGCCGCGGCCGCAGGCCGTGCAGGGCGAGCTGGCGGGCATGCCCCGGCGGCTGTACCCGTGCACGCCCACCCGGCTGGGCACCTGGCTGGACTGCCCGCGCCGGTACCGGATGGCCTACCTGGACCGGCCCGCGCCGCCCAAGGGGCCGCCGTGGGGGCACAACAGCTTCGGCGCGAGCGTGCACAACGCGCTGGCCGGCTGGTGGCGGCTGGCGCGGCCGGAGCGCACCGTGGCGGCGGCGGGCGGCCTGCTTGACCGCGGCTGGATCGAGGAGGGCTACGCCGGTCCCGGGCAGTCGGCCCGCTGCCGGGCCAGCGCGCGGGAGATGGTCGAGCGCTACGTGGCGAACCTCGACCCGGCCGCCGAGCCGCTGGGGGTGGAGCGCACCGTCGGCGCGCACACCGCCGAGATCGTGGTGAGCGGGCGGATCGACCGGCTGGACGCCCGCCCGGCGGCGGGCGGCGGCACCGAGCTCGTGGTGGTGGACTACAAGACCGGCCGGCGCCGGCTGACGGCCGACGACGCCCGGGCCTCGCTGGCGCTCGCGCTGTACGCGCTGGCCGCCGGGCGGATCTTCCACGCGGCCTGCCGCCGGGTGGAGCTGCACCACCTGCCGGCCGGCGAGGTGCACCCCTGGGAGCACTCGGCGCAGACGCTGGAGCGGCACGTGCGGCGGGCGGAGGCGATCGCGGCGGAATGCCGTCAGGCGGACGAGAGGTTCCGCGCCGGGCTCACCGCTGCCGCGGCCGACGTCGTGTTCCCGCCGCGTCCTGGCCCCGGTTGCGGCTGGTGTGACTTCCGGGCGCAGTGCCCGGAGGGGTCCGCCGCCGCGCCCGCGCACCGGCCGTGGGACGGGCTGGGCCAGGCGGCCGGCGAGGAGGGCTAGTCATTGAGCCGGTCAGGACCGGCGAACTTGGCCAGTCAGGCACCGGCGGCTGGGCTGGTCAGGCACCGGATCCGGCGCGGCCCCGGCCACGGCGGCGGCGGCGCCGCGGGCCCGGGTTGCGCTCCCGGCCGCCCTGCGCGTGCTGGCCCGGTGCGTGCTCCGAGGCCGCCCCCTCGGGCGCGATCGGGACGCCGCCCCTGGTCCGGCGCCGGGGGCGCGGGCTCTGCCGGCCGCGACCAAGCTCGGTCCCGCCCGACGGGCGGTTCGCCCCGGAGCGGTGACGGCCGGTCTCGGCGAAGTCCTCCAGCTCCTCGGCCTCAAGGCCGAGCCGGCCGCTCTTGTCCGGGGCGAGCGTGCTGCCCGCACCGGCCGGGATGTCAAGCGTGCCGAACAGGTGCTCGGAGGTGGAGTAGGTCTCGGGCGGTTCGGGATGGCCGAGGCCGAGCGCGTCGTTGATGAGCTTCCAGCGCTGCAGGTCGTTCCAGTCCACGAAGGTGACGGCAACACCGGACCGGCCCGCCCGGCCGGTCCGGCCGATCCGGTGCAGGTACGCCTTGTCGTCCTCGGGGCACTCGTAGTTGACCACGTGGGTGACGTCGTCCACGTCCAGGCCGCGGGCGGCCACGTCGGTGGCGACCAGCACATCCACCTTGCCGTGCCGGAACGCGCGCAGTGCCCGCTCCCGCTGCGCCTGGCCGAGGTCACCATGGACCGCGGCGGCGGCGAACCCGCGGGTGGTCAGCGCCCCCGCGACCTGGTCGGCGGTGCGCTTGGTCCGGCAGAACACCATCGTCAGCCCGCGCCCGCGCGCCTGCAGGACGCGCGCCAGCATCTCGATCTTGTCCATCTGGTGGGCGCGGAAGACGTGCTGCTCGGTCAGCGGCACGTGCTCGGGCTCGTCGTGCTGCTCGGCCCGGACGTGCATCGGGCGGTTCAGGTAGCGCCGGGCGAGCGTGACCACCTCACCGGGCATCGTGGCCGAGAAGAGCATCGTCTGCCGGCCAGCCGGGGTGAGTTCCAGGATCCGCTCCACGTCGGGCAGGAACCCCAGGTCGAGCATCTTGTCGGCTTCGTCCAGCACCAGGGCGCGCACGCCGGACAGGCGCAGGTGGCCCTGCCTAACCAGGTCGAGCAGGCGGCCCGGGGTGCCCACCACCACGTCCACGCCCGCGCGGAGCGCGTCGATCTGCGGTTCGTAGGCCCGGCCGCCGTAGAGGGTGATCACGCGCGCGCCGCTGCGCTGGCCGGCCGATTCCAGGTCGTGGGAGACCTGGATCGCCAGCTCTCTGGTCGGGACGACCACCAGCGCCCGCGCCGCGCCGGGGCCGGCCGGCTCCTGGCCGGCCAGGCCCTGCAGCAGCGGGATGCCGAACGCCAGGGTCTTGCCGGTGCCCGTGCGAGCCTGGCCGATCACGTCATGGCCGGCCAGGGCGATGGGCAGGGTCAGCGCCTGGATCGGGAAGGCGGTGAGGATCCCCTGGTCCACGAGGCTCTCGCAGATCGGCACGGCGACGCCGAGGTCGGCGAACGCCGGGCTCGCCAGGGCGGCGTCCGCAGCGGCTGGAGCTGCCACGACCTCCGCGGCGACGGTCAGGTCCTCGCCCGCTTCCTGGGCGGTTTGTTCACCGGCTTCTACGTTCCCCGCGCCGGCAGTCAGGTCCACGCCCGTTTCCCGGGCGGCATGCGTATGTGTTGTCAGCGTTCCAGCTTTCCGTCTGGGCGCCGGTTGCGCCCGATTACAGCCCCACCTGTTGCCTGTAGTAACACAGTAAAAGGCGTCTCGCATTCCCGTGTGGCCGTGGCCAAGTGTAGCAACGGTTGTAGGCTGCGCTGGTGACAGGCACGGACGCCCCCGCCAGCACGGCGCGCGACGGCCTGACCGACCTGTTCGGCCTGCTCGCCTACGCCGAGCTCGTGGCCTTCCTCAACCTGTCCGGCGACGCCGGGCAGGCGCCGTCGCTCGCGGACAAGGCCGCCCTCGGCGAGATGGCCGTCGCCGAGTTCGCCCATTTCCGGGCGCTGCACGGGGAGCTCACCCGGATGGGGGCCGTACCGGAGCAGGCGATGCTGCCGTTCGTGGAGCCACTGGACGCGTTCCACGCCAGAACCACGCCCGCGGACTGGCTCGAAGGCCTGGTGAAGGCCTATGTGGGTGATGGCATCGCGGCAGACTTCTACCGCGCGGTCGCCGAGCTGCTGGAGCCGCAGGCCCGGGCTCTGGTACTGGAGGTCCTGGCCGACACGGGCCACGCGGGCTTCGTGATCTCCCGGGTGCGTGCCGCCATCGCGGCGGATCCCGCGCTGGCGGGCCGCCTCGCCCTGTGGGCCAGGCGATTGGTCGGCGAGGCGCTGGCACAGGCACACCGGGTGGTGGCGGAACGGCCGCCGCTGGCCCGGCTGCTGGTGGGCGCGGGCGGTGCCACCGGCGGGCAGGGTGACCTGGGGCGCATGTTCGCGCTGCTCACCGACGCGCACGAGCAGCGGATGGCCGCGCTGGGGCTGTGATGGCCCCCGGCTCACCGGTTCCCGAAGCCGATGGCCCGCTGCTCCACGCCGTTCATCTCCAGGTAGCCGATCTTCTCGGCCGGCACCAGGATCTTCCCGCCCTTGTCGTCGCGGATGACGAACATCCCGCCGCTGCTTAGCGCCGTGGTGAGGGACCGCTCGACCTCGTCCGGGGACGAGGGGGTATCCACCACGAGCTCCCGGGGGATGGACTGCACGCCTATCTTGACTTCCACGGTGATCCTTTCACTGATCCGCAGACGCTGGATCGCCGGCCCGGGGCCAGCCGCTGATCCCCCGCCAGGCCAGCCTGGCCATGAGCTGTTCCGCGGCATCCTTGGGGATCGCCCGGTCTGTGCTGAGCCAGTAGGTGGCGCTCACCTGCGCCATTCCTACCAGGCCCATGCCCAGCAGGTGTGCCTCCTCGTCCGCGATGCCAGCGTCCTCGGAGATGATCTCACTGATCATCTCCGCGCAGTCCCGGCTCGATTCATCCAGCCGGGACCGCACGGCCGGCTCGTTCCGCAGATCGGACTCGAACACAAGGCGGAACGCCTGGCCGGTGCTGCCGACGAAGTCGAAGAACGCGGTGAACGTGGCGGTCACCCGCTGCTTGTTGTCGCTGGTGGACTCCAGCGCGGACCGGACGGTCGCGGTCAGTGCCGATGCGCTCTCGTCCAGCAACGCCAGGTACAGGTCCAGCTTGCCGGGAAAGTGCTGGTAGAGGACCGGTTTGCTGACGCCCGCCCGCTCGGCGATCTCATCCATCGCGGCAGCGTGATATCCCTGCGCGACGAAGACCTCCTGGGCGGCGGAGAGCAGCTGCCTGCGCCTGGCGGGCTTCGGCAGCCGGTTCCCGGCCGGCCGCGCGTGCGGGGTTGTTGTCACCTCTGCCTCCGATCAGCGGCGCGCCTCAGCATCATCCTCACCGGTAGTCGTCCTCGTCGAGTTCCACTTCCCGGGACTGCTCCACCGCGTCGGCTTCGTTCACGTCCAACGGAACGTCGGTACCCGGGGCGAGGGGGGTCTCCGGATCCTCCGGCTCCTCGACAGCCTCGCGCTGCTGTTCCGCGAGATCGGAGGCGGGCTGCCCCAGATCGCTCTCGCTCATACAGTGATCCCCTTCGCGTATCCGTGGGCCTGTGCGGCCGGGGCGCGGGGCGCACACATTCGCCGCCGCGGGGTCCAGCCAAGACCTCTATGAGTTCCCAGCCTCTATTCTCTCGCGTAACGCGCTGTCGCGGGGCCAACGGGTGTTTCAACTGTGAACCAGCTGGCCTGGATGAGAACAATTCGCCTATTCGGGGGTACACAACCATCATGCGCGCGATGTGGAGGGGCGAGATCTCCTTTGGCCTGGTCATGATCCCCATCCGGCTGTACGCCGCGACCGAGCACCGGGATGTGACGTTCCGCCAGGTGCACCGGGAGGACGGGGGACGGATCAAGTTCCGCCGGATCTGCTCGATCGACGGCGAGGAGGTCCCGTACTCCGACGTGGCCAAGGGCTATGAGCTGCCCAACGGCGAGATGGTGGTGCTCACCGAGGAGGACCTGGCCGAGTTGCCGCTGCCCACCGCGCACAGCATCGAGGTGCTGCATTTCTCGCCGGTGGACCAGGTCGACCCGATCATGTGGGAGCGCAGCTACTACACCGAGCCCGAGCCCCAGGGCGTGCGCGCCTACGCGCTGCTGCGCGACGCCCTCGAGCGGTCGGGCATGGTCGCGGTGGCGAAGGTGGCGCTGCGCCAGCGGGAGACGCTGGCCGCGCTGCGCACTCGTGACGGGGTGCTCGTGCTGGTCACCTTGATGTGGCCGGACGAGGTCCGGGTGGCCGACTTCGAGTTCCTCGAGGAGGATGTCGAGGTCAGGTCGCAGGAACTCAAGATGGCCGCGTCCCTGATCGACTCGATGACCGTGGACTTCGACCCGTCGCAGTACAGCGACGAGTACCGGGAGGCGCTGGAAGAACTCGTCGAGGCCAAGATCGAGGGGCACGAGGTGGCCGCCGCGCCCAAGCCCCCGGAGAAGCCGGTGACCAGCCTGGCCGACGCGCTGCGGGCCAGCCTCGCGGCCGCGGGCGGGGACGGTGGCAAGGACCGGCAGGAGGAGGGTTCCGGCCGCAGGCGGCAGCCCCGCCGCAGCGCGTAGTGGGCCGCAGGCCGGTGACGCTGCCCCGCGCCGGCGGCGCAATCCCGCCGTGCTGATCACCGCGCCGCGGGTGATCCCGGCCGTGCCCGGGACCGGCGTCCTGGCACCCGGCTACGTGGCGGTCGCGGATGGCCTGGTCACCAGCGTGGGCGAGGGCCCGCCGCCCGGGGTTCCGGACCTGGCCCTGCCCGCCGGGCTGCTCGTCCCCGGCCTGGTAGACCTGCAGGTCAACGGCTACTACGGGGTGGACCTGGCCGACTGCGATCCCGCGGGCTGGGCGCTGGTGGCCCGGCGGTTGCCGGAAACAGGCACGACCGCGTTCCTCCCGACCTTCATCACCGCTCCGCTGGCCAGGCTCGGCGTGCTGCTGCGTTCGGCCAAGAAAATCGTGGCGGGAAGGCCGGCGGGCGCGCGGATCCTCGGCGTGCACGCCGAGGGGCCGTTCCTGTCGCCGGCCCGGGCAGGCGCGCACCGGCGGGACTGGATCGTGCCGCCCGCGCCGGGCGCGGTGGCCAGCCTGCTGGCCGCGGGCGAGGGGGTGCTGCGGGTGGTGACGCTGGCACCCGAGGCCGACGGCGCGCTGGCCGCGGTCGCGGCGCTCCGGCGGGCCGGGGTGGTGGTCAGCGTCGGCCACAGCGACGCGACGGCCGCCTGCGTGGCCGAGGCGGCGGACGCGGGCGCCCGGATGGTCACCCATCTGTTCAACGCGCAGCGCGGACTGCACCACCGCGAGCCCGGGGTGGTCGGGCAGGCGCTCACCGACCGGCGGCTGACCAGCGGGCTGATCGTGGACCTGTGTCACGTGTCGGCCGCCGCGTGCGCGGTCGCGTTCGCGGCCGCCCCGGGCCGGATCTGCCTGGTCACCGACGCGGCGTCGTGCGCGGGCATGCCGCCGGGGCGCTATCTGCTCGGCGGCCAGCCGGTGCGGCTCCCGCCGGGAGGCGGCGCGCCGGTGCGGCCGGACGGCACCCTGGCCGGGTCTTCGCTGCGGATGGACCTGGCGGTGGCGAACGCCGTCGCCGCGGGCCTGGGGCTGGCCGGGGCGGTCGCGGCGGCCACCCGGATTCCGGCCGACCTGCTCGGCCGGTCCGAGCTGGGCCGGCTGGCCGCGGGGGCGGTCGCGGACCTGGCCTGGCTCGGTGATGACCTGCGCGCCCGGGCCACGTGGGTGCGCGGCGAGCAGGTCTTCGGCGCCCGGTAGGCGGGTCCGGCCAGGGCCGGCGGCGTAACGGCCTACGGCTCCCGGTGGACCTTGTGCTGCGCGGCCTGGGCGCGCGGGCGGAGCACCATCAGGTCCACGTTGACGTGCGCGGGCCGGGTGACCGCCCAGATGATCGTGTCGGCCACGTCCGCGGCGGTCAGCGGCTCGCGCACGCCCGCGTACACGCCGGCGGCCCGCTCCGCGTCGCCCCGGTACCTGTTCAGCGCGAACTCGTCGGTGCGCACCATCCCCGGGGCGATCTCGATCACCCGCACCGGTTCGCCGCACAGTTCCAGCCGCAGGGTCGCCGCGATCGCGTGCTCCGCGTGCTTGGCCGCCGCGTACCCGCCGCCGCCCTCGTAGCTGATGAACCCCGCGGTGGAGGAGAGCACCACGATGGTGCCATTGCCGCTGGCGATCAGGCGCGGCAGCAGCGCCTTGGTGACCTGCAGCGTGCCGAGCACGTTGACCTCGTACATGTGCCGCCAGTCGGCCAGGTCCGCGGCGGCGATGGTCTCCGTGCCGAACGCGCCGCCGGCGTTGTTGACCAGCACGTCGCACCGCTCCAGCGCCCCCGCGAACGCCTCGACGGCCGCGACGTCGGTGACGTCGAGGAGCCGGGTCTCGGCCGAGCCGCCCCGGGCGCGGGCATGGCCGGCGGCCTCCTCCAGCCGGCCGGCGCGGCGGGCGGCCAGGACCACGTGGAAGCCGGCGTCCGCCAGGCCCGCCGCGGTGGCCGCGCCGATGCCGCTGCTCGCGCCGGTGACGACCGCGACTGGCTGCATGATCGGCCTCCCAGTGTCTTGGGCCACGCTATCGTCCGGTGAGTTCCATGCGGTGAGCCGGTGGTTCCCGGAGGGCGCGGCCGGTTCTCGGGGGTGCTCAGACGGTGTAGCGGCGGCCGGATGGGGTGGTCCAGGTCATGGTGCCGTCGGGTGCTTGTTCGAGGGCCCACCCGTGCGCCTGCTTGGCGCGGTGGTGGTGGCGGCAGAGCGGTGCCAGGTTGCACAGGCAGGTGCGGCCGCCGAGGTGGTAGGCGATGGTGTGGTCGGCGTCGCAGCGGGTGGCGGGGCGGCGGCAGCCGGGGAAGACGCAGGCAGGGTGGCGGATCTGGACCAGGTGCCGTAGTGCGGGCGGCGGCTGGTAGGCGGCGGACTGCCGGGCGTGGTCGCAGCCGGTGCCGGGCAGGGGGGTGAAGGTGAAGGTGGACGGCGGGACAGCGCCGGGTGGGTCACCGGGCGGACCCGTGGATGGCGGGCCGGTGGTGCGAGGACGTGGCGACGGCCCGGTCCGGGCGCAGCCGTGGGCGAGGGGGCGGCCGTGGAGGCCGGTGAGGGTCAGGCACCAGCGGTTGCCGGGGCAGGCGGCGAGGGCGGCGGCCAGGTCGCGGGCGTCGGTGGCGTCCAGCGGCCCGTGCCCGGCTACCTGGCCGGGCTCCTCGGCGCGGCCGAGCCAGGTGGCCAGCGGCAGGGTGAGGTTCACCGTGCCGCGCAGGCCCCCGGCAGAGATGCCTGGGAACTCGGGGATGCCTGGGAACTCGGGGATGCCTGGGAACCCGGGGATGCCTGGGAACCCGGGGATGCCGGGGGTGCCGGGGAGGTCTGGTGCGGGGGTCCCGCGGGGAGCGGAGGGCCCTGGCGCGGGCGGCCCGCCGGGCGTACCGGGGCAACCGGGCGCGGCGGGGCCGCCGGGCTCACCGGCCACGGGCCCGGCGGGCAGCAGGGTACTCACCGGGATGCCGGTGAGTAGGGCGAGGTAGCAGCGGGCGCGCAGGGCATCCATCGTGCCCGCCACCCCGGCGGCCTTCAGCTGGCGGGCCAGTGCAGTGAGGTTATGGTCGGCGGCCAGGACCGACGACGGGGGCAGGTCACGGCCGGCCAGGGCCGCGGTGCCGGCGTGCTCGTCCCAGCGCTCCACCCGCGCGTCCTTTTTGGCGCGTTCGGCGCGGCGGCGCGCCGCAGCGGGCTCGGCGGCCAGCACCGCTTGGCGGGCCGCCTGCCGCAACTGACCGGTGGCCAGCCCCGCCGCCACGCCGGCGATCACCTGGTCTACCGCTGCGGCATGCTCATCACCCAGCCCCGACAACTCCTCAGCGATCACCCCCGCCCGGGGCAGGTCGATGTCCCCGGCGGCCAGCAACGCGCTGGTGGTCGGCAGCCGGCCCAGGGCGGTCGCCAGGCCGAGCAGTTGGTCGGCGGCGTACCGGGTCAAGGTCAGGGCGGCGGCGACCTCATCGTCGGCATGCTCAGCCACCCCGGCATCCCCGGCCGCCTCCTCCGCCAGCCGGCGCCGGTACAGGTCTCCGGCCGCGGCCAACTCCAGCGCCGCCGCCCACGACGCCAGCCGCCGCCCCGCGCGCAGCACCCCGACCAGCTCATCGTCACTGAGCCGCCCCAGCCCCCCAGCCCACGCGTCCGCCGCGAAGGCGGCCAGCGCCGGCCCGGGCAGCACCCGGTCCGCCGCGCCCCCCGCCGCGAACCCGCCGCCGTCCCCCCGCGACCGGTCCCACCGCCCCGCCTTCAGCACCTCCCGGCACGCTGCCCGCTGGCCACGATGACTTGCCGTGCTGGTGTTCGGGCCGTGGGTGTCGCGACTGCGGTCACGCGGGCTTTGGTTCGCCGCAGTCCCGGTGCCGTGGTCCTCCGGGTCCCAGTCGGCGGCCTCTGCCAACGGCCACGCGTCCTCCGGCCAGTCCTGCGCCAGCCACGGCGGGTCAGGCCAGTTCGGCGCCACGTCGTCGAGCGACAACGGCGGCGGCTCGTCTAACGCCAGCAAAGGCGGACCATCCAGGTAGCCGCGCACCGAGTTCCCGCCTGGGGCTACCGAGCTGAGGCGATCCGAGGCCGACGTGACGGTTGACATCGGCCACCTCCTTCGAATCGCCCAGCTCAAGCTGGCTGATTCGATACTACAATCGACTACCGGCAATTCCCCGGCGACCCACCGGCGGGTCGGCACATGATTTGACCGGAAATGGGTGGCGGGGATCCGGAGCCCTGGGCGGGCTGAGCCGGGGCCTGTTGTCCTCGGTGCTACGGCCTGCCGATACTGCTCATGTGCTGGAGTTGCGACCGAACTGCGAATGTTGTGACCGGGACCTCGACCCGGCATCGCCGGACGTGTTCATCTGCACGTACGAGTGCACCTGGTGCCGCGACTGCGCGGCGAACGTGCTGCACGGCGTCTGCCCGAACTGCGGCGGGGAACTCGTCCGGCGCCCCATCCGCCCGGCCCGCCTGCTGGCAACAGATCCGCCGTCGGCCAGGCGGGTCGTGCGGCCAGGTTGCGCCCCGGCATCGGGGTCCCTGGCCGGGAGGTACTGGCGTAAAGCAACTACTCATATTTGAGCACTCGTGTTTTAATTCTCGAGTGAACCCGACGCGTTTGTTCATCCTGGGCGCGCTGGCCAAGCACGGGCCGATGTACGGCCATCAGCTCCGCCGGGACGCCCGGCTCGACCGGACCGAGTTGTGGTCACAGGTCCGGCCAGGCTCGCTGTACGGCGCGCTGCACCGGCTGGCGGCCGAGGGCCTGATCGAGCCGCTGCGCACCGAACAGGACGGCCAGCTCCCGGCGCGCACGGTGTACGGGATCACCGCGGAAGGGCGCCGCGAGCTGCGGGTCCTGCGCGCGGAGGCGCTGGCCGAGGTCCGGTTGCAGCCCGACCCGGTGGACCTGGCGCTGGCGATGAGCGGGGACCTCGACCCGGACCTGCTGCGCGGGTACCTCGAGGACCGGGTCCGGGAACTGGCCGCGCGGGCAGCGCGGTTCGACCATCAGCGGGACCGCAGGTGGCCCGGTCAGACCGTGGCCGATGACCTGGTGGTCGAGCACGCCCGGCTGCGTATCGGGGCGGAACTGGCATGGCACCAGCTGGTGCTCGACCAGCTGGGCAAGCTGGCCGACGACAGCGCACCGGCCCGGCGGGCATGAGCGTCCGCCCGCTGCGGCTGCTCGGTGACCCGGTGCTGCGGACGCCGTGCGATCCGGTGGTGCGCTTCGACGACGCCCTGGCCAGGCTCGTCGCCGACCTGCTCGACACGGTGGCCGAACCCGGCCGGGCCGGGCTCGCCGCCAACCAGATCGGCTCCGGGCTCGCCGTGTTCGCCTACAACGCCGAGGACCAGTTCGGTTACCTGATCAACCCGCGGATCGCCGAACTGCACGGCAGCCTCGACGGGCCGGAAGGCTGCCTGTCCATCCCCGGCGTCACCGCCAGCCGGTCCCGCGCGGGTTACGCCGTGGCGGCGGGGGTGGATCTGCGGCAGGAGCCGGTCGTCGTCTCCGGCACCGGCGAACTGGCCCGGTGCCTGCAGCACGAGACCGACCACCTGCATGGCAGGCTGTTCATCGACGGGCTCACCGGCGCCGAGCGCCGCCGGGTCATGCGGCAGCTCACCGGCCCGCCGGACCGCGCAGCCGCCTGGTGAGGTCCCCTCACCAGGCGTTCACCGGGTTCGCCTACCCTCGAACACGTGCCTGACATGCCTGACACGAATGAGCCCACGGCGCCCGGCGCCTTCCGCGGCGTGATCACGGACTGGGGTGGTGTCATGACCAACCCCATTCGCGACATGGTGGAAGCATGGCTCAACGACGAAGATATTGATTACGAGCATTACGCAGCGGTCATGCGACCGTGGGTCGTGGACGCGTATGACCTGGCCGGGGCGGTCAACCCCATTCATGCGCTGGAACGTGGCGAATGCACGCCCGAGGAGTTCGAACAGGTCCTCGCCGCTCGCCTGGTGTGCCGCGACGGCAGGAACCTGGCGGCGCAGGGGCTGCTCGACCGGATGTTCGCCGGCTCCACCCTGGCCGACCCGATGCTCGCCGCGATCGGCGCGATGCGGGCCCACGGGCTGCGCACCGGGCTGCTGTCCAACTCCTGGGGGATGGCCGACTATCCGCGGCACCTGTTCCCCACCATGTTCGACGTGGTGGTGATCTCGGGCGAGGTCGGCATGCGCAAGCCGGAGGAGAGGATCTTCCGGCACGTGGCCGGCCTGCTCGGGCTCGCCCCGGAGGAATGCCTGTTCATCGACGACATCGAGGCCAACATCACGGCGGCCGAAGCGCTGGGCATGACCGGGATCCTGCACACCGACCCCATGGCCACGCTGGCCCGCCTCGGCGAACTTCTCGGTCTGCAGCTGACCGCCTGAGCCGGTGAGTACGCTGGGCGTCCGTGGGTGCCTACCCGGTGTCGTCCAGCCCCGGGCGCTCGGCGAACATGCGGGCGAACCGGCGGGTGGACACCAAGCCAGAACTGGCGCTGCGCAGCGCGCTGCACCGGCAGGGGTACCGGTTCCGCAAGGACTACCGGATCGACCTGGCCTCCGGTGCCCGGGTCCGTCCCGACATCGCGTTCACCGCCCGCCGGGTGGCCGTGTTCGTGGACGGCTGCTTCTGGCACGCCTGCCCCGAGCATGGCCGCAACCCGGCGGTCAACGAGTGGTACTGGGCGCCGAAGCTCCGCCGCACGATGGAGCGGGACCGGACCGCGGACGCGGCCCTCGCGGCTGCGGGGTGGCGGGTGGTGCGGATATGGGAGCACGTCCCGCTGGCGGACGCGGTCACGGCGGTCACCGCCGCCCTCGGCCTGCCGGGCGCGGCCGACCCGTAACCACCGGACCGCGGGAAGTCCGTGCCGCCGGGGGCGCGCGGTGGCAGACTCTGATCACCCGGAGGCCGGACGTCGCGTGCGCGCGCATCCGCCCACCGCGGTGCCTGGGAAAACAATGCGCGTATACCTGCCCGCGACGCTGCCAGGACTGGCCGGCCTGCTGCGCAATGCGGAGATTGGCCCCGCGCCGCTGCGCGCGTTCGCGGTCACGCCCGCACTGCGCGAGTGGTATGCGAGCGGCGACCTCGAAGAGCTCGAGTACGTGGCGATGAGCCATGCCGCCCGCGCGTCGCTGCGGCTGCTGGTGGCCGACCCGCAGGCGCCGCGCCGCCGGGTGGTTCTCGTCGCGGACATGCCGGACCAGCAGGTCGGCACCGACGCCGGGTTCGATGAGCCGACCGTGGTCCAGGTCCTGGCGCCGGTGCCGCTGGCCCGGGTGGTGTCCGGGCACGTCGATGACCTGCTCGCGGTGGCCGACATCGCCAAGGCGGTGGAGGCGCTGGACGCCGCGGACGCCGGCGACGACGATGCCCGGTTCGTGGTCGACGGGGCCGAGGGCCACGACCTGCTCTGGTACGCCAGCCAGGAACTGCCGCATCTGGCCGACTGAGGGCCCGGCCGCGACGTCAGTGCTGAATCCCGCGCAGCCTCGCGAGTACCGAATCTCGCGGAGTCCTCGTGTGCCCTGGGTTAGCCTGACAGGGTTAAGCTAACTCGTGTTAGCCTAACTGTGTTAGTTTAACACTATGTACTTCGACATCCTGGTGCTGCGCGTGCTCGCCGACGGGGAGCGCCACGGTTACGAGATCAAGAAGACGGTCGAGCGCATCCTGGGCGGCAGGTCGATCAACAACAACGTCCTGTACCCCGCGCTGCGCCGGTTCGAGGAGCAGGGTGCCATCGAGCGGGTGGCCGCCGCGGCCGGCCCAGGGCGCCCGCCGCGCAACGTGTACCGGCTCACTGACACCGGGCATGACCTGCTTCAAGCCATGATCCGCGACGCCGACCCGGCGCTGATCGGCGACGACAACGAGTTCCAGACGCGGGTGGCGTTCTTCGCCGATACCGGCACCGGCGACCGGCTGCGGATACTCGGCGTGCGGCGGGAGATCCTCCGCGCGCGGGTCGCCCACATGGAATCGCTCCGGCCGGACGCGCAGGCGCAGCCGTGGGGGCTGCGGGTGATGGACTTCGGCATCGGGCGGTACCGCGACGAGCTTGCCTGGCTGGACGAGCTCGAGGCCGCCGCCGCGGGCGGCCCATGACGACCGCGGGCGGCCCATGATGGCCGCGGCGCCCCGCGACGCCGCGGCAGGCGGTGCCGCCGCAGGCGATGCCGCGGCAGGCGGCGCCGCGCCCTTGCCGGCCCGGCTGCGGCTGGCGTTCCTCGCCGGGCCGATGCTGTCGATGATCGACTCGTCGGTGGTCAACGTTGCTGTGCCGGTCATCGTCCGCGGACTGCACACCACGCTGGCGGTGGCCGCCTGGGCGGTCAGCGGCTATCTGCTCGGGCTCGCCTGCGGGCTGGCCGCCACCCCGTGGCTGGCGCGGCGTTTCGGCACGCTGCCCGCCTACGGCGCCACCATGCTCGCCTTCACCCTGGCGTCCGCCGCGTGCGCCCTGGTCCCCAGCGTGGGCCTGCTCATCGCCGCCCGGGTCGGGCAGGGGCTGGCGGGCGCCCCGATGGTGCCCCTGGCGATGAGCCTGATCCTCGATCCGCGGCGGGGAGCGCGGAGCATGCCCGCCAGCGCCGGCATCGTGCTGTTCGCCGCCCCGGCCCTCGGCCCGGCCCTGGGCGGCCTGCTCATCAGCGCGTTCGGGTGGCGCAGCGTCTTCCTGATCAACGTGCCGGCCGGGCTGCTGGCCCTCGTGGCCGTCCGGGCCGCCCGGCGGGCGCTCCCGGCCGGGGCCGCGGCCGGGGACCCGGCCGCCCGCCTGGACGGGACCGGCCTGGTGCTGCTCGCGGCCGGCCTCGGCCTGGCGACCTACGGTGCCAGCCAGGGACCCGCGCACGGCTGGCTGTCGGCGCAGGCCGGGCCCGCGTGGGCCGGCGGGCTCGTCCTCGTGGCCGCCTACGTGCTGCGGGAGCGCACGGCGGCGGGCGGGCACGCCGCGCCCGGGGACGCCGCGCCCGGGGACGCCGCGCCCGGGGACGCCGCGGGCGGGCACGCCGCCGTCCGGGGCGCCGCGGCCGGGCACGCCGCCGTCCGGGGCGCCGCGGCCGGGCACGCCGTGGCCGGCAGCACCGCGGCCGGCGGTGCCCGGCGGCCGCCGCCCGCGGTCAGCCTCGCGCCGCTCCGCTCGCCGCGGCGGGCGCTCACCCTGGCGCTGGCCTGCGTCGCCAGCGTGGTCCTGTTCGCCGTGCTCTTCCTCGCGCCGGTGTTCCTCCAGCAGATCCAGCACCACAGCGCCACGGTGACCGGCCTGGTCCTGCTGCCCCAGGGGGTGGTCATGGGCCTGGCGAGCTGGCTCGGCAGCGCGCTGATCGAGCGCGGCAAGGCGCACCCCGGCGTGATCACCATCAGCGTCTGCGGCGGCCTGGCCATGCTGGCGGCCAGCACCGCCGGGCTGCTGCTGCTCACCCCCACGACCCCGCTCTGGGTGACCACCGCCCTGCTCTGCGGCCGTGGGGTGGCCCTCGGGCTCACCATCCAGCCGCTGGTGATGGGCTTCATCGCGGGCCTGGACGAGGCCCGGATGCCGGACGCCAACACCCTGTTCAACACCGCGGAGCGGCTGTCCGGATCGTTCGGCATCGCGCTGCTCGCCACGCTGTACGCCAGCCGCGCCGCCGCGACCGGGTCGCAGCTCACCGCGTTCCGCGACTGCGCGCTCGTGCTCACGGTGGCCGCGGCGGTAGGAGCGGTGGCCGCCGCGTGTAAACATTGAGTGTCCGTCAACGATGCCGGGTTCGTCCGGGAGGCCGCTCATGGATGCCGTCACCACAGTGCCGTTGCCAGCCAACGAGCCGGTCCGGCAGTACCCGCCGGGAAGCCCGGAACGGGCCGCCCTGGAGAGCAAGGTCAAGGAGCTGGCCGGGGAGCGGGCCGAGCTGACCATGACCATCGGCGGCCGCGAGCGGCCCGGCGCAGGGCAGCCGATCGACGTGGTCACCCCGCACAACTACCGGCACGTGCTCGGGACCATGCACAACGCGGTCGACGAGGACGTTGCCGACGCGATCGCCGCCGCGGCGGCCGCGGCGCCGGGCTGGCGCGCGATGTCCTTCGACGACCGGGCCGCGATCCTGCTCCGGGCCGCCGACCTGCTGGCCGGCCCGTGGCGGGCGACCGTCAACGCGGCCACCATCCTGGGCCAGTCCAAGTCGGTGTACCAGGCCGAGATCGACGCCGCCTGCGAGCTGATCGACTTCTGGCGGTTCAACGTCCACTTCGCCCGGCGGCTGCTCGCCGAGCAGCCGCAGTCGGCCCCGGGCACGTGGAACCGGATGGAGTACCGGCCGCTGGAGGGCTTCGTCCTGGCGATCACGCCGTTCAACTTCACCTCGATCGCGGGCAACCTGCCGACCGCCCCCGCGCTGCTCGGCAACGTCGTGGTGTGGAAGCCGGCGCGGACCCAGCAGCTTTCCGCGCACGCCATCATGCGCGTGCTGGAGGCCGCCGGCCTGCCGCCGGGGGTGATCAACCTGGTGACCGGGGGCAGCAAGGCGGTGTCGCAGGTCGCGCTGCCCCACCCCGACCTGGCCGGCATCCACTTCACCGGGTCCACGGGGACGTTCCACCACATGTGGCGGACCGTGGGCGAGAACATCGCGGGGTACCGGGGCTACCCGCGCCTGGTGGGGGAGACCGGGGGCAAGGACTTCATCGTCGCGCACCCCTCCGCCGACCCGGCGGTCCTGGCCACGGCGATGATCCGGGGGGCGTTCGAGTACCAGGGGCAGAAGTGCTCCGCCGCCTCCCGCGCCTACCTGCCGCGATCGGTCTGGGACGGGATGCGGGACGACTTCCTGGGCCAGGTGGAGTCGCTGACCATGGGCGACGTCGGGGCCGACCTGTCGCTGTTCATGGGCGCGGTCATCGACGACCGGGCGTTCGCCCAGCACGCCGCCGCGCTGGACCGGGCCCGCAACCGGGCGGCCGTCCGGGTGCTCGCCGGCGGGGGAGTGGACGACACCGAGGGGTACTTCGTCCAGCCCACGGTGCTCGAGTGCACCGACCCGGCCGATGAGGTGTTCACCACCGAGTACTTCGGCCCGATCCTCGCCGTGCACGTCTACGACGACGCGCGCTACCCCGACGTGCTGGCCCAGGCGGCCGACGTGGCGCCCTACGCGCTGACCGGCTCGGTGATCGCCCGGGACCGGGCGGCCATCGCGGCGGCCACGGAGGCGATGCGGTTCGCGGCCGGCAACTTCTACATCAACGACAAGCCGACCGGGGCGGTCGTCGGCCAGCAGCCCTTCGGCGGCGCCCGGGCCAGCGGGACCAACGACAAGGCGGGCTCGATCCTCAACCTGATCCGCTGGGTGAACGCCCGCACGATCAAGGAGACGTTCGCCCCGCCGGTGGACTACCGGTACCCGCACATGGGCTGACCGGCTGGCACCGGCGGATCACCCGGCGCGCGGCGCCGTACCTGCACTAGCCTGGCAGCGCTATGACCGCGCAGCCCCGGGCACCCGAAGATCCCGCCTGCCGTCTGGTCCTGTGGAACATCGGCCTGACCCTGCTCGACGTGGCCCGGGTGAACCGGGCGGCGTACGCCGAAGCGTTCCGCGCGGTGACCGGCCGGCCGCTGGTCCAGCTGCCGCAGATGGCCGGGCGTACCGACTCGGAGATCTTCTTCGAGGCGCTGGCCGTGAACGCGGCCGGCCCGAAGCCGGGAGATCCGGCGGGCGAGCTGCTCCTCGGCCAGTTCGCCGGCCGGCTCGCGACCGCCTTCAGCGCCCGGCGGGACCTGCTCGTGACGCAGGGCCGGCTCATGCCGGGCGCCCTCGCGGCGGTCGCCGGCGTGGGGGACCTGCCGGGGCTGGTGCAGACCGTGCTCACCGGGGCGATCAGGCCCAACGCGACGGAGGTGCTGCGCGCCTTCGGCCTGGAGCGGTTCCTCGACACCGAGATCGGGGGATACGGGTCGGAGGTGTTTCCCAAGGGCGCGATGCTGCTGAACACGCGCCGCCGGGCCGCCGAGAAGTACGGCGCGGACTTCCCCGAGACCGCCACCGTGTACATCGCCGACTCGATCCGGGACGTGGCGGCGGCCCGGATCGGGGGCGCCCGCTCGCTCGGCGTCGCCAGCGGGCGCTCGTCCGCCGGCGAACTGCGGGACGCCGGCGCGGACCTGGTGCTCGACGACCTGGCCGGCACCGAGGCCGTGCTGGATGCGGTGGACCTGCTCACCGTGCCCGCCCGGCCGCAGACGATGAGCCGGTGACCGGGTGACCGGGTGACCGGGGCGGCGCTGCCGTGACCGGGCCGCCGGCACCGGCCGGCCCGGCCGGGCCGGGCCGGCCAGCCGGGCCGGCCGTGCCGGGGCCGCCGGCGGGACGGGTCCCGCTGCGGGTCATCATCCGCGAATGGGGCCGGATGGGCTGCATCGGCTTCGGCGGCCCGCCCGCGCACATCACGCTGCTGCGCAAGCTGTGCGTCACGGACAAGGGGTGGCTGCCCGAGCGCGAGTTCGAGGACGGGGTCGCGGCCGTGAACCTGCTGCCCGGCCCCGCGTCCACGCAGCTGGCCATCTACTGCGCGTGGCGGCTGCGCGGCGCGGCGGGCGCCCTGGCCGGCGGGGCGGGCTTCATCCTGCCCGGGCTGGGGGTGATCCTCGCCCTGTCCGCGCTCTTCCTGGCCGAGCACCCGCCGGGCGCGGTCGCGGCGGCCGCGCTCGGCGCGGATTCGGCGGTCCCGGCGGTGGCCGCGGCCGCCGCGCTGGGCCTGATCCCGGCGAGCTGGCGCCGCGCGGGCACCGGCCGGGCCTCCCGGGCCCGGTGGACCGTCTTCCTGCTCGCGGGCGGCGCCGCCGCCGCGCGGGTGGGGCCGTGGCTGGTGGCCGTGCTGGTCGGCTGCGGGCTCATCGAGGCCGCCGTGCGGTCGCGGCGCGCGGCGCGGCCCGCGGCGCCGGCGGGGGCGCTCATCGCCGCGCCCGGGGGGCTCCTCGCCCCGGCGGCGGGCGCCACCGCCACCGCCACCGCCACCGGCGGCCTGGCGGCCGTGGCCTGGGTGGCGATCAAGGTCGGCGCGCTGTCCTTCGGCGGCGGCTTCGTGATCATCCCGTTGATGCAGCACGACGCGGTGCACAC
>Ga0335078_10004110_pt1 | contig 21591 bp, 19 predicted proteins | sample Lox_Sample_32_FD_206711 | JGI IMG/M metagenome (GOLD analysis project Ga0335078, IMG submission 206711) | Soil microbial communities from Loxahatchee National Wildlife Refuge, Florida, United States - Lox_Sample_3.2 | ecosystem: Environmental > Terrestrial > Soil > Wetlands | place: USA...
ATGCCGTTTTCCGGCCGCAAGCGCAGCAGCCGGGCCTGCGAACGAAACATGACCGCGTTAAGCTGCGCATTCGCATCCTTCAAAGTGAAGTACAAGTGTCCCGAGTCGTGCGCGCGAAAATTGGAAATCTCACCTTCCACCCACACATCGGTGTACTCGCGCTCCAGGTGCGTGCGGACCGCCGCGACCAGATCGCGCACCGTCCACGTAAGCCGTGCCGGCGGGCGAAAGTTGAATCCGAATTGTTCCCCTTCTTGCATGATCGTTCGGCCTAGTTCACAGCTGCTGGACGGGCCGTTTCGCGTTTCCTTATCGCCGCAACCGTCCTATCACGTACAGCACAACCGAGAGCACCACGCTCAGCACAATCGAGGTGGCTAGGGGAAAATACACGGTCGTGCTCTTGCCCCGATAGACGATGTCCCCGGGCAGGCGGCCGACAGGAAGGCCGGTACGACCGAGGAAATACAGTACCAACCCGCATCCCACCAGAGCGATGCCGAGAATGATCAAGTATTTCCCTAAGGCGCTCATGGCAGCCCCATGTTTTCCCACGACTACACAACTCGATTATCTCCGAAATGTTGCCGGGCGTGTTGGCTGTGAGGAGCCAGCTTGCGATTGCAAAACGTCAGGCGGGCCGGTAGCATCGGTTAACCGAAAAGGGGAGACCGTCGCGAGCCCTTGACCTATAGCATCGTCATTCCTGCGTATAACGAGGGCGTTCGCATCAAGCTTACCCTGCAGAAAATTTTCAGCTGGGCCGAGCGCTGTGGCCAATCCATCGAGGTGATCGTAGTCAATGATGGTTCCCGCGATGCGACGGTCGAAATCGTAAATGAGTATGCGGAGAAGCACCCGTTCGTGCGATTGCTGCACAACCCAGGCAACCGCGGCAAGGGATACAGCGTGCGCAACGGTATGCTGCGCGCTCACGGTGATGTGCTGCTGTTTACGGACGCCGATCTTTCTTCTCCGATCGAAGAGGCGGACAAATTATTTGCCGCAATCGCAAGCGGGGCCGATATCGCCATTGGCTCGCGCTGGCTGAAAACTGAATTGCAGATTCAGAAGCAGCCGTTGTATAGGCAACTATTTGGACGTCTTTTCAATCTGACGCTGCGCCTCGTTCTTGGGCTGCGCTTCAAAGATACTCAGTGTGGATTCAAGGCTTTCAGCCGCCAGGCAGCACAAGCAATCTTCCCTAGGCAAAATATCGAGCGCTGGGGGTTCGATCCCGAATTGCTGTATCTGGCCCGGCGTCTTGGTTTTCAAACTGTGGAAGTTCCCGTCGCGTGGGCGCATCGTGAAGGGACGCGAATCAGCCCCTTGCGCGACGGATTTCGCATGCTCGGAGAGTTGCTGTGGATCCGTTGGAACTCATGGAGCGGAAAATACACGGCCAGCGCAGTGGAGCGTCCGGCCCCATAAGTCGCGCCCAGAAACAGCCGTCGTTAGAGGCTTAGACCAGAGAAACGCTCACACTAACGCTGCGGCCGCTGCCTTAGCTGCTGGCGCCGCCTTGGTACGCGCCACCGGCAGCGTCTTGATCCCGATTCCCGGGGTAAACGTGATCGTCATGGCGGACGAACACTCGTCACAGAGCCAGAAGAATTCCGTGCGCCGCGCCGCATGCTGCATTTCGCGATCGCTGCTCGGCGTGAGCATGCCGGAACCTGTGGTCTCCCAACGATAAAGTCTGCCTTGGTGGAGATAGCGAAATGGGGCGGAACACCCCGGGTTAGCACACTTCGAAACCATAACTACCTTTCGGCTGGCGATAGGAAATCTTCAACGTGTAGGTGGATTCTACCTCGACTGTAAATGCGTATTCCACGAATCAATGGTAATCAGCTGTGGAAATTACTGGGCGTGTCCTACCCTGGGAATAGCTGTGGGGGAGAAACCCATTGCTGTGGTGTTAGAAAAACGATTAGCTGGCGCTGGACCGTTTCAGATGAGCGGGTTGCTCGCGCACCATGGCCGCAACCTTGCCACCGATCTCCGTTGTGCTGAAGCTGGGTTCGCCCGGTTTGGCCAGGTCGCGAGTCCGGTGGCCGGCCGCAAGCACACTGCTCACGGCCGCTTCAATGCTGGCCGCTTCAGCTTCAAGCTTGAAGGAAAACCGCAGCATCATCGCGGCGGAGAGAATCGCACCTAGAGGGTTGGCCACGCCTTGTCCGGCAATATCCGGCGCCGAGCCATGGACCGGCTCATATAGGCCTACCGGTCCGCCTACACTCGCCGAGCCCAGCATTCCGAGTGAGCCGACGAGGGCGCCGGCCTGATCGGAGAGAATATCGCCGAACATGTTTTCGGTGAGGATGACATCAAAGCTGGCCGGGTGCGAAACCAGCGCCATGGCTGCCGAATCCACATACATGTGCGAGAGCTGGATGTCGGGATAACTTTGCGCTACGCGGGTTACTACCTCTCGCCACAGGCGCGAGCAATCGAGCACGTTCGCTTTATCTACTGAAGTTACCTTCCGGCCCCGAGAGCGCGCCAGCTCGAAGGCCACATGCGTGATGCGCTCGATTTCAGGCTCTCCGTAGCGCATCGTGTCTGTCGCCGAGCGGTTGCCGGCCGGGCCATGAATCAGGCGCGGTTCGCCGAAGTAGAGGCCCCCGAGCAATTCTCGCACGATCAGAACATTCATTCCTCGAACTACTTCCGGGCGCAGCGGAGAGCAGGCTTCGAGCGATGCAAAGCAAACTGCCGGGCGGAGGTTGGCAAATGCGCCCAATTCGCGGCGAAGCCGCAATAAGCCCCGCTCAGGTCGAAGATGGCTGGGATAGTTGTCGAACGCCGGCCCTCCCACCGCGCCAAGCAGCACCGCGCCGGAAGAAAGACAGGCCTGCAGGGTATCGTTTGGCAGGGGGTCGTTTGCGTTGAGCAGGGCTGCGCCGCCAACGTCTTTGCGCGTGACCGCGAGCTGGTGGCCAAAGACCTGTGCAGCCGCTTCCAGCACGCGCACCGCCTCCTGAGTTACCTCAGGGCCGATGCCGTCACCCGGCAGAATAGTTATCTTCAGTCGCATTGGCCCACCGCCCCGAGCGGCAATCGCAAGGCTCAGGAGAGCTTTTCCGGAACGGCAGAGCCGGAAGAAGAGACTTCAAATAATACCGATATCAACTCCCGAAAAGCAGATTTCTCAGTTCCTCGAGGGGCACGAACGTATAGACGCAAGGAATCAGGGAAGAGTTTTCCGGGACCGTACCGCGGGCACTAACAATAACCTTGCTAGACACCCCACAAATAATCTTCTTGCTCGGTGTGATGATCGCGGTTGGGCAGGCTGGCCGCGGCTTGCTCTGCAGGCACAGGAGGCGCTCCCGGAAACGGTTTGGAAAATGGCTCATGCCCGGCAGCCGCAGCCGCTGCAGCCGCAGCCGCTGAATGCTCCGCTCCGGTCTTTCCCGTGCCGGATTCTTCTGGGCCCAAAGGAATATGTCGCGCCGCCAGGCGAGTCTCGCGGATCAAATCGAGCAAGTGATGGTCGGCCACATGTTTGATCTCATCCGCCAGCACGACAAATCGGCGATAGAGTTCATCCAGTTGCCGCGCATCAAATTTGTACCCCATCTGCTCCGCGCGCAAGCCCAGCGCATGACGGCCGGAATGCTTGCCCAACACCAGCTTCGAATCCGGTACCCCTACCGATTGCGGCGTCATGATCTCGTAAGTCAGCGGGTTCTTGAGCATGCCGTCCTGGTGAATTCCGGCCGCATGGGCAAACGCGTTGCGTCCAATCACGGCTTTGTTGGGTTGTACCGGAGTTCCAATGATTTCGCTCAGCATCTGGCTGGTGGGATAAAGCTGCTCAGAGACGACCCCTGTTTCGTATGGATACTGATCGGGTCGCACCCGCATCGCCACCACAATTTCTTCCAGCGCCGCATTGCCGGCGCGCTCCCCAATCCCGTTGACCGCGCATTCTACCTGCCGGGCGCCTGCGCCGAGCGCCGCCAGCGTGTTGGCCACAGCCAGACCCAGGTCATTGTGGCAATGAGCGGAGATGACCGCCTTCTCAATCCCACGTACGCGTTTTCCCAGCATTTCGATCAGCGCGGCAAAGTCCGTCGGCACGGAATATCCAACCGTATCGGGAATGTTTAGAGTGGTCGCGCCGGCGTCAATCACCGCCTCGATCACTTGGCAGAGAAACTCCGGCTCGGTGCGGGTCGCGTCCTCGGGGGAAAACTCTACGTCATCACAAAAAGACTTCGCCAGTCGCACCGCGTCGCGGGCCTGCTCCAGGCATTGCTGGCGGGAGACCTTGAGCTTGTACTTCAAATGAATGTCTGACGTCGCCAGAAAGACATGGATTCGCGCTCTTGCCGCGCTCTTCAGGGAGCGGCTGGCGCACTCAATGTCCTCTTTGCGGGCGCGGGCCAGTGCTGCGATAACGGGCCGTCGTACCATGCCGGCAATCAGCCGTACGGCCTCAAAATCGCCTTCGGAAGCAATGGGAAAGCCAGCTTCGATCACATCCACGCCCAGACGGTCGAGCTGCGGCGCCAGGCGCAGCTTCTCCTGCACCGTCATGCTGCAGCCGGGGGATTGCTCCCCGTCGCGCAGGGTGGTATCGAAAATGATGATGCGCTGTCTCGCCATCGTATGAGTCTCCGTTAAGATAGCAAGCTTTTATCATACCGGCTCAAAACAATAAAGCAAAGCTTATAATATTTCGATTATCATAAGCAATTGTGCATCCGATAAGCCGCTCTAATCGTCATTAAAGTTCCCCTAAGGACGCGTGCCACATGGAGTTGTCCCAGTTAGAGGTTTTTCTGGCCGTAGCGCGGGAGCGGAAATTCTCGCGCGCGGCGGAAAAATTGCACCGCACGCAGTCAGCCGTGAGCCAATCTATCCACAAGCTGGAGCAGCAGTTAGGGGAGCCGCTGTTCGACCGCTCATCGCGGGATGGCCTGCTGACCGATGCCGGACGCGTGCTCCAGCAGTACGCCGAGCGCCTGCTGAATCTCCGCAGCAATGCCCAGGAAGCGCTGGGGGAACTGCGCGAGCTGCGGCAAGGCAAGCTGGCCATTGCCGCCAATGAATTCACCGCCTTGTATTTGCTCCCGCTGCTGGCTGAGTTCCGCCGCCTGCATCCCATGATCTGCATCACGGTCAACCGTTCCCTGGGAAGTCAGATTCCAGACGAAATCTTGCGCCACGACTGCGAACTGGGCATGCTGACCTACGACCCGCGCGATCCCCAGTTGCACAGCATCATCGTCTATCTGGATGAGCTGGTTCTGGTGGTTCCGCCACGCCATCCGCTGGCAGCGGAGGCGGAAATCAGCATTCGGCAACTCGGCGCGGAATCGTTTGTGGCCCACACCGTCTCTTCCCCTTATCGCGAAAAGGTGATTCAGGCCTTCAGGCGCTACAAAACCCCGCTGCACATGCAAGTCGAGCTGCCGACTTTGCAGGCCATCAAGAGTTTTGTGGCGGCGGGCAATGGCGTGGCTTTCTTGCCGCAAATCAGTGTGGAAAATGAACTGGGCCGCGGCGAACTGATGCGCATTCCCGTGCGCGAGCTGCGCTTGCACAGGAAATTGCGGCTCGTTTATCGCAAGAATGCCAGCCTTTCCCATGCCGCGGAAGCTTTCCTGAAGGTCGCGGAAACCGTCACTCGAGAGCGGCAGGGACGGCACCGCTTCGAACCCTCCCGGTCACGCAGCTCCCTGGCCTAGTTGGGGGCTGGGGAAATGCAGGCGTTGCGCCGGCAGCGCAAACCCCTGAACGGGCATAGGTCAAGATGCCCCGGCGCAAGACCTCAGTTCATCCTGCGTTGTCGCATACTGGTTCGACACTGACTTGCGCACTGCCGACAATGCAGCTTCCAGCGTGGGATAAATCTCAAACGCCGAATCGAGCTTAGTGAGCTTTAACAATTCCGCCACGCGCTCTGCCGGAGCCGCCAACCGCAGCCGGCAACCGGCTGCCCGCGCGCGCTTCAGCAACACTGCCAACTCTCCCAGGCCCGCGCCGTCCAGCATTTGCACTCCGCTGAACTCCAGGATCAAGTCCCGCGTTTGCGGCAGGATTTTGGCTATTTGCGCAAAGAACGCGGCCGCTTCGTCACGGTAAACCACTCGTCCCTTGCAGTGGATCACAATGAGATCGCCGTAAGTGCTGATTTTTAAACTTAACTTCAACTCAGGCTCCTTGATTGAGACCCAAATCGGGTCTGGCAGCCAAACTGCGCCACCGGCTTGATAGTCCATTACTTGCATGAATGTATGCTTGCTGTTCTTTCATTGGACGCTACAGAAATCATTTTGCACCATAAAAGTTTCGTGAAATGGTGTGAACGCTTGTAAAGTCCTTCAACAAGTGATACGCACTTTTCCTGCCAACAGTTCACTGCAAAAGGCATCTAAATTCTTCGAATCATGTCATTCATACTGGGGGTAAGTGTGCGCAAGATCGTTCTTCCCGTATTCCTGGCAGTGTGCGCCACTTCGGTTTCGGCACAGGTTCCGACCAAGGGCAACATTTTCGTTGGCTATTCCTTTCTGCATGCTGATCTCGACTCCAACAATGAGACCAATCTGAATGGCTGGGACGGTTCCCTCGAAGGCCAGATTTTCCCTCATGTCGGGATTGTCGTGGACCTCAGCGGCCACTATGGCAAGGACGATCTTCCCCTCGGTTGCTCGGCGAGCGCGAGTGTATGCCCGCAGGTTCATGCCAACAGCAACATCCATAGCTTTCTTGCCGGGCCGCAGCTTTCCTTCTCGATCGGAAAAATTTCTCCCTTCGTCCACGTGCTGGTGGGAGTGGCCCACGTCAGCGCTAGCGGTGGAGGACTTTCAGATTCAGACACGTCGTTTGCCACCGCCGTCGGTGGCGGCCTGGACTATCGCTTTGCTCACATTCTTGGCTGGCGAGTGCAGGCCGACTTTCTGGGCACTCGCTTCTTCAGCAATCAGCAAGGCGACTTTCGACTGGCCACTGGTCCGGTGCTTCATTTCTGAAGCTCCTCCGCTAATCCGAGCAGTCATTACCGTACATGCCGGCAACAGCCCAGCGTGTACAATCGTTGGCTTCGGTCGCCGGTTGTTGCTGCAAAGTCGTTCACTCCCCGGGGGTGCGCTTCGGCATGACGGACGCGGCTGCTGCCAAACTGATCATTACAATTGACGGCCCTGCCGGCGCGGGCAAGAGCACCATTGCTTCGCGCCTGGCGCGCAAATTGGGTTACATCAATCTGGAGAGCGGCGCCATGTACCGGGCGCTGGCGCTGAAAGCCATCGAGTGGGATGTGGGTTTTGAGGACGAAGTGGCCCTGTTGAAGCTGGCGCAGGATTCGCGAATCGAGCTGGAGCCAAGTTTCGGCGGGAATCGTGTATTGCTCGATGGGCACGACGTGACCGAACGCGTGCGCGAAGCGGATGTGACGGAAGCCGCATCGCAGGTTTCCGTGCATCCTCAGGTCCGGGGGTGGATGGTGGCCCGGCAGCGCGAAATGGGCGCTGGAGGCGGTGTAGTCATGGAGGGGCGCGATATAGGGACCAAGGTTTTCCCCGGCGCGGACGTCAAGGTTTTTCTGGATGCCGACCCCGTGGTGCGGGAACAGAGGCGCCTGGAACAGCTGAAAGCGAAAGGCGTGGCCACCAAAACTTTGGCGCAGTCGGTAGCCGCCGAACTGCGGGAGCGCGACTATCGCGACCGGCACCGGGCGACTTCGCCGCTCGAGCCGGCCAAAGATGCGGTGTTGCTCGATTCCACTTCGCTCAGTGAAGACGAGGTGCTGCACCGTGTGGAGGAATTGGTGTCGCAGAAGCTGCAGCGCGCTTAGATCGGCAACCCGATTCCCTTTCCATTAGGACGAGCCCTCTGGGGATTGCGGGAAGCGATCGCCGTCCTTATATTTTCCGTCTTCAACGCATGGTGTTATTGACTGAAATTTTGAGGTGAGGCTGCGTTCCGGTGATGCGTCGCTCCGCGCATCGAATTTTCGCATCTGATGTCCGCCCGGTACTCCCAGACATTTTTCCCATTGCGGGACAGACCCACCGAAAAATCTCGCCCGTCACAGACAGCCGTGGTCTTGCAGTGGTATAGAGAAAAAGCTTCCCGTCATTGCGCTGGACTCACCTCATCTTGAGGTGAAGTCTGATGCTTGTCTTTATTCCGACGGCTTGGCGAAATTGCCAGCTTCTGCCGCTGTTCCTCGTTTTCTTCTCGATCTCGACCTCGCCTTTCGCGCTTGCCCAGGATGCCTCAACCGGAGCAATTCGCGGCACCGTCAGCGATGCCGCCGGAGCGCGCATCAGCGGTGCCACCGTAGCCGTGGTGAATGTGGCCACCAGCCTGCGTTATTTCGCAGCCACCGATGGGGAAGGTCGCTTTGCAATCGAATTGCTGCCGCCCGGCGATTATTTGTCGCGGGCCGAGGCGCCGGGCATGTCGGCGCAGGTGACGCCGCCGCTTCATGTCGAGCTCGGCGCAGCGACAGAACTGGAATTCAAGCTCGCTGTGGCGGGCGCGAAGGAGACGGTTACGGTTTCTGACCAGCCACAATGGGTCGAAACACAGGCCAGTTCGGTTTCCTCTGTCGTGGACGAGCGCGCGATCCAGGAGCTGCCTTTGAACGGCCGCCGCTTCACTGATCTCGCGCTGCTCACTCCCGGCGTGACCCAGGATCCGCGCGGATTGATGTCCGGCTCGAATGGCGATCTGGCGTTCGGCGGAATTCGCGGCTTCCAGACCAGCTACCTGGTGGATGGCGCCGACGACAATAATGCATTCTTCGCGCAGGCGCGCGGACGCTACCGCGCCCCGTATCAGTTCTCCGAGGAAGTGGTGCAGGAGTTTCGCGTTTCTTCGAACAGCTACGGCGCCGAATCCGGGCGCGCCGGCGGCGCGGTTGTGAACGTGGTCACGAAATCGGGGTCAAATCATTTTCACGGCTCAGGATTTTTCTTCGGTCGAGACAACACCTTCGATGCCACCCATGCATTCATGAATTTCAAGCCCCAGAGCTATCAGGACCAGTTCGGCTTCACCTTCGGCGGGCCCATCAAACGCAGCCGGGCGTTTTTCTTTGCGGGGACCGACGAGCATATTTCACACGTGCCCAGCGTCGTGCAGTTTGATAACGGCAGCTCGGTCGTGGTGCCGCAGCCGGGACAATGGCCGGAGGTCCCCGGAGATTACGAGCCGAGCGATGAAGCCAAAGTATTTGCCGGTGCGGCCCAGCTCAGCAAGCAGGCCGGGCAGTTTCCGGCAAAGCTCCTGGGCAACGCCAGCTTCGTGAAGCTAGATTACGCACTCTCCGCCCGCAACGAACTTTCACTGCGGCTTAACACTTCACGCTACTCCGGACGGAACAACGTATTTCTCGATCCCACCAGTCCTATCACGACGTATGGCATCAGCGATAACGGCGAAGAGCGCGTCGCTACTGAAAGCGCCTCGGCCTCGTTGACCACCGGCATTTCCTATCGCCTGGTGAGCCACTTGCGGGCGCAGTTCTCGCGCGACCTTGAACAATCGGGCAGCAACAGCGATGCCCCGCTGACCAGAATCACCGACATTCTAGATGGCATCGGCCGATCGTCAATTTTGCCGCGCGGGATGCAAGAACACCGCCTTCACCTTGCCGAGACCTTCAGCCTGGATGCAGGCCGGCACGCCTTCAAATTCGGCGGAGACGCGCTGTTGACCTGGATTTATGACTTCTTCCCTTCGCTTTCCGGCGGAGAGTACATTTTCGATCCGATCAAGGTAGATCCCTTGCCGTGCCTTGATCCGCCATATCAGTGTGAGCCAATGGAGTCAGGCGTGGAGTTCACGCCGTTGCGGGCATACGTGCATCAGGTGCCTCATTACTATGTGCAGAATTTCGGTTCATTTGTGACCCATCCGGATACGAATGAGTATGCCGCCTTCGCGCAGGACACGATTCGCGTAACCGATCATCTGGGGCTCAGTCTCGGTATTCGTTACGATCTGCAGACCTTCACAAAAAAGGGATTGGTGACGAATCCTTTATGGCCGGACTCCGGCAAAGTGCCGTTCAATCCTGATAATTTCGCGCCGCGCATCGGGCTGGCATATTCGGCCGGGCAACACCGGCCCCTCGTCGTGCGTGCAGGATATGGACTTTTCTATACTCGCATTCCGCAGATTTACAACTCTGCGGTTCAAAGCGAGAACGGACTGCAGGGAGATTTCTTGTTTCTCGACAATACGTCCTATAACGAGAATATTTTTCCGCAGTATCCGAAGCCGCTGGTAAACTGCGCGTCCACGGCGACGATATGCACGCCCCCGCCCGGCCTCATGCAGTATGTGCAGGCCGATGTCTCGGCGTTCGCGCACAACTTCCGCACACCGGAAGTGCACCAGGCCAGCTTGAGCCTGGAGCGCGAAATGGGAGCACACGTGACGGGAACAATCTCTTACACATTTGTGCATGGGCAAAACCTGATTCGCGCGATTGACGCGAACCTCCCGCCGCCGGTTGATGTGACTTATCCTGTTTACGATCCATCCGGCCTGAATCTGCTCGGCTACTACAATGTGCATTCATTCTCGACCTGGCAGATGACGCAATCGCCTACCTGTCCCTATCCTCCCTGCATCAATCCGCTGGCGCGGCCAATTCCACAGCTGGGTTCGATTGATGAATTCCAAAGCACCGCCTCGAGCAGCTACAACGGATTGACGGTGTCCCTCAATCGCCGGGTGCGCAGCGGCGTTTATTTCCGGATGGCCTACACCTACGGCCACGCCATTGACGATGGCCAGGACGCGCTGGTCGCGGGACGCCCGGCCACGGTCCAGAATTCGGCCGATCCCAACGCCGAGAAGGGAAACAGCGTGACCGACCAAAGGCATCGCCTGGTATTTTCCTGGATTGCCGAGCCGCGGCCCTTCGGTCGCGATGAGCCGGCGCTCAGCGCGCTGCTCAACAATTGGAAGATCTCCGGCCTGGTGACATTCGGCAGTGGAAGACCCTTTGATGCTCGCGTGCAAGGAGATGCAAATCAGGATGGAAACAGCACTAACGACCGCCTGCCGGGCGTCGGCCGTGACGCGCTGACCGGCCCGAACTATGCCACCACTGACATGCGGTTCGGCCGCGTCCTGCGTCTGAGCGACCGTCTGAAACTCACCCTGACCATTGACTCATTCAATCTGTTCAATCACACGAATCCCCTGATTCAGAATACTGCGGACGCCTTCCAGAACACCGCGGCGCAATTCATCTACATAGATAAGCACATTGATTTCAATTACTTCCCGGCTTATTTCCAGAAAACCAGCAACCCGCTGAAAGCCACCAACGCCTACGCGCCGCGGGAGCTGCAGCTTTCCATCAAACTGGTTTTCTGAGGAGAAAATACTTGCACAAATATGAAAAAGACCAGCGTTTTTCTGTGACCGGCGACCACATATTTGAGCTTGACTTGCCTGCAGAACCTTGCAATAACTATCCCGTCCAAATGGGACGAGTTTGGGGGTGTAGTTAGTTGGCGGAAGTCCGATTGCAAGAGGGAGAGTCTCTGGAAAATGCGCTGCGGCGATTCAAGCGCAAAGTGCAACAGGAAGACATCATCAAGGAGGTCAAGCGTCACTCCTTTTATCTGAAACCGGGCGAGAAAGAGCGTGTGAAGGAAGCTCTTGCGCGCAAGCGCAGCCGGAAAAAAGCAAGAAAAGAACAGGACTGAGAATCCTCGGGTCGCTACTCCCAGGTGGTGACCCATTCCATTTTTAAATCGCATCCCGTTTTTGGGAGGGCGTGCCGATGCTCAATGCACCGGCGCAGCGCATTTTTGCGCGAGCAACCATGCCCGGATAGCGGTCGTGGTGGGCCGAGTCCGGAAAATTCAAGGGCTGCATCGAGGGGGGTGTTAGCAGGGTCTCGCGCTTTCGCGGACCAGCCAGCGTCGGGCGAAAGAGCGGGGAGTGGGTTGAAGGGAGCATCTCTCAATGGAATTTCAGGATAAGGTATTGAAGTGTATTGACTGTGGCGCCGATTTCGTCTTTACCGCAGGAGAGCAGCTGTTCTTTCACGACAAGCAGTTCAAGAACGAGCCGAAACGATGCAAGGCGTGTAAGACGAAACGGGTAGCGGTGCTAGGGCCATTGCCTTCCGGGCCGACCAGCTATGCCAAGGTGGAGACCCGCACGGTTTGTTCGCAGTGCGGGAAGGAAACCACGGTGCCGTTCCGGCCAACACAAGGACGGCCCGTCTTCTGCCGCGAATGTTTTCAGCAACGGCGGCAGGTGGCTACCGCATAGATCAGCAACCGTGGGTCATGCGGCCCGCACAAATGGGTGTGAGCAGTTGGCGGTCTTCGAATCGGCGAGTTTTTGTCCTTCCCTCCCGGTAGTTCCGATTCCCTGAAGATGCACGGGTCGGCGTGTCGCTCAGCGGTCTCATGGGTTCTCGCGCGGAGATCATTTACCATAGCGGCGTGGGAACTTTTGTGGTGGAAAACTTCGGCTGCCGCGCCACCCAGGCGGACGGCGCCGCCATCGAGCAGCAACTTCGCGAACGCGGCTTGCAGCGCGCCTGGAGTTCGCAACAGGCGGAACTGGTCGTCCTGAACACCTGCACCGTGACCGCAGCCGCGGACCGGGACGCGCGCGCCGCCATTCGGCGCATTCATCGCGAGAACCCGCATTGCCAGATCGTCGTGACCGGCTGTTACGCGCAGCGCGCGCCGCAGGAAATCGCCGCGCTCCGCGGGGTTTCGCAGGTCATTGGCAATTCGCACAAGCATCTGCTGGCGGAGATTGCGCTCGGCGAATCGCAGGCATTTTCCACTATAAGCGCGGGCATTATAAGCGAGGGCACTGTAAGCGAGGGCGGATTTGTGCCGCTCGCGGAATTGAATCGCGCCTCGCGGCCCCGCCCGCAGTCACCGGAGATTTTAGTTTCCGACATTTTCGCGCATACCGAACTCCGCGCTGCGCCGGTATTCGAAGGTCTCGGGCTCGAAGGCGAACGCACCCGGCCGAACCTCAAAATACAGGATGGATGCGACAACCGTTGTTCCTTCTGTGTGATTCCTTCGGTCCGCGGGCAAAGCCGCTCGTTGCCTCTGGCGCCGGTGGTGCATGAAATTAATCTGCTGGTCCAGGCCGGTTATCGTGAAGTGGTGATCTCCGGCATTAATCTGGGCCGTTGGGGACGTGATTTCGAGGAGCGCCGCCGTTTTGAAGATGTGGTGCGCGCAATTCTCTCCCAGACTTCGCTGGAAAAGTTGCGCATCAGCTCGATCGAGCCCATGGATTGGAGCGATGAGCTGATTGCAATGATAGCCCAGTCGCCGCGCATCGCCAGGCATGCGCACGTGCCGATGCAATCGGGGAGCGACGCAGTGCTGCGCCGTATGCATCGCAAGTATCGCCCCTGGCACTACCGGGAAAAAATCGAGAAGATTCGCGCTGCCGTACCTACCGCGGCAATCGGCGCCGATGTAATGGTCGGATTTCCGGGTGAGAGCGACGCGGAATTCGAAGAGACCCGCCGATTGGTTGAAGAGTTGCCGCTCACTTACCTGCACGTCTTCACCTATTCTCCGCGTCCCGGCACTCCGGCGGCCGGGATGTGCGGGCAGGTACCCGTCTCCATCGCGCGCGATCGCAATCGCGTTCTCCGCGAATTGTCGGCCAAAAAGAAACTGGCTTTCGCGCGCGGCTTCATTGGAAAAGCATTACCAGCAATCACGCTGAATACAGTGCAGGCGGGCGAAGAAGCGGAGTTCACCGAGGCGCTGACCGATAATTACCTGCAATTGCGCGTGAAGGGGCATCATGAGCCGAACCGCTGGCTCAAGATACAGATTCTAGCAATGGAAAATGGCCTTCTGCGGGGGACGCGAGAGAGCTGACAGAGAGCAGAGCGACTTAATCTAATCCTGTATTCGATAATCGCAGGCCTCGCGGCAGGCTTCACAATAGAAAAGCCCATCTTCACACAGCCGCACATTGTGAGAACCCATACACAGAAAACAAAACCGATCGCATTCGCAGCGCTCTTCGATCTTTTCACACTGGGCGCAGCGAAATTTCGTACGCAGCATGCTCATGATCGAACTTTACCGCCGGTCCATGCCAGTCGAAAGTACCATTGGTAACCCGATGTGCCACCAACGGGGAGGCTGAATTGCCGCGGAACGGCTGCGGTTGCCCCTCGCGCCGCGAGCATGTTAGGGTAAAGCGTTTCATCGCTGTGTCCGGGCACCGCTCCAATTGAGGTTCCTTGTCTGCCGTGTTGGCGACCGAAGCTTCTCTCCGCAAAACTGCGCTCAATCCGGTACATCGCCGCATGGGCGCCAAAATGGTCGAATTCAACGGCTGGGAAATGCCAGTCGAATACCCTCGCTCCGGCGGCATCATCGCCGAGCATATGGCCGTGCGGACCGGAGTTGGACTCTTTGATGTAAGCCATATGGGCGATATCCGCGTGAGCGGATCGCAGGCTTTGGGCGCCGTGCAGCACATTTCGATGAATGACGCATCGCGGCTGGCGGTAGGTCAGGCGCAGTATTCGGCGCTGCTTTATCCGCAGGGAACTTTTGTGGATGATGTGATCGTCCACCGCATTGGCGAAGACGACTATCTGCTGGTGATCAATGCGGGCACGCGCGAGAAAGATTTCAACTGGGTGCGGCAGAATAGCGGCGGTTTCGGCTGCAAAGTGGAGAATCTCTCCGATGATTACACCCAGATTGCCATTCAGGGGCCGGAAGCGGTAAAGCTGCTGCAAAGCCTGACGGATGTTGATCTGTCGCACCTGAAGTTTTATTGGTTCACGCGAGGCGATGTGTGCGGGACGAGAAATGTTCTGATCGCGCGCACCGGCTATACCGGAGAAGACGGCTTCGAAATCTACATCCCCTCCGACGAGGCCACCAGCGCGGAGGTTTGGGAGGCCCTGCTCGCAGCCGGCAAGGAATTCGGCTGCCTGGCTTGCGGTTTGGGAGCGCGCAACACATTGCGATTGGAGGCAAAACTAGCCCTCTACGATCACGAAATTTCCGATACGATTAATGTTTGGGAAGCCGGACTCGACCGTTTCTGCAAAATGGAGAGACCGGACTTCATCGGGCGCGCCGCCCTGGAGAAGGCAAAGGCCGAAGGCCTGAAGCGAACTCTCGTCGGGTTGGAAATGGTCGAGCGCGGCATCGCTCGCGATGGCTATAAAGTGCGGGACGAAAACGGGCGTGAGATCGGCTATGTCACCAGCGGATCGCCATCTCCGTTCCTGAAGAGAAACATTGCGCTGGCGTACGTTCCGCCCGAGTTTCGCGAGGTTGGATCAACTGTGAATGTAGAGATTCGAGGCCAGGGGGTGAAAGCTCAGGTTGTGCCGACACCTTTCTACAAGCGAGCGAAGAATTAGTCAGCCAAGGTCGAAGACGACAGGAGCCAGTTAGCCGGAAGCTAAGGAACGCGAATGCCCTATCCAAGCGACTTCAAGTACACCAAAGAACACGAATGGATCAAGGCCGAAGGCGGAATTGCCACCCTCGGCATCACGAATTATGCGCAGGAGTCGCTGGGCGACATCGTGTTTGTGGAACTCCCCAAACCCGGCGCGGAGGTCACAAAAGGCAAGACCTTTGGTTCAATCGAATCGGTGAAAGCGGTTTCCGACCTGTACGCGCCTGCCTCCGGCACGGTAAGCGAAGTAAACGGAGAACTCTCCACCGCACCCGAAAAGATCAACAAAGATGCACACAGCGCATGGATGATTAAAATCAAGCTGAAAGATCCGGGTGAGCTGAGTTCGCTGCTCTCAGCCGCCGACTACGAGAAATTCGTGGCGGAAGAAGGGAGCCACTGAGTTGGTTCGTTTCAGTCCCTCTCACATCTAATCACTTTCCGTGCGTTACCTGCCCAAATCCCCGTCCGATCGCGAAGCCATGCTGCAGGCGATTGGCGCCCGCTCGATTGACGATCTTTTTGCGCCCATCCCCGCCGAGTACCGGCTGAATCGTGATCTCAAAATTCCGCGCCAGATGGCCGAATCGGAGATCCTTGAGTGGTTTCGCGACCGCTCCCGCGAAAATGGCGATGGCTATGCCAGCTTTCTCGGGGCCGGAGCTTACTCCCACTATCGCCCAGTCATCATTGATGCGCTGATTTCGCGTGGAGAATTTCTCACTGCCTATACGCCGTATCAGGCAGAAATTTCCCAAGGCACGTTGCAATCCATTTTTGAATTTCAGACCATGGTTTGCGAGCTCACCGGCATGGAAGTGGCCAACGCTTCCATGTATGACGGTTCGACCGCCACCACCGAAGCGGTAATGATGGCAAGGCGCATAACCGGACGCAACGGCGTAGTGATCGCTCGCAGCGTGCATCCCGAGTACCGCGAGGTGCTTGAAACCTACGGCCACCATCAGGACCTGCAGGCGGCGACCGTGCCGTTTACTCACGGCGGCCGTCTTGATCCAAAAGAATTGGAGAAAGCCGTTTCAAGCCAAACTGCGTGCGTGCTGATTCAGTCGCCGAATTTTTTCGGCACGATTGAAGATGTTGCGGCCATCGCCGAAATCGCGCACAAACACGGCGCCATGCTGGCGGTTGCGATTGCCGAGGCAGTCTCGCTTGGCGTGGTGGAACCACCCCGCCAGGCGGACATTATCGCCCTGGAGATGCAATCGTTCGGCGTGCCCTTAGGCTATGGCGGCCCCTATTGTGGCGTGATTGCCACCCGAGAGCAATATGTGCGGCAAATGCCGGGGCGCCTGGTGGGGCAGACCACCGATCGCAACGGCAAACGCGGTTTTGTGTTGACCTTGGCGACGCGCGAACAGCATATTCGCCGCGAGAAGGCGACCTCGAACATCTGCACCAACCAGGCGCTGGTTGCGCTCATGGCCAACATTTTCATGACGATTTACGGCAAGGTTGGCCTGCGTGAGCTGGCCAAGCAAAATCTGGCGAAGACTGCTTACGCCGTCCAGCAATTCGGGAAATCTGCCAACGTGCTATTCGCCGGCGCGCCGCGCTTCAATGAGTTCGTTCTGCAAACCAGCGAAGAGCCGCGCGCCATCAATGGCCGCATCCTGGGCCACAAGATCGTAGGCGGCCTGCCGCTTGAAAAGTTCTATCCTGAGCTGGGCAATGCCTCGTTGTGGTGCTGCACCGAAATGGTTACTCGCTCGGCCATTGACACCGCCGCAGGTGTGATCGGCGAAAGTGAGCGCTCCATCAAAGCGGGCCAGCAGGAAGAGTTCGCGCAGGACGAGATGCCGGAGATGGCGCCGTGAGCCACATCACTCGCAAAGCCACGCGCCACGTGAATCAGAATGAGGGGCTGATTTTCGAGAAGTCGTCTCCGGGAAAGGCCGCGTGGAAGTTGCCGCCCCTCGATGTCCCGGAAGTGAATCCCACGGAACTGCTGGGGCCAGCCGAGAGAAAAACCCTGGGAACCATGCCCGAGGTGAGTGAGATTGAAATCATCCGTCATTTCACCCGGCTCTCGACCTGGAATTATGCGATTGATCTGGGCATGTATCCTCTGGGCTCCTGCACCATGAAGTACAACCCGCGGGTCAATGAGGTGGTATCGCGGCTTGATGGCCTGGCCAATGCGCATCCCTATCAGCCGGAGAAAATTTCGCAGGGCGCTCTGCGCGTCATCAAGATGCTGAGCGATTGCCTGATCGAAATCACCGGCATGGACTCGATTACGCTGCAACCCGCCGCCGGTGCGCATGGCGAGCTGACCGGGTTGCTGCTTGTGCGCGCTTATCAGCAGTCGCATGGAAATCCGCGCAAGAAGATTCTGATTCCCGACTCAGCGCACGGCACAAATCCGGCCACCGCGGCCACTGCTGGCTACGCCGTGGAAAATCTGAAGTCCAACGCGCAAGGCATGGTGGATGTCGCGGCGCTCGAAGCTCAAATGGACCCGGACGTGGCCGCGCTGATGCTTACTAATCCCAACACGCTGGGCATATTCGAGCAGGAGATCCACAAAATTGCCGACATCCTGCACAGCAAGGGCGGCTTGCTCTACATGGATGGCGCCAACATGAACGCGCTGGTGGGCAAGGTGCGTCCTGGAGATTTTGGCGTGGATGTGATGCACCTGAACCTGCACAAAACTTTTTCTACTCCGCATGGAGGCGGCGGACCTGGGTCGGGACCAGTGGCAGTGAAACAGATGCTTGAGCCTTTTCTGCCCACGCCGGTGCTCATCACCAAGCCGGATGGCACGCTGGGTTTTGAATACCAGCGCCCGCAGTCGGTAGGGCGGGTGCGGGCGTTTTACGGAAATTTTGGAATGTTTGTGCGCGCCCTGGCCTACATATTGGCGAATGGGCCCGACGGGCTGCGGCAAACGACGGAAGACGCCGTGCTCAATGCCAACTATCTGCGCAAACACCTGGCCAGGGCTTACGATCTGCCTTATTCAACCCCGACCATGCACGAGGTTGTGTTCAGCGACAAGCTGCAGGCCAGGCAAGGCGTGCGCACCATGGACCTCGCCAAACGCCTGATTGATTATGGGTTCCACCCTTACACGACGGCTTTTCCGCTGATCGTTCCGGGGGCCTTGATGATCGAGCCAACCGAGAGCGAATCGAAAGAAGAACTCGATCTGTTTGTCGAGGCCATGAAAGCGATTGCGGAAGAAGTGGAAGAAGATCCGCAACTCGTGCTGACTGCGCCCCACGCCACGCGCGTCTCGCGTCTCGATGAGACCGCCGCCGCGCGCAGGCCTGTCCTCCGCTGGAAGCCGGAAAACTAACCGCGCAACAGCAGGTTTCGAAAAATCCATTCGGTTTTACGGTTTTGGCTGAGAGCCGGCAGCTACTTTCTCCGCCAGCGGAAGCCTTCTTTCGTATTTTCCACCATGATCCCAGCGGCCACGAGCTCGGCGCGGTGCGCATCGGAAGTTTTGAAGTCGCGGACGCGGCGGGCAGCGTCCATGGCTGCGAGCTTCTGATTGATTTGTTCATCGCTGAGCTGGTTGGATTGCACCACCTCGAGTAGTTCAGGACTGATGTCCTGTTCCCGGCCCTCGGCCCTGGCCCAGACAAGAACCCGCTCCATTTTCTGTGCGTCGTCATCTTTCAGCACGGCAAAAATCTGGTCGAAGCTGGTGAGGGCGGCGAGAAGCGGCGGCGCATCGTCCTGAAGGATTTCGCCGGCGTCCGCGGCTGCATTCGCGGTCCGCACCATATCAAAGATCGCCGCCTGGGCCTGGGCCGTGTTGAGGTCATCGTTAAGGCCCGCGCGCATGCGTTCCATGGTTTCCGCTGCGAGCCTCGTCATCGCTTCCGTCTTGCCCTCGGAAAACGCGGTGGTCGTCAGCCGCAATTGAAAATTGCGCAAGCGGTCCACCGAGGTCGCGGCCTGGTGCAAACCGTCAAAGGTGAAATTCAGCTGGGTGCGATAAGGAGTGGCCGCCAGCAGAAAACGCAGCGAGGAAGGCTTGTAGCCGCGAAGCACAAGGTCCCGCAGGGTAAAGAAATTTCCCAGGCTCTTCGACATCTTTTCGTTTTCCACCAGCAGGAAACGGGAGTGAAACCAGAAATGCGCGAAAGGCTTGCCTGTGAAAGATTCCGACTGGGCGATCTCATTTTCATGGTGCGGGAAAATCAAGTCTTCGCCGCCCGCGTGCAGGTCAAACGAATCTCCCAGGGCCTGCATGGACATCACCGAGCATTCCACATGCCAGCCGGGACGGCCGGGGCCAATCACGGTGTCCCAGGAAGCCTCATTCGGCTTGGGGGACTTCCACAGGGCAAAATCTCGGGCGCTGTCTTTGTCGTATTCGTCGAGATCAACCCGCGCGCCGTCTTCCATGCCGGCGAAGTCTTTCTTGGAAAGCTTGCCGTAGTCGGGGAACTTGGCGATCCGGAAATAATACGAACCATCGTCGGCGCGGTAGGCATAGCCTTTTTTCACCAGCCCGTCAATGAACCGGGCCATGTCCTGAATGTAGTCGGTGGCGCGGACCAGGATTGGCTGCTCGATATTGAGCGCAGCCGCGTCCTCCAGAAACGCCTGCTCGTATTTCGCCGTGTAATCTTTGACGGAAAGGCCTTCCCGGGCCGCGCTCTTAATGATCTTATCGTCCACGTCGGTAATGTTCATGACGTGGCGAACTTTGTAGCCGCTCTGCAGCAGGAACCGGCGCAAAACATCCACTGCGACCACCGTGCGCAGATTGCCGATGTGCACGTAGTCGTACACCGTGGGACCGCAGGCGTACATGCGAACTTCGTTGTCCTGGAGAGGCTGAAAAGGTTCAGTCTGGCCAGAGAGCGTGTTGTAAAGGGACAGGCCCATCTACGGTTTGACGGCGAAGCAGAGCTTTTTATTCTAGGGTCACGGTAGAAAAAGGGTCAAATTAGGCCGAAGCGGCTTTGTCCCTTTGCGCTCAGAATTGTGATTCCAATCACACTACGCAGTGATTGCAATCACAGATGGCTTCCCCGAACGCTGTCAACGTGAAGCCGTCCTTCCGGGGAGGAGCCGTGAAACGGGGCTTACCGGACGAACCCAGGGGATGGCGAAAGCTTCGCGATCAGGCGCAACGAGAGCGCAACCCGAAAAAGCTGGCCGCGCTCATCGAGAAAATGAACCGCTTGCTGGCCAAACGGGAAGCCGCTGAGGCTCGAAAAAGATCCTCCGCCAGCCCTAAGAAACCTTAGGCACAAACTAACCTAGCGCCGGGCCGCCGGCACCTTGACTGATTCAGGCGGTGCGCTGGGCATGGTTGTCACCCGTGCGCCCTGTCCTGCGGCTTGCGCCTGCGCGGCCGGCGGCGCCGCAGTTAATCCCAGTGCCTTGCGCACTTCCGCTTCGATTTTCGTCGTGATGTCTTTGTTCTCTTTGAGGAAACTGCGCGCATTTTCCCGCCCCTGGCCGATGCGTTCGCCTTTGTAGCTGAACCAGGCTCCGGATTTTTCCACGATGTTCTGGTTCACCGCCAGATCGAGCATATCGCCCTCGCGGGAAATTCCTTCGCCGTACATGATGTCGAACTCGGCTTCACGGAACGGCGCGGCGACCTTGTTCTTGACTACTTTGACTTTGGTCCGCGAACCGGTAACCAGATCGCCCTCCTTGATCGCGGCGATGCGGCGAATATCAATGCGCACCGAAGAATAAAACTTAAGCGCGCGGCCGCCCGTGGTGGTTTCCGGATTGCCGAACATCACCCCGATCTTTTCGCGAATCTGGTTGATGAAAATCAGGCAGGTGCGCGACTTGGAAACGATGCCGGTGAGCTTACGCAGCGCCTGCGACATTAAACGCGCCTGCAGTCCCATGTGGCTGTCGCCCATTTCGCCATCCAGTTCGGCTTTGGGGACAAGGGCCGCCACCGAATCCACCACCAGCACGTCAATCGCGCTCGAACGCACGAGCGCTTCGGCAATTTCCAGCGCCTGCTCGCCGTAATCGGGTTGCGAGACCAGCAAATTGTCCACATCTACGCCAAGCTTCTTCGCATAGCCGGGATCGAGCGCATGTTCAGCATCCACAAAAGCGGCCATGCCGCCCTGGCGCTGTGCCTCGGCGATTACCTGCAGCGCAATGGTGGTTTTGCCGGAAGATTCCGGCCCAAAGATTTCTATGACTCTC
>Ga0335078_10004112_pt1 | contig 21587 bp, 17 predicted proteins | sample Lox_Sample_32_FD_206711 | JGI IMG/M metagenome (GOLD analysis project Ga0335078, IMG submission 206711) | Soil microbial communities from Loxahatchee National Wildlife Refuge, Florida, United States - Lox_Sample_3.2 | ecosystem: Environmental > Terrestrial > Soil > Wetlands | place: USA...
TGGCACGGGCGCGGCGGGCCGGGTGGGGCCGGGGGGCGGCGGAGGCGCCGCCACGGGCGCTGCAACCGTCGGCGGCGGTCCGGCCGGCGGGAATAAATTCGGGGACGGCGCCGGAGGAGGCGCCGCCGGCGGCGTCTTCATGAGGACCGTGCCCCCGCACTTGGCACAAAATCGAGCGCCGGGGGGAAGTATAATCCCGCACGTCGGGCAACGACTTCCGTTCTCCGGCGAGGCCACGGGAGCCACGGCGGGCTTCGTGAGGGGAGTGCCGCAGCCGGTACAGAATCTTGCTTCCGGCGCGTTTTGGGAACCGCAATTCGAGCAGGCGGCCATCCTGATTCCGCGTCCTCCATTACCAGGGTATAAACGAATACAAGCATAACGCCGAACACTTTACGGCGTTACTGTCAAAGGCTAGCGATCCCCACGATTTCGCAATGGAGGCTGCAGAAATTACCCGGCCGCACCGCAAAAATGCCGGAAAATGCTGCGGGCAGCAGCCCCGTAGCGCATGATCAGGCACGCCCAATCTCCAGTCACCTCAAGCTCCTGGCTGTCATGGCAGGCGGGATGCTCACGGGTCCGCCAGGAGGACGCGATATGCCGGTCGGCAAATTGGAGGGTACCTTCGACGTCGCAGTTCTTGAAGAGTATCCCGGTCTGGTGGTCCGCATGCCGGCTACTGTCGTGGTCGAAAATGCCGCGGCCGTTCGCACGGCAATCCTCGACGCCTGGGAACGGCGTGGGACTCCGCCGTCTCTGACCCTGGATATGAGCGGCACGCGGCAGATCGACAGCTCGGGAGTGGGACTGCTGCTGGACTTGTCGCACCGGGCCGACCGCGAGAAAATCCCGATCAGTCTCTGTGGGCTGCGCGCCGGGCCGCGCCGCGTGCTGGAACGGACCGGCATTGGCAACCGGTTCACGCTTTGCGAATCGGCGGCCGAGGCTCGCGGGGCGGCCGGTCCGGCGGCGCCTGCTCCGGCAAAACCGCGGCCGCGCTCCCACCGGGCGTTGTGGATTTTCGACGGCGTGCTCGCCCTGGCGATCGTTGTCGGAGCGATCTATCTGATCTGGCAAGTCGGCGCATATCGTGGCCAGCTCGACCAGATGCATCAGTTGACGCCGATGCAGCGCTTCATTTCCGGCATCAGCCACCGCCTCGACGCCGCCGAGGACATCTGGCGGAATTGGGGCCACGAAAAGGACGCTCTGCTGCAACGATTCCAAAATGTCGAAGACAACTCCCGCCGCCAGGCGGAGAATCTTGTCGCCGCGTCCGAACAGCGCATCGAAAGCGATCTGGACAAGCGCACCGCCGAGATGCAAGGACGCCTGGAACGGATCGAAGCCGCCCAGCAGGCGGCCAATGAGCACCTGGATGCTCTGCAGCAGCAGTTGGACCACCTTCAAGAGCGCGCCGCTTCCGAACCATCGGCGAACCGCGCGGCGCCGGCCCCGACCAATCCTCCGGCAGCGCAAATCAGCGACCTGAATCGCCAACTGGCGCACGTCGAGGAACAGGCCGGCCAGACAAAGCGCGACCTGGAAACGCTGCGGACCCGTTTGAGCCGGCATCGCGTGGAATTCGAAATGGGCATCAACCGGGCGCGGGAACTGGCTCCGGGCGTCAGTCTGGTGGTCAGCGGGACCAACGTGGCGCAACAGAAATTCGACGGGCGCATATGGCTGGCGCGGGATAAGCAATCCCTGTGGATCCGCGGCCAGGGTCCGCAACAACCGCTGGTCTTCTACAGCCAGAAGGACGATATTCCCACCGAACTGGTGGTCACGCGCGTCACTGCCTCGTCGGTTTCCGGATATCTGTTGCTGCCCGAACAGGCCGAATCCTCCGGCTCGACTGAGGGGATGTAGGACACCGGCTCCGCCGGCCAGTGCCCGTCCGCCGGATCCGCTTGGCGCTGCGTATCGGATAAACGGAGCTACAATTACCTCAGGACGGCCCCCATGACGCTGGCCGAGGCGCTTTCCAACCACACGCGGCCCGGCGAATTGTACGAACCGCTGGAGGGCACTCGAGTTCGATGCCTGGCGTGCGGGCATCGCTGTCCGATCCCATCCGGTTTCACGGGAGTGTGCAAGGTCCGGTTCAATCGCAATGGAATGTTGCGCGTCCCTTACGGCTACGTGAACACCCTGCAATGCGATCCCATCGAAAAGAAGCCTTTCTTTCACGCTCTGCCGGGCACGGCGGCGTTCAGCTTCGGCATGCTTGGCTGCAGTTTTCATTGTGAATACTGCCAGAACTGGGTGATCTCGCAAGCGCTGCGGGATTTCCGTTCCACCCTCGATTTCCGGGAGATGACGGCCGAGGAAGTTGTCCGGTTCGCTTTAGCGACTAAGGCATCCACGGTGGTGAGCACCTATAACGAGCCGCTGATCACCATGGAATGGGCGGCCGCGGTCTTCCGCGCGGCGCACGACGCCGGACTGATGACGGGTATGGTCTCGAACGGCAACGCCACTCTCGAGGCCCTGGCGTATCTGCGGCCCTGCATGGATCTTTTCAAGGTGGATCTGAAAACCATGGATGACGGCCGCTATCATCGGCTGGGCGGACGCCTGAAGCCGGTGCTGGATACGATCGCCGCCATCCATGCGATGGGGTTCTGGCTGGAGGTCGTGACGCTGGTCGTGCCGGGCTTCAACGATTCCACCGCCGAACTGGAATCCATGGCCGGCTTTCTGGCGTCAATTTCGCCCGATATCCCGTGGCACGTCACCGCATATCACCCGAACTACCGGATGACGACGGCCGAAGGCACCAGCGCCGCGGCGTTGATGCGGGCAGCCTCGATCGGGCGCCATGCCGGCCTCCGATATGTCTATTCCGGCAACCTCGATGGCCAGACCGGGGACTTCGAGAATACCCGCTGCCACGCCTGTGGCGAGCTGCTGATCGAGCGCCGCGGATATCAGATCATCAGAAACTGCCTCACAGCCGACGGCGGCTGTCCGGCGTGCGGCATTCCGATTCCCGGTGTCTGGCGCAAGAACAGCAAACCGCGGAAATCGAACGATGCGCTGCTTCAAGCGCGCTGCGGGTGAAGTTTTTCGCGCGCCTCACTCGGTCGGCGTGGACAGATAGGCCAACAGGCTTTCGATATCGCCCTTGGCAAGGTGCGGCAGTGGCTTCTTGAGATCCCGGGCGCGCCGGTACATTTCCGAAGCCTTGCTGACCAGCTTGAACGCGACTCCATGCACGTTGAGGGGGTTGCCGGTTTTTCGCAAGGATGGTCCACGGGCGCTGCCCTCTCCCTTGGCTCCGTGACAGGCGGTGCAACCGTTCCGCATATATACCGACTGCCCGGCGGCGGGATTGGTGATGGCTTGGGAGGCGGGCAGGAGAGCCAGCAAGGCCCGCTGATCGTCGTCCGAGAACGCGAAATCGTCGGCGATCAGCTCGCGCACGGTGAAGGAAGCTTCCGCGACTCCCGACGAGCCGTGATGCCGGGTCCGGGTAAACACGTGGTACAGTTCGTGCGCAAGCACGCGGGCCACGGCTCGCCCGAAGATGAAATCACGATCCTGCGGCCACATCTCCAACATGGACCGCGACAGGAACGCGCGTATAAGCTCGCAATTGATTTCGCTATACGGCAGGACCTGGCCGTCCATGACGTGCGTCCAGCCCAGAGCACCGGTCTCGACTCGTTCGGCAACAACGGTGGAGACGTCGCACGATCCTCGAAATGTGACCACTGCGAGTTGCGCGAACGCTTCGGCTTCGGGGTGCTTTGCCAGGGACCGCCACTCGACCTGCCATCCGGCATTCGACATGATGGAGGTGAGTTCTTGTCTGAGGGAGTTCAGCACGAGTCCGGGAGGCTCGTGGTCGAACTGGGTATAGACCGCAAACGGAGCGACGGGGCCTCCGCCAGCTTGGCTTAACGCCGGCGACGCGGCCAGTGCCAGCCATACGGCGGCTTTCATGTTCGATTCCGCCTCTATTGAAGCAGAATGCGCCGCCTGATACAAGCTTTATTTCAGATACTACGGTCTTTTATTCCGGGGTCCGTCAGGCCAGATTTCATCAGCGGGTGCCGGTGTCCTTGGGGGTCGCCAGGTAGCCGACGATGCCCTCTTTGTTCACCTGGTTGATCACCAGCTCGTAGGGCGTGCGGCCGCCTTTGATGGTATAGAACTGGACCGGCTCGTTGACTCCCTTGTCTTTCTTCTCGGTGGTTTTGTCGTCCACGAGAACCGTTACCGAGTAGGTATTTTTCTTGGGATTCCAGTTTTCCAGTTTGAGGGCCACGTCGCCGAATTTCTGCGGCTGCTTGGTCTTGCCGAGCTTGATATCGGTGTAGTTGCGCTCACCCTTCAGGCGCAGCGCCGCCAGTTCCTTGCCGTTGGTGGCGATCAGGCCGCTCTGCACACCCAGGTCGCCGGTCACCGACTTCAGGTCCGCGATGGTCTTGGTCAGCTGATCCTGCGTTTGCGAAGCCTGGCTGCGAACGCTTCCGACGTCGGTGGCGACTTCCGAAATCCGGTTGTTAGCGGCGGCCACGCCCGCCGCGGAAGTCGATTTCACATCGCTGATTTCACTCCCGAGCTGTGTCTGCATCTTCTGCTGGGCGGCGGCGATTTCGCGCGCGATCTGCTCGGCGTGCGCTTCGGCGTCGGCCTTGGCCTGGCTTGACATCGTCTGAGCCGCCTGGCGCGTCTTTTCCAACTCCGCCTTCAGCGTTTCGATATGACGCTGCTGCGAAGCCACGGTCACCGACGATTGATCTTTCAAATTGCTCAGCCCGGTGTTGAGGGCTTCATTAGTCTTCGCCAAATCGCCGCGCAGGTGATCGATCTGGACATACAGGTAGATGTTGGCGGCAACCAGGGCGATGATGGCGCCGGCAACGATTGCGGTCATCATCCCCGAGCGCTGCGGGGGGTCGGCGTAAGGTGTGGGACTCACTTGAGGCGGTACTCCTTCGAAATGGTTGGGTCTCTTCAGTATAGATGGCCCCAGGGGCGAAATGGGTTACATGCAACCCAGTTCGGCCGTCTGACCGGGACGGACCGGCTCGGCATCCAATCCGAGCTGTGAATGCAATAACTTAGCGAGGGCGGCGGATTGCTCGGGTTCGCCGTGCACCAGGAATACCTTGCGGATCGATGGAGCCTGCGGCGCGATCCATTGCAGGATTTCGGCTTGATCGGCGTGGCCGCTTAACTCGTCCAGGCTGGAGATTTCGGCGCGCACGCGCATGGGTTCGCCGAAAATCAGTACCTCCGGCCACTTCTCGATCAGCTTCCGGCCGAGCGTGTCGCTGGCCTGAAATCCGGTGATGAGCACGGTGTTGCGCGGGTCCTCGATATTGTTGCGCAGATGGTGCAAAATGCGGCCTTGCTCGCACATGCCGGAAGCCGAAATGACGATGAAGGGACCGTGCAGGTCGTTCAGCTTCTTGGAATCGGCGGCCTCCCGTATGTATTTCAGACGCGCGAAGCCGAAGGGGTCTTCGTGGTTGAAAAGGAACCGCAGCGTCTCTTCTCCAAAACACTCGGGGTGATCGCGATGCACCTGGGTGACATTGAGGGCGAGCGGGCTATCGACAAAGATCGGGATATTGGGTATGCGGTTCTGATTCGTCAGCTCGTGCAGGAGGAGGACAAGCTGCTGCGTGCGGCCCACGGCAAAGGCCGGCACGATGATCCGCCCCCCGCGTCTCGCGGTACGGATGACGACCTCCGCCAGCTTGTTGGCGACGTGGTGAATGTCCTTGTGGCGTCGCCCGCCGTACGTGCTCTCCAGAATCAGGTAGTCGACCGGCTGAAGCGGCTCGGGATCGCGCAAAATCGGCAGTCCGGGTCGGCCAAGATCGCCGGAAAAGCCCAGCCGCAACGTCGTCCCGTTCGATTCCTCGCGGATCACAACCCAGCTCGATCCCACGATGTGCCCGGCATCATGGCTCTCGTAGGAGAGCCCGGGAGTGAGTTCCCGTGGCGACTGATAGGGAACGGTTTGGAAGAGGGGCAGCGTCGCCTCAGCCTCCGACATGGTATAGAGGGGCACGACGTGACCATCCGGCAGCCCGCGCTGTTGGCGGTGTTCGCGGCGTTTGTTGAGAAACTCGGCATCGTGCTCCTGGATGTGGGCGGTATCGCGCAGCATCCATCCACAGAGGTCGGCAGTGGCCGGCGTGGCGTAGATCGGGCCGGAAAAGCCGTTCTTGACGAGCGTCGGAAGGTTGCCGGCATGGTCGATATGGGCATGCGAAAGGACCACGCCTTCGACGGAGTTTGCAGGAAAGGGCAGATTGCGATTCTTGGCGTCTGACTCCTTGCGGCGGCCCTGGTGCAGACCGCAATCCAGCAGGAACCGCTTTCCACGCGATTCCAGCAGATGCATGGAGCCGGTGACTTCTCCAGCCGCGCCCCAGAACGTCAGCTTCATGCCGGGTCCACCAGCGGATTCGACAGGGATCTCATTGGGGAAGGCTCATAGTAGCATGCGCGTCGGACGGGCCGTAGTGAAGTTACGCTTCGGGACAGAGGGGGTCTTGGTCCCGCAGGGAGACGCGGATTTTCGCGCGCTTTCGGGCCGAATTGGGCTACGGTTGCGAAAAGCTGTTTGCCAGGGACAGGTTCGAGTTCGTCGTCGATGCGACACCGGCGATGCTTTGGTGATATCCCGCCGCCAATCCGACAACCGTGAAAACCACGAAGGCAATAAGCAGCGTGTACTCAACCAGGTCCTGGCCACTTTCGTCCCGAAGAAATTGCATGCAAAGGGCTGTCAAACTCGGCCTCGATTCTTGGTATCCGCCAGAGGAAGAGTACCACGGGTTTCCTACTCGTACCAGTATTCTCCTTGGTTACTATAGTTTTACTGTCTGCTCCGGGCATGCCGAAACGGACTCTCTTCGGCTCAGCAATGCCAGGAATGCGAGCATCGAGAGGGATCCGATGCCGGCCCAGGGCTTTCCGAAAAGCGTGAACGAGTAAACCAGGGGAGTGGACATAACCAGCGCTCCCAGACGCGCCGGCGGCCATTTGGAACACGAGAATACCAGCCAGATGGGAAGCAGCAGGCGCGCGGCATCGTACCCGTAGGCATGGGGTATTAACGCCAAACTGGCGGCGGTGGTGACGGCATACAAGCGGGGCAGAGAGCTCCAGCGCAGGCCCGCCAGGAACAGCGCGAAAATCGCCGCCCCGAGCACGGCTTCGGCGACGGAAGAGTCAATTCCCAGATTCATCAGCAGGCCGGGAAAACTCAGCATGAATTCCGGGCTGGGTGACACCGGGCTGGGCTTCAGCAGCAAGCCGATGTATTGATATGTTCCCGGAATCCCTACCATGGCGACGGAAACGGCGGCAAGCAGAGCGGAAGCGGCCACGAAGCCCCACAGCATTTTCCAACGACGCTGCACCGCGAGCGCCACGGGCCAGAGCAGCATGAGGTGAAATTTCAGCACCATCAATCCCAGGGCCGCGCCTGAGGCGAATTGCCGATCGCGCTGCGCCAGGGTGTACGAAGCGATCAGCAATGCCAGGTACAGAACACAATCCTGCGCGTGCGCCAGGCCGAGATTGGCGGGAATGAACATGGCTGCCAGAACTACCGCGAAGGCTCCGAATGCGCGGTAGCCCCACACCCAGCAAGCCAGCAGAAGGACGATCCACAAGGCGGTGTAGCAGGCAAATGCCGCGCCGGGCGGGAGCATGGCGAACGGCACGTATAACAATGCCGCCACGGCCGGCCGGTCGTACGGCAGGCGATGGTGCGGGCCGGCGGTCAGATTGGGTCCGTACAAATCGCTGGTCCGGCCTTCCAGAATGAGACGGGCCGCCCCATAGCTGTACTGAAAATCGTGCACGCGGCCCTGGGGCAGCGAGACCGCCCCCACATAAATCCATAAGAGGGAAAAGGCTCCGATTACCCACCAGATCGATTTTCCGCCCGCAGCGGACGCATTCATCGGCTTTAATCCCGACCTCCATTGTCGCGCACGGCAGACTGTTTCCTGCAAGTCCGCGGGCTACAATGGGCTGGTGTTCGTAGATGCAGCGCGGCCCGCGCCGCTGCGCGTGGTGGTCCTGATGCCGGTTTGCGACGATTGGACCGCGGCTTCCCAACTGCTCCGCCTCATCGATGCGGCCGCCGACAAGAGCGGCCTGGGGCTACGCCTGGAGGCGGTGCTGGTAGACGACCGTTCGCAGCAGCCGTGCGACCCGGCCGCTTTGCAATTTCCATACCTCGCCGTGAAGCGAATCTGCGTGGTCCGGCTGCGGCGCAATTTGGGGCATCAGCGGGCCATTGCCATCGGGCTGACGCATGTTCACCAGTCCATGACGGGCGACGCCGTGATGGTAATGGATTCCGACGGCGAGGACACCGCCGAGGGCGTGCTGCAGTTGATCGCGGCCTACGGCAAGACCGGCTCTTCGCAAGCCATTTTTGCGGAGAGAAGCCGGCGTACCGAGTCGGCGCTGTTCAAGGCCTTTTACCGCCTTTTCCGGGTGTTGCACCGCGCGCTCACAGGTCTGGGCGTGAAGGTCGGCAATTTCAGCATCCTGCCGTGGGGCTATCTGGAGACGCTGGTGGTGCTGGCGGAAACCTGGAACCACTATGCCGCGGCGGTTTTTCGTTCGAAGCTCCGGTTCACTACAGTGGCCATTCCGCGGGGCTGCCGCCTGGCCGGTGAATCGCGGATGAACTTCGTGTCGCTGGTGGCGCACGGATTGAGCGCCATCTCGGTATTCGCGGATGTGGTCGGCGTGCGGCTTCTGATTGCCTCCGTCGTGGGCAGCCTGCTGGCCGCGGGCGGAATCGCGGCGGTGACGGCGATTCGCCTGTTTACGAACCTGGCAATTCCCGGATGGGCCACCGGTGCGGTGGGACTTTCGCTGATCGTCCTCATTCAATGCATTACGATGGCGGCGGGTTTCACCTTCTTCATGTTGTCCAACCGCACCAACATGGCATTCATTCCGTTGCGCGATTATGCGCTGTTTATCGCCGGCACCGCGGAGATTCCACTGGATGGATGATCTGCAGTATTGCGGGAAAGAGCTGGCGTTATTTGCCGAAGTACGCAACTGGAAGCGGTACTGGTCCGGCACGCTGCGGCGGTTTCTCGCGGGAGACGTGCTGGAGGCGGGCGCCGGCACCGGGTCCAATACCGAATTTCTGAGCCAGGGGAGCAGCGGACGGTGGGTATGCCTGGAGCCGGACGCGAGCTTGTTGGCACAGCTCGCTGAGACCCTAAAGGCAACCGGAACAAGGGTATACGAAACCTGCCGCGGAACGATGGCTTCCATCGAAGCCTCCTGGCGATTCGACACCATTCTGTACATCGACGTGCTGGAGCATATCGAAGACGATGCGGCGGAACTGCGCCGCGCGTCCGCGCATTTGCGGGCGGGCGGACGGCTGGTGGTCCTGTCTCCGGCCCATCAATGGCTCTACAGCCCTTTTGATGCGTCGATCGGCCATTTTCGGCGGTATTCGAAGGGGATGTTGCGGGCAATTTCGCCGCCCGGAATGGAAATCGATGCCATGCTGCACCTGGATTCGGCAGGCCTGTTGGCGTCGGCGGCGAATCGGGTCTTGCTGCGCCAGGCGATGCCGACGGTGGCACAACTCCGGTTGTGGGACCGGCGAATCATCCCGGTATCGCGGATATTGGATCGCTTAACGGGCCATCTTATTGGAAAGACGGTAATTGCTGTTTGGAAGAAGCCTTTGGTGGCCTAGATTTGAGGTACTTCAGGGCAAACCGACAATGGTGGACGAGATGGGATTCGAACCCACGACCCCGGCGTTGCGAACGCCGTGCTCTCCCAGCTGAGCTACTCGCCCATGTCCGGTCCGCCGTCCTTCACACTATAGCAGATGAAGACTCGACCGGATCAGTTGGATGGTCCCGCGAGACTGGATGGCGCTTCGGAGGCAGCCTTTCGCCTACCCGCCCAATACCGCTTCATGCGAAGAGAGACCTCCTCGCGTTCCTTCGATCCCATTGATTTCCGGCCACGCCGCTTGGCGCCGACGGGGAGCGTGGGGAGCGAGCCGGAAGTCCGATGCAATTCTTCCAGCGAAGCGATCACGCGCTCGAGCTTTTCTTTCTCGGCGTACAGGTCTTGTATTGTCTTGTAGAGATCCATGCGTTAACGAACTCACGTCAGCCATGCGTTCGGCGACACCCTGATGTTACATCGAAGTGGGGCTGAAATTCTACAAGAATTTAATGCAAATGTTTGAAAAAGGGCCAGCGCGGTACCAACTGATAACCCCAATGCGGCAAGGCGAAATATGTCGCCACGCCCAGTAGCAGCAGTACCCCGATAGATATGAACAAGGCCTTTCGCCACGGGAACTGACGGTTTTCCCGATGCAATACTAGTAGGTATGACGCGAAGATTCCAATGTAGAACAATGCCGTCATCGGAAGCGCGAACAGCATCATGTTAAAAGCATCCGGGGTGGGAGTGATCACGGCCGCCAGGATGAAAATGATCAGAATCGCGTAACGGCTGTGATTCAATAGGAATGCAGGCGTTACGATGCGCAGCAGGGTGAGGAAGAAGATCAATACGGGCAGTTCGAAGACCAGCCCGACGCCCAATATCACATCCACAAACAAATCAAAATAGTGCGTTACGGTACATATAGCCTTTACATAATTCCCTTGCCCTACTCCTAAGAGAAAAGTCAGGCCGAACCGAAACACCACAAAATACGCGAATAGGCCGCCGACGATGAAAAGACCGGCGGAGCAGAGGATGAACGGCACCGCCCAGCGGCGCTCGCGGCGATAGAGCCCGGGCGACACAAAGGCCCAAATCTGGTACAAGACCCATGGCGAGGCGGCAAATACGGCGATTACCACCGGCAGTTTGAACCAGATGATCATGAAGCCCTCCATGGGGTCGGTAGCATAGAGGGTCGGCTCGTAGTGCAGCGTTTTCAGAGCCGCCGCGGCAGGCTGGCACACGGCCGTCCAGAGCTTCTCGCTATAAAGCAGGCTCACGGCAAAGGCGACCGCGACTCCCCACAGCGCTTTGATGATGCGCGACCGCAGTTCCTCCAGATGCTGAAGGAACGACATGCGCAACATTCCTTCTTCTTCGTCAGCCGAATCCTCGGGGCCAGGGGGAATGCCGGCTCCGCCCAGGCGCCGGCGGAGACTATCGATTGCGTCCACGCAAAAACTCCATCGCCGGGGCCGTCAGGCCCCGAAGACCATGCCCGTTATTCATTTCTTTACGTATTGTTTCCAGCAGCCGGCGCCGGCTCCGATACGGAATCCGGATGCGGATTGTGCTCCGCCGCGGAAGCTTCAGCGTGCTCCAGGCCTGGTTCCGTAACGGAATACGAGCCATGAGCCACAGTGCCTTCCGGCGCTTGGGCCGATGTCGATTCAGCGTCCTGAGGTGCGGATTCGCCTGCGGTGATTGCGGGGTGGGACTGATATTCTTCCTGCGAGGAGGCCCCTTCGTAGGTGGCTTCGTAGGACGAGTAGTCGTAGTTGTAATTGTAGGCTTCCTGGCGGATGGAGGTCCCGATTTCCTTCAACTCACGGGTTTCCGACTCCAGGGAGCTCATTTCACGATCGAAAGTGGCCTTCAGTTCGTTGGACGCGCGGCGGAACTCCGAGATTGCCTTGCCCACCGTCCGTCCGATCTCCGGCAATTTCTTGGGACCGAACAGAACCAGCGCCAGGATAAAGATGACCACCATCTCTTGTGTGCCAACAGTAAGCATTTAGACACTCCAGCGCGGTGCTGAAACCATCATAGCAGGAAAGCTCCCGGCCATCCGTATCACGCGTTTGGCCCGATTGCAGCATGAATTCATAGGCGTCGGCTGCCAGTGAGTTCTTTCCCTTTGCGGTGGCGCCGACAGACCGCCGACGCCGGCTGAAATATGAAATCGAGCCGGCTTACTCGGCGGCTTTCACCGCGGAAGTCGGGGCTTTTGCGCGCGAGTTGCGGGGCGGCCCCGGCGCCAGGCCCTGCCAGATGCAATCAATCGCGCAGCGAATGATTTCGGGATCGAATTGACCGCCATGCGCGCCCAGCTTCTCGAAAAACGCGATCGCCTGTGCGAACGACCAGACCAGGAGCGATGCCCCGCGGGCATCCACCGGGCCCAATCGTCCGGCATCGCTCTCGCGCTTCAAAAACGGACCGATCTCTCTTCTGAGAACAAAAAGCGGAGATTCGGGGTGGCGCGCGGCCAGGTCTTCGAGCCGGAACCCGGGATGCATCATCAGCGGCAGCATCACGGGCAGCGCCCGCCGGCTGAATTCGAGCAGCGAAAGCGTCAGCTGTTCGACCAGTTCACGGCCTTGCAACCGCGGATCTCGAAAGAGCTCCGTGACATCGGACGGAGGCGGGATCATGGCCGCGAAGAACAGCTCGTCCTTGGTGGCAAAGCGCTGGTAGATGACGCCCTCGGACACACCGGCCCGCCGCGCGATCTCTTTCGTGGAAGCTCCGAAACCTGATTCTATAAAGACAGCTCGCGCCACATCGAGGAGGCCGGCGTCGGAAATCGTCTTCTTTCTTCCCATCCAACTTCATAGTGGCATCAGCGGGCTTCTTCTGTCTTTCGGGCCAGAATGTATTTCGTAGCGGGCTTGCTCCCCTCCTCGAGAATCCGGAATCCGGCCTCGCGCAGCCTGTCGGCCCAGAAATCGGCGGCCGTCATGCGGGCGTGCATGATCAGCGGACCGAAGGCATACATCAGCCAGCCGTCCTTGGCGATCACCATCAGAAGAAACTCGCCCCCGGGCTTCAATACCCGGTTGGCTTCGTGGAAGGCCAACGGAACCTGGTCGCGGTTGAGGTGATCGATCGCGTAGGCGCTCACGATGCCGTCGAACGATGCCGATTCGAGCGGCATGCGGCACATATCTCCCGGCTGGATGGAGGCGCGAGCGGCAACTCCCGCCGCCTGCAGGTTGCGCATAAGGGCCGCGCGCCCGGCGTCGATGGTGGACTCGCCCTGGGGCGCCGGTCCAAAGTGCTGCTCATAGGATTGGCCGAAGAGATCGAGCGCGACGACGGTGGTGCGAGGACGGTTTTCCAGCACCATGAGCGTGCTGCGTCCGGTGCCCGCCCCCATATCGAGAACCCGGCCGGAGCCGGAAGGCAGGAATGCCGAAGTCGGCATGGTCGCACGCCCGTTCATATCGAAACCGAAACGGACGAATATCCCGGCGGTCAACGCCCACAGCGCCGCCAATCCGAGCAGAGCCAGAACCGCTTTGTGCCATCGTCGGAGCACCCCGAGCCCCAGGATGGCGAAGAAGAGCGCCGCCAGAAGCAGATGGCCGTAGTTGATCAGCCATGGATAGCCAAAATTTATTTGTGAGTGCATACTTATTTATAGGCGGGGACAGACCGGGAACTCAACCCGAATTTGCAGTCGCGTCCGGGGCCGCGAATCCGTTCCGCGACGCGCCGGCTTTGCGATACGGTCAGGCGCCGATCTTTTTGAGCAGCCAGGCCATATTCCGCCCGAGCACTTTCATGGTGCGGATGCCTTCTTCGTCCTTTTCGACTTCGCCCTTCTCGCGGCCGACCCCGATGTTCCAATACGAGGATCCGGGCACGATCATTTCCGTGATCAGGAAGAAGTGATTCAGCGTGTCGAACGCGTGGATGGCGCCGGCCCTGCGAACGGCTACAACCCCGGCGCCCACTTTACGCCGGAAAATGCCGCCGTTCGCTCCGGACACCATGCAGGCGCGGTCGACGAGCGCCTTCATTTCCGGCGAGACATCGGTTACATAAGTCGGAGAGCCCAGCAGGATGCCGTCAGCCGCCGCCATCTTTTCGATGTACACGTTGCCCATGTCGTTTTCCTGCGAACAGCGACGGTCCTTTCTCGCCGAACACTTGCGGCACGCCAGGCAACCGTGGATAGTGGCGCCGCTCATTTCGATCAGTTCGGTTTCGATGCCCTCGGCTTGCAACTCACCCATCACATAACCGAGCAAAATGGCAGTATTACCGCCGCGCCGGGCGCTGCCGTTGAATGCGACAACCTTCATGATGATCTCAAATCGAGAATTTCGGAATCGACACTCCTATTTTCGCGCACCGCGACCCCGCCGCGTCGAGACGCGTTATCTCACCGTCTCAACGCCGAGCCACCAACCGAGTTTCTGGACGTCGAACCAGGAGATCCGCCTGCCCGACCAGGTGCTGGCAGACGACGCCTGCCGATCCCGCGAGCCTGCGGCGCCGAGCACGAAGGCGCAGGGGATCTCGCCGAATTCCTCGAGACGCTTTGCCAGCCAGGAATCGTTCTTCAGCGGCTGCGCCAATACCACCGGACTGCCGTTCATAAGGGCGAGCCGTGCCCCGAACACCGCATCCGCCGCTTTCACCGGCTCGGGCAGGCCGAAGGCCAGCCGGAATCGCCCAACCGCCGCATCCAGATCGCGGACGGCGATCACGACGGCGGAAATGCCGCTAAAATCCCGGGTTGACGGCTTTCCCTCGGGATAGGCGCGCTGGTCGCGCGGAGTGAAGTCGTGAATCAGAAACGGAAAGAAGGTGCCGCGCGGCTCGGCGCCGAGCGTCGAGGTCTCCCAGCTCAATTGGATGCCGTCCGGCCGTTTCCTTCCGCTCGGCTGCTCCGCCGATACGGGAACTCCCGCCGCGCGAAGCCGCTGGATTTCGGCGGCTATGTTCTCTTCCCGCAGAGCCCAGGCAGCCGGACCGGCGTCGCCGCGCAGATATTTAGCCCATACGTGGCGGCCGGCGAGATCGGGACGGACGCCCGGCTGCAGCGCGATGCATTCCAGATACGAACCATCGGGAAAACTGGCCAGCGCCATCTCGGTGACGCCATCGGTATGCGGGCCGCCGTACACACTGGCGACGCCTATGGACGCGAGCGCCGCTTGCATGCTCTGAATATTGCGGCCGGCGATGGTGACGTGATCGATATGGAAATCGGAAGCCATAAGAATGACCGGCAGCAAAAAGGCCGGGAGCAGACAGCGCATATCAGCGATTGTAATTGTTACGGGCGCGGAGATGCTCGAATTTTCCGAACCGGCAAATGACGAAACCGGGCGCGCCACCGGATACAATACAGTTGTCCGGATCTGATTTATGGAATTCCTCGCCAGCAGTCTGCTCGAGCTCGTCGTTCAGACGTCGACGAATCTCCCGCCCGACGTTCGCGCCGCGATGTCGGTCGCCGCTCAAAATGAAAGCCCGGGGACGCAATCCTCGCAGGCCCTCGACATCATCCTCTCGAATATCGACATGGCGCACGAGGATGAAGGCGCCATCTGCCAGGACACCGGCATGCCGACGTTTCTGGTTCATACGCCGGTGGGCGTCAACCAGATCCGTATCCGCGGCGCGATTCTGGAGGCGGTGGCCGAGGCCACGCGGCTGGGCAAACTGCGCCCCAATTCCGTGGATTCCATTACCGGGAAAAACAGCGGCAACAATCTGGGTCCGGAAACGCCGGTGGTGCATTTCGAACAATGGGAACAGGACGAAATCGAAGTGAAGCTGATTCTCAAGGGCGGCGGCTGCGAGAACAAGAACATCCAGTATTCCGTCCCTTGCAATCTCGATCATCTGGGCCGCGCCGACCGCAACCTGGAAGGCGTCCGCAAATGCATTCTGCACGCCGTGTGGCAGGCGCAGGGACAGGGGTGCGCGCCCGGGGCCATCGGAGTCTGCATCGGCAGCGACCGCGCCCATGGGTACGAACTGGCCAAGGCACAACTTTTCCGCACACTGGATGATGTGAACCCCGACGCGGTTCTGGCCAGACTGGAAGCCGACATCATGGCGGAAGCCAACAAACTGGGGGTCGGCGCCATGGGTTTCGGCGGCAAGGCGTCGTTGATCGGGTGCAAGATCGCGGCCGCCAACCGCCTCCCGGCGAGCTTTTTCGTCTCGGTGGCGTACGATTGCTGGGCGTTCCGGCGGTTGGGCGTGCGCCTGGATGCCGTCTCCGGCGCCATCACCGGGTGGCTGTACCGCGATCCGGCCCGCCAGGTGGAGCGCATGGCTCGCGGCGAAGGTTTCGCCCTGACCGGCCGGGAAGTGGTGCTGACAGCCCCAGTGACCGAAGCCCAGATGCGGGATCTGAAGGTCGGCGATGTCGTGCTCATCTCGGGGGAGATGTTCACCGGGCGCGACAACGTGCATGCCTATCTGATGAAGAATCCGCCGCCGGTCGATCTGAATGGCGCAGTGCTTTACCATTGCGGACCGGTGATGTTGCAGGAAAACGGCGAGTGGAAGGTGAAAGCTGCGGGACCGACCACCAGCATCCGCGAAGAACCGTATCAAGCCGATGTGATTCGGCGATACGGAGTGCGGGCGGTGATCGGCAAGGGAGGAATGGGCCCGAAGACCCTGGCCGCACTACAGGAGGCGGGCGCGGTTTATCTGAACGGCATCGGCGGGGCCGCGCAATATTACGCCCGTACGGTGGAGAAGGTGCTGGGCGTCCACCTGATGGAGTTCGGCATCCCGGAAGCCATGTGGCATCTGCGAGTGAAGAACTTCGCCGCCATCGTGACCATGGACGCGCACGGGAATAGCCTGCATGCCGACGTCCAACAGGCGACCGGGGCAGCCCTCGAAGCCTATAAGTGACGCCATGTCATAGTTGTTGGCAACAATTGTAAATTCTGCTGTCTTTTCAGGCACCATTCGGCGGATCCAGCGTATTTATACTCACCTATTTTGAGGAAAAGCTACCTCCTCGTATGTAATATAGACTCTATGAGGGTTAGCTCGGTGTTGGATTCCTATCAGATTAGCCCCAAATACTGATCCATCTATTTAGCGGAAAAGAGTCTGCGTAACCCGGAATGGAGGTAGTTTCACGTGTCCAGAACATTCGCGGTTCTCCTAACTGCTGCGGCTCTTGCCACAGCACTTTTTGGGCAGGTAGACGGACGTCTTACCGGATCCGTGGTCGATCCTTCGGGAGCGGCCGTGCCCAATGCAACGGTTAATGTATATCTGCCGGGAGGCAAGACGCCGGTACTCAGCATGAAGACGACATCCGGCGGCATCTTCGACTTCACGTCGGTTCGGCCCGAAAAGTACCGCGTCGAAATCGTCGCCAAGGGCTTCAATACCGTCGAGCAGAACAACGTGGCTGTCGACCCCATCCGGCAGACCACGCTGCCACCGATCCAGCTTGCACTGGAATCCACCGCGCAGGCGGTTGAAGTGAACGGCTCGCTGGAGACGGTCGAAGCCAGCAGCGTGGATGTCAGCAACACGGTCACCCAGACACAGGTGGAGAATCTTCCGGTGCTGGACCGCCAGATCAACAACCTGTTCTATATGCAGCCGGGGGTCAACAACAATGGGGCCACGGACACGACCATCAATGGCATGCGGGCGCAGGACACCAACGTAACATTGGACGGTATCAACATCCAGGATAACTTCATTCGCATCAACGGCCTCGATTATCTTCCCAACAAACTGACTATCGGTGAAGTTTCGGAGTTGACGGTTGCCACTTCCAACGCCGATCCGATGCTGGGAGGAAACGCCAGCGGCGTTGCGTTGGCTTCCCCGTCCGGAACCAATACTTTGCACGGCAGCGCTTACTGGTATAACCGCAATTTCGATCTTTCGGCGAACGATTGGTTCAACAACCAGGATGGCGTGGGGAGGCCATTCCTGAACCTTAATCAGTTCGGCGGCACGATAGGCGGGCCGATCAAGAAAGACAAGCTATTTTTCTTCGCGGCGTATGAAACTTACGACTACCATTCGACGTCGCCCGAGACCACGACCATCCTGACTCCTTCGGCCCGGCAGGGTATCTTCACCTATCGCCTGAACGGCACCGGTCCGATCCAGACTTTCAACGTGCTGCAGAATCCGGGAATCGGCTTGCCTTCGGTGACCATCGACCCGAATGTGTCCAAGTTATTGGCCGAAGTGCCGACAACCGCCAATAGCACCGCGGTAGGAGACGGGTTGAACACCACCGGTTACCAGTTCAATGCCCGGTCCAATATCCGGCGGGACAGCGTAGAGGGCAGGGTCGATTACAACCTCTCGACCCGGAATGTCTTCAGCGGCACCTATCGCTGGAACCGCGACAATGATGACAGGCCGGATATTTTTACGGGATTCACCCTCGTGCCGCCGGTATTCAATCAGAATCACGCCAACCTGTTCTCGGTGAGCTGGCGCTGGACCCCGAGGGCGGACCTCACCAATCAACTTCGGGGCGGCGGCAACCTCGCATACGCGCCCTTCGACGTCGCCGGAAGCCTGCCGAGCGACCTGGTAACGGGAACGATTTTCACGGACCCGCAGAACACGTTTCTGCCGCAGGGCCGCACCACCCACACATACAACCTCGAAGACAATGCATCCTGGATCCACGGCAGGCACTCGATATCATTCGGGGCTCAGACGCAGCAGGTTCGCGTGACGCCGTACAACTATGCCGGCATCGTTCCCACTTACACCCTGGGAGTGTTCTCAGAGAACCAGCCTTACGGCTATAACACCGGCGACATCCCCGGCGCGGATGCCGTCGATACCAATACCGCCAACGAGCTTCTGGGCACGCTGGCGGGGCTGCTACAGTCGGAATCGCAAACTTACAATATCACCAGCAAAACCTCCGGTTTCGTGCCGGGCGCCCAGCAGTTACAGCACCTGTCGTTCAACAATTATGCGCTGTTTGTCACCGACACCTGGAAGATCCGCTCCAATCTGACGGCAGTGATCGGGGTCCGCTACGATTATTTTCCGCCGGTCGAAGAAACCAACGGTCTGCTGATACAGCCGCAGTTGATTAACAACAACCCGGTGCAGACTCTGCTCGGAAACGCCACTCTCAACTTTCAGGGCACCAATCTCTATAACGCGCAAAAAGACAATTTCGCGCCCAACGTCGGTTTGGCGTGGAGTCCTCGCGAGAACTTCGTCGTCCGGGCCGGCTACAGCATTACTTATGCGCAGGAGGATATGCTGGAAGCCGTTCTGGACACGGTGAGCATCAACACCGGCTTGCAGGCAACTTCCAACATCACCAACGCGAGCGGAACCCTGTCATCGCCCACCCCGCTGCCGACCCCGACATTCCAGATTCCGGTGACCACGGCGCAGAATAACATCACCACGGGCGGCAGCAACGTGCAGGGTTTGATCGATCCGCATCTGAAGACTCCCTACGTGCAGCAGTGGAACCTGACGGTCGAGAAACAATGGAAGAGCATGGTATTCGACGGGAGTTACATCGGAAATCATGGCGTGGGCCTGTTGCGGCAGATCGACTACAACCAGGTCAACGTTTTTCAACCGGCCTATTTCACGGATTTCGCCAATGCGTACCGGAACGGCATCCTCTCGCTGAATGGCGGACATGGATTCAATCCGTCCTACAATCCAGGCATTCCGGGCAGCGTACAGTTGCCGTTCTTCAACAGTCTGCCGGCGGGCGGGGCCCTGACAAACTCGACCGTAAGCGGCGATATCCTGTCCCAGCAGATCGGCAACCTGGCGCAGTTATACCAGCAAAACGGGTTTTTCCCGGGTAACATTCCGGGGTTCTCGTTCTTCCCCAATCCCAACGCGCTTTATTCGAGCGAACTGACCAACTTCTCGCAATCGACTTACAATTCCCTGCAACTGTCGGTGCGGAAGCGGACGGCCAGCGGAATCCAGTTCCAGGCAAGCTACGTGTATAGCAAAGTCCTGAGCGATACCAGCGTGGAGCGCGGCCTGGATGCGCTGCTCAACAATGCGGCGCCCTCGATCGAGAAGGCGCGTGCTCCCTGGGATCTGACGCACTCCATCAAGTTGAATCACTACATTCCGATTCCGGCAGGAAAGGGCCACTGGTTCAACCCGAAGGGCGTGAACTGGCTGGTGCGGGATTGGGCGTTGAGCGGCTTCCTGACGCTGCAAACCGGGGCTCCGATTTCGATCCTGAGCGCGCGCGGCACTCTGAACCGTTCCGCCCGCTCCGGTGAGAATACCGTGGACACGACCGACACCCAGTCGCAGCTGGACGCGGTCAGCGGCTTGTTCATGACGGGCAACGGGCCCTACTTCATCAGCCCGTCGGTGATCGGACCGAATGGAACCGGCGCGGCCGCGGACGGACAGGCTCCTTTCTCCGGCCAGATCTTCTTCAATCCCGGATTCGGCACGGTGGGGACGCTGCAGCGGCGCCAGTTGAGCGGACCCTGGTTCGACAACTACGACATGTCGGTGCTGCGGGCGTTCAAGATCACCGAGAGGAACCACCTCGACCTGCGCGGCGATTTCTACAATCTGTTCAACCACCCGAACTTCCTGGCGGGAAGCCAGAACATCAACTCGCTGGATTTCGGCAAGATTACGTCCATGTTGTACGCTGCCGACGGAGTCGGGCCGCGCATCATTCAGTTCAGCTTGTTTTATCGCTTCTGATCCGCGGAAACTCGCCGCGCCGGGCCCGGCGCGGCTTGGTTGCGCGAGTTCAGGCCGAAGCTGTCGAAGCGGTTGGAGGGATCGGCTTTCGGCGACGACAATGGTATACTTGAGTTGCTGCAGCAGTTGAAGGATCAGCCTGCTGCAGCTTCCGTTTGTTCGGGGCGTGGCTCAGCCTGGCTAGAGCGCCTGGTTCGGGACCAGGAGGTCGGTGGTTCGAATCCACTCGCCCCGACCAATCCTTTCAATTACTTGCAGGCCATGGCTTTCTTGACACTGACTTTTTGTGACGTCGATTGTGACGTAACCGCCCTGCCGCATCCGGTAATCGGGGTGGAGCGAAAAACGCCAGCGTCCTAACAAATTACATCAATGGTTCCGACATTGGCGATACGAATTCCCTGCGCGGGACCGATAGCCATGCTCCCTAAGCGGGTCCCCCAGATGGAACGGATTCTAGTAGCCCTTGAAAAAGGAAGGGAGTGACCCAAAACCCAGAAACTTCTGTGGAAGATCCCGGTTGTCTTCGGGTGAAGGTGGGTTTTGGGTTGGTGTGCAGCCGACGGCCCGCCGGAATCCTGTGGTGGCGGGCCTTCCAGGGGATTTCGGCCTCACCTCGGAGCGGCCTGAAGCACATGGTATCCGTCGGCCACGTCCTCTACGGGCAGGCACGCGCGACGCAATTGCCTCCGCACCACTCCACCGCCATCGCCCCAATTAGCAGCGCCCCAGAAACCCGATAAAACCGGGGCCTCCGTCAGATTCTTTGCGCAGAGCCAAAAGATGTACCACGGCCACGCAGGCGGCAGCCCATCCGCCTCCCGCGCGGGTAGCGTCTCCAGGAGACTAGGCAGGTGAGAACGGCACGGACAGACACAGCCGTGAGGAACCGCCGTGATCCACCATGAGGAAGATGCTTAGACCGCAGGCAGCGGACGGTCCCCTTCGTACGGGCGCGTTTTTCGATACGCTTTCCACCACGTGGTGGATGTATTTCGTCCTGGCCTCGACTGAAACGCCACTAGTTTGGCTTCCGCGCGTCCATCTCGCCCGTGTCGTTGGGCGTGACGGGCGTGATCAATCCGCCCTCCAGTTTCGAGATCGCGTCCCGCTTTGCGGCCATCCGGACGTGAGAGTAGTGCTCCAACATGTCGCGCGTCAGATGCCCT